>JAABUY010000117.1_pt1 | contig 169617 bp, 128 predicted proteins | sample 5560271 | NCBI WGS metagenome assembly JAABUY01 (sample SAMN10711886, study PRJNA513374) | rock metagenome | isolation source: Antarctica rocks | place: Antarctica: Victoria Land, University Valley | reverse complement strand
AATATCGGTCTAAATAGGGGGAAATATCCGTCTTATTACTAGGTATATAACGCTATTAGAATAATCTATATCGGTCTATTAGTATATAGGCTAATACTATTATATTTATAGGCTACCTACCTACTAAAACGTCTAATATACTCCCTACTATTCACGTTACCTACTAACGTGTCTAATATTAGTCTAAATAGGGGGTAATATCTATCTTATTACTAGGTATATAATACTATTAGAATAATCTATATTACTATATAGGTGTATAGGCTACCTACCTACTAACATATCTAATATACTCCCTACTATTCACCTTACCTACTAACGTGTTTAATATCGGTCTAAATAGGGGGAAATATCCGTCTTATTACCAGGTATAGAACGCTGTTAGAATGGGTATATGCATCTAATATAGCTAATGCTATCGTATATATAGGCTATCTACCTACTAACGTGTCTAATATGCTCCCCGCTATCCACCTCACCTACTAAACGCCAGGTAGTAGGGGTGATTTTCCGACGTAAAAATCTTGAATTTTTACAGGTATTTTCTAGTCTTATATAATCTTATATATCTTATATATCTTATATATTAGCTAGTTATAACTTAATTTAGAAAGTATACCTTAAGCTTAATACTCTATTAATTTTACTATTTAATATATCTAGTATATCTTATAATCTTATATATCTTATATACTAGTTATAGCCTAATTTATAAAGTATACCTCTTAAGTAGTAGATCTAAGTACTATCCTCTCTATCTATTATCTAGTATACCCTATTATATTCTATATATAATATATAGTTTCTAGCTCCTAATTTTAAGTATATCTAGTATATCTTCTTACTATAATAGAACATCTGGATATTTAAACCCTAAAGATCTCCCGGACCCCTTATCTAATAGATTTATCGCTTTATACCCCTATTTAACCGCTTTTAGTTTGGCCTACTTTTCTAAAGAATATTAAATTCCTGATATTCTTTATATTCTACCTACGTATACACCGACGCATTATAATATTTTCTATATAAACTATATTATTTAGTCTATTTTATATAACTCAGCTATATTAAAATTATTAAAATCGGTTAGGTAGTTTAAAAGATATATCGGAATAAAGAGATTTACCTACTAAATTCTATGCGCTAACGGCTAGAATATAGATTACAAATAATAAAAGTCCTACTATTATTTATATTTTACCTATTCCACGATAACGCCTACTAACGTGTTAGCTATTAGTCTCAATAGGGGGAAATATCCGTCTTATTACTAGGTATAAAACGCTGTTAGAATAATCTAAATTAGTATATTACTGTATTAGCTAATACTATCGCATTTATAGGCTAAAACCCCTACTATTCACGTTATCTACCAACGTATCTGATATCGGCCTAAATAGGGGGAAATATCCGTCTTATTACTAGGTATAGAACGCTGTTAGAATAGGTATATATATATAATATAGCTAATGCTATTACGTGTATAGGCCGGCTACCTACCTACTAACGTGTCTAATATGCTCCCTACTATTCACCTCACCTACTAACGTGTCTGATATCGGTCTGAATGGGGGGAATATCCGTCTCATTACCAGGTATGGAACGCTGTCAGAATGACCTATATCGCTATATAGGTGTATTAGCTAATACTGTCGCATTTATAGCTCAGCCACCTACTAACGTGTCTAATATCGGTCTAAATAGGGGGAAATATCCGTCTTATTACCAGGTATCTAACGCTGTTAGAATGATCTAAATAGTACATTAGTACATATAATATAGCTATTACTATCGTATCTACAGGCTAAAACGTCTAATATACTCCCCGCTATTCACCTCACCTACTAAACGCTAGGTAGTAGGGGTGATTTTCCGACGTAAAAATCTTGAATTTTTACAGGCATTTTCTAGTTTAATATATTTAATAATATTAAGTATCTCCTAGTACTTAATACTTTAATTCTAGTATTTTATATTATTAGACTAGATTATTATAAATATTATAAGTATTTCCCTTATTATATATATTATTTATTAGATTAAAGATAGCTTATATTATTATATAATAACCTCTAAAGCTTCTTATACTTTCTTTACCTCCTCCCTAGCCTTATTTCTAGTCTTTATAAACTAAATTATTAGCTAGCTTTACTTTCTTTATATATTATATATCCTTCTATCTATTTTAACCTTTAAGTATTATAAAACTTATATATATATCTTATTCTATTACTTAATTTTATAAATATAGAAGATTACTTATTATATAAGTACCTTTAAGTACTTTATATTAAGTATAATTATCTTCCTTACCCTTATTAAGTTAATACTAGTCTTAATTAGACTTATTATAAAAATAAGAATATTATACTCTAAGTTTAAGTTACTACTAAGTCTTTATTAAAAAGTATTAATAATCTCTTATTAGTTAGATAGTTATATATTATTATAAATTACTCTAACCTTCTTTCCTTTTATAATAGTAAGATCTACCTTTAATTATTATACTAGAGTTAGTATAACCTTTAATAACCTAAAGTATTTATAATAGAAAGGACTAGGATAAAGGAGGGCTATTAAGTATATAAATATACTTTTATTAGGAGTATATAAATTATTATATTTATTCTAATAATTATAAGCTTCTTTAATATTATATTAGGCTACTTATTAGAGCCCTTTTTATACCTTATAATATTAAGCTCTTTAATAATATTAATAATAAATATAAACTTTAAAGTAGACTTAACTAATTTGTTAAGTCTTTTAAAGTATAAATTCTTATATTTATTATTTAATATTTTATAATCCCTCTATTATATTTATATTACCTTTAACTCCTTATCTTCTTCTAATATAAGTAATAGCCCTAGGATAGATATAATAGCTCTTAGCTATTATACCTTTTAAAAGTATATTATATTTTTCTACTACTCTATTTTCTTAATACTATTAGTATTTACCTCTTATTAAATAGTCTACTCTTACTTTTTAAGGGCTAGAATAAGTATTATTAGGAAGTTAATTATAATATCTATTACTTAAAGCCGCTATTTAGGTAATTATATAAGTAGTATATTAAATTATATTAAAATAGAATAGTAGCTAAGCGTTATAGCCTTAGTAAATATATATAAGTAAGTAATATAATCTACTAGCTTATCTATTATCTAGAACGCGCTTATAGCTTTTATTAATTTATTAAAAGTTATATAAATATCTTTAAAGTTTTTTAGCTTAATTTATTAGAGATTATTATTAAGTTACTATTAATCCTTATATCCTATCCTTATTATTAATAATATACTAGTAAGGTCTAAAGGTACCTTTATCTAAGGGGTTCCTAATATAATAATAATTATATAAGACCTTAATTAAGTTTTAATTACTCTTAAGATAGTTATAAGCCTTATTAAGTCTCCCTTAGACTTATACTATTTATTAACTATTATATAACTAACCTTAAGTTTTAGATATAAGACTTTTATAAGTATAATATATCTTCCCTACTTAATACTTTAATACTTAATTTTAGTAAATTAGCTTTAAACTTACTTAGTAAATACCCCTAGTATTATAATAAATATCCTTTACTAGTTAGTAAAGGTAGGTAGGAAGCCTTTATCTATCTTAAATAGGTTTAACTTAATATTAATAGAATAGTAAGGCCTAAGATTTTAATCTATATAATATATAAAGAATTATATATTAAATATTTCCTAATAATTATTATTATACTAATTAGCTTATTTATTTACCTAATTATTAAGTAACTTTACTAGTATAAAGATAAGGTTTAGTCTATATTATAAAAGGAAGCTACTTATTAGTCTATTATAAATATATATATAAAGGAATAACTATTAATTTTATAATAGGTAGGTTTTATTAGATTATTAGTTTTTAAGAAGATATTAATTAATTTAAGTAATTTCTTAATTATATCTAATCTTACTTTATATAATATTAATTTAGTATTAATATATAAAGTATAAAATTACCTTTAAGGTCTAAATTATTATATATAATAAGTTAGCTTTCCCCCCTTTATTAAATATATTTAAGGGCTTATATTAATTATTAACCTTTTTAAGTCTTATCTCCTTAGCTAGGATTATCCTATTAATTATAGAGTTCTTAAACTTAAGTATAATAAAGATAGTAAAGTATTAATAAAAGTAGGCTACTTACTTAATATTCTTTATCTTAAGACTTAATACCTTAAACTTCCCCTCTTAAGGCTTTTAATTAATTTTTAATTTATATCTTATATCCTCTTTTATAACTTAGTAGAAGCGCTTAAACTATCTTAAGAGGTCTAAATTAAAATACTCTATTACCTTAATATCTCTAGTAGCCTACGCCTATTTATTAATAAGTCTTAGCTCTATTCTTATAAATATTCTTATAAATTAATTAAAGGGAGAGGACTTACTTTATAAATTTATCTACTATCCCCTTATTATTATTTACTATTATTATATCCTTACTATTTGACTTAAATATAGAATCTTTATTACTATTAATATTAATATAATCTTATTTTATAATATTAAGCTCTTTATTAAGTAGGTTTATATTTTATTAAGTCTTATCTATTATCTTTATACCCTCTTTATTTAACTTACCTAACTCGCTTAATAGTAGATAGGTTCTTAGTAGTTTAAGGGTAGGAGGCTTAATAAACTTATTACCTAAAAGATCCCTTTAAATAGCTTATAAAGGGAATAGAAATATATAATTAAATAGGGAATATTTAGACTTAAAGAAGACCTTTAGTATTATATATAAGTTAGCTATTTATAAGAAATTTATAAATATAAGGAAGAGGTATTACCTTTTCTAATAATATTAATACGCTACTTAAAGATATTATTAAATATTAAAGATTAGAGTAAAGTTATATATAAGATTAGTTCTTCTTTAACCTTTATAACTAAATTCTTAATTATAATAGTTAATATTAGCTAAGTACTTAAGTATATTATAATAAGTTACTTATATTATAATCCTAGGACCTAGAAGTAAATATTATTTATAAGGTATAATATAATTTATAACTTAATTAATATCTTAAAATTAATAGGATAATTACTAATCTTTACTTATTTTTTATTAAGGGGTATCTACCTTATAAGTATTTATATCTTATAGTTAGTTAATAGTACTTAGATAGAGAGTATCTTATAATAGGCCTTTAAATTAATATAATTTAAAGTATTTAAGTCTTTAATCTTAGTATTCTCGCTAAGAATATCTTTAATTAAATAGATATCTTAATTTTCTCCTTTAATATTACTAGTATATTAATATTAGATAACCCTTTATATAAAGGGAACCTTCTCTCTCTTAATTATTTTTATATAATTAGTTATATATTTATTATCCTTTATACTTAACTTACCTTCTAACTTACCCTTAGTCTTAATTACTCTCTATTTAATAGTATTAGTCTTAACCTCCTTAGGTACTTTAACTATATACTTTAAGTTATTAATAGAAAGGTAATAATTATATTTTAATATCTTCTTAATCTAGTTAGCTAGGATAGTATTAAGCTATAATCTAAATAAAAATTAAAGATAATCCTTTAATTATTAGTAGACTAGCCTAATAATCTCTTAATTATAAGGTAAGGTTATATTATCTATATATTATAAACTAGCTATTATAAGCTTATCTAAGATCTAGCTACTTAAAGTATAATATTCTTTTATAGATATACTTAGGCTAAGTTAAGTTTAATTATTTTTAACTTCTTTATTCTTTTAAATAGTATAATTAAAGGGTTAAGTTATATAAGTAAAGATAAAGACTAAGTAAGACTTATAATAGCTTAAAATAGTTCTTAAAGATAGGAAGATAAGATAGTAAGGAGAATAAAGTCTAATATAAGAGTAATAAAAGAGTTAAGGTATATTATATTATAAAAGTAATAGAAATCTAAGTAAAGTAATAAAAGAAAAGAGGAGAGGCTAAAGTTAGGTTCTTTATTTAAGGAAAGTTTAAGATATTATAATTTAATAAAATAAAGTAAATATAAGCTCTATTAAGAATTTTAGCTTTAAATATTAAGATATAAGGTAAATAGTAAGGAGTATAATATATAGGTTCTACTATTTATAGCTAGGAGAGAAGGGGTTCTTATACTAGATATTCTTATTAAAAATATATCTTTTATATATTAAGAATTTATACTATTTATACTATTTATTATATTATTTATTTAATAAATATAGTATATCTTATAATATTATACTTTTTATATAACTATTATCTCTAATAGTATTATCTATATAATAAAATAAGGTACTTATAAAAGCTTAAAGTTATAAAGAGTAGTTAATATATAAGATATTAAGTATACTTAATATATCTTATAATATTATATATCTTATATAACTATTATCTAAGAGCTAATTTTATTATATTATATATCTAGTATATCTTATAATCTTATATATCTTATATATTAGCTATTATCTAATTTAGAAAGTATATCTCTAGCTTAGTATTAATTCTATTATATTATATATCTAATATATCTTATAATCTTATATATCTTATATACTAGCTATTACCTAACCTAGAAAGTATATCTTAAGTCTAGTAATATCTATTAATTCTATTATATTATATATCTAATATATCTTATAATCTTATATATCCTATATACTAGCTAGTATCTTAAGTCTAGTATACTATTAATTCTAGTATATTATATATCTAGTATATCTAATAATCTTATATATCTTATATACTAGCTATTACCTAACCTAGAAAGTATATCTTAAGCCTAGTAACGTCTATTAATTTTATTATACTATATATCTAGTATATCTTATAATCTTATATATCCTATATATTAGTCTTAAGCCTAGCGTACTATTAATTCTATTATATTATATATCTAGTATATCTTATAATCTTATATATCTTATATACTAGCTATTACTTAACCTAGAAAGTATATCTTAAGCCTAGTAATATCTATTAATTCTATTATATTATATATCTAGTATATCTTATAATCTTATATATCCTATATATTAGTCTTAAGCCTAGTATATATTAATTAATTCTATTATACTATATATCTAGTATATCCTATAATCTTATATATCTTATATACTAAAGCGCGCCTCCTAAGTAATATACTAGTTCTATCTTAATATATCTAAGCTCCCTTTAATTAATAAATTTAATTAAAGAAGGTAAAGGCTCTATTATATTATATTATATATACTTATATTCTATACTTATATTAAACTTATCTAGTTATTCTATTATTATCCCTTCCTCTTAAATAGCTAGTTAGGTATATAATAGTTATAACTTTATTATAAAGATTAATTAAGCCTTTTAAGAATATATTAATAGATATTATAAATAATATAAAATAGCTTTAAGTATTCTCTTATAAATAAGCCTTTAAATTATACTACCTCTTAAGTAGAGTATTATCCTTATATAAGTTATAATTAATAAGTTATTTACTTTAAATTTAATAGTTGAGGAGGATTAAGATAAAGATATTTTAGAAGATATACTAGCTAGTAATTAGGTTATAAATAAATATATCCCTTTAAGTAAATAGAGTATATTAAGTAGAAAGAGGTTAGGGAAGTTCTCTACTTATATAACTTTTAAGATAAAGACCTTTTAAGATATTATTAATAAAAGAGTTAGAGAACTACTTTTAATAGAGCTTCTTATAATATATTAATATATATTAGACCCTTTATTCTTTCCCTTTAATAATAAGATAAATTATACTCTTATTTAATAATTTTTATAGGTAGAGTATATTTAAAGAGATATAAATAGCTTCTTTAATAATCTATGACTCTATCTATTATAAGAATATATTAATTTTAAGAGTAGTATAAAATAGCTAGATATATTAGGTATAATAAAGAATAGCATCTTTAATAATAAATAGATAGAATTAAAGATTAAGATTTAAGTAGATATAAATAATATTAAGGCTAAGTAATATACTATCTATTATTAAGATATTATAAAGGTTATTAAATTCCTAATTAACTACTAACTATTTATTAGTAACTTAGCGTACGCCCTTATATATAGGTATATAATAGATAATCTTAATAATCCTTCTATTATAAAGGCGGATTTATAAATCTAGAGCGAGATATATATTATAAATTAATAGTAGGAATAATAGACTTAACTATTAGATAATACTATTATAATATTAATTCTATTAGTAATAGATAAGATATAATTAATAACTCTTATAAGTAACTTATTAATATAACCTATTTATATAATAATTTATAATTTAGATAGAGAGACTTATAAATAATATAATAGGCTAAGTATAATACTTCTAGGTTTAATACCTATCCTATAAGAGCTAGGTAGAGAAATTAAGTTAGAAGTCTATTATATAGTAATAGAGCTTATATTAAAGTATAAGTATATATTTTATATAGTTATAATTCTTAATTACTAATACTTATAATTTAATTAATATTAAAGTAGTATATAGTAGATAGTTTTCTAATAATTTATATAGATAAGAAAACCTAAAGGGGGTATCCTATTATTACTAGAATCTTAGCTAATTATAAAGAGTAAGTCCTAATTACGGGTATTAAAAGTTTATAATATTATCTTATTTATTAGGTACCCTAAGAGAAATAGGAAGATCTACGCTAGTATAACTTCTAGCTTATATAAACCTATAAATAGACGAAATTATAAATTATCTTATAACTAACTTTATAGTAGAATAAATACTATTCTTAATTAAACTATTAATATATCTATCCTATTAATAATTTTACCTATAAATATTATCTTATAAATATTTATAAGTATATCTTATCTAATATCTTATATTAATTATTTAAAGGGGTAGCTAGAGACTACCTACTTATATAGGTTAATAAGATAATTAGAGCGTCTATATAAAAGATAGAGGGGAAAAAGTATACTTAAATAAAAATTAGAAATAGAGTACTTCTAGAATTATTTATAATAGTTTAATTAGATTAGGCCTACTATTAAGTCCTACTATTCCCTAGTCTTAAATACTTTAATTATTTTAGCGAGGTTAAGTAGTAGTTAGGAGTAGAACATAAGGGGATTATTTAGTAGTTACTTCTTATAATAATCCTATTACTAGATAAGAAGTAGCTAGGTATTATATTTACTATTAAAGTATTAGTAGATTTTATAATAGTAATCTAATATATCTCTTATACGTAAGATATAATAGCTTACTTAAACTATTATTTAAAGGTATTTAATTAAGTAAAGGATTGTTTATAACCCTATTATAATAGTTACTATTTTAACTTTCTAAAGATATATATACTAAGCTATTATACCTATTATATACGTAAATATAATAGCCTACCTAATATAATAATTAAAATAGGTGAGGTAGCTTATATTAAGATATTTAAATACCTATTTTAGTAAATAAATAAATAGAAGTATTTTAAGAGGTAACTACTTTAATATAATACTTAAGAGCTTAATATTTTTATAATAGCTAATATTAAGAAATATAGCCTTAGTTACCTACTAGGTTAGGTTAATTATAATAATAAGGTATACGCTAATTAACTTAGCGCCGCTACGCTACTAAGTAAGCTAGGATAGAAGATAGATAAGTAAGAGTAGGGATAACTATATTATTTATATTATAATCTAAACTTATAATATACGGCGTCTACTACTACTATTAAAAGTAAAGTCTTAAATCTTTTATATATATTAATTATATTTATTTAGTAGGAGCGTATAAAGGTAGTAGACCCTAGGTCTATATAAAACGTAGGTAATATATAGGAAGATAACCCTTCTTAGATTTCTTACTACCTAGTATAGATTTATAGGTTATTAAGGACTTAGAAAAGATCTAGTAAAAATATAACTAATTTAGATTAATTATTAGAGGAATTCTATTATTACTCTATTAATTAGTAGAATAAAGGCTATTAGTAGTAAGACTATATATAAGTTTAAGAGTATTATTTAGATATTACTAATTAGTCTAGTATTTAATACCTTTAGGGAGGGAAACTAGTAGGTTAGTTATAACTCCTAGTTACTATTTAGGATATAAAGAATTATAATAGAAAGAGTAAACCCCTAAGATATAATAGAGTAATAGTTAAATTACTTAAGATATAGAATAGGGGCGCTATTAATCCTTTTTATAATATAGTTAAAGTAGAGAAATAGTAAATAGGTTATAATTATAACTCCTTAGGGTCTAATTAATAAGCGCCTATTTACTCTAGATAGTATTATTCGTAGTATATATATAATACTAGGATATAGTAATACCTTATATATTAGCTATATTAATAATTTTATTAATTAGGACTAATATAACTACTTATATAATAAGGATTTTATTAAGAAGGAGACTTAAATTATAGATTATATCTAGAAAAAAGTATAAAAGGATTAACTTCTAAGGGCTAGTAATAAAGGGTATTAATTACTTAGATAATATACGGGGTATTTAATATTTAAGTTATATTAGAGGCTTTATTAATAAGTATTTAATTATATATAAAAGGGGTAGATATAAGAGATATAAGTAAAATATATAATTAAAAAGATATTATATATAAAACTAGCGAGATATATATAATATATATAAGATATATAGGATATATAATATATATAAGATCTATAAAATATATAAGGCGTATAAGATATATAAGATATATAAGATATATAAGATATATAAAATATATAAGGCGTACGAGATATATAGGATATATAGGATATATATAACGTGCGAGATATATATAATATATAAGATATATAAGATATAAGATAAATAAGAGTTATAAGATATATAAGATATATAAGATATATAAGATATATAAGTATTATAATCACGTATAAAATATAATTTTTCTAGTACTACTCTACCTTTACTTTCCCTCTAAGATTAAATACCTATATATTATAATTAAAATAGATTATTATAATAGTAATTAAGTATATAAAGTCTATATTAGGGACTTTATAATAGGAATTATATATATAAATAGATATATTATAGAGTAGGAGGTTAACTTATAATACTCTCTAGTTTATACTATAATTACTCTAGCTACCTTATAGGAATAAATCTAGAAGGAGTTAAAGGTTAATTATTAAGTAAGTAATTAGATTTACGCCGGTCTCGCTATTAATAATAAGATATATAAGGTAATATATATAATATTAATGGCGGAGATTAATATATATAAGAATCTAAGGGATAAAATTAATAATATTACTATAAAGAAGGAGTTATAACCCGCCTTTATAAGAGTTATATAATAGTTTTATAAGGTTTTTAGTAATAATAATCTAGCTTAGAAAGAGGAGTATTTAATATACTAGGCCTAGAAATATAATAATAATAAAAAGTAAAGAAGGTATTATAAGAATAAGGTTAATATTATATTAATAGTTATAAGAGGAATAATACTAATACTTTAGTTATATAGTATTACCTTTAATAATATAAATATTAGCTATTATAAAAAGAATAGAGGGAAAATTAGAATATATAAGCCTTAAGACCTAATTATATCTAATAAGGCTACTAATAAGATTATTATAAATAACCTATACTTTAATTTATTTATATAAATCTTATAGGAAGATATTAGATTAAATATTAACTAGGATTTTATATTTTATAAGCCTAAATAAATTAGGGGAATAGAATATATAAATACTTAATCCTAGAGATATATATTATTTAAAATATATTTACTAGGGCTTAGCTAATTACTTTTTATAATTAATAACTTATTAAATAGTAAGCTTTACTTAAAGATAATTAATAGTAACTAATAAATATTTAGACTCTAGTAAGTATAAGCTAAATTAATATAAAAGCTCTATTATATAATATAGTATTAAGCCGCTATTAATAATATAAACCCCTATATCTACTACTTTATAACCCGCTAATTATAAGAGATATATAGAAAATAATAATAGCTAGAATTAGCCTAAGAGATATAATATAATAATAAATACTATCTTATATATAACCTCTATACCCTTAATATATATATAAAAGTTTAAAAGAGTAAAGATACCTATAATTATAAGCTTAAAGAAGCGGAGGAAGATATCTTATAAATAATAGAAGGCTAATAAGATTAAGGCTATAATAGCTCTATATCTATTAGGTTTATAAGACTATAATTAGAATAGTAAGAGGATAATAGTAATAAATAATAAGGTTAGAGTTTATATAAAGTTAACTATCTAATAACTTAGGTTTTAAGAGATATTAATATAATTAGATAGAGGAACTTATTATTACTCCTCCTATTATATAGCTCTAGTAACTATCCTAGGTATTTTAATAGACTAATTAGGTATTATTAATAATATTATTATAAATAAAGGGAGGGCTATTTATATTAAGAGTAGAATCCTAAGTTATAACTTTAAAATAGGTATAATTAAGATTTTAATATACTTTATAAGTTCTCTCTTATTAATAATACTTATCTACTTATAAAGAGACTAGTTCCTCCTTAAGTAGTTTAATCTACGTTAAGGTAGACTAGAATTATTTATTATAAGTAGTATAAATATTAGTAAGTATACTAGTATCTTCTACCCCCTAAGAAATTACTTAGTATAGTACTACCTCTATTATATTATTAACTACTACGTTAGTATTAGTCTTAAGGTATTAAGTTATATATAGTTTATAATAATCTATAAGCTAATAGACTTATATCTTAAAATAAATAGTTATAAGGTTATTATATATATAATAATTAAGGAGAAAGAGGGACTATTTAAGATACTATTAATAGCGTAATATCTACCTCTAATTTAGGTATTTATCTTATTATAAAGGGGAGAATATTAGATAGGGGGTATAATTTAAGATAAAGTAAAAAGTATTATTTTATACTATCTATTATATATAATAATTAAAGCTAAGTATTTTAATTTAGAGAGATAGTATACTAGAAAAGAGTAAAGCTTTAGAATAATAAGAGATAGTAATAAGAGAGTAGGTAATCTAAAGTAGTTATATTTATTATAAGTTCTAAATAAATATCTAATAATTTCTAGGGGGTTTAGATAATTAAAATATAAGAATTACGCGCTAGATCTTATTAGATATACTAGATATAATAGACTAGTATATTTATATACTAAATAGGGTTTTTACTAAATCTAATATATTCTAACTTAAAAGTAATAATAATAATATATAAAAAGTATATAATATATAGTTAGATCTCTACCCCTTATTTTTCTTTTAATTATAAGCTACCTCCTTATTTCTTAAATATTCTTTTATAAACTTATTTACCTATTATATTATTATTCTCTAATATCCCTATTTCTATAAGAAATACTTATCCTATTAAATTAAAGACTATTCGCCCTAATTAAAGTATAATATCTTAGAGGCCTACTATAATAAGGGTAGGTAGAAGTAGGAGAGGTTTAAGCCGCTTCTAGTCTTATATATAATATTTATACCTATAATATTATACCTATTTATAGTAGGAGCTAATTATTTAAGTAGGCTAGCGGAGCTTATAGTCTATCTAATATACTTAATAGTATTAACTATAATAGTAAGGTTAGTAATAGTAAATCCTATATTTAAGAGAATTAAATAGTTATAAAGTAAAGGCTATTACTAAATATAATAGATTTAAACTTAAAATAAGGGAGATAAGATAACTATATTATTAATAAAGAAGAGTTAGATAAGGAACCTATTAGGACATAATTAATAAAGAGGGTATATTATATTATAAGTTCCTATATTAATCTATTATATTAATAGAAGCGGCTTATATTATTATTAATATAAAGGGTAGTATATTAGCTTTATAACTAGTCTAGTAATTAAGACTTAATATAATATTATCTCCTTTAAAGTATATATCTTATACTAGATCCCCTTATAATACTACGTCCCTATCCTTAAATAAGAACCTCTTAAGAGCTTAAAAACTATAATTACCTTATAATTATAATAAGCTAATAGTAGGGATACTTAAGGGTAAAGAAGAGTAAGGGTATAATTTCCTATAAAGTTAGCTAAGGCGCCGCGAAGGAATATAGAATATCTTTATAATAGGTTATAAAGCTATCTTATTTAAGGTTATACTATACTTATAAGTACTAGTATTTACTACTAGTAGTAGTAAATAGTATATACCTTAGCTTAAATATAATCTAGCTAATTTTAGTAATATAATAATTAAAGTATAAAAGTATTATACTAAAAAGGTAGGATAGTAATATAATTATAAACTAGATATTAATAATATCCTAAAGGTATATAAGGTATAAAAGGTTAGTAGGGAGAAATATATTTTTAATTATTAATATATTAATAAGATATTAACGTAATAGTAGCTTTATAATAGTATAAGTTTATTTTAGTCTTATATTATACCTAGGATTAAAACTCTAGTTAGGTTATATTATTATTTCTTAAGTATTAAGTAGTCTTATAAATTATTATAAAACTTTTAAATAAATATATCTTTATATATCTTTATATAAATAATCTAAAGGTTTAATATTAAGGAAGGTAGATAAATAGAATTAAAGCTAATCTAGTTTATTAGATAGTTATAAGGTTCTAGGCTAATATTATTATTAATATAATTATTAAAGTATTTTATAAAAGGATATCTATTAATTTAAGCTTCCTAGTAATTATAAGGTACCTTTTCTAGCTATTCCGCCCTAGGATAATCTACTTTCTACTTTTAATAATCTATTATATAATTAAGGAATATATATCTTTAAATAAGAAGATAGATTACCTATATTAGAGCCCTATTATTAAAGGTATTTTATAACTAATATTAATATTTCTTATAAAGAACTTTAATCTTTATATACTAATATAATTTAACTAAGGTAAAGATAGATAGGAGAAGGTTATAAAGTATTTATAAGATAGGGTTAATAAAAGTATAACCCTCGCGGATAATAATAGAGATAATATAATCTATCTATTATATAATATATATAAGGATACTAGCTAGGGCTTACTCCTAGCTAGTTATAATAGTAGGTAGAACCTATATAATATACTTAATAAGGATAATAATTCTTATAAGGGAGATATTATATTATCTAATTCTAGTTATTAAACCTAACCTTTACTTAAAGATCTACTACTATTTAATTAGTAGATAGTATATAAAGGCCCGTTATTATTTATATATTTAACTTAGACTTGTAGTATAATATTTATAAAGATAGGAGTAATTAAAGATTATATAAGTAATAGAACTAGTTCTAATAATCTTCTTATAAATATATTAGTCTCTTAGACTATAAATCTTCTTAAAGCGGAGTAGAATTATAGTAGAGTATTAATAAATATATCTATTTAAGTAGAATACTAGTAACTTATACTTAACTTAGGTAGTACTAGATAATAGTATTAAGGCTAGTTATAGAGAAGGTAATAGAGGATCTTATAAGATAGTCTTACTAGAGGGGTAGAGTTATAGGTTAGTATATTAACTACTATAGAATAAATTCTATAAGTAGATTAATCTAGATAAGACTTAAATATATTAGTATTCCTTTAGTAGTAATAACTATTAAGAATACTAGCTAGTAATAGGGGATAATTATACCCTCTTTTAAACTAGGGTAGATACATCGGCAAACTAAGAACCCGTATAGAAAATTCGAACTACTAATTCCGTTAAAAGCGTATTTTTCAGGTAAAATACAGGTAATAAATAGGAAATTTTTAGGTTTTTTTTATTCTAGCCTAAAAGTCCTAGATATAGAAAATCCGGATTTAAGGCCTTAAATCCGTGATTTTCCTCTAGCGCAAGGAAGAAACGGGAAGCTCGCTAGAGCTATAGCGGCTACGTCGTCAACGCTAGCGTAATATAGGTTTTAAATACAGTTGATTCACGTAATTTATAAACGTGTAAAGTACCTCCCCTAGCCTAGTTCCGTTTCCTATACCTATATTACGCCTGCGATTATATCTCCTATTGAGTATTAGTACTATTAATTACTAATAAGACTTAGTACCTTATTATAATTACCTAGTTAGTACTAGCCTAGTATAGTTATATTATAAATAATTAGTAGGACTTATCTCCTATTAGTCCTATTACCTAGTATTTCTAAAAGTTACTAAATCTAGCTAAATACGTATTTTACAACTTATAGTATTATTCCAAGCTCTAGGGCTAATATATAAGCGTATTAGTTATATACGTATAATACTAGTATAATGCGTATATTTTTATGAAATACAGGTTCCCCTAGTTTACTAATATAGGAATAAGTATATAGTACTTATTAATCTTAAATTATCTATTAGTTAAATAGATAAGAGTAATAATTAGGTAGTAAGTATATAAAGGAAATATAGTTTATCTAGTATATCTAGTATAGCTAGTATATCTTATATATCTAGTATATCTTATATATCTCGTATATTTAAGAGGTCTAGTATATATTATATATCTTATATATCTTATATATCTTATATATCTTATAATTTTAATATTCTTTATATCTAGTACTTTATATAGCTATATAACTATATTAGCAATTTCTAAAAACCCGGAGTGATACCTAGGGCCGGCCCTAGGCTGCCTTAGGCCCTAAGGGCCGTAGTTTAAGAAAGCTTGCCCTAGGGCCGTAGGGGTAGACACGAGTCCGCCTGGGGCCGCCCTAAGATTAGGCTTCCAGGTACTAGGTAATAGCGTCGCGCTACCCTAAGATTAGGCTTCCGGGCGCTAGGTAATAGCGTCGCGCCACCTTATAACTCGGCTTCTAAGTACTAGGTAATAGCGTTACGGTTCCCGTAACTAACGCTATCGTGTTATTATTAATACCTCGAGTCAATATAGCTACTACGCTGTCGCCCCCTATTATAGCCTACCCTAGCGTATTACCCCTTCGTAGAAATCGGCTAAATTAATTAATTCTAGGGTCGCTTTTAGGGTAGCATTAGGGGTAGCTCCGGGGTACGCTACCTAAGTCCCCCGTTAATTATGGAATATTAAAACTTTTAAAGTTCTACTTAGTAGATAGCTACGTGATATAGTTTCGCTTAATAAGTAGTTACGTAACTTCCTAGAATTTATAAACTAGTAGATTTTAGAAATATTACTTAGTTAGTAGTTACGTGACGCTATCCTTAGAGCTCGGAGCGGCCCCGAGGCCTTACGACACGCTGCGACAGGCCTAGGGCTAGCCCGGGGCCCCCGGGGCCGGCCCCGAGCCTGCGGGTATAAGGCCTTTACTAAGGGCCTAGCGAGTTAAGATCTTACCGACGTAATAGTATAATTATTATATTATATAATTAATATATTACTATTAGCGTACTCTTAATATAATATCCTTATAATATCCTTATAGTATAATATATCTTACCTATACTAATAACCTTTTTAATATAGATTAGGAGATTATTAATAATATTAAGTACGCCTTTAATAGTCCCTAGTACGGAATTATAGTTATAGGCTGAAAGTATAGTAATTAGGGTATCTAAATTAGCCCTAGACGGACTCGTATCTACCCCTACTACCCTAGGGCAAGCTTTCTTAAAGCACGGCCCTAAGGGCCCAGGGCGGCCTAGGGCCGGCCCTAGGTACCCCTCTAGGTTTTTAGAAATTACCGACGTAAGCTCTAAATATTAAGCTACTTAGGATTATATATAAAGGTAATAAAAAATTTAGGTTTACCCCTTTTTTAGATTATTATTATAGCGTCTTATATTCTCGCTTTTATAATATATAGGCTTCCTAGTATTATTAATAGGAGGATAGTTACCTTACTACTAATATCTTTAAGTAAGATATCTAAATTAATACTAAGCCTATCTATTAAGTCGGAGTAATAATCTACTTAAATAGTCTATTAATTCTAATAATACTAATTTAGGTTATTAAGCTCTATTAATATCTAGATATTAGTAGCCTAGTAGTTAAATAGATATCTACTATTAATTATATAATTAAAGAAATCGGGCTAGATCTAGATATTAACTAGCTAATTATTTAAATTATATTAACTATCCTCTAACTAATATCTAAATTATTTATAACTATTTATAACTAAGCGGATTTAGGTCTAAAAAATAACTAGGGAAATATATTAAATAGTCTTACCTATATCTATTTTATATAAAATTATTATCTTATTACTTACTAAGACCTATTATAACCCTAAGGTATATACTCGCTAGTAATATACTAGTCTAGTTCCTACTTAAGGTTACTACCCTCTTCCTACTCTAGTTTATTATTACTACTAATTAGGGTATACTAGGCGAGCGTACTAGCGATATAGTTCTATTATAATATATATAATAGATAATCGCCTAGAAGCTAGTAGCTAGTTAATAGGAGCGGATATTAGAGGGCTATATAAGAAGGATACTAATTAAGAATTATTATAAGGCCCTACTTAATAATTTTAATATAGATATCCCGCTTAATCTAGCCTCTTATAGTATTATTAGGAGTTATTATAATACGGGCTACTTCTATAAAAGTAGGGTAATTATAAGTACTATTATCCTATTATTTAAGATTTAGCTATTAGATATAAACGCTTATAATATTAATAGGATATTATAATTTATTCTCTTTAAGGTAGTTATAATAGGATTGAAACCCCTAGATATATAAGTTAATAGACTAGAGGGTATGCTAAGTAGAAGTAAAGGTATCTTAATTTAAATTATTAAAATATTAATAATAAATATCTAGTTAGTCCTATATACTATCTAATATATGGATCTAGGCGAATTTTAGCCTAAAGCTATTATTAGTAATAAGAGGACCTATTAAATAATAAATAGACCCCTAGATCTAGAAGGTAGTTTAACTAATATAGGTATTAATATTAGTTATACCCTTACTAATAAAGGAGAGATAATTATTATAATTAATAATATTATCTAAAAATTCTTTACTATATATAATCCTCCTTTTTATAAACTATCTATTAATAATAATATTATTTATATTACTTAGTAAATTATTAATAAATTATACCTTAACCTTAGCCTCCTTTCCTAGCCCTTTAGGTAATAAGTTAACGTCGGCCGGCTTATATAACTAATTAGGGGCTAGCTAGTTATTTCTCCTACTATTATAATATAGCTATTAACTATCTCTTAAGTTACTATATTATTATTTTTTATAATAGTATATTATGATAGGGATATTTATTACTAGTAATATTAAATAATTTATTAACCTTATAAAGCTCTATATCTCTTACTATATAAGGATCTCTATATACTTAACATCTCTAACCTAGCGTCCGCCCCTAATATATATTATTCTAATATTAGTATAAGCCTTATTAAATAGAGGGCTAGTACTTAATATTATTATCTTAATTAGTCTACTAGGAGGCGTACTAGTAATATATATATAGATAATATTTAAGAGCTAGTAGAGGAGTAATTTCTTAGGGGGTCTCTTTAAAGATAGGGGGAGTAGGTTATTAAGGGTTCCTAGGTAGAATAACTACTTAAATAGTTATATTAGTAACGGCTATATACTACTAGGGAGTAATACCCTTATTAAGGTAGTTATAAGGGCGAGTACCTAATAGTATTTCTCTAGGGCGAGGTTCTATTAATATAATTATTAGGCTTAGGTATATATACGCCTTATACGCTACCTTATAACCTGCTTCGGGTAACCTTCCTTAGAAATGCGGGGTAATATCCTAGTAACGGGAGGCCTAGACTACGCCTATACTTAGTAGATATATATCTACCTAGCTATCCCCTATTCTTCTTCTAAGTTCCTTAGAGATTAGTTCTACTACTATAATAGGCCTACTACCTAATCTATTAATAGACTTATACCTATTATTAAACCTTATAATATAACTCTACGTCTTTTATTACCTAATACGCCGTTATAAAGCTAGCGGGTATAGGCCTTATAGTTCTAATCTCTCTCCCTTTTAAAAGGAAAAGGCTTAGAGTTATTATTATATTAGGTTTATCTTATAATAATTAATAGGCTAAAGGTAATAATTAAGTAGAAATACTACTACGCGAAATATTATTAGAACGCCGTTATAATACTTTATTAGAAGGAGGACTTTTTACTCCTTCTACTTTAGATAAGCTAGAATAGCTATTAGAGGAGGCCTAGAATAAAAATTATTATCTTAAATAATAAAATTAATTAGTAATATTACTAGCTTATAATAAAGTACTTTATAATCCTTAAGTTAATATTAACCTAGAAGTTTAAACTACTACTAGCTTAGCGCCGTCTTAATATACTTATATATACGTACTTCGCCCTAAAAGGATAAGATCCTATAAAGGATCCTTTAAAGGGGAGTACTTATATTAGTTTTATAAAGTTAATATTAAATTTGTTATAAGTCTAGAGTATTTTATTATATATAAGTCTTATATAACCTATTATATAGACTCCTTAGAAGGGGACCTTAAAGCTTAATAATATACCTATATCGGCAAACTGGGAAACCTGTAAAATACAAAAATATGCGCATTATGCGCACATGACTAATGCGCTTATGTGTCAACCCTGGAGCTCGAAATAACACCGTAAGTTGTAAAATGCGCATTTAGCTGGATTTAGTAACTTTTAGAAATACTAGGTAATAGGACTAATAGGGGATAAGTTCTACTAATTAGTTATAATATAACTATATTAGGCTAGTACTAACTAGGTAATTATAATAAGGTATTAAGTCTTATTAATAATTAGTAAGAGAATTAATCGCAGGCGTAATGTAGGGATAGGATACCGGGCTAGGGTAAAGAGGGGTACTCTACGCGTATATAAATTACGTGAATCGACTGTATTTAAAACCTATATTACGCTAGCGTTAATAACGTAGTCGCTGTAGCTCTAGCGAGCTTCCCGTTTCTTCCCGGCGCTAGAGGAAAATCACGGATTTAAGGCCTTAAATCCGGATTTTCTATATTTAGGGTTTTTAGGCTAGAATAAAAAAAACCCTAAAATTTTCCTATTTATTGCCTGCATTTTACCTGAAAAATGCGCTTTTAGCGGAATTAGCAGTCTCATTTATTTTACGCGGGTTCCTAGTTTACCGATGTATTTTAAGAGTTATAATTTAGCTAATATTATATTTAAATTCTTTAAGAGGTTTCTACTTAACTTAGTTATAGATCTAGTAAGCTACTATCTCCTTATTTATAAAAAGTAGGAGTAGGTACGCTAATATAATAATTAAAAGGTCTTAAATTTTAAGGCCTATTTAAAGGAGTTAGAGTCTTATTTACTACCTTTTAATAAGGAGTATAAGGCCTATATTTTCTTTATAAAGCTTTATAGTAAGTTAAAGAATAAAATTCTTAGTATTAATAATACTATTAAGTAGTATAAGGAGACATTTACTTAGGTTATTATACTAGAGAATACTTTAAAATATAGATACTACGTAGGCGGCTTAGGTTCTTAAGGAAAAACCTAGGATAGGTCTTAACCGAAATTAAAAGGTAGTAATAAGTCCTTAGAAGATTATATTATAAAGTAAAAGGATTCTAATAGTAGTAGTAGTAAGTAATCGCGCTTTAAGGATAATACCTTAAAAAGGAAGGCTAGGCCTAATATTAGGATAGATTCTATAATTTATTTTTATTATAATAAAGAAGGTTATATCTAACTAAATTGTATTAATCTTAATAAGCCTTAGGCTTATTTTAATATTAGTATAATATTAGTAAAAAAAGAACTAGCCCATTAACTACCTTAAAAGAGGGGTAAGAAGACTAATTAATAGAGGTAATATTATTAATCCTTATAAAGGGTTAAGCGGAGTTATAAGGTAACTAGTATTAAGTTATAATACTTTTAAACTCTAAGTTATATTTAAACTTAATTTTATAAAAGTTTATAATTTAATAGGATTTAAAGCCTTATAAAGCTATCTTATTATAGGTATAAGCGCTTAGTAGAAGCGGTATATATATCTATAGAGCCTACTAATTATATTACTAGTTAGTAGATGTTTAGGGTTATAAAAAGGAATATACTACTCTTTTTTATATAATAGATTAAAAGGGCCCTAATATTATTTTAAGTATACTAGGATTAAAATAATAGCGTATATTATTAGATCTAGAGGTAGATTACTAGCGCTTTAAAGTTAATTCTAGTATATTATAAGTTAATAAGCCCTAAGTATTCGCCTAAAATATTAGGAAAGAGTTAAAATATATTTACTATTATATACGCCGGTATAATATCTAGTAAACGGGAAGCCCCTTAAGTTCCTAAGGAATTAGAGGCCTTTACTAATATCTTTTTTAGTAAGAAGGCGGGTACCTTACCTATTTTTTAGGAAGGTAAGTATATTATAAATCTTATAGAAGGTAAAGAACTACCTTATAAGCCGCTTTATAATTTATCTTAAACTAAGCGAGCGGAGCTACGGCGCTACCTTAAGGATTTACTTTAAAAGGGGATTATTCGCTACTCTATCTTATTAGCTAGAGTACCTATTCTCTTTATATTAAAGAAGAATAGTAGGCTATATCTATATATAGATTATAGGGGGTTAAATACTATCACTTTAAAGAATAAATACCTATTACCTCTTATTACTAAGACGTTAGACTACTTATATAGTTCTAAGATTTTTATAAAGTTAGACTTAAAGGATACCTATTATTAAATCTATATTAAGGAAGGTAATAAATAGAAAACTACTTTCTAAACTTATTATAACTACTTTAAATATTTAGTTATACCTTTTAGGCTTATTAATATACTAGCTATATTTTGAGCCTATATTAATAGAGCCTTAATAGGTCTAGTTAATATAACTTATATAATATACCTAGATAATATCCTTATTTATAACTCTAACCTAGCGGATTACTAGTAATATATTTAGTAAGTACTAGAATAGTTATATTAGTTTTCCTTATATATTAATCTAAAAAAGTATTAATTTAATACTAAAAGGATTAAATTTTTAGGGTTTATTATCTTAACTAATAATATTAAGATAGATCTAGAGTATATAATAATAATTAGAGACTAGCCTAAGCCTAAGACCTATTAGGATATATAAGTCTTTTTAAGCTTTATAAATTTTTATTATTAATTTATTTATAACTACTCTTATATTACTAAGCTACTTACTAGCCTACTTAAGGGTAGTAAGGATAGTAAGAAAACGGGTCCTTTAGATTAGACTATTACTATTAATAGAGTATTCTAATTACTACGGGATACCTTTATATTAGCGCCGTTTCTACGCTACTATAACCCTATAAAGGCCTTAAGGATAGAAATAGATACCTTAAATTTTATTATAAGTACTATCCTATCCTAATTAGATAAGGATAGTAATTAGCGACCTATTATATTCTAGTCTTAGAAGATAATTAACCTAGAATAAAATTATAAAACTTATAATTAGGAGCTACTTACTATTATAATAGTAATAAAATATTAGTAATACTATCTAGAAGGAAGTACTTTTACAATTAAGGTATAGATTAATTATAATAACCTAAAAGGCTTTATAAAGTAAAAGGAATTAAACTCTAGGTAAGTTAAATAGGCGCTTAAGCTCGCTACCTATAACTTTAAGATATTCTATTACCTAGGAAAATTAAATCCTATTAATACGCCGTCTCGCCGACCTAATTATAAGGGTAAATTACCCCTAAATATAAAGCTCTTACTAATATTATAAAATAAGCTTACCTTATAAAAGAATAATAATTCTAAAGAAACTTAAGTAATTATCGCGGTTATAATACCTACGTTTAAAATTATAGGTATTTAGGTTATTATCCCTAGAAGGGATATTATAAATATTTTAGACTTAGCTTATAAAGATATTTAAAGGCTTATAAAGACCTTAATTTATAACTTATAAAAGTATAATAATTAGGTAAAGTTCTTTTTACAAGCGCCTATTAAATAATATTATTATAAATATTTTAAGGCCTAGAGTTTAGACTTTAATAGGCTATTAACCTTTAAAGGTCGTCTTTATATTTTAAGGGATAAAGCCCTACGTAGTAAACTTATTAGTTACTATTATAATAATCCCTTATTAGGATATTTTAGTACTAAGAAGACGTATAATCTTCTTATATATAATTACTACTAGAATAGTAGTATAAAATAGGTTATTAAGTATTATTAAACTTATAATATCTATTAAAGAACTAAGTTACCGCGCTATTATACCTATAATAAATTAAGTTTATTACCTATTACTACTTAATTATAGAAAGAAATATCTATAGATTTTATTATAAGGTTACCCCTAAGTAAGGCTAAGGGAATTATCTATAATTCTATCCTTATAACTATTAATTATTTTATTAAAATAATTAGGTATATACCTATTATAATAATAATTAATGCTACTAAGCTAGTAGATATATTTTATAATAAAATTATTTACTACTATAATATATTTAATAGTATTAGAAGTAATACGGGTTCTATCTTTATAAGCGCCTTTTAATTAGTAGTCTATTTTTACTCTAAGATAAAACGCCGCCTAAGTATAGCCTTCTACTTATAAATTAATAAGTAGATTAAGCGTTAGAATTAGGTATTAAAATACTACTTATATATATTTATTAATAATAAGTAAATTAATTAGGCTAGATAACTACTTATAACTAAATTTATATATATAAATAGTATTTATTCCTCTATTAGAATAATACTATTTTTTCTTATATATAATTATTACCTAGAAGTTTATTAGGAACTCGAAGACGAGTCCCTAAAAGGGAGAATACCTATTATAAATAATAGAGTTAGAATATTATAGGTAGTAAGGGATAAAGTTATAAAACGCCTTTAAGCCGCTTAAGCGTCTTAAGTAAAGTATTATAATTAGAATTATAAGCTATAGATATATAATATTAGTAATTTAATAATATTAGCTATAAAGAATCTAAAGTAATAACGCCTAAGTAAGAAGTTAGCTTATAAGTATATAGGACTATTCTAAGTTATTAATAAGGTTAGTTTATAAGCGTATTATCTACTATTACTACTATTATATAGGATCTATAATATATTTTATATATTATTAATTAACCCTTACTATTAAAGAGATTACTCTCCTACGGCGGATATCTTTATATAAGTACCCGAACTTATTAATAATAAGGAATAATAGGAGGTAGAAGAAATTATTAGTAAGGTTAATAACAAATAAGGTATCTAGTATAAAGTTAAGTAGACTAGTTAGGGTAGTAAATATAATTAATAGGTATTAAATAAAGACCTTAATAGGTCTTATAAGTTAATAAGAGCTTATAATACGTTAATATAATTAAAGTATAAATAAAATATTAAATATATTCCTATATTAAATAAGTAGTAATAATATAATAAGTTATAATATAAGTTAAGACTATTATCTTTATATATATTATATAATAATTAATCTCTTATATATAAGTATACTTATAAGTATAATAATATAGTTTAAAAATATTCTTTATTAATATTATTTAAGGAGTTAAGCCGTTAGTAATATATTATATTAGAAGAATACTTTTAATCTTAGTATAATCTAATAAGGGTATCAGGGATATATTAATAAAAGATAAGCCTAGGTATCTTATACCTAATAAATAACTTAAGTAAATAAGATATATAAATTATTTACTTATATTAAAGTATAACTATAAACTAACCTTTAATTATTAAACCCTTTAAAGTTTAAAGGCTTTATAAGGTTAAGATTATCTAGCGTATCCTTATACTACTAAATACTATTAAGTTTAGTTTAAAGGAGTTCTACCTAACTCTCTAACTTATTATTCTATATATTTAGTATATTAATTAAAGCCTATAAGTTAGTAATAATATTAGGCGCTAACTTAATTATTATAACTCTCTACTTATAGGCTTTCTACTATTAGGTTATCTTCTTACTAAGTTTCTTTCTCTTTATTAAATATACGTCTACCTAGCTAGTCTTAGTAACGGCGCGTATAGATTTCCCTACCTTCCTCTAAAAGGGAGCCGGAATCTATTATAATAAGTACTTACACTATTATAGAGCTAAAGGGTTAATATACTTACCTCTATATAATAATTAATATTATAATAACTATTAGTATATTAATAATAAGGGGGAGTATTACCTTATTTATAATTATCTAAACCCTTTATAAAATAAGTCCTATAAGGAAGAGATATACTACGTAAGTTAGCGAGCCGTTATATAATATATATAAGTAAATATACTTAAAATAAGTTAATATCTACACGTAATATTAATATATTAATAAATATAACACGATATTAATAAGATATTATAAGTACTTATAAGAGAAATATTATATATAATATATAATAAGAATACTATATATATTAGTAAATATATTTTATAATATTATTAAGTTAAAGTAAGTACTTATAAGAGAGGCTAAGGGAGTTATAAGAAGTTTTAAATATTAGGATAAAAACTTTATTAATATCCTATAATACTATTATAGTATAGTTTCCTTTAAAGCTATTTAAATTATAATAATAATAATAAAGGTTCTATCTAATTCTATAACTAATATATTAGAGTAATGCGTTACTTATTATATCTTATATCTACGGATATTTAGTCTATTTTTAATAATAAAGTACACGCACCTATTAGTTAATATTACCTTCTTATTTTATATTATTACTAATATATATTATTAACGCCTATACCTAACGAGTTATTCCCTGCTAGTATATAGTAATATTAATTATATAAATTAATACTTAAATAATAATAAGCTAAGTAGCCGACTAAGTATTTAGAATAATTATAAATTATATAATATATTATCTTAATATAATTAAAGGATATAAATAGTTTAGAAGTATATATATACTATCTAGATAATTTGTTAATATACTCTATTACTAACTATTAAATAATATTATTACTACCTTATAAAAGGTTTTAGTACGCGCGTCTAGCTTAGTTAATATTAATACTATATTAGTAGTAGTATATTAAATAACTCTTTTCCCTTATTTTTCCTACGTAGTTTTAAGGTTTTTTAACGAGTATTCTAAGTAATCTTATTAGCCCTAGAGACTAGGGCCTAGAAGGAGAGGTACTTATTAGGCTTAGGTATATATACGCCTTATACGCTACCTTATAACCTACTTTAGGTAACCTTCCTTAGAAATACGGGGTAATATCCTAGTAACGGGAGGCCTAGACTACGCTTATACTTAGTAGATATATATCTACCTAGCTATCCCCCGTTCTTCTTTTAAATTCCTTAGAGATTAGTTCTACTACTATAATAGGCCTACTACCTAATCTATTAGTAGACCTATACCTATTATTAAACCCTATAACGTGACTCTACGTCTTTTATTACCTAACACGCCGCTATAGAGCTAGCGGGTATAGGCCTTATAATAATATCTCTAGGGTTTACTAGTAAGTTACTAGACTTAATTTAAACACCTAAATTAATCTTCTTTAGGCGTCTAGTACACCTTATATCATTTACTTTATAAGATCTAACCCTCTTATTAATAGTATTAGGGTATAGGTTAGAAAGAGCTAGGCGCTTAGAAGGTATTAATAGGGAGCTAGAGGAGCTAAATTTAGTATAAGAAGGGTAGTACTATATTATTTAAAGGCGGCTAGTATAATTTATATATTAAAGATTATAAGGAGAGGTATTAATATCTATATACTAGTATTAAAAATATAAAAGAGGTAGGAAGAAAAATTCTTTAACGCGGTAGGGAAGTACTAAGATATAAGATAGTTAGACTAGATTAGTAAGTAAGTATATAGATTTAGATATATCTTTTTAACTAATAGATAGATTTTAATAATTTTTAAAGTATTAAGTACCTTAGAGTAAGCTAAGTAATATTATCTATATAGAAAATATTATAGAGTATTAGTATAAATAAAGGTAGAATATAAAAAAATATTAGAGTTTTAATATTTACACTAGGCCTAGAGAGGTAATTAGGGTACTTATTAATTAACTAATAAGGTATAATAAGCTTAGGGTTATAAATTACAGATATTCTATTATAGTAAAGAAGATACTAAATTAGCTAGGCTTCTCTTCTATAGTAATACTATCTTTACAAGCTTATTATACTCGTAAAGTATAGATAATAGATAAATAATATATCCTCTAAGTATAAGAAGTCTACCTTTTTATTAAGAATAGATACTAAGTCTATTTAAGTATTACTAGTATAGGGAATTAGTATTAAATTACAAAGTAATTACAATAGACTATAATACTACCTGTAATAGTCTAGTTTTAATAGTATATAAAGTCTTAGAACCTGTACTATTAATAGGCTAAGGATAAGGTAGCTAGGGGGTATAATTCGCGGCCTACTTACTAATATTAAAACAGTAAATTACTGTAATTTTTCGACTTAGCAGGATTCGTACCTCGGGAAATTCTGTACTATTTACAGCTACTATAGTAGTTTGCGAAGGTATTAGCTAGACGCTAGTAGCCCGTAAATCGTCGAATATCCCCTACTAAAATTAGGTAGTAAAGCCTTAATAATATACGGTCGCGTTTATAAGCTATAATACTTATATATAATATCTAAATAAAGCTATAAATTATCCTATATATTTAATCCTTAATATTTTAGTCCTAGCCTATAATCCTATTATCCTATTATCCCGGTATCGCCGTTATACTATTATCGTTCCTACTAGGCGACTAGGTCCAAATAATACGCGGTAATATACTATCTATATAATAGCTTTATAGTAGTATAATTAACTAGCCTACTTACTACTTATATAATCTTCTACCTACTTCCTATCTTATCCTTATAGAGTTTACTACTACTACTACTTCTAACGTACTCGTTATAGCTCTCTAGTATAGTAAGTAGCTACTTAAATTTAAGTAGATAGTAGCCTATTATAAGCCTAATTTATAGCTTAAATTATAGTTAATAAGTAAGCCTTAACTTTAGGGGAGAGGTACCTAGAAGTATACTTCTAGTAATAAGCTTAAGGGTACTACGGCTAAGACTAATAGTACTATTCTAAGGCCTAATATTATACCTAATACGCTAATTACTAGTAAAGGTACTCTAAGGGGTACTTCTAAGGTAAGACTACTATTACCTAGACTTCCTATAAAGCCTTAAGCTTAGTTATAAATACCTTATTTATAACTTAATAGGCTAAAACTACTAGTAAGGTCTTATAATATATCCTTTCTTCCTAACTTACTCCTATTAAGTCTACCTCTACCTTCTAATATACTATAATTAAGTATACCTCTACCTCCTCCTCCTTCTCTTCTACCTTTAAGTTAGAACTTCTAGCTAACCCTAGAATAGGCGTTAAACTTAAAGTAGTAAGCTATAAATACTTTAAGATAAATACTACTAACGCCCTTTAAGTCGCCCTCTAGATATTCTACGCCCTCTATCTAGTTATAATTACTTAGCTGTTATTTATTAGAGGATAGGAGGAGAAATAAGGTAGAATCTATATAAGATTATCTATCTAGCTCCTAGCGTCTTAATTAAGCTACTTAGTAATATAAGCTTAAGAATAAGGCTAGTAATCTTTTTATAAGAGTAGGTAACTTATAAACTCCGGCTCTAAAGGATACTACTATTTTTATAATTAATAATATATTAGGTCTTAATTATAACGGGGGTAAAAACCTTAATTTTAAGTATAATCTAATTAAGATTAGAAATTATATTACTACTACTTATACTATTACTATAACTAGAAAAGCTAGGGTTATTCCTCTCTCTTAAATTACTACTATAGATAATTCTATATATCCCTTATAAGTTACTATTATAAATAGTTCCTTATTACCCTTATAAGCTATAGAAATAAAGGAGCCTAAGTTAATAAGGTTTAAGATATACCTAAAATTAATCCTTAAAAAGGATACTCTAGAAAATATAATTAGGGAGTAGTCTTATATATAGGATCTAAGTTATAATTAACCTCCTTTTAAAGTATAGAGGTCTAAATAAGAATATCTTATATAGACGCTTTTACTTAATTATCTTATTAGAGTTTATTTAGTATTAATTAAGGTAACCGCGAGTTATAATAAGTTACTTAAGATATATTAATATATAATTAATATCCTAGATCCTTTATAATAATAAAGTATAAAGTAAGAGATTTAGGACTTCTATAATAGTAGTTTTAATAGCCTTAATATTAATATTATATTTAGATTTCATACTTAGCTTATAAATAATACTTTTATAATAACTTAAGTAACTTAATAATAGCTTATTTACCCTAATAGCTATATTATAACTCCTACTCCTAATAATCCTATAAAAGCTCTTTTATAAGAGCGTAAAATTAGGAATAAGAGCCCTATTAAGAAGTTATATAAAGAGATATTATTAATATAAAAATATATTAATAAAAGGTATCTAAATAATACTATATCTAAAGTATTCTACTAGATTAATAATAACTTAAACTATATCTTCTTTATAATAAAATAGGTAATAATCTAGGCTAGTACTATATTATAAGATAATATAAGAAGGATTATAAAGTAGACCCCTCTAGTTATACTTATAAGAGATATAAGGGTATATATAAAAAAGTAGATAAAATTAAAAGAGAAGGAGTAATTAAAGGAGTAATAGGCTAGGTTACCCTTCTTATTTAGAAGTAACCCTTAGGTGGCTCCCCTATATAATTAGTATAATACTTTTAAAGGAGTATTCTAATAACCTGCTTCTATATTATATCTTCCTTATAATAGAGCTTTCGCCCTACTAATTTAGCTCCTACTAACCCTACTACCTACCCTCCTACCTACTCTATAAAATATACGAACCTTAGAGCTATAGAAGGAGCTTAAGGAGTAAGTATAAGAGTTATCTAGCCTTTAATTACGGTCTATAATATCGCTAATAAGAGCCTCTTATACTTTAAGACCTTCTACTATACTAGTACCTCTAATAGATATCTAGAGTAGCCTTATTAAGGGTAATCTTACTAAGTTTATTAAGTAGATAAAAAGGAGTAGGCTTATAAATAAGATAGCTAACCTAGATAATATATATAATAAGCTTATAAATAAAGGCCTTACTATTAACTTAATATAAGAGTAGAAGTTTAATAGGGAGTTATAAATTACCCTTAATATTAAGTATAGTATTAATATATATCTAGCCTAAGGTATTAGCTAATAGGGTTATAAAAGAGATAGGATTATACTATATAATTAGTTTATAAGTAGGCTTCCTAATAGGCCCTTACCTCGTTATTATAGATATTTAGCTAGACTTCTAATTACCCCGCCTAGTAAGATTACTCTACTACCTAGATTAGGATATTAATATAGCTACGTCCTTATAAGTATTAAGTAGGATAAGGGGGTAGATAGTAAGGGGTTTAATAACTATAATAATATATATAATAATTAACTATTTAATCCTACTAAGTCTAATAGGTTAGAATATTTAGATACTTAATTAATATAATAGTAGTAAGCTATTATATAATATTTACGGAGTATATAATACTAGAATAGCCTATAATCTCTACCTTCTATATACTATCCCTTATATATAATACCTAACTTTTAGAATAGATTACTAGGGTTTACCTACCCTATCTAGGCCTTAATTATAAGCTTTAAAAAGTATTTATATTATCTATCTTCCTTATATATAATAGTAATATCCTAATATTTCCTAATCTAGCCCTTTAGAATAGTAAATAATATCTTAATAGGATTTTGATTTAATAAATATAGGGGTAAATAAGCTAACTTAATTCTAGCCTTATCTATTATATTAACTAGTTCTAGGTTCTAATAAATACTTATATTATTAATTATAATTACTAATAATAGATTACCGTTAATAATATAGCTATAATAAGGGAGAACCTAGGAGTAAATAAAGTTATTAAATATAAGGGCTTTAATAGAGCCTTAATAGATAAGGTATAAGAGGTAGCTATTAGTTATAAATATAAGTAGGATACTCTACCTCTTTAATTATTTTAAGCTCTATATCTAATATAGTATTCTATTAAGAGGTGCCTACTTATAATATCTATTACCTAGGATCTTACCCTTAATATATAAGTATAGAAGGAGTTAGTAACCTTACTAGTACACTTATATATAGTACTCTTATTAAGGAAAATAAGTTAATTAGCTTGCTAACTAGTTAAATATATAAATTATAAGTTCTTAAGGTCTTAATTACGCTATTAAGCTATCTTTCTTATATTCTTCTTTAATTAGCTAAGGCGCTAAAGATATTATTAGATTATTAACTTATTAATAGTAATATTAAACTTATTATAAAGAAACTAGGCTATTTTATTAAGGTAGGTTATTAGCTATTAATCTAGGGAGATTAAAAGCTCCTCCTATAATAGGTTATTAATAATATAATCCCGTCCTAGCTAAAGCGTATAAAAAGGTATATAGACTATATCCTACTTATTCTAACTCTTCCTTATACGCCTTAGTAATCTAAGGCTAACTTTATATATTATAATAATCTATTTATTATTATAGCCGAGTTTAAATTCGTGTCTAATATACTCCCTAATAGTAGGGGTAATAGGTAGGACTATAGCGATAGTAAGACTACTAGTAATAGTAAGACTACTAGCGATGGTAAGACTATAGGCGGCGAGCTAAAATACTAAGGGTTAGATATATAGAGTAATTTATAGCCTTAATTAACGTCTATCTAGAGTATTATGGCCTATAAACGCGACCGTATGTCATTAAGGCTTTGCCACCTAATTTTAGTGGGGGACGTTCGATGATTTGCGGGCTACTAGCGTCTAGCCAATGCCTTCGCAAACTGCTGTAGACCTTTACAGCGTTTGCTCAGGTCATCGAAGATTTTGTGAGAGGTATCTTCTGCTGTTGAACAGCGATAGCGGAGGAGATACAAAAGATATGAGTTGCGTTGGGGCAAGCCTGTACCCTAGAACAGCCATCTTCTTACGCTCATCATTACCCTGCCAAAGGAGATGCACAGTAAGACGAGCGCAGGCAAGGGCGCTCTACGGAACGCATAATGACTTACTTTTCTCTTCCTCATATCTACGACCTACCAGACGAAAGCCATGGATCGCCGTATCTGGTAAAAGGGTACGTCCCTAATTTCAGTCATTAGAAAGTGTGACAGCCACTAACAGTTGCCATCAGTCCTTCAGTACTAGCTCCGGCAAATTTGCGACGAAAAATCCCTATACTGTCTTAGGCGTAGACAAGAACGCGTCGCCGTCGGACATCAAGAAGGCATACTATTCACTAGCTAAGAAGTACCATCCAGACACGAACAAGGAATCTTCAGCCAAAGACCGTTTCTCAGAAGCTCAGACGTCTTATGATATGCTCTCGGACCCCCAAAAAAAAGCGGCATGGGATCAATATGGGGCCGCAGCGTTCGATCAAGGCGCGGGGTTTGATCCAAGTGGAGGTGCAGGCGGTGGAGGGCCTTTTGCGGGGAATGCTGGTACTAGCGGATTCCAAGGTTTCTCTTCTGGAGGTTTCGGAGCGGACATCAACTTCGAGGACCTCTTCGGCGCTTTTACTGGTGGGAGAAGAGGGAGGAGTTCTCGCCAATCTCCGCTCCAGGAAGAAGTGCTAGTTGGTCAGAACATTGATGTACAAACAAATATCTCGTTCATGGATGCAGCAAAAGGGACGAGCAAAGATATTTTCATCACACCTCTTGTAAAATGTAAAAATTGTTCCGGAGGAGGTCTGAAAAAGGGACAGACGCGAACATCCTGCAAGAAATGTGGAGGTACGGGCACCCGTGTACATTTCATGCAAGCAGGTTTTCAGATGGCGAGTACTTGTGAAAGCTGTGGCGGACAAGGAGTGGTCATCCCACGTGGAGGGGAATGCGGCTCCTGCAGTGGTAATGGGGTAGTACGAGAGCGGAAAACGGTCAACATCGATATTCCGGGAGGAGTCGAAGATGGTATGCGGCTCCGAGTCTCTGGTGAAGGCGATGCACCTGCAACCGGCACAGCTGCGAACCCAAGCGCCATGTCGCAAAGAGGTGATCTCTATGTTTTCATAAGGGTCGCCACGGACTCCAGGTTCAGCCGATCTGGCTCAGATGTGCTCTACACTGCTTCTATACCACTTACGACCGCAGTCCTTGGCGGTGAAATCAAGGTTCCCACACTGGAGGGCGAGGTGAAGATTAAGGTAGGCACGGGCACAGGTACTGGAGATAAGATTACACTGAGTGGCATGGGAATGCCAAAACTTGGAGGAAGGCGGAACGCTTTGGGAGACCTTCGGGTTGAGTACAAGGTTTCGATGCCAAAGTATCTCACATCAAATCAGCGAACGATCCTGGAAATACTTGCGGATGAGTTGGGAGATAAACATGCGAAACGTATCATGGATGTTGGGCGGACTAGGTAGATCATCTTGGTCGTGATAGGTTTTGGGGAATATCTAGACTGACAAATTCTGTAGTGGCTCTGCGTCGTCATCCAAGGAAGAATCGGTATCTCCCAAGCCATCGGAGGAGAGTCACAAAAACGAGGGATTTCTCAAATCTGCGTGGCATAAGCTAACCCAACAGCACGACAACCTAGCAGCCCCCGAAGCACCAGTGGGAGAGACAAAGGTCGAAGATAAACCTCAGAAGAAGGCAGCGAGCACAGGGTGAACCTGCGCGAATCGGCATTGAACATTGGTTTTAACGGATTGATTGTAGGCAAGTGTGGAGCCTTTTTGCTATTATTGTACAGTAGAGATGGAGACCCTCCACCTTCATCATGGCAGAGATTCAAAGCCAATCTATTCCAGTGATTCCAGTGCCTTTTTGTCTTCTCGTCCCTTCGGATCCGGCGCTTATTCTAAGTACGGAGATGCCAAGGCCTACCGGTGCTCATTCACTACTTTAGTAAAGTTTAAGTACTTAAAGTAGCTTTATATTGTACGAATCGCTAGATTTTGCACTCATTGCAGGCTACTTCATGATAGCACAATGACTCCACATGTGCTCAGCATACAGAGCATTCCTGACCGCGCGCGCACACATGAAATGTGGTATCCCTGCTCGCCCTCGTGGGCCCTGTAAAGTAAACTAGACACTACTCCTCAGGGCAAGCAAGCAGAACGTGAAGTGCATTGCTGCCCTAAAATTCATTGGACTGTATTCCTCCGCTTCAGCATCGATGACAGAGATTTAGCCTAAAGTCAAGAATGCGTCCAAGTCTGCTCTAACACTAAGCACTATTCACAGATCTTTGGGACACACGTGAAGTCTTCTTAAAAGGCCATCATGACTGCTGATTGACGACTTCTACATCAAAGCACTGTTGTGTCACTCCGAAACCAAACTTCACCTCGCCTGCTGACAACAAGTCCATCAGAATGTTACAGCCCCCGATGATCTCGAGTCCGCTGAAGCAAACGAACGAGATCGACTGGGTACTGCCATTAAAGGCCTACATTAGGCAGACGTACGGTGATGATCCTGAAAGATATGCTGAGGAGTGCAATACCCTGAATAGGCTGCGGCAAGATATGAGAGGAGCAGGCAGGGACAGTACGGCGGGGAGGGATCTATTGTATCGATACTATGGTCAACTGGAGCTGCTCGACCTTCGGTTTCCTGTGGACGAGAACCACATCAAGATTCCCTTCACGTGGTAGGTGGTACATTCTCCGCGGAGACCATCCTGCAATAGACGATTGACACCACCTAGGTTCGATGCCTTTACCCAAAAGCCCACTGCTCAATACTCCCTCGCTTATGAAAAGGCTTCTATCATATTCAACATTTCGGCTGTGCTATCATGCCACGCTGCAAACCAGAATCGTTTTGAGGAGACTGGCCAGAAGACTGCATATCATTCGTTCCAGGCTGCTGCTGGCATGTTCACGTACATAAACGAAAATTTTCTCCATGCGCCCTCCACAGACTTGAGTCGAGAGACGGTCAAGACGTTGATATCCATCATGCTTGCTCAAGCTCAGGAAGTCTTCCTGGAAAAGCAGATAACCGATGGGCGAAAAGTTGGCTTGCTCGCCAAACTCGCAAGTCAAGCAGCATCTTTGTACATCCAGGCTGTTGAGGGTGTCCAGGACAACGTTACTCGGGGTATTTTTGATAAGCTTTGGTTACATCTTACACAATTTAAAGCTAATCACTTGTCATCCATCGCTCAATTTTACCAAGCACTCGCAGACGATGACGCAAACTCCCACGGTACAGCTATTGCACGACTCCAGGTTGCTGAGAGCGAAGGTAAAGACGCAGCTCGAATCGCTAATGCCTTCCCAAGTACCGCCTCTACGGCTTCGAATCTAAGCTCAGAATCTGGCTCAAGCTTGGTGGAAATGACTAGAAGGCACATTGCAATTGTGCAGGACAAGCTAGCTTCTTTCAATAAAGACAATGATTTCATCTACCATCAAACAGTGCCTGCAGAGGCATCGCTTGGTGCAGTACCAAAGTTAAAAGCAGCGAAAGCAATACCAGTGAGCGATTTATACCAAGGTCAAGACATCCAACGCATAATTGGTCCGGATATTTTCCAAAAGATCGTCCCTATGTCTGTCACTGAGTCGGCGAGCCTATATGATGAAGAAAAGGCCAAATTAGTGAGAGCTGAGGCTGAAAATGTGGAGACTGCGAATGGGGAGATGGCTGCCAGTCTTGATTATCTCAAGCTACCTGGCAGTTTAGAAATTTTGAAGGGAGGCATGAATCAAGAGATCTCGCTAGATGATGATTTCCGGTCATGGTGTGAGGAACTTGCAGGTCACGAGCCGTTTGGAAGAGCTTTCGATCAGTTGCAAGCAGACAAGGCCACAATTATGGGCAACCTTGAGAGGAGCACCAAGCAGCTTGACATGGAAGAGAGTATCTGCGAAAAAATGAGATCTAAATACGGTGGAGATTGGACACAACAGCCGAGTTCGAGGCTTACCTCAACACTTCGCAGTGACATTCGAAGCTACAGTGGTGCGATAGAAGAAGCGAGTGGCAGCGATGCTCAGCTTCTCCATACCTCTCAACAGCATGAATCCGATTTTGACGAGATGCGATCGGCTGGCGAGACTGATGAAGCGGACGTTTTGTACCAAAGAGCTATGCTTCTTGCTGGGGCAAGCCGTGGTAAAGGCAAAAATAGTATCGGCAGTCCCATTTCACCGAATGGAGAAGGAAACCTCTTGGATGACGACTTTGGCGAAGGCGATCTCAATGTCATGGAACAGATCAACAAGATTGAGGATCTGTTACGGAGGCTTGAGCTAATCAAGCGTGACCGAACTCAGGTGCTGAAAGACCTCAAAGAAAAGGTGGGAATGTCTACCGTCATGCCGCTCTATCTCCCCTTGCTGACATGTTGTACAGGTCCACAATGACGATATATCAAACGTACTAATCTTGAACAAGAAGACAATATCTAACCACGAACATCAGCTCTTTCAGGCTGAGCTTGAAAAGTTCATTCCTCATCAAAATCGCTTGTTACAGGCAACCCATAAGCAAAGTGCTTTGATGAAGGAGTTGGCCAAGATTTACGGTTTACTTCTTCAAGATAAGAGGGTCAAGTTCGAACAGGTCAAATACGAGGGCTTCACTCGACAACGGAACTCTGTTCTCACGAAGTACAAGAAAGTGTTCCAAGCTTTCAACGACTTGGTACATGGATTGATGAATGCACAAAGCTTCTATTCCGAGATGAGAGATACTGTTGATAGTCTAGAGAAGAACGTAGAGACCTTTGTTAGCAATCGGCGCTCTGAAGGAGCACAGCTTCTACATCGTATCGAGCAAGACAAAGCAAGCAGTGCCGGAGGTCAAGCTGATCGTGAGCGTGACCGGTTGCAGCAGCTCATGGAAAGAATGTCCGTCGATTCATCATCGACAGCATCGCCGACCAGATTAGCCACCTCGCGCACTGCCCCAAGACCCTCCCAGTCCAACGAATTGTATTTCTCGAAATCTCCTCCAACTTCACTCCCACACTACTCGAATCCGACGTCAACTTCCACCAACGGCCAGTCGGGGTTGAAATCCCCAGACACTCCAGCCTTATACCACAAATATGTGCAATCGCCCTCAACTGAGCAAATCCATCAGATCCCAGCGACACAAGAGTCGCACTCGATAGCAGCCACTTCCGGGACGAATGATCCCTACAATCCAATGGTCTACCCATATCAGTCGCCTACATATCTACCACAGACCCAACCCTCTCATCAGAATCAGCCGTATCCACAGCAGGGAAGTCAACATCTCCCACAAGGCTATGTGCCACCCCCACCGCCTCCAGGACCGCCTCCAAAATCGCAGGGTAACTATGGAAACTCTGGCTATCCTTATCCATCAGGCCCCGGAGGATATGCTCAATCACTAAGGAAGAGCAGTGCTGGGCAAGCCCAGAATGATCCATGGGCAGGCCTCAATGTCTGGAAATAACGATGACGATTTTTGAGGATAAGTAGGAATAGGATTCGTGGACGAATTCCGTCTTGAGAAACGTTTTGACAGACCATCTATAAGCCTCCATCAGCTGGCTTCTACCTACGCATGTTCTAAAGTGCCTCGAGATTGCGGCTGCTTCCAACTCCATGAGGCATCATCTCAACATGCCATGTCTTTAGCAAGCTGAAAACAAATCCAGACTGTCAACGGATAGATGATGGCTAAGGCATGTCGCCCGACAAGACCTTAGTCATCCAAAGACGGCCAAAGCGACCATCCCTCTGGATACTCTGAAACAATATGAAAATAGCCCCAGAGCGTAACGAAATGCGACAAGCGGCATGCGATGTTTTAGATGGATGTATAATTCTCGAAATCTATGGCTGGCCACTGCATGCTCCCGTGTCGCACGGGCTTTTTATTATCTACCATCCCCCTCCTTGGGCCCAATGCTCTCTGGTCGCTGTTGCTGCTCTGCTCTGCTGGGCTAGTCTTACCACGTGTTTTGTCTCTGTCAGTTAGGTCTCTGAACAGATACCGAGCTTTGAACACGTCCGGTGAGCATATTAGTCTAGTCGCATCATCCTCGGCATATAGAGATGGCGTAATTTCGCGGTTTTTGCAGAATGTCAGAGAAGCTGACTTTGTACATTTATGCAACCTAGATTGCAACATATAGGATATTCATCGTACATATGACCATACTTTAACACCTCTCGAGGATATATAACCATCAACAGAAGACTCATCATTGCTATGAAATTGGTGGTAGCATCCTTTCACACCCATCGAGCGCCAATAGCGACCGATTACAACCTTCGAATTGAATTGAATACACTTATGCGGAGAAGCGCTCTTTTTGCTTGACACGCTCACTTAAAGGAGTGATTAAGTGGCTAATGTCGCCGACAGGGAGTTGAATGGGAAAATCGACAGAAGCAAGCATCTGGGCAAAGAAGATCCACCAACCAGCCAGTGTTGCCATGAATCCGAACGCACCAGCTGCAACCTGCAATTTCTGCGCCATCTTTGCGTTACCCAGAGCGAGCTGCCAGTAAGCGCCCGTAAGAACCACGAACGTAAGCAGCAGCCCAAGGAAAATGGCGACAAAAACAAGGTTTGTTCTTAGAGCGCAGATGAGGTAGATGAAGCTCAAGAGACCCATGAAGAGTAGAAAGAAGCCTATGAGTGGTAACGTTAGCTGGCAATACGATGTTTGGGACGTCGTAGGATCATACCAAAACTTGCATGGAAGGCAGGACTGGTCAACCCTGTTGCTATATTGTTCGGATCGGTGGCATATTCGCCGTATGCGTTGAAAGCAGGCGTGAGTGTTGCGCCAAGCGTGAACCAGAAACCTCCGAAGGAACAGAAGACGACGAAGGAAAACGTATTGCCGAGGAAGAATTCGAGAATCCCGCCGAGACTCATGAGAAAACCGCCAATGAAGTAGTAAGCGCCGACTGTGGCGATGCCCGCACCTCCCGCCCCTCTCCAGCCCATCAGCTCGCACGACAGCGGGCTGAGGCTGAGGAGAAAGCCTAGGAGGGCTAGTGGAGTGGGGTTTCCAAAGGTGTTTCGCAATTCGCCCTTGACTTGGTTCTGTGGGTTCAGGTATATCTTCTCGAACAACTCGGGACTAATGGTGAGAGAATTGGCGGTTCGCATCTTGTTGAGGGCTTCATCCGACGCCGGATCCTGGCCCATGTGGTAAGGCGATCTGGATCTATCATCATCGTTGTTAAGGTGGTTCGGTCTCTTGGTCTCGTCCGACACGTTCTGAAGGGAGGGAAATGTTGGGTTGAAGACAGGATTGAAGTTCTTCTCATGATCGGGTGTCTTGTTGTGTCGACGGTGTTGGTCCCGATGATCCCGATGTTGGTCACGTTCACGGTGGAACGCCATGTAAGTGTCCATTTGGCCGACTATTGAATGGTTCTCGGAGCAGAGGTAGAAAGTTGACATGGAAGGCCACCAAAGGCTTTGATGGTACCGGGGGGATATTGAACGATTTGTCAAGGAAATGGGAAACGGCCGCTGCTCAGGAATGAATGTGAATATATATTACCTACACAACAATTCGACGTGGTCATTGATTGGACACGGAAGTATATCTATGGAGGAGAATTTGCGAGGGTGTTTGATGCGCGCAACTATCATCGTCTGATATCTATTTTCGGCATCCTCGTGCATTGCAAACCTCGACGACTGCATCAGTCATAGGTCAGGGCGGTCATAGCTCCATCGGTGTCTGTGGGGTCTGGGGTAGAGCCGCGGGAAGCCCCAGAATCTGGGGTAGAGCAGAGAGCCGTGCACCAGATCTCGACCAGATATGACCACTGACCCAGGGAGGCTACAGTCCATAACTAGGCGGCGGCATTCGCAACAGAGGCTGTCATGGCTAAAGCAAAGTATATTTTTCAGCCTATGTCGAACGACAAGCTAATGTCGCTTGTTGCGCATGTCAAACGCATTCGCGCTCGATCATAAAGCTTCAATGACCTTTTCGGCCAATGATCACCGGTACGAGCACGAATTGCTATGGGCGTACACCCGTCCATATGATGCCCACAACGCTCGAGGCCCACTGATACGTTCATCTACTTTGACATCTTCACATGACCCTGAAGATTAGCCGCCTTATCCGATGAGGCGACTGCATTCTTCATACCCCATTGTGTAGATGCGCTACATCTCGCGTCATGATGAAGCCACCTCGTCCCTTTGTGGCAACTCTATTCGGGGTGTTTGATGAACAAACCCGAGCGAGGACGCATTGAGCACCTAGACCATATTCATTCGCGATGCTACTACTCATGCCACCTCAAGCTCGGGTAAAAGGAATGCCATAATGCCATGATGGGAGTGTGGTGATCGTCAACTTGGATCCGAACTTCCGGCTTAAAGTTGCGTGGTTTTCAGATTCTGATGGGCAGCAGTAGATGAAGGATGTGGGAGAGGTTTTCTAGCGAAGACTGCAAGACCCTTCACGATGTTTTACTTCGCAGTCGAGTTGGAATATCCAGTGAAGAATTCCGTTGGCATTGTTGACGGAGACTGGCGGATAGATGTGGATTTGCTGGCACCAAGCGCTTCTCATGTGATTTAAGTTGCACTTGATGGTGCAAGAGAGCGGCCGAAGGATATCAGATTAACGTGCTCAAGGAGTGTAGATCACCGTCCTTTTCGGGATTTACTATCTTATGTTGCATGCGTGTTCCTGTGAGATCATGCCATTAGTATTGGCGTAGATCGTTGTATAGCTCGGGTCATTGGACGTAGCAAACTTCGATCCCGCGCCAACAATGAGAGCATACCCAGTCTTCAATACTTGCAGGATTTTGCTTACATAGGTAACGTCATTCACCTATTATTTCTTATGCGTGCGCGCCATACAAACTTTCCGTTCCACAACAACTTTAATACTCATAGTCTAGCCTCTATTGTCTTGTCTGAAGACCCACAGAGCCAATTCGTGTCTTATGAAAAGGCCTAAGATACCGCATAAAGCCTGCATAACCAAAAGCTGAATAGCGAGACGGTCTTCCCTCATCGGTCCAAACCAGACAAGCCACAAATTCAAGATGGTAAGGTTGGTAGACTCGACAATCTCGCCTTTGCTGTTCCTCATCAACTTGACCAAGGGGATCGGGAGCTGTTCCAGCAGCTTCAGTAACAGTGCCCTTGACCTGGATGGAGGTTGCGACCACGGAGTGACTGATGGCTCCAAAAGACCCGTGCGGGCATTGAATCGCGGCAGACGGTGCCTTGGACATGGTATAAGTCGGAACAGCTGTGGTGCAGAGTAGATGAAGTTGGCAATCTGTGGTACCAGTAGAAGCAGTAAGGTTTTGCTGAAATGCCCAAGTATACCAACAATGGCAAAGACCATGCCCGCAAAGTAGCAATAGGTATCCCCAACAAATACCTTGGCGGGATACCAATTGTGCCACCAAAGAGCCATAGAAACCCCAATGAACGGTAGAAGCAGATATATCGAGAACAGATGAGGGTCCGTGGCAGGGTGAGGGCTAGGAGTGATTGGTGTAGCATACAGTGAGAGAACGTCGTTTGCCAGAAGGAGGAACCCTATAATGATCGACTGCGAAACTTCGATGCCGTTGATGCCTGCGAATATGTTGATGCTGTTGGGGCAGAAGATGGCGATGGCAGCCATGTAAGCATAGTACAGCCATCCTAAGTCAACCATGCTGCCGAGGTAATGCTCAAGCTGAACAGGAACGACGACATTAGTGACGCCGTAGTCGACGAAGTAAACTACGAGCATGGGAATTGAAGCGAAAGCTGGTATAAAGAATTTATGTCGCCACCGGATGTCGAACAAATCGTCACCGATACCTAGGAGCACGACCGATTCTAGAGAAAGAATAGCAGACAGATATGAAGCCAGCTTTGCAATGATTATCGTCAACTTTCTGGCTATTTGAAGATTGGTGGTAAGTATGGGGTTGTACCTTGCTGTGGGGAAATCGATGCAGAACACGACCATTTTTCACCTCATGCAGCTCCATAACGACCTCTCTATTACCTCCGCCTGAAGTTGCTGCAACGATATCTTTGTAGAATGGAAATGGTATGAATATTATTATCGTAAGAAGGTACACAAAGGCACATACAGCTCCCATAGTTTCTGGACTGCCTCAAGCATTAGTTTTACAAAATGACTATGATGAAATCTATCTTCGCCCACCTACATTTCAACCTGTTTGATCTTTGACATGTCCTTTCCTTTCAGATTTGCTTTCATGAAAGTTGCCCCGAGCCATCGGATAAGACTGAACGTAGACGCAAATGCTATGCCGCTAAATGCTATGGAGGCGATTAGGGGCTCGCCATCGCCATGTAAGGTATTGGCTATGATGCCAACACAGGCCGCAGAGACAGCTAGAAGGGTCCACGACTCCACCCCTGTCAACTTCGATGACATCTTAACATGGATCAACGTCCATCGTTACTGGGAAAATTGGGGTTATGGGTTACAGTAAGTACAGATCTTCACAGCGACAAGCGCGCTTGACGCAATTGGTGTTAAAATAGTTGATTATCAAGGAGTCATCTGCACGTGATTTTGGGTGTAGTGCAATAGTATTATGATAACTAATGGATGGATGTAGCTATGTAGAATGGAATGACTATCACGAGAAATCTCTATTAGTCCGCCAAGACCCCCTGACTAGTCCTGATTAGTAACTACCGAGGTTAACCTAGCCTAAGTGCTAATACTCCCTCTTAGATCGGTGATAACAAGGTAGGCTACCTATCGTTAACTACTATATCTAAATACCCTTATACTTTACTTAAAGCTAGTCCTAATTATTATCTAGCTAGGCCGAAGTTAATAGGGCTAATAGGTTTTATTAGTAGGTTAGTATATTATACTTTAATATTAACCTATTAGAGACAGATTTCTTTAATTTTAGAAACTAGTTATTAAATTAAATAATATTTTATTTAGATATATTTTATAATAGTATAATTAATCGGGTTAGTAGCTAATTTTATAGCTACCTAGTTATTAATACTTAGGAGTACTAGTACTACTCTCTTATTATACCGTAGCTCTTTAAGTATAAGGCCTAGATATAGAGCTTCTTTATATACCTCTATTATAGTAATATATTTAGACTTATATATAGATATTACTACTAGCTTTTATAATTTAGATTACTAGGTGATAGGGCTATTAAATAGTTTATAAATGTACGCCCTAATAGAATAAGACGTCTTATAATTATTATAATATAACGCGTTAGTAAAACCCTCTAGGCTATTATTATTACCTAGTTAATAGATAAGACTATTATTAACTATTCTTAATAGATAACGTAGTACCCTTTTCGCCGTATTTATATATTATAGAGTAGGGTTATTAAGTAAACGACTTAGGTTACTAATAGCGTATATAATATCTAGCCTAGTTATAATACTTAGCTAATTAAGTACTCCTATAAGGGACTAATAAGACTCCCTTTTAGATAAGGAGGCTATATAGCTATTAGGGGTAATAGCGATATTAGCCTATTCTATAAGCGACTTAGCTAGTAAATAATTTTCTATACCTAGCTATTTTAATAATTAGTTAATATATTTTATTTAATTAACCTAAATAGAATAGTTATCTAGATTTCTAATAATATTTATTCTTAAATAGTCTTTTAAGTCTCCTATATATTTAAAGTTAAACCTCTTATTAAGTTCCTTCTTTATCTAGGTAATTAGGTCCTAATTACGTGTTATAAATAGTAAGTTATTAACGTATACTATAATAATAACTTTTATAATAGTATTAATAAACACGTAATAATTATACTCTAGGCGTTTAAAACCTAGAGACTTAAGTACCTTATAAAGGGTTTTATACTATTTATAAGACGCTTATTTAAGGCTATATAGAGCTTTATTTAGTTTATAAGCGTATCCTTATTAGCTATTAATAAAGTAGTAAGGTTACTCTACCTAGATTTCTTCCTAAATAAGCGATTCTAAGAAGGCCGCGATAATATCTAAATACTTGACGACTAGCCTATATTTAGCTATTAGGGCTAGGAGAAATTACTATTATTATAATATGCTTTCGTTAGTAATTAATATAGCTTAGCGTAATCTACTTGGGGCGCTAAGCCTGATATAGCTTAGTTTAGATAGGTAGACTAGACGTCTTAATATCTAGAGAAATATAGCTCTTATAACCTATAAATCGTACCGGTTTATTTATACCTTAATATCTAGTAGTAATACTAGAAGATCCTAAATAGATACACTAAGTTATCTATTTAGATTAGGTCTTTTTATTAGTAATTAACTATTCTTAAGGGGATTACGGGGTATAAAAGTCACTTCCGCTCCATTCTATCCCGTTACCCTATTAAAAGATTTCTATTTATTAGCCTTAATAATTCTATTCTTCTTTATTCTATTCCTTATACTTCTTCTAAAAACTAGAGGTAAATCTAGAGCTAGAAAGCCCTCTACGTTATTTAACCTAGTTTAATCTACTATTATAACTAATTATAATACTCTTATTCTTACCTTCTACTTATATAATTTCCTCTCTACGGAACTTAAATAAGTAAACCTAGTTAACTATCCTAATTAGTACCTTATTAAGTATCTTACTTAGAATAGTCTTAGACTAGCTTAGTATGGCTTAAGAGTAGTAACGAATCTTAAAAGATTAGCCTAGCTAGAATCCTAGTAGTCTAGACTAGAGCCAGAGATATTTCTAGCTACTTTATAAGATTTTAAGCGAGGTACTAAGACTACCTAGCATTTATTAAGGGCCCCTCTATCTACTAGAACCCTAGATTCTAGAATAACCCTAATAAGGATAGCTAATTAAATTAAATTAGGGAGGAATAATTTAGGCCTTAATAATCTAGTTAACCTACCTAAATCTATAAAGGTAGCCTAGGGCGAATCCTTAGCGGTAGCTAGGAAACGAGCTATACCTTATCTAGGTACGGCGGAATATATTTCTAGGCAGATTAAGGAAGCTATAGGAATCTAGAAGAATTTAGGAAATATAGGGTATTTAAAAACGGCATATTAATAAGACTATATTACGGTACTAATTATTATAGGATAATTAACTAAGAGGACCCTAGGATATAAAGCCCTATTCCTTCGAGAACTAATTAGTAATACTAATATAGGGGCTACTTAGGCCGTCTACCGACTCTTATTAGAAGCTAAGAAGAAGTCTTTCTAGTTAGAAGCTAAGTAATAGCTTCTTAGCTACCCGCACTCTATTATTAAAAATAAAGAAATATTCTGGGAGTAGCTAAATAAACTATATAATAGGCCTAATAAATAGGGTAATCTCGATCTTTCTTAATAAGTAATTAAAGAGGTTACCTCTAGCCGTTATCTATTACCTATATAGCGTGAGCCAGCTCGCCCTCTAGGAAGAAGGCTATAAGCTGATAGAATCTAGCGTCTAGTATTAGATAGAGCCTATTAGGAATAAAAAGACCCTTTTAATTAAGAAGTTAAAGATGATCTAATAAGAGTATAACGTAGTAGGTCCCTACTTACTCCTAGCTTTAAACTAATTATAGCTAGTCTATAGGGTTAAAATACCCTAGTACTACCCTATTAGGATACCTAGCCGGAGACTTTTATTCCTTACTAACCTTTTATAAAAGATTAGCCTAGAGTATTCTAGCCTAACTACTATTGATAAGAACCTAAGCCACGACGTCTTTTAGCGGAATAAAATAAGTTAGTATAATTACGCGTAAAGGTCACCTAATAAGAAGTAGAACTCTATTATAATTAAAACTATAACCTTAGCCCGGAACCTAGGTTTATTTCTCAGGAAAATTATTAATTAGAGTCGATATTAGGGTATTATAACTATAGACTACTTAGGGCTAGATATCTAAATCCTCCTTAGGACTTTCCCCGAGAATTTTAACTAGACCTGCCCTAAAACTATATTAATAGGTATAACCGTTATTAATATAAGGACCTTAATAAATATCCCCCCTAACTAAGGGAGTATAAGGAGCGAAACCTTTAACCCTAAGAAATTATAATATTTAATCCTAAAAAATACTCCGCAGCCTTCTTTATCCGCCGCTTTCACTATATAACAGAACTAAAAGGTAGTAGTCTAGTCCTTAGAGTACTCCTAATATATCTAGAAGGGGATACTCTAGAATAGTATAATAGCCTTTCTATAAGGGTCCGCTAAGAAATAAATTATAATTTAGCTATTTAAGAAGATAAACTTCTTTAAGAATATTAGCCTAATTAATTTAAATTAATAAAGGAAGCTAAGAAGATAAAGTTCTATTTTAACTAACTATTACTTACCCTTAGCTAATATCTAACTCGAAAGACTAACTACTTATATAACGCGGGTATTAGTAATAAGGATATAATTATTAGATATCTATAGTAAGGCCTTAAGCTAAACCTAGTACTTATAACCCTAATATAGGAAGAAGGGGACACTATAGAAAACTTTAATAGGCGAGTCCGAAATAATAAGGTAGTAACTAAGCGGGTTTATAAGATAAATAGACCCTATTAGAAACTAGTAGTAACTCTAGCGTTATAAGTACTATCTCTAGCCTGAGTCTAGTAATTATTTAGTAATCTAGCGGCTAAGGGGATTATCTAGTTAGCTAACCCTAAGGTTATAGAGATAAAAAGACGTCCTTTAGAAAAAATAACGGCTAATAACTAATAACTTAAAAGAACCCTACCTTATCCTTACTAGTATTACGGTGGAAATTATTAGGATAGTAACTATAATAATAAAAAGAAAAAGTCCTTAAAGGTTAAGCTAGAGGAGGAGATAGATATTAACCTAACTAACGAGGATTATTATAATAGGGATAATAATCTTAATCCGTATAATCTAGAGACCTATATAGCTTTAGAGATCCTTACAGATGAGAAGCTATAGGAGGAAGCCTCTTAGGGCTCCTAACTAGTAGTTAGGGCCTACTAGAGGGTAATAACTCCACTAATAGCTTAAATATTACTACCGGAAAAACTTTAGAACTATCTTATCTTAATAACCTTACTATTTTATCCCTAGCGGGATTAGAACCTAGTATTTTTACTTTTCCTATTATATTAATAGGAGTTAGTATAGATTTTAGGAAATTCTCTAGCGTTATATACTAGTATATTAGTAAAGATAGTAGAATACTAGAATTTTATTTTAATACTAGATCCCTAGTATCCCTTATTTCTAAGTATTACTATCTAGTATTCTTTAAAGGTTATAACATCTACCTTATAACTAGAGGGAAAAGGCTTTAATATAGGGGAGTTAGTTCTAGGGAGTTATTTTCACGGGACTATATTAAGGTAGATATTAGGATATATAGTTTAACTAAGGAACCTATTAAAATATCTAGAGAAATCTATATAGTTTTAAGACTCCCGTATAATATAATTATTAACATAGATATTATAAAACCGAATATAGTTAATATCTGATAGGGTAAATACTAGGAGCTTATTATAATATACTAAACCCCTATTCTAATTAGAGTTACCTCTAAATTAGATCTAATTCTAAGGATCTATACTAATATCTAAGAATCTATAATAATACTAATACTACTAATTAAACTAAAAAGGCTAAGGGTTCTAAAATATAAAAAGGTTAATATCTATACCGACTTAGCGGTAATACTAGACTCTAGGATAGGATAAAATATACTAATTAAATACTACCCGTTAGTAATAAACTATAACTACTTATTTAAACCTCTATTAAAGGTCGATTTCTAGTTAGGAACCTTTATATTAGGTATTTAAGCGGTAGTTAGTAATAATCCCTAAGCCTACCTAATAGTAAATTTTAGTTAATACTCTATTAAAATCCGTAAAGGATAGCTACTAGGTAGACTATTAATATTATAAGAATTAGTAAAGCTTATAGAGGTAGATTTCTACTTTACTAATATCTATACTAGTAAATTCTAGGAGGAACCTAATATACCTTATATAGTAGATCTCCTAGAGGAGGTAATAGTTCCGGAAGCGGATATCTCTACCTATTAGGGGCCTAAATACTAAGAACGTGTTAAAAAGGTACTTAAAAAGTATAGTATACTTTTTTAAAATAGCCTAGGAAAGTTTAATAATAGTATTAAGATGCCGATACCCTTTAAGGACGAATCCGACGTAGCAGGACTAAAGTAGAACCCTTATAACCTTTCTTAAAGGGACCGTAAGGCTATAAATTTAATTCTAGACCCCCTAATAGAGTAGGGCCGAATTAAAAAGGTTCCTCTAGGGGTACTATCTACCGCATTATCGCCGGCCTTCATAGTATAGAAGAATGGGAAGCTAAGAGTAGTAGTAGATTTACGTAAGGTTAATATTAAGCTCTATCTAGATACGTATCCCCTCCTAAAATAAGATATAATCCTAGGAGCGCTTAGCGGATTAGTAATATTCTCTTCTATTAACCTTATAAAAGGATTTTTTTTAGTAGGGTATACGCCCTTTAGACTAGTAGAAGACGACGTTTATTAGCCCCTACTAGGGTTAGGAATAGCTAAAGGTCTCTATAATAGGGTTAGTAAATACTCTAAGTTTCTTCTAATATTAGATAGAAATACTCCTATCCCTATACTTATAGTAATTTATTCTAGTATATATTAACGACGTAATAATCTTTTTAGCTACTCTTAATAACTATCTTAAGTACTTAGATTAAGTCCTAGGGCTACTAGAGAAAAGTAGTATTATATTATCCCTAGTAAAATATTATTTTACTTATCCTAGTATTATTACTTTAGGATATTATATCTCTAGACTAGGTTTAAGTACTATAGAAGAGAAAGTTAAAGCGGTTTAAAATATAACTTTCCTAATAAATCTCTAGGAACTTAAAACTAGACTAAGATTTTTCGGCTACTATTAAAAATTTATTAAATATTATATTATAATAGCGCGACCTCTTATTAGACTAAAAATGGAAGGCTTTAAGGGTAGCCCGAATAAGGGTCTCCCCTAGAGGAACTATATATAAAAGAAGCGTCTATTAGTAGATACCTCTAGCCCTTTACTAGCGAAGTCGTTACTATTAAAATCGACGATAAACCCTAATAAACCTAGAGACCCTAACGGATCCGGATTTAAATCTAGGTAGCTACACGCTAGCCCCTAATACTACGAAGTATAGGAAATACTTAAGGATAAACTATATAACGCCCCTACCTTAGCGTTCCCTAACTTTAGTAAGCCTTTTATTCTTTATATAAATGGTAGTAAAGAGAAGGTTTATAGAGCTACGCTATACTAGATTAGGTTTAATAGGGTAGAAAGACCGATCTTATTTCTTTCTAGAGACCTTTTAGATACTAAAACAAGATATTAGGTTATAGAATTAGAGGCTAGTACTCTAGTCTAGGCCCTTATAAAACTTCCCTAATTCTTTAATAACGGCGATTTTACTATTATTACTAACTATACTATATTAAAATCGGTATTATAGAATAAGATAAATAGACGGCGGTCTACTAGGCTAAATAAATAGGCGCTATATTTATTAATATTCTAACTAAGGATAAAAATTATTTACTAGGTAGGGAAATCCTATAAAAACGCTAATAGCTTTTTAAGACTTCTTACTAAAAAACCTAATCTAACTAATATATTCCTAGTAGTAGTCGTCTAGGCTAAATAAGATTTTCTTAAGGAAATTACGGCTACCTTACTAAAAGACCCTTATTTCGGGCGGATCTACGAGTAGGTCTAGAAGTAGGTCTAAGAATCCCGATAACTAGAAATAGGGTTAAGGACTATTTACTAAGTATACCGGCTTAATATTAATTCTTAACTATTATATATAATTAGCTATCCCAGGCCGGATTACTTATATATTCCTAAAAAACTTACGAGGAAAATCTTAGAATATAGATATAATTACTATACGTATAGAGGCATTTATCGCATATATAACTACCTACGTAGTTCGGTATATTTTCCGAAGATACGTAAGGTTATCTAAGGTTATATTAATAGGTATCTAGCCTACTAACTATTTAAGCCTTCTAGATAACTACTATATAGGGAACTTTAACCCGTAGGGGTATCCTAGTAGCCGCTAGAAGAATTATTAATAGATTTTATTATTAGCCTTCCTTTAACTACTAGCGGCTATAATTCTTTACTTATAATAATAGATAAATTTTCTAAGTTTATTCGTCTAGTACTAGGTAATAAAACGGACTTAGCGTAAGACTAGGTTAATAGATACTTTAATACTATTTATAAAACTCAGGGTATACCTAGCTATCTTATTTTAGATAGAGACCTAAAATTTATTAGTACCTTCTAGAAAACCCTATTTACTAGATATGGAGTTTCCCTAGGAATAACTATTATATACTATCCCGCCGCTAACGGCTAGGCTAAATAAATGAACTAAATAGTAGAGACGGCTTTATATTACTTATTAGTCGGCTAGTATAAGGAAAACTAGGATACCCTTCTAATAGAAGTCGAGTACGCGTTAAATACTTTAGAGAATACTAGTATAACTATAATACCGTTTAAACTTTTATATAAGGTAAAGCTAAGAGGGTTCTTATTATTTATAGTACTAGAATCTAACTCTATAGCAGGAAATTTTCTTCGTAACTAAGAAACTATTAGAAATAATATATTTAATACTATTAAATTAGCCTAGGCTAAAATAGCTTATAGGTAGGATTTAAAATATCGCGTACTAGACCTATCTAGGTATACTTATTTAAAACTAGTAAAAATAGGGGACGCTAGGTACTACGTCTCTAAAAGTTCGTCCCTTACTATTAAGAAGGTAGGGCCTTATAGAATTCTATAAAAAATAAGCCTACTCGCTTATAAGCTAGAGCTTCCTCCTAGTATAGTAAAGATTTACCTAGTTATCTTAGTTATCTATCTCGAATAATTAAAACCTAACCCGTATAATTAAGATATACCCCTACAAGCTCTAATTATTATCTAGGGTTAAGAAGAATTCATAGTAGAAAGAATAATTTAAAAGGAAAAATGGGGTAGGTAAAACGGGTATTAAGTTAAGTAGAAAGGCTATAAAGAGGATACCTACGAGCCTACCTAGAGGCTTAAGGAAGACGTACTAGATATTATTAAAAAACTTAAGAAGTCTTATACTTACTAGGATAGGGATTAAAGAATCTACGTCTATATTAAGACATTAAATTAGTAAATAGTAATAAAATAGAGGCTTTATAAGAAAATTACTATTAGATAAAAAATATAGTAATAGTTAAAAATAGTAAAACGGGTACTCCTATACTTAGTATTAATATATATATTTTTACCTATACCTTAGTTTAAACTATAACTTATTACTTATAATAACGGATTATTATACTACTATTACTACTAAAGTAAGGTCCTTACTACGCTAGTTTTATAACTATAAAGAAGATAAATACTATTATTATTAACTATCTAAGGCGTAGATTAAGGCCTACCTAGTAAACTAGTTAAGGATTAGGGTTAATAAGGGCTATATCTAGCGCTTCCCTACTACGGACTTCTATAAATTTAGACTATCTATTAAAGAAATTCTTAAATATCTACCTAACGCTTCTAACTTACTTTAAGTATAAAAATTAGAAACTAAACTCACTAAGATTCTAAACTACTTAGTAGGAGGTCTACCTATCTACCTAGACTAGTATTTAGACGCCGTAGTATTAATATTCCTTTAATATAATATTTTTAAAAAGCTATTACCTTTATATAACCTTATCTATCTAGTTCTTAATAACTAATACCTCTCTTTCCTACTCTAGGGAATTCTAAGGAAATCTACCTAGAAAGCGTAAATCTAGCGGGCCTAGTAGCTAAGTAGAATTTCCTTAAATGTATCTATACTAGTAGTATATAATAAAAACCTTTATTAGGTAAAAGAAGACGTTATTTAATATCTATTTATACCTCTAATTATATACTCTAAGGACTATAATAAATACCCTTAGGGAACCGTATTTACACTAATATAGGAGTAGAATCGGGAAGAAGCCTAAGTCTAGTTAGAGGCTCTTAAAAGATTCTAAGTATTTAACTTTATCGCCGCTAAGGCGGTAGTTAGTCTTTAGAATAGGGTTAAAAACTTTTCCTTTTAAGATCCTAATAACTACTTAGAACTATATCTAAGAGCTCCTCCCTCTTAAGTCTTTAGGATTAACTAGGATCTTAGATACTTAAAAGACGGCGTTATTAAGGCATTAAATAAGAACGTAGGGAAAAGAGAAATAATAATAGCGAATCTAACCTTAAATATTTTTAATTCTATTAATAAATTAAAGGAATACTAGGAAAGGGGACCTAGCGTATTATTAGATATTAACTAGGACGTAGAGTTAGGAAGCGCAAGCAGCCTATTATTAAGTATTAACTAGGAAGTAGACTCGAGAAACGACGATAATCTTAGGATAAATAGCGGGGGGTCTAAAAATACTAATACTATAGAATTTAGGTAGGATAAAAGAAGGTTAACTATAAAGCTTAGTATAGAGGAAACTAGCTAACTCTATACTATACTTATAGGTGAACTTAAGGAGTATACTAAGATTATAGATAAAGACCTAGCTATTACCTATCGCGATCTAGAAGGCTATATTAGAAGGGAGGTTTATAATAGGAAAAATACTAGGGAAAAATTTATAAGCCTGAAATTATAGGAACGGGTAGACTATAATAGCTACCCTAAGTAGCCTATAATAAACACGTTTCCTAATAAAGTTATATAAGACCTAGCGGCGGAAATTAATAGAGATGATTTTATAGTATATTATTAGGCGTTTATAGTCCTATTAGATTTTTAGGCTTTCTAGGCTATACGTCTTAATATTAAAAAGTGGAGCTAATTCTAGAAATTAAATTTTAACGCTAATAGATAGCTTACAGGTAATTTTTAACTATACGGGGCTCTTACCCTTACGAAAGATAATAAAGGTTAACTCTAATTTATAATCTAGAACGGTTTTTAACTCTATAGAGATATAGGGGAAAGAATAGGAAAGAGTAGAAAAATTAGCGTAAGCTACTAGAAATTTACTAAGGAAAAGGAGGTCCCTAGTACGTCGAAAAAAGATTAGGTATAGGTTCTAGAAGACCTCTATCCTATATATATAATACCTAATAATTAGGACGTACTTAGGAAATTACCCCTAAGAAAGCGAGTAAAAATCGGGAAGGCTAAGGCGGCTAAGTCTAGAAAACCTAAAGGTTTCCTAGTATTAAGTATAATATCTATATTACCTAAATTCTAGAAGAAAGGAAAGACTAAAGGGAAGGTAGCTAAGTCTAGAAAATATAGAGGTTTCCTAGTATTAAGTATAGAGCCCGGATTACTAAAATTCCTAAACCTATTCTTAATAGACGAATTAACGGCTTTATTATTAAACTAAAGAACTATCTTAAATCCGGAGTAAGTTTAACTAAGTCTACTAAACCTACCTAAGTTTCTAAAAGTAAGAATCCTAGAAAGGCACGAAGTATAACTATAAAAGTAGGTAGATAGTCTTAATTAATAGGTAATAGAACTCCGGGCGCTTACCGCGTTCATAGATAAAAAGGTTAAGGCCTTAACCCTTTTTAAGTTATAATAGGACTAGTCGCTATAGCTACTATCTAATAAATTTAATAAACTTACTATTACTAATAACGACGCTACTAAAGAATAATACGAATTAGATATTAATAAGATTTTAGAGAAGTTAGATAACGTAGTAGTTACTCTAAGTAAAAGCTTCCCTACTCTAGAAGCCCTAGTATTAGAATATAATCTAGATAGTAAAACTACGACTTAAAACCTTAGAAATTAGCTTAATTAAGAAGATTATATTAAAATAAATAAGGATAATAGATTACTATGATAATAGCTCGGGACGAGCTTTTTCGTGACGGCGGGAGATATTATAATATACTTTTATTAGTAATTAATATAGCTTAGCGTAATCTACTTAGGGCGCTAAGCCTAATATAGCTTAGTTTAGATAGGTAGACTAGACGTCTTAACATCTAGAGAAATATAGCTCTTATAACCTATAAATCGTACTAGTTTATTCGTGCCTTAATAACTATAATAATGCCTTTAAGGTTAATAAGAATATCTTATTAAAATTAATCCCCTTAATTTAGTAGAAGCCTTTAACTATCTACCGTACTTTATATTAGCTAATTTCGCCTATTAGTCTATATTTATAGGATAAGACCTACCTACCTAGTAAGATATATACTTTATAAGGTAGTTAATATAGTTCTTATTATATTATTTACTTATTATAATTAGCTAATTCTTCTTTAGTAGTAGCGAGCTATTTATTACTATTAGGCCTATTAAGAGCCACGTCTATTAATATTAGGTAGGGACGCTCCTTAGTACCGGCGACGACGCGGGTAAGTATAGCTTTAAACCTATTAGGGTTATTAGAAGACCTTATACCCCTCTTATTTATCTAGTTATAATTAATCCGTAGTTTATTATAAATGGAACGACGTAATACATTAAAAATAATTCTCTAAGATTTATTATTTTAAGTCGATTATTTATTAATAATAGCTAATAGTAGTATAATAGTAATTTAACGTATTAAACTATCCTAACTATTCTAATATTAATTAGCTAGTAATTCTAACTCCGCTTAGCTATCTTTAGCAGTCTAATTATTTAACTTATTTTAATTTAATTTAGGTAGATTATCCTAATTATATTAATTTAGACTAGTCGGCTTACTTATATTATTAGTTAGGCCTAATATTAATTAGCTAAATAGAAAAGTTATTACTAATCTATTACTAGTATTATTAGTATTATTAGTATTTTTAGTATTATCTAATACTCCCTTAATACCCTATTAATTAGGGGTAGTTACTCCCTTTAAGGCCTAATTACCGCTATCTAATTAGTTAGGTTAGAGCTAGCTTAGGAGGTCTACTATATTATTATTATCGCTAGAGTCTCCCTCTATTAGAAGCTTATTATTATCTATTAACAATATGGCGGCCTTCTTATTAAATACTATATATACTAATTAAGTAATATATTATCCCTTAATATCTTATACGCGGTAGATACTCTTATTATTATAACTAAGGAAGCGGCATTTAATAGCTTTATTATCTAGTTTCTTCTTATTCGGCGATATATTAAACAAGTAGTACTAATATCTAAATAGCTTTAGGTATATTAATTAGGGTTTATAACTATACTATTTCTTAAAGGGGGACTTCCTATCCTTACTAGGTATAAGGTTCTTAATATAATTAATATAGTAGATAGCCTTACCCTACTAGAACTCTTATAATAGTCCGGCGTTAATAAGAACCGTTCTAACTTTACTAAATAGTATCCGGTTCTTCCGTTTAGCGATCCTATTCTAATAAGGGTTATAAGGAGCTAATAGGGTAATAAATATCCTATATTCCTAGAAGATCTATTAATATTTATAGCCCTAGACTAGTTTATTATCGCTTTGAATAAAGGCCGTTTTATACCCCTAGTTTTTCTAATATTTTATTCGGAACTCGAGTTTTTATAATAACTTAGCCCGACTAGTTATATAATCTATTTAAGTAAACCCTATTACTTTATATATAGATACTATTATATTAGTATACCCCCTAAGGGTAGTTATATAGCTTACTAACGCTAGGTCGATATACTAGTATTAGCTAGGGATAGTAACTCTAGGTATTAGTAACTATAAGGGTATTCGGGTTATTTTCCCTAATACGTAACTCTTATATAATTCCTATTCCTCGTACTTTTATAGGTAGTTAGCGGCCTTATAATCGATATTAGTAGTATATATTATAGCCTTTATAGCCTTTATACTAACGTGTCTATATCTCTTATACTATTAGGTCTAAGACGTATTATTCTTAGCTAGGACTATTAATTTAAGGCGGAATACCCTTATCTAGTTAATCTATATAGTATCTAGCTAGTATATACGGTTATATAAGAAGGCTTATAATACCTCCTCGTCTTATTTATTATAGAATATATTCTTCCCTCTACTACTAGTATATATATAGCCTTATAAGTTTAGCTATATAATAGATAGGAGGTTATATTTAATATTTAGTACGTGGCGAATATTAGTTAGTAAGAATTTACTAACCCTATTATTAATAATTACTAGGATTTATACTATTCTAATCCCTTTAACTATTACCGGTTTACCCCTAGTTAGTCTTAATATAGTATAATTCTAGACTAGTAAATAGTCGGTAAACTTAGATTAGTCCTAGAAGATATACTCTTAGTCCTCTAAGTTAATAATAATCTTATAGGACTTATTATTCTATTATAAGCTATACTTAAAGTAAGTAGTATAGGATTTATCCTATTTTTATTTATCTAGGTTTTATTTACTTTATTAATAACTAGGACCTCTACCTTAATACTATTACTTATTCTATACCTCCAGCTCTTTCTTTATTTTAGGAATAAATCCTTCTAGTCCTAGCTTTAAATTAATATACTAGTAGTCTTTTATATTATACTAGTAACTATAGAACGTATATTTATAATTATTATTACTCTAGCTTTTACTACTAGGCTTATTTTGATATTAGCCTTATTTTAGCTATTTACTAAAATTACTAGTATATACCTTAGATTCTTTAGTCTTTATAAGTATAAACCTATTAACTAATAATATAGTAATATACTTAAAATCCTATAACTCCTTCCTAGATTAAGTGATCTTAGTAAAGGTATAGACTGCTTCCTTTATCTTATCTAATAGACTCCTCTTAAAGACCGCTATCTAGTAGTCTATTTCTAGCGGACTCCCTATTTATAGAAGCTTATTTATATATTCTTTAAATTTAGCGAGGTAGATATAAAAGTCTTTAAATTAATCTAAATAAAGCTTATATAAAGCGAAGTATATTACTTTCTTAATAGTATAAGAGTCCGTCTTATATAATAACTTTAATTTAGCCTATACTTCTTTTACTATTATTAGAGTTTTAATTATATTATAAGCTAACGGTAATATAGTAATATAAATAGCGGCGAGTACTCGCTTCTTTAAATTAATATACTTTTCCTATTTATCCTTATCCGCCTCCTTAATAAGTAGTTTTACTCCTCTAGTAGTAGGTAAGTTAGGGTTAGTTAGCGGTTTATATTCCGGTCTAATAACCTTAAATACGCCGTTAACTACGAGAGATACGCGTATAATAATTTCCTATAATTTATAGTTCTTAGTACCTTTTAGCTTCTAAATTTTATAATAGTTAGAGATAATAGTGCCTATTATAAATAGTTCTAGGAATATTTCTTCTAGAGTAACCCTAAGTTTTAGTAAAAAGCTTACTATGCGATTTATATAGTTCCTAGGTTACGTAGAACCTAGGCTTATAACCTATTAAAATAGTTAATTATTAATAAGTTATCTATACGTGATTTTAGGTATAATATAATAGTATTATAATAACTAATGGATGGATGTAGCTATATAGAATGGAATGACTGTCACGAGAAATCTCTACTAGTCCGCCAAGACCCCCCGACTAGTCCTGATTAGTAACTACCGAGGTTGACCCGGCCTGAGTTCCAACAATTGGCGCTCTAGAATACTAAAGTACTCAAGAACTCAAAGTGCCGTACCAAATAGTCAACACCCAATAAGATATGCTAATGCATTACTTTACCATCAAGACACGGATTCTCAAGGATCTAAAATGATTGAGAGCGAAGGCTTTGATAGTATAGAGCCAGTGAAGAATGGTTTTCAGAGCTTTGAGCACGCTGCGGCCGACACTGTGCTAGCTGCAAGCTTTAATCCGGCAGGGACACGAGCGGCGCTTTGCTCGGCGGACCACAAGATCCGAATCTACAGCATAGGCCAAGATAAAGAGTGGACTTTGTTCGAACAATTTCGGGGACACGACGCCGAGGTCTTGGATGTGAGTAGAATAGGCCTTTTGTCGACTACTTCTGAGCGCTCACTTGAACCTTCGCAAGATCCAATGGGTTTCCTCGAGCCTCGGTCAATTCTTCGCTACCATTGGTGGTGATAACAAGTTCAAGCTATGGCAGGAAGACTCTTCTCAATCTTCCAATAGAGGTCGCCGTTTCAGATGCGTATTTTCCCAGTCTCCACCTAACCATGTCTCTTATGTTTCATTCGGATTCAAGGTCATCAAACATGAGATATGGCTTGCTCTGATGACCCACGACGGATCGCTTAGCCTGATGGAACTTGTGGACCCGGAATCTCTGTCTTCGTGGAATCAGATAGATCAGCTTTATCCGTTCAAGCAGTACCATCGGGGTACAGAAGCTAGATTCAGGTTGTCCATCCATCAATCTGAGTGTCCTAGCCTGAATGCGCTCATGGCTGGTCTTGATCCAAGAGCCATTTCTCTCGCCGTTTCGGCCTCACGTTACATCAAGATAATGCGCGCTGTTAAGTCCGAAGATGCCTCCGAAGCATGCTATCGGTTCATTGAAACGCTCCATATTGATTTAGGAAATGCGGTGATCAATGAAATCGCTTGGGCTCCTGGCTGTCTTCTCCCATTCGATAGGATTGCCGTCGCATGTGATGGCGGGTGCGTGCGAATCTTCGACGTCGACACACACTACGATGTTGATGGATCGTCCAAGGCACCGACTGCAAGGTTCCCTCGATCCAACGTTGCGCATAAGGCATCCTCAACTAGCTCTTCGCAAAACGCGCCGTCTGGCATTGGTGCTGGCTTAGCTGGTATTTCTCGTATCACGTCACCTAGACATGACCTCACGGAGAGACTGAACATAACACATGTCTTTAAGGAAAAGGCTATACTACCACATGATGATGGCTCTCCGGTATGGAAGGTCAGGTGGACTTACGATGGTGAATACCCTGCTCCTTCTTTTGCGTATCACAGCGTTCTCGCAAAATACCCATGCAGGAGCTAGTAACTAAAGGTCTTTATAGGGAGTACTCTCGCATCGACTGGGGACAACGGAAAGGTGCGTTTATGGAGAGAAAATCTCAATGGGGACTTCATCGAGTATGCAGAGACTGGTCCAACTTAATCTATCGATGAACCAAAGAATGTGGGTATCCCAATTCATTCCTATCTACGCGAAATGGCATCAGCCAGCCACTTTAAGCCAAAACGCACCACTTGACAACCGCAAGAATAATCCTCGCAGAGTGCCATATCCAATAGATAACAAGACTCGGTAGCACAAGAACCTTCTTCAAGGCCATAAGGATGTTCAGCAACACCAGCAGATAGATGCAAGCCAGTATCAAATCTTTGGCTGCTAGCAGAAAATCCCAAGCCCTTACGTTCGGCGTTCTTAGGGTCGTCATGACTGCCGATCTGGGGTGCATCGTTTGAATGATATGGCGAGCCATTTGGTGCAAACGCTGTTGTACACATTGAAGTTTGCCTGAAGCTTGCAGGGATTCATTAAGAGACTGCAACCATAGTCTTACTTCCTCGGTTTTCCGGAAGACCGGCTGACCCTGTCCTGGAAATTCATTGCGTTTTGAAGAGATACCGCGCTGGTTTTGCGGTGGATCAACCGAACGACAAGCAAACCCAAGTCCGCCATCACGGTTGAAAGCCATCTCCCGAGGCTCAGATGACTTCCGCGCAACCCGACAAGGCAGTTCTACCATCTGCTTTTGCCCTGGGCTTCGACACCCCCAACTTCTGCCTGCGAGATGATCACCAAGGGGGCCGGACGTATGGGTGATACCAGCCCCATTTTTTTCTATGTTTTGGATAGGATCGCGAATGATGTTTGCGCTTCCTAGACTTAGACCTTGCATCGTCGGAATCGCACCTGAGCACTTCCTCGTCTGGCAGTCCTTCACCTGTTGGCTGCGGTAATCTTCGAGCACGGCTGCTCTCGCCCCGAATGTTGCTCCTGACACGATGGCCCTGGCCTTGCGCTCTGGTGTTGCGAAGTCTTGCATCTGGGCTACCGGAATCGGGATGGTGTGTCTCGCTGTGATCGGCTCTGATGTGTCCACCGTAAGCTTGATAGCGGAGGAACGTTGATTCGTGGATATGCCTTCCTGAAGGAGACTCCTCTTTGTCATCCCGTGTTCCGATTGATTGCACTGATTCGGTCTCGTAACGACGTTGCTGGCGTCCTGGCTCTGCACCTTGGGTACTTGTTCCTTGTGTGCCTTTCGGCCCAACGTGGAAGTGGTAGTGATTGTGCAAGCATCCTCTATGTTCTTCCTGTTTTCCTCTACGGGCCGTAGGCGCGCTGGTAAGAGTTGTGCTGGGCGGCGATATGTAGATGTCTCCAAGTTGGCAAAATGGCTGGGATGGAGAAATTGCAGGCGGGGCAGGTACTGGCTCAATGTTGGAGTTGCTGATGGTTCGACCGACCTTGCTCCCGATGGTCTTTGACGCGCGACTGGGGACAGGCGGTGGGCATCGTGCCGTGGTGCGGTGCGAATGGGTGGGAAGTGAGTACCACTTTCTGTCTGACCGGGCTGTCGCCGGATCTTTTGGCCTAAAAAAGGATTTTCTGTAGGATTTAAGCTTGTGTCTGAATGCGGTGATCGTGATGACCCCCTTGGCGTGTTGCTGGGAGTTGGTATCGCGAGTGTCTGTATATCATTACTACGCTTCCTGGATGTTGGTATGGGAAAAGCTTGTTTTTCTACGACAATAGCCGTGTCATAAGAATTCTCTTTACGACTGGGGCCACTTCCCACCATTTTTCTTCTGATCCTTCGCAATTTGTTTGGAGGCGTACTTGGTCCTTCTGGAGTCAATGGCCTAGGGGAGGGAGGAGCTGTGTTAGGATCTACCATTGCGTTGGTCCCAGCATGTCCGCAAGCTCGGGCAACGCTCTCCTGATACCTCCTCATCTGTTGGTCTGTCATATTTTCCGATTCTGGGTTGTCCACGCCCGGCATCTCGACCAGCAACTTGTCTTCTAATTTCTTACACGAGACTCGTCTGCTGATAGGGTCGGCCGAGCTCTGTGCGATTGGGCTCAATAGTGGACTTTCGACCAAGCTCCATCCGACGCAATCCTGCCTCCATTTACCACTGCGAGATCGTCCCTTCGGCAAAGGTCTATCAGGTTTCGTTTTGCCTGAGGAGACGCGATCATGGCCAATGTTATCGTCGCTACTGTCGCTCACGACAAGAGGACTGACAAGACCGGTCCTTGGGTTGGCTCCTCGTTGGATTAGCCGATCATCTCCGCTCACTGTTCGCATTCTTTCTCTCTCGGCCTTCCTTCGATACTTTTCTCCTACATTGATTACATCGTTCTTCCCGGTAGGGTGCGGAATCTGTAGCGAAAGTCTGGGCAGACGAGAATGATTGTTATTGGCCGAGTCATCGTTCCAAGTGCTGTTATCCAGATTTAGTGTATCTCGTTGGGCAACCGGTTTTCGTGCGGGTATCAGGCTTTCGGAGCGCTTTTCTGTTCCGGCAACTAGACTACGTGGCTTTCCCTTGTCTACCTCAGGTTCCAGGTATCCGAAAACCTTCGCAGTTGCGTCAGTATTCCAGATGCCTGGAGCGACTTCATATGGTTCCACAGGTGAAGGAGATTTAGCAGGCTTGTGTAACGATTTCTTGCGGAACGGGTTTAGTGCTGCAAATTGAGGAAATGCGGAGGGGTTTCGATGATCATTGTGTAGGTGGGCGGCTTTGGTCGAAGTGTTGGAGGTAGGTGGCGAAGACATGGCGTTTTACGGGATGCCGGGACATTCCTTGTTGCTCAGAGAAGCACTTAGTGATACTGCATGACGATGAGGATGATGTGAAAGTACAAGTTGCTACGAATTGTTCCAGAAACTCGTAATCGTCACTACTTTTCTTCCCAAGTCGCAGCTGGCAGAAGCCAATAGAGGAGCTTCTTACTCTCTCTAACATGCAGGAGCAACCCTCCCACCACGATACCATACATTCTGTCAGTCTTCTGGCACATCTCTCTGATCTAGCTTTGGGAGAACACAATCAGCGTCCTCCAGGAAAGCCTTGCTCCGTACACCTCAGGTGGTAACGTTCGCAAGGGCCCGTTCATTTGTGTGCAACGAACCTTTCAGCTTATCCGAGGTAAGTCTGAGTACCTTAGCCAGAGGCTTGATATCGTCAGTCTACTGTGTAATATAACGTACGGGTGTAATACTGAGCCTTACAGAGGCCATCCGATATATTGTTTTCGACTTCAGCAAATACCGGTGTGGACGATCTTATTTCGAACGCAAATGATAGAATTCTGATGAGTCCAGTCTACCACGTCGAACTCAGGATCTGCCACTCTCTCTTCTTAATGCTGGTCCTTGCGAATGGCCAAAACGGTGTCCGTTCGGATTAGGACCAAGACCACTCTTCTTCAAAAGGCTACCTTCTCTTTTCTGAGGACTTGTACTTCTTTCCCGCTGACCCGGCAGCCCTACAAAGTTTGCAGACGCCGACTTGCGCAAAGGCGAACTTGTATGCGAGAAGACACCAAGGCTGCCACCATCCCCTGTTCCGGAGGCTCGAAATTGCGGCTGCCGAATTGCCGTCTGTGGGCGTAGCGGAGAAGACGCATCTCGAAGATGGGCAGGGGTCTGAAATGGCGGCATCATGCCTGTAAAGTATCCTTCTGAAGATGTTGGGTGTACTCTCGAGCCATCAGGGTCGACATGCTTGACATATTTGGGATTGGGCCGAGTCTGGAAGCCTCTGTTTATGATGAAGGTAGGTGTATAGACATCAACGGAATCGTTGTCATCCTCGTACTGTGGCAACCCATGCATAGAAGTCTCAGAGTCTGAGAATTGAGTCCCCACGTCTCGCATAAGCGGTTGGGTGCGTGGATGAACGTATTTGGTGTCATATTCGTTCATGACTTCTTTTTGTATGACCGCAGAATCTTTAGACTGCTGAGAAAAACTGGTTTGAAGAAGTAGTAGCTGCGCAGAAAGCAAACCTATCAAGACCATCGTAGTGACAACTGTAGTACTTGGTCGAGGATCTGAAACTCGTGTTGGTAGAAAAAGCCAGTACACCAAGATATGTCCCGGACTAAACAGACAGAACATTCGGAGAGAGATTGGAGTCGGATCCCAGACGGCGATCTCCCAAACGTCTCGTGAGGCATCTGGGTGCGCTCTAGTTTCTGCATTTTCACCGGCGAGCATGGTAGAGAGGAAGCGAAGCGGAGACGAAGCTAAAGGGGAGGAATTGACGCGGACCCTATGGGCAGATGGGGTGCTTGGCACAACGTCCACGTCACTTTCAAAGAGTCTATAGTGCCGTTGGCGGTAGAATGTGTATGCGGCGTTCACAAAGGAGAGAAGAGAGAGGAGATGGACAATGAAGGCTGCCTATAGGTCTCTGTGATCAATTATGTGTACAACAGTAGCAGGACCAGGTAACACTGACAAACCAAGCAAGCCAGCCCCTGTTGCCTACATCTTCTCCAAACACATCGTCGCCCCTACGCCGAGTGCTCGGTCCGCTATTGGCTCTTGCAATGAGAAAGACCACGTTCAGTAGGAATCCTACTGGGTTCGCCCAGTCTTTCTGCCACTGATCCCAGTCACTCGAATCCAGCTGCTCGGAGAGCCAAAGCAAGAAGTCGAGCGGGTTAAGGTAAGCTCTGATGCGTTCTGTCAAAGGCTTACGGCGTACCAACCGTGGTGCCATGATGTCGTGGTGAAGGGTTCGTGAAGCTAGTGGAATAGCCAACGGATCTCGTCATACATCGTCATAGCCAAATGTGAAGAAGCGTGCAGTGCCCACGCGTTTCAGAGCACGGCGGAGACTGAGGTGGTAAAGCTCAGAACAACAAATGTTCTGCATTGGGGCCGCCAATTCCGCCTTGGCGCCCGGACGATCGTCCTCGGGGGTTGACTAGACTCCGCATGCTCCAAGGTATGATGATGCCTCCGCCTCATAAACCCTGCGAATGGGAGGCAGAACTGCTACAATTCAACCAACATGGCAGCCCCACCTTCAGCTTACAAAGACAGGCATTTTCTCGCTGTCATTGGCGATGAGGTGAATGTTTTCGTTCTGCAGGGAAACTTTGGGACTGAGCTTATTCATTCCATCAGGATTCTGTGACAGGCTTACTGCTTGCGGGCATTGGTGTATGAGCCCAAACATTAACGTGTTGAGACCGGATTCTGATGTTCCCTTCACAGCATGTCACCCAACCTCCTGACGCCCAGAAAAACTTCCTCGTCATCGATGCCAAGACAGAGAACTCCACTATAGAGCAAGCTTTTGACAATTTCACGCAAAAAAGGAAGGATATTGCCATATTACTTATCAATCAACATGTGTGTGATTCCCTTGGGCTCTTATATGTATTCTAGAGGCGAGGCTGATACAGTGCGAAGATTGCGGAGAAGATACGAGGTCGAGTCGACACCTATACCGACGCCTTTCCCGCCGTGTTGGAAATACCAAGCAAAGATCATCCTTATGATCCGGAGAAGGATAGCGTACTGAAGAGGGTCAGGAGGTTGTTCGGAGAGTGAATGCTTGGGAAGACTAGGATGTGAACCCGATTGCAGCTAAGCAGTACAGAGGAATGATCATGGCCTTTCAATCTCAGATGAAGTGACATAATGGGCCTGAGCATAAGGCATCTTTATGATACGCTGCTATCTCGTAGCTTCGTAGCACTATGACCCATCGTCCTAGGGAGCCTCGATAGAGTGCGAGTATGTCAACGGCTAATATTATGTGTCTGCGCATCAGGGCTGCGGAATTGAACACCAAAGAAAACATATCAAGATGCGGCACCGCTACAAAGGACCTATGAACGCCAGGCCATGAGCTGCAATACCACCAGGGCCACCCAATAAGTAGTATATCGCGTCCTGCAACGAGACCTTGAGCCGGACCACGCCAATGCTCAAAACTTGACCTGTGCGGTTAAACAGGTAATCTGCTCGTTTTCCTTGGTGTAGACATCAGCAAGGACGGTGTATTTTCCCTGAAAGACAGCATGAATTAGCTGATGATCCCACGACAACGGCCTCTGCTCCTTACAGGTGGAATCTCCTTTGGCAACTCCACATCTTTGGTGATAGTCTTTTCCCCACTCAACGGACACTCCTCGTCTACATTCTTCATCTGCTCGCAGAGATCGGCTCTCTGGTTGATCAAGCGTATCAGACCATATTTGACAGATAGGTTGATGTATGCGCCGTCCTCGATCTTTTCCGTAAAGTTACCCTTGGCTTCGATGGTGAGTGTTTTGCCACTAGATGAATCTATCAGCGCTTTAAGCCCCTTTGTGTCATATCATTGGGTAGGCATCGATAGGGAACTCACGGTAATGGAGGGTTTGGGGTCAAGTCAACCTTGTTGATGGTGAGAGTATATGTGTTTTCGGCTTGGCAGAATTCGAGTGGGTTGTCACCAGGTACATCTAGCTTGCCATCGAGAACCTTTTGGTCGCCGCCGAAAAGGGATAGGGATTTTGATGCGGCGAAGGAGAACAGAAACAGTGATGAGAGGGTAATAGCGATCTTCATATCTGTTCTGGTGTTTGTACTTGCCCGAAGAGTCGTGATGGTGATGCAGATGGCTAAGTCCGATCCCACGGTGGTTAGTTGAGAGTGAAGAAGCAATAGAACTGCATGCTCCAATGACGCGGAAGCTTGCGCCCCACTTGTTTCTAGCAGCCTAAGTAAATTAAGGTTGACAGTGTACAGGGATTTGATTGGTCAACGTATGGCGCCAAGCATATCAGATCACGTGACCAAACTTCGACCTCTTTAGTCTTTGGATACTTACTACGGACATGACCCCCTATTACTACTACAAGGGCGAGTATCAGCCTGATTGCTGGTTGCACCATAAGATGGCGACAAGTCCCCCTCAGCCTTTCTCTTTGTGCAATCGCAGAAAAGAAACAATGATTGTATTTGATCGCCGAGGAGACCGCTCGCTGTTGAATGCTTTTCCCTTGCTGGGCGGAGGTGCTGTGCTACGCATGGCGCATGCTCTACACGGTGTGACGGTATAGGAGTACGGCGTTTTCATTGGAGCGATATCCGTTTCAGCATTTTGTATCAGTAGATCTACATAATTCATCATCAATTGGCCTAAGTGCATCCAACGTATCATCTTCAGTACCCGGGTACCCCAAAGGCAATACCTTCGTCCGGAAAGGCCCTGGGCGCCTCGTCGGTACCGCACTTTGATCACGCAGAGTGCCACTAGAATATCTTTGTCTCAAGCCTCTCTCCTAATGTCTTTACTGTTCTATCTCTTGCGTTCTCCTGCGTATTCCACCATACTCAGATTTCGTCCTTGTCATACGTGATCAATACAGTCTCTCTGGCCATCATGAATTCTCCCAAGATACATTTCAGGAACCACCGTGGATGTCACATTCTGGCTGAGCTCCATGACTCGTATGGCTAAAATGCAGAGCTCGGGCAAGGCCAGCAATCAACTTTCTGAAACTTCACACAACGAAGCCATCTTGTATGGAACGCTGTGGTCTCATCAAGCTCACACGGCAGCCATCATTGCACCGACACTTTTCCTCACACCTGTTGTGCAAGATACAACTTAACGACTTTTTACCCCTCGCACGCTAAGTCGACGCTAGAGTCGGACAAGCCGTTTTCAGATTAATACCCTCCTCTTGCTCAAGTTTCCAACATCCTTCATCTTGACCAAGCGATCCACCACCGTTCTATATCAAAGCACCTTCGGACTCATCCCTTAACCACAGCTCGTGCTTTGATATTCTCTCCTGGTCTACTAAACGCGTTAGGACGGTCGTCCCTTACCACGGCTTTCACCGAACCATTCCTATCCTGCACATCACCAATCCTCATCAATCTCAACAACACCCAATCTCTCTTCTTGGCCTGTGTTGATTAACTCATTTGATGGTAGGCCTCGGCCTGATATCACTGAGTCCACGTCCGTCGTTTTCACCCATCGAGCGATCATCACCCTCTTCGCGATTGGGACTCATCAAGTTCCACGATGATTTGAGGAACCAAAGTCGACTGTGAAGCGCCCAAGGCATACGATCGGGCAACATTTGCGCTCTACAAGTCATGCGATTCAGTTCGCGGACCTTTTTCACCATCCTATCTGTCTACTCATAGGCCCAAAGTCCGCGGCTCCATAGTATGACAGATTCCTCGTCCCTCCATACGCACCCCGCGCAGTCTATTGGTGGATCCGCCTTCAAGACTACACCTCTCGGAGATCTTGTAAATCAGCAGGGTGAAGAGATCGAAGATTACACTATCAAATGCATATGTGGCTATGATGAGGACGATGGCAACACAGTTTATTGCGACAATTGTGACACATGGCAGCACACCGAATGTTACTACGTTGACGAACATGGAGCAGTCCCGACTGACGAAGACTTAAAGAAGTACGACCACTTTTGCGCAGACTGCAACCCCAGACCGCTGGACACAAGAGGTGCCATCGAGCGCCAGAAAAACAGGAGGCATGAGCTCAACCACGGAGATCGTAAGAACAAGAAACCAGCATCGAAAAGCCATAAGAAGAAGATCAGGATTCCCGAGTCTAATGGTTCGCTCACCAACGGATGGACCCATAGCACCGACAATGATCTGCTCCATGATCGTACTAGTCGAAGCCCACGGGATGCGCATCCATCCGCAAAGAAATCCAAAAATAATCATCGATTCTCGAACTCGACACAGTTCACCGTTTTGACACCTCACCTCACCTCACACCCTCATAAGCGCTCAGCGTCGACCAATTTCAGCCCGTCCAAAATACACTCCAAATACTCTCCAAATGGATTTGCAAAAGAGCCTTACAGCGTCGACTTTCTACACTTGTATGACAATGACCCCGGCGATACCTCGATGCAGACCAACCTCCTGAATGACATCGATATCACCCGCGATCTCGGCAATTGGTCTAGCGATGTTGATGAGCTGAAAAAAGCGACCAACGGGCTTTTGCCTGGCGACGTCTTCAATCGCTGCGAACAAACCATTGCAGATATGGCGTTACCTCAATTGAAGAGGGAACATAAGCATGATGAAAAGTCGGTGGTATACGGCAAACATCCGCAGTGGAAATATCTCACCATTGATTCCTTCAGGCCTAAGGATTCGGTCGTAGCTGAGCTCAAAGGTAAAGTTGGACATATGCAGCGCTACATCCGTGATCCGGCAAATCGTTGGGACTATCTTCGACATCCTGCTCCTTTCGTTTTCTTCCATCCAAAACTTCCAATCTACATCGACACCCGTTCAGAAGGTACCAGCTGCCGCTATTTAAGAAGGAGTTGTGACCCAAACCTAAGCATGAAAACCTTCTTGGAGAATGGTTCGGAGTACCATTTCTGCTTCGTCGCAAAGCAGGATCTTGATGCAGGGTCGGAGTTAACGATAGGCTGGGTATTAGACGAGCACATACGGAACTACTTCTCGTCTCGCAATCACGAAGATGTGAAGTTAGAAGGCGACCTTGATGAAGATTATGTTGCAGACTGGGTAGGCAAAGTCCTTGCAGAATTTGGTGGCTGTGCATGCACCTCTCCGGATAGGTGTGCACTCGCAAAGTACGACCGGCGCTATACTAAAGGAAGAAATGCATACTCTGACAAGCAATCGCCGTCGGAAACTGGCTACGCAACGAACAGCAGAGCTCCGAGTGAGCACGACGACAGACGATCTTCTTCTGGATCTAAATCCGGAAGTCGAAATATGACACCCACAAACAATTCATCTGGTGACGTGGCATTTGGTGCAGGTATCGAAATATCAGACCGGGAGAAAAGGAAAATAGCAGCATTAGAAAAGAACTTTGAGCAGTTAGAAAATGACAAGCATCAGCCTGCGCAGAAAAAGAAGAAAAGGAACAGTGGTGGCTCGAGTGTCAACACTCCCTCTACTATTTCAAAGCAGCCAGGTCACTTCGCCACATCTTACTCCCAACCAAATACTCCCGGCCTACCCTCCAAACTTCAATATACCGATGCAAGTACTTCTCGCAGAAAATCTGGATCTCCAATAACGAAGTCATACAACCCCATTGTAGGGCCACGCAGCACTACATTCACCAATCCCAAAAAGCCTGTCTCTCAGCCTAATACACCCATAACACCATCTCCCCTTATCCGACAAAACTACGTCGACTCTTTCATGCAGACCGAGCCTGACGAGGAAGACGCTTGGTACAGGCCACCAGCTGGTCCCATCGCTCCAAAGAAGCCGTACATGTCGTTGACCAAACGTCTACTGCTGCGTTCCCAACAAGCTCGGGCAATGCTGGAGGAACGAAGGAGGATGCCACCAGAGAAATTCAATGGTGCGCGGACGAACGGTCATATCGGAAATGGATCTGGTGAAATCGATTCTCCACGAGAAAATACAGACACAATTATGGAGGATGTTGAATCCGCTCAAGCACCTGCGAACCCGAATGACACTGAAAGTGTCGTGACGCACATTACCCGGCCCCTGGATCGTACAGTCATCGCAGAGATCAAGCCACCTCCGCCCTGGCCCACAGGTGAACAGTCTCGGCCTGTCAATGGCTATCGCTCAAACGAACTTCGAGTCCAACTACCCCCAAAGCCTTCGTTGTCCTCGGATTCTTCGCTCAACACTCCTCTCGTTGAGACCCCAACATCCATCGCCTCTCAATCCCCCTTTGTGCATAACGCAGCTAGTCACCCTTCATCCTTTTCTCACGCATCGTCAAGCCTTGTCCAACCCAGTCCAATCAAGAAAAAGGTCAGCCTGGGCGAGTATATCAGCCGGCAAAAAGGATACCAACCAACAACAGATATACCAGCGAGCAGTAGTCCGACAATGCTGCAAGGAGATCTTAGGACATCTACAATGACGAGTAGCGACTCAAAGGATGGGGAGACGCGAAGAGATGCTGAAGGGGAATTACCGAGAAAGGAAGTGAATGATCCGATGCCAGCAGAGCAATCCAAGGATCCGAACTTCTAACGCGGTACGATTGTTGTATTCTTGGTTCCCCATTTTACGACTTTATGGCAGCGAGCGAGGCGTTATGTCTCATATACCGAGGAGTCCTGTACGACCTTGATGCATGTCACCAGTGTTTTGTTCGGGCACGAATGTTGCAAGAGTAAAAGAACCCCTTTTGAGCTTTTAGATAGCCCATGAGTCCTCACATGACTCACAGTGGTAGTCTAGCATAAATGGATGATTTCAATATCTCAACTTTCCAAGTTGTGAGCAACCAAATCTCGTGAGACGAGAAATGCCTCCATGGCCGAACGCATAGATCCAGTGTTACGACTAGGCCATGTTATCCTATGGTCGGGTAGATTCCACGGGTTCTCTTATATGTTGCTGATTTAGTGATGAACTGGCAGAAACGAAATACTTTCGATTCCCAGACTTAGCTAACAGAAAGTTACGCGATTAACGAACAACCAGCTCCATTATTATCCACAGTCATGCCGTAGCTACTCCCCCGGCTGTTGACTCCCCTACTTCGATGCCGACGACAAGATTGCCAGCGTTGCCTAACATTAAAGACCATAAGTCATAGAACCCTGAGTGATGATCATGCACAAACATACCCAGAGCCGTAACAGCACCAGCCTTTCCTTTCCTGACACAAATTGCATCGATGGCAGTGGCGGCGTAATATATGGCATACCAAGCCGCGTGATTCGGTGGTCCGCTGGTGCTGACGGTGATCACGCAGCGTTTGTCTGCTGGGGTGCGGTATTGTCGGTTAGCCAGGATGGGAAAGAAAGGAGAGAGAGAGGTTTCATACGGGCAGTAAAACGCTGCGGCAACTCTACCGCCACACGAGGGTCACCACGAGGCCCAAAGACCTGGGGGTCGACAGACGCGGGCATGAGATCTAGCACTGCACGACAGTCTACAGGCGCGGGAGCTGGGGTGGGTGCATCCGTGCAGTGCACATTCATGGGCTTGTAGGTCCTTATGTCCAATACGAGTCTTTTACTGTAACCTGGCAGGGATCAGCGAGGACACTGTCATTCTTCCTGGATTCGCGTGCTCGTAATGTCTGTGATATGTTCTTACAGCAAGACAATCATAACCTACCGATATCCGCGGTCAAACCTCCCCTATTCGGTGTCTTCTGCACGCAAGTCCTCAACACGTTCAGCCCGTTGATGGCAATGTCGTAGCCTGTCGCGGCCTCGAACGTATCGTCGAAATGCAGATCGAGCTCAATGGAGCAAAGCCCATTGGCTATGTATTTTCTAGTCAGCCTTTGGTACCATCACCAGGAATTCAACTTCGCATGTCATATGACGAAGTTGGCCTTGTCACCGGCATTCGGAGCTATATCCGCTTACAGCTCATGAATAAGAAGGGGATAGGGATATCGAAAGAGCCGTGGCCTCTTAGTCCAAAAGTCCGTGCAATGTCGTCCCTTGGGATTAACATCCACGCTTCGTGACAACTAGCAACATCCAAGTTGAAGCCATACAAATTCCCATTGCAGATAGGAGCAGACAATGCTGCTGCGATCTGGTCAAAGCCAAGTGAAATGGCGCGCGTAATATTGGATGAATGTATTGCAGGCCAGGAAAGGTCAAGAGATGGAGGTGGGTGGAGGATCTCAATGGCACTTTCAGGCACCGAAGTCAAGGAGGGACCATTGTCGTTGGTGCCCTGCACCCGATGACGAAGCACGCTCGTCGAAGCTAGAGAAGCAAGGACAGAGATCCAAAGCCAATAGTCCAAGGAAGGCATGAGCTTGAATAACAATAAGAAAAGGAGGATCGATGGGATGATGTAAAGTGATCTGTGAAGAACAGGAGATAAACCACACAAGGCTGTATCGCTTCTAGGCACCCAAGCATCTGGGCATGGGGGAGGAAGCCCAAAGGTGGCGCATGTAGGAAGGTTCGGAAAGCGCGTACAGAGGATAGCCACCCAGAGAACATGCGATATCTATACGAAAATGGTGAAGCATCCGCCGAGGTCCTGATAGGTTAACAGTGTCAATCGACGATGTGGAAAACCTTTCCCGGTATTGTACACATTCATCTATCCGCTGAATCTGAATCTCGTAGCCTCTAACCTTCCCAAACCTTCTCTAGGCGCGACATTCCGTCTCCTATAAGAATTTGTGAAATCATGCAGAAGTACCTTGACTTTCTTTACCTCACCTTGCTGAATCTTTGAAGCCATTGCGGTCATTAGCCTTTCGCCCTCTCCCGCCTTGAGGGTGCCCAGAGGTAGCATGCCAAAAGTGCCTTTGATCCAGATGACCACCGCTTGTGACATGATCTCGAGCATGGCTAACAGGACATTGGAAGCATCTTGGAGGCAGTCGCGTGGAAAGGAAAACATCATGCCAGTCAAAACCCTCTGGGTGATCACTTCACCCTGCTCTGATACCAGTCGCCGGACGCACTGTTGGAGCTCGGGTGGAGTATCGACTCGGGCTGTGTTTGGTCCGTTCTGAAAGGAGGAGGAGTTGGGGTGGTCAGTGCCATAGCTCAAGAAGTCGCATAAAAAGTGAAGAGTTGCAGTCAGTGGAGCTTCTTGCTGCAAGGTTAGGGTGCTTGTTGCAGCTGCAAGGATAGGTGAGCATATGGGAGCTGGAAGAAGTGATGTGTGATAGTAAATTAGGGCGTCAATTAAAAGGCGGAAGAAGTCCTCGATTACATCTGGTAGATCGCTCGGAGGGAGGTCGTTCATGATCCGTAGGAAGGCGAGGGCTTGCTGCTCGAAGAAACTGTAAATGGCCTGGGATGTGGCGGCGTCTACGAATTCAGCACCGGCGGCAAATTCTCGTAGCACGGAGTCGGTGGCCCACAGGAAACAACCTTGACGTGAATTCTCGAATCCAGACGCGAGCTGCTGTGCTAAGGTAGGTAACAATGGTAGTATAGCAGTGCGATATGAAAGAACCATATAGCGCCAGCACCGGCAAACAGGTTCGAGAATTGGTGTGCAGGTGGTGAAATTTTCTGCGATCGCAGACATTACCGGGAGAATCTCCTGGCAGTATTTGACTGCTGGGTTTTCTTCGGTAGGCGAGACGTATGGTTGAACGTTTTGAACGAAGATTGTCAATAGCTGGACGTAATCTGGTGAATAAACGGTAAGCTTCCGCTGTAATGTATAGATTTTAATTGACACTGACCTGCAACGGCCAATTTGGCTGCTTCGTCTTCAGTACCCTGTGCCTGATTTGCACGGGCCATCATTCTTTTGATAATCGGATCGCAGTATAGTTTGAACATTGGATATATCTTATCCAATGGTTGCGCGGAGACTACGGCTGCCACACCCTCGGTGACCTCTTCCTGACTTGCAGGTACCAACTCATCGAGAACGGACTCATAGAATTCATGCAGCTGCGTAACATGGGCCGTGAGAAGTTTTCTGCAGTCAGTACCAAAGAACCGAAAGGCAAGCGCTGCAGCTTTAACTACTTCTTCCGATTCATGCTTGAAACCAGCGATGACGAAATTCAATTGCGGCTGCAGGAATTCGGGATGCTGAGCGGTCCAGTCCGTATACCTTCCCAAAGCCATGATAGCCTGGAAACGTAGCTTCTCATGGTTAGGGATCTGAACAATAAGCGGTATCACTTGGCGTAACACCACGCTTTCCTCTGGGGAAACCATTCGACCCATCGCTCGCATGCTAAATAACGGAGCTTCAAGACTCTGCCAGCGAGGGACTTTACTCTCTGTAGCCTGTGACCCATAGGTTGAAAACCACTGCCGGATCAAAACAAAGGCTTTACTTAGGCACTCCGTTACCGTGATCACGTCGCAGCAATCTTTCAAGACGTCGCCCATCTGATGCCGGAATTCTCTAAACTTTTCCTCTTGCTCTCGATCGCCATCAAAAAGATCTGTTTCATTGGGTCCGTCATGTGTTGGGTACTCCAGATGATTGACCATGATGTCCACCAACGTCGACCAGACATCGGCGAACATGTCACGGGCTTGCTGATATCGATCGAGCACAATAATTTGCTTGAATTCATACCAGAATAAGAATGTTAAGGATATTGCATCTCGGTCGGTGTCTCGCGCGCAACACTCCAGGATAGCTTCCACAAGCCCTCTGAACTCCTGGGGCAGACGAGCGATCATAACCACCCAGTATTCTCCGGCCTCAGCAAATATGCGCGTGAGGCCTTTAAAAGTGTCCTGGTCTTCCGATTCCGCAGCGGTAGAGATTCTGGGTCTTAATGACATCAGCCTTGGGTATATGAGCTCGATCACTTCGATTGATTCGTCCACCCCTCGCGTATCTTTGAGAATCGTACACATGCAGTCAACAGCGGCTTCAAAAGACGAGTCTACCGAGAGGGCGTTAACAACAGCATCAAAGAGAGGTGAATTGACAACGTCTGCGGCTGGAATCTCTCGAAGCCACGACGATATACACTCGAGGAGATGAGGATTTGAAGCAGCGCTTGCTATGTAAATATCAGCAACAGAGGAGTCAAAAATTACACTCCCGTGAGGTATTACCCGAAGATTGGGAGTACTGAGTCAAGAGCCTGAGAACCTGGTTTGCGTTGTTTTCCAGGAGTTCTGTGGTCCTGCTTGTAAGATCCTCTTCCTAATGGTGCAACGACGTATTAGATATCGATGTCTCTCCCGCGCACAGTCGACAAATTCTGCCTGTGGATTGGAGGTGTCTCGGCCCTACATACTGACAAGTTGATTTTTCGACCCTCGGTGACCTCTTCGGGCAGCACCCTGAGGAAATCTAAGACGCAGTCACCACCACTGCTTCCAAGCCTCGAGCCTACAAGTTGAAGAACATCCTTCCATTCGATCATTTGAATCGCCAGGTTCGCTAAACAAACGCATAGCTGCGTTCGTATGGGGCGAGGACCATCACGGAAAGTTGTCAAGAGGCCAAGGATCGAGTCCCGCAAGTTCGAAAGTGAATGCCGAGGAAGTTGTTCTAGGTCGTAGGTGATCTGGAAGAGTCAATAATATGGTACTGTAGGCGTAGCGCTGTGTGCTAACCTTTCCTTTCAAAGTTGTCGCGGCAAATAGCTTGGCTTCCGGTGTAGCATCGGGAGTAGATAGAATGGAATGCGTTATTGTCCAAGCTTCTGGCTATACAATTACTGCGGTCAATATGTGCCTCTCTAGCACTGAAATTGGGGCTATAACGTACGGATTTCTGGAATCTCTCCAGATAGTCATGGGCTTGAGACTTTTGTGTGCGCTCCACAGTGCTTTGCATCACCGAAAGAGCCGACAACACGGGCGCGAAGCTCTCGGAGCTCGTAGACGCCATCTTGTGAGAGTCAAAGACAGTGCCTAGGTGGGGGTTTTAGGCGAGCGGTCTTGGAGGTGCTGGATGCGAATCCGTGCATAAGTGATCATGTGGGGACATTATTGCCGGACATCAATCATACATGGCATTTCCGAATTGGCAAGGTCTTTTGAAGTGTTCTGAGGGAGGCGGGCGAAGGTTGACAATGTGTCGAAGACAATCGCATGAAGCCAAATGCAGCAAAATGCCAAGGCCGCGTTTGCCCTCCACAGATATCTCACCGTGATCAACTAGTATAACGCAGACAATTCTCCCAGACCTCGACACGTCCAAGCTATTATCTGAAGAGTCGGGATAGCTGAAGCCAACCAGATCGTTGCCACCAGAACGCGACACGAAAAACGGCTGCGAATCGGCTCCCAGACTTGCAGCAAAAGATCCAACATTCGCAATGACTGGTCGAGGGGGAGGAGGTGGTGGTGGCAGAGGGAAGGTCCTTCTGCCTCCGATCAACTTCATATTCAAGCTCTTACAGCAACGGTCCACCGTGTCTATATGGTTGTACGAGCAGCTGGCCGTCAGAATAGAAGGAAAGATAAGGGTAAGGCACACACAGAGGGATTTAGGTGTAGATCTAGCTGACACATGCGCTGCAGGGCTTTGACGAATTCATGAACCTTGTGATTGACGATGCCGTGGAGGTGAAACAACCAACAAGGACCGATTCGGAAGAGAAGCGTCGGGAATTAGGTCTGGATTTGCCATGTAAAGGTCTACTCAGGGTCATGCTAACACGTTGTGCAGGCCAGATACTATTGAAAGGCGACAATGTGTCGCTCATTCAAGCTTTACAATGATCGACCCCCCCAGACGCTGCACAGCAGAGTGTTTGGACAAGCTTCACTTTCACGAACATGAGACAGTATGAGGAATCAAGCCGTTCAAAGAAAGTTTTATTGATAAGATCTCTCGCTCTCATCGAATGATGGTACCGTCGCCAACAATCAAAGCGTCGAGCTTGTAGTCTGAAGCATCGGTAGGAACACTTTGGCCGTCGGGCAAAAGCTGTATGTCAAGAGAAAGCCCAACTGAAGGGGAATCAGAAACAATATGGCGAATTTAGGAGATGCACGTACCAAGGAAAGGCATTGGACCTGCCATGGAGCGATGGTAACGATCCAGGAAATAGTCATAGAAGCCTTTACCATGTCCGAGCCTTCCCAAGTTTTTGTCAAAGGCCACTCCTGGAATCACTATCACATCAAGTCTCTCAGTCTCCCCGCTCTCCATTCTACTGCCCGTTTCGTTGATGGAAGACTTCTGCTGAGACTTTGTTCCCACCGCATCTGAATCTGCATCCAACAGTTGACACCGTCCGTTAACGGTATTCTCTGATACTGACGGAATGCCCCAAGCATCAGCATTCAAACTCTCGTAGTCTCTTAGTGAATGGAGAGACACCATGTTCATCACAGAGCGCGGTTTGACTACTCCGCATGCATCGGATTTGTATATGTATGGCACAAACACCTTTTTGCCTTCTCGAAGACTATCATACACAATGTCTGTGGTGCACAATTCGCCTTTCGGCATCGAGAGGTATATGCCTATTCGCCGTGCATTCTTGTACACGGGGAGGTTCAGTAGAATTTTCGTCGTAATTGTAGCTATTGTCGCATCAAGTAGATCAGTTGCTGACACTCTTCAAAACGCCCAGAGCCCACGGACATTGTTGTTCAATTGACTTGGAAGATATTTGCGAGAGCTTCTGTCGCATCAGTGTTCGCAATTCCTTCTTGGCTGCTCCAAGTCCCGCCATCTCTTGCGCCATAGAAGAGTCACAGACGCAATCAGTCGAATGCCTATTATGATCGCCCGCAAAGGTAGACCAGCGACGTAATGAATTCTACACTGCTGCGTCGGGATAAATCAACGATTGTGGGGGTTCTATTTATGGAAAGAACATGCGGCTCTGCGACTAGCCTAACGCTAGTGGATTGCGCCCCTTTGACTTCAAGGTACCTTCCTGAAATTCAATATGTTTGCTGCGATCGATCTTCATACAAACATCCTCCATGACTTGGCCACTACGGTCTTTACTGACCCTCGGCGCAGTCCTTGTGTCTTTCGTATCTGCGCAGGTAGATCCAAAGTTGACAGGAACATGGACGACCAAGTCGCGAAAAGTGGTCACTGGGCCTGTGGGTACTCCTTTTCTCCACACTCAGGTGACTTCCTACAAAGACGCAGAAACAATCCCGAAGTGGCAGAATAAAAGGGCGAACCTGATTTGTATCAATGCAGGGGTTCTACGATCCGGTGAATGAAAAGATGTTTGAGCCTTCTCTGACAGGCTTTTCATACTCGTTTACCGACGACGGTTATTTCGAAGAGGCATATTACAGGGCTGTTTCAAACCGTACGTGATATATCTCCAAAATCATTGTGGAGGTAATATCTAAACATCTCACCTCTCAGCTGCCGCTCCATCATGTCCTCAAGGCATAATACAATGGCAACATGGAAAATACCAGAAGAACGCCAATGGCTCCCTCAGCCTAAGCCCATTCGAAGTGGATGGGCGCCAACTCCTCTCCGACCCTTGCACCTATCAAAATTCCATTTTCACCCGCTATAATCAGACCGAACATTTCAAGGTATACACTCTGTCACGAGAGTCCATTGGGGTTGGAAAAATTGACCATAGATCAGGAGTACGAAGTCGTAACAGATGCATACAGCAAAGCCCTTCGTCTGAACCTTTTCGGCTTTGATGGCTCGCCCCTCAACCCTATGTATCTTGCCTACAAACCGCCACAAATGCTCCCCACTCAGACCTTAAACCCAACCAGCTCAGCGACGAACGGAGCCGCGAAGTCCACAGGAAAGGCAAAGCGAAGTCTCGAAGGCCTTGACGCATTCACAGAGCCACTGAACAAAAACGTTATGATGGAGAGGAAAGAACCAATAAATGCAGATAAGTGGTGGTGGATTGGCGTGGGGATGACGGGTCTGGGTGGTGTAGCATACTATTGCTTCTGATGTGCGCAAGCGTTATGATACCAAGCACACGATCAGAGCACTGGCGTATTGGCGCTGTGGAGTAATATGGGTGGTATATATTATATTAGCCTACGATTCTGTCCGTGAATAATAAATCGAATCCCTACAACATTTTCAAACCAATCAAACAAACATAGTTCTAACCCAAGTTCGCTCAACATCACCCCAGTTTCCTCAACTCACCACACACCAAGCCCCTCCCACAGCATCGCAGACACACCAACGACCAAAAGAACCATGGAATAATTCACCCTCCCAAAATGGGTTTCTGGCAGTACGTCCCTCCCCCCCATCCCCCGCTCCCCCCTTTCCCCCTTCCCCCTTCCCCCACCCCACCTCCCCAAAGCCAACACCCACCTCTCCCACAGCTACCTCCGCCACCTCACCCCCCGCACCCGCATCTACCTAGGTCTCGGCACCATGGCTTGGGCCGGCGTAGGTCTCACGCTCTCGAACAAAGCGGAGGAGGTGTGGGGATTGCAGGGTACGGAGGGGGATCGGGAGGCGTTGAGGGGGTGGGTGCCGAGGGTTAGGAGGGTGGGGTGATGGGCTGATGGGGAACGGAGAGGGGGGTGGTTTGGGGAAGGGGGGGAGGGGGGAGGTTTGGGATCTTCTGAATGGAATGGAATACCCCCGAGGACCTAGACGAGTAAGGCATGATTGTGCTGCCTTCGATGATATTAGGTGGGCACAGGTATCGGACTTGTTTGAGTGAGTACTAAAAAGGTTTAACAAGTCGTGATCGCCTATAAAGTGCTAGATGATGCTACATATTACATGTTGTTGTCGTTATAATGTGAGGGCCAGCCCACCAGTAACGCCAAAGGATGCACATAAATCAAACGACCTCAGTTACCTCCGGCATAGGCCTTTTCTACTTCCTTTTGATACTTTGCCAGGATCGCTTTCCTGTTGACCTTCTGTGCTGCGGTTGTCATGCCCTGAATTGCGAGTAAGCCTTGTCCTGTTGACAGCGGGAAAGAGTATACTCACGTTCTGTGGGGTCCACTCCTCGTCGGCCATGACAACGGCCTCGATGATCTCGATACCTGCCAATCCACCGTCTTTGCCAGCTGTTTGCAATGCATTCAAGACTAAGCCATTGAGCTTCTTATCATGGACAAGGTCTTCAAGACCGTGGCCCTCAATGCCGTTTTCGTGTGCGAGCTTCTTGAGGGCCGGCTCAGCAGGCACAATGATTGCAATGGGCTTGTTGCGGTCGCTTGCAGCATAAACGCAGATGTTGGCTACAACAGTTGCGGCGCGATAGATTGATTCCAGCTGGGCCAAGTCGTTAATTCGGTAATTGTGATGACAGAAAACAGCAACTTACCTTTTCGAGAGCAATGTATTCACCGTTCTGCGTCTTCACAAGATTCTTTTTCCTGTCAATGATGCGAAGATGCCCGTTTTTGTTAAATTCGCCGATATCGCCAGTTTTCATCCAACCATCCTCTGTCAATGCCTCCCCCGTTTCTTTCTCGTTTTCAAAATATCCTTGGAATACTGGAGCCCCTCGGATCCAGATCTCGCCTTGGGGTGGATTATTTGCTGCAAAGTAACCAGCCTCTTCGAAGTCAACGAGTTTGATCTCGATAGAAGAAGGGATATCACCAAGAGCACTATCGGTCCAGTGTAAAGGATCGTTCAATGCGCCCATTGCAGTAGTCTCTGTGAGACCATAACCTCCTACCATTGGTGTTATCGCCAAGGAGATGAAGCGTTGAGTGTCCTTGGCAATCGGACCACCTCCGTTCATGCACACACGCAGCTGGCCACCTGTTGCATCCTTGATTTTCTTGAATACTACTGCATCGAGGATGGCCGTACCTGGCAAACCGGTAGACAGAAGAAAACTCTTTGCGGCCAGAGCACTCCAGAAAAGGTTCCTGACGACAGGGCTGCCTGCGTTGACCTTGGCGATGATACCTTTCTTCACAGACTCCCACACAGCTGGGACACCAACTAGAATGGTCGGCTTGAACTCGCGGATGTCTCCTTTACAATTGCGAACTGAAGCATCTGACAACGTCTTAGGGCTACCGTATCCCATAGTACCCCCCCAGTACAAACAAGCGTTTTCAAAGACGAACTCCAAGATGTGAGCCTGTGGCAAATATGTGAGGAACTTATCGCCTGGACCGATGTATTTGCCAATAATTGTCGTCACGCCGGCGATGGATGCCAAAACAGCGCTGTGCTTGATTGGGACGCCCTTCGGTGGGCCAGTGGAGCCAGACGTGTACATGATGCAGCATAAGTCGTCAGGCTTGGGTGGTACAGGATCTGTGGGGTTGGTCTCGCCGAGTACTCTCAGCTCCTCGAAGCTTAGGATAGTAACGTATTCATGCGTACTCTTGAGCTTATCAAGATTTTCCTGCTTGACTTCCGCATCACTGTTGTAGATGACAAACTTGATCTCTTTCGCTGCCGTCATGGCGTTGGACACGGTAGGGAGTAGATGGGGATCACAGAATATAGCCTTTGCTTGTGTCTGGACCAGAGAGTGTTTAAGACCTTCTTCCCCGAGCGAGTCGTACGCAGTTGTAATTGGCATCGACTGCGAGACAGCGCCATGAGACATTGCTAGCCAGTGGGAGCTATGTGAGGATGTTGAGCTAAGAGAATGTCTGTGAAACGATGGGACGCTCACCTGGTACCCGCAAACAATGAGAGTCGGTCTCCCTGGGTCATTCCAAGTTTCCGTAGTCCAGCTCCAATCTGAGTTGTCAACTTCTCATACTCGACGAAGCTGATGTAGCTGTATTCGCTCAGCTCGAAATATGACCATGTCTTGTCGACCTCCTGGGTCTTGCCGTCCACCATTTTTTTGACCTTCTTCTTCTCATGATGCGTTTTGATTAACTTTCGAGAGCCTAAGGCTTTGGCATTCCCAAACTTGTCGGCGCTTCGCTTGAGTATATCGAATATGGTCTTGACATCTTCCGAGGGGGTAGTGATGAGCTTGTCCTTGGAGGCAGGATGTCTTCGTGGGATTGTCTCGCCCTTGACAGGTTTATAGCCGGAGGCTTCGACGGTAAATGGAGGGCTCTCAGTGAATTTGGCCTGCATTTGCCTAGTATCTTTAGTCATGATGTCAAATGGTGGCCAGGAGCCAGAAATGGTAAGAAGCTTAAGAAGGAGATGTTCTTATGGAAGGGGCAAAGTCAAGGGCGACAACTGTTGTTATTAAGCTAAACCTGTGGGTTTGTCAATGAGGCACAAGTGTGCTACCTAGAGCTTGAGCCACGAGCCCGAAAGGTCCGAGAAGATCTCATGACGGATGGTGCCAAGACAACCAACACCTTATTCTACCGGTGGATCTTCAATTCTTCATTGGCCTTTTCCACGTTGCACTCGCAAAACAATACACTTTTACGGGGCATTTAGGTTAAGCTCCTATTTAGCGTTATCTCAATGTTGGAGGCTGTCTCTTTCTGTTCTTCAGCTCGGTGCTTGATTCACGTACTTTTTGCCCAACTCAGGAGCCGCCGGGGAACCCTGGATTTGGCCCACCTATGACTTTGCAAGGCTTTTTCCAGGTGATCGGCAAGGAAATTGAGGATCCAGAGGAGGAGACGTTTCTATTGTTCTCACAGTCGATACCCTCCCAGGATCTTGGCTTTGTTGATGCAAAGGCAACAGACCTAGAGATTTCGATTTCTGGAAGAGACCTGGATATAGTGCAGTCTCCAGGACTACTGTCATCTAACAGAGAAGAAGGAACAACGGGCGCTGTGCTATGGAGGACTACACCTCTGTTCGCCGCATGGATCACCTCGGAACACAACTTTCTTTTCCGGGCTGGTGTAATAGACCGGAATTCCGAAGTGTTGGAGCTGGGATGTGGAACCTCTGGCATTGTTGCCATCATGCTGGCTCCAAAAATTGGCAGGTACATCGCTACTGATCAAAACTATGTTTTTAAGTTGCTGAAGTCCAACATCGAGAACAATCCTCCGAAACAGAAGGCTTCGAACGGAGTCAAACGTCAAGGGAAAGCAATACCCAACAGCCGACCAGGGTCTTCGAGAACCAACATTGAGCTCCTCGCGCTGGACTGGGGAGGAAGTTTGGTGTCAAACCTCTCATCTCTGATCGGATCCAGCTCGAACGACAACTCTCACACTCTGGACGCTGTCATTGCATGTGATTGCGTTTACCATGAGGCGCTCGTTGACCCTCTCGTGCGTACATCTGCTGAAATATGCCAATTAGCAAAATTAGCTTCAGGTAATAAAACGACTCTTTGTATCGTAGCCCAACAATTACGTTCACACTTGGTATTTGAGGCTTGGCTATTGGCTTTCCACAAGGTGTTCCGAGTCTGGAGAGTGCCGGATGAACTCTTGACTGATGGACTAAGGCAAGGGTCTGGATACGTTGTTCATGTGGGCGTCTTACGTGGCAATACCTAAGGAGTCAATCCGTACACGTTACTGCTACCTCTCCAGCTTTGAAGCCCGCGTTTGACAGGACGTACAGTCTTGGACGGAGATGGTAAGTCTCGAATTTTATATTCTAAGCATCATGAAGTAATATTCTTATGGGAATACCACCGCAGACATTTCTTTACATTCTGATTCATTGCTTGGCGATTTGTGTTTCAAATCATGCTACATGCGGACCAAATGGCTGCTGGACTGCTTGGAGCTGCGGTCAAACTTCCACTGGATGAGAGAAACCAAGCTCGAATTTGGTCAATGTAAACCTTCACCGAGCAGACTAGGACTATAAAGAAATTTCTGTTACTTCGAGAGGTCTCAATACGAAGACAGACCCCGTTCTCTGGTTGGAGGATCCGACGCGTTTTCAGTCAAAGCTGATCAACCAATTTCATTATCTATGTCTCCTGCCCCCTCACACATGTGGATGTGAAAGGTGACATAACGTGGGTAAACCTGCTACCGTTGGGGGTTAACGAGCCCTTTCACTATGCAGCCTTGCATGGAAGGTGTCCAATCCATGGACGACGCTCTTCACCGCCAGCTGAAGCTGCGGCCAAATACCACAAATGAGCCAGCTCCTGCCGCGTTGCCAAGTGTGCACCATCTGTATGGTACGTAAGCTATCCTTGGACAAGTCCACGGCACTCTTCTGATCGTAATAACCTGCTCACGTGACACAAGGTTAATCTTGTAACACGAGGACGCTTTTCCTCTGGAATAGGCTTGCTGAGCGGACTCGAAGCACCTCTCTTTCCCTGTTGCAGATATTCGCGCTCCCGTACCACGTCTTATATGCATACTCAGGCCTTAGACTTGAACAACGCGTAGCTCTCGATATCATACCCACGGTGCCTAGACCTAGACCGTGGGATTCGAGGTGATGCTCGACGATAAGGGAGGGAGATGCAACATGATCTTCTTGGATTATCGCCATTGTTTTCGCCTGGACGTACGTCTGAATTGGAATCCTCCTGAAAGGCACACCGATCGAATAGCTTATAGTCATGAGACCAAGAGTTGCGTTCATCAGCCTTTTTCTTCGGCTGCAACATACTGGTCAGTTCCGCTCGCAAGAACTCGAGAACGGGATGGCCTCCTTCGTGTCGTCCAGAGGCTGGAATGGAAATTTTACAGATCTCGGCTGCCTGCTGGATCCGAGCCTTTCAATGACTCAAGTTCCTATTGCCCCTGATGGATTCTGCTCGATAACAGCCACTGACGTCTCGCTCTGTCTCTCCGGCAGATGAAGTATCATATCTTCTCGGGGCCACAAGAGTATTCGATTGTCATCCCAGCTTTTATCATCTCCCTGTCCATGAATGTTGGAACCACTGCTCGGCAAGGTACTCGTCCTCATCCTCGTCCTCCCCATGAACGCAACGGATGCAAAATTCAGAAAAACTGTCCATGAGACCCTAATGCAAAACCTTCCTGCCCTTTTGCGACTTCTTTGCCTATCTCCATGCGGTTGTCCCCTTTACTTTGAGGCGGTAACATGAGTTTCGAAAATATGCCTTCGAAGCGCCTGTACACTACCTAGTATTGTAAGAGCTATGGAGAGAGAGAGAAAGACACAACCTCCACCATTGGATCAGCGCCAATAGGAATCGAACCTATTATAAAGTAAATTCCTCCGCAAACAGAAAGGAAGAGTGAGAGGCATAGAAGAAATTGAAGGATAGGTTTTGGAGTTTTCTGAAGAGTGTTGGTGGACATTTGGGGGATACGAGAATGGTAGGGCGAGATGCAAATGGAATTCTATGAGATTGTCTTCGATTCTTTACGTATACTTGACGTTGTTCTGAATTGAAATATGTTCAGGAAATTGGTAACGAGTATTAGCTGTCATTTATTTTCTCGAGTAGAACCTCAATACAGAAAATAAGGTCCAAGGCCCATTGTAGTATCGGAGCTGGCTCCATTCTTCATGAGACGAATGCAATCGAAAAAAGGAACGAAGTAGACAGGTTTGATGGCAATGAACACAACAAATATTTCGACACAAGAAGTCAACGTTACTCATACAGAAAAGGGTATATAAGAACGCTGAGTAGCGTTCACCGTTGGAAATGCTTCATGCGCGAAACACCGAACTTTCTTCAATCCCTCTTACCAGTCCCATACCCATTCATGCCCGTCCCAGGAAAAGCATAGCCTCCACCCCGTTCTCCCCCCATCCGATCTTTGCCATAACGTCGTAATCGATTCGGCAGCTCCACGCCCCTGAAGTACGCCAGGCTGGCCGCCACGCCCACGCCAGCGCTCAATAGACAATACACGACGGTGCTGAAATGTACATGGCCGCCGAGCCCGGCCTTCCCCGTCGTCGAAGGGGGTAAGGTTGGTGTGCTGTACCAATGTACGGATAGTTGCAGGGGGAGAGGATCCCCGATCACTATCCGTGTCGAGGCGGATGAGAGGGACGGAGAGGAGTATGCTGTTGCGGCTATGATGTCTGCGTCCTGCGTCGCTAGTGATGGACTGGTGTGTAGGAGTACGTTCAGGTTGGAGGATATGTGGAGGTGGGAGAGTTGGAGGGCACCGGAGAGGGCGAAGATGAGGGGTATGTAGTCATCGTTCGTAGAGGAAGAAGTTGTAGTGGGTGGTGTTTGGGGAGACGTGGGCGGATGGGTGGGAATGCGGCAGGTCAGAGGGGCGTCGTTGTGGATGTAGAATTCGAGGAGGTGGAATAAGGGGTCATCTATAGCTTTGAGAGTGCAGTTGATATCTAACGCTGTCAGCGAAATACGCCTGTCCCTGAGCGGAAGCAGTGTGCCTTTTTCGATGCCGAAGTAGAGCTCCAGGGGTCGCCCTGTTTCGTTACATGTCATGAACGGTATGTATTGGAGCTGGCCGAGATCATCTGTGATCTGTTCGAATCAGAATTCGTGTTTAGAATATGAGAAGAGACTTTGGTGCTTGAGGTGTTTTGCTCACATGCTCGCCAGTATCCCTAAGTCCAACCTGGTCAGAACATGGTCATTCAATGTATAGTGGTGTTTATCTTTCAATTGGTAGACTCACGTCGTCCTATTTAGACAGCTGACAGGAATTGCATCTCCAGGCGCATAGCTGGCTTTCTGTTCTGCCTTGTCTGTGTTGGCAGCTTCTGCCAGGGCAAAGGAGAATACAACGAGAAGATGGCACAGGAACGAAGTCCTGCTTGTAAGGGCCATGATTGACTGGGTGAAGCTATGGGTCCATCGCAATTGTGGCGAGGCGTGTCAAGCTCTCTGGTTGCATGGCCTGGCGTGCCTGGGTGCCACGGTGCCTGGGCGTGCCTGGACTTTGGGCGGGAGATCGTCCCCCTTTCGGGTACGGCTCAGGAGAGACCCCGTGTGGCTAATAAGAGACCCCGAACGAGAGACCCCTTCGCATATCCTTAAATAACCTTGTTAAAGTCGAGTCCATGGACTAATAATCTATAATGAAGATATAGGGGTAGTGTTTCCCTATAACTTCTTCTATATAAGCTCCCTATTAATAACTCGGCAACGACGAGGTTTCAGGAGTTACTTTCGCGAAGTAAATTACTTTTTAGAATAACATCTACAACTTTCGTACTAAAGACTTATTTATTGGAGCCCTCATTAGGTGTACTTCGCAAAGGGTCTCTCGTTCGGGGTCTCTCCTAAGCCGTACCCCCTTTCTGGGCCACGTTCCTTACTACCCACCTACCTTACCTTACACAACCGTAAATTTTGATAAACTATTATTGTCTATAAAGCTATAGCGTTTCTTAGATTGATCATATCTTGCTGCGAAATCATGTCTGAACTTTCCTAGCTAACGAAGTTCGTGTTACTGAAGCCATAGAGTCATCCGTGGCCGAGAGCTGGACCCCGTCACCTGTCTACAGAAATACAGCATATTCTACTAGGTGGCTTAAGATGGGGTGAAACCTTACATGATAGAAACTGGGGTGCGAACATGTCACCATCACCCACTTGATAGGCTACGTCAACAACAATTATTCAGGATGGTTTCATGTACGAGTCGTTAACGTTTCTATATTCATTACTATGCGGCTTGCTTTTGATGGCGGGAGCACGTCAAAGGGGTCCATATCATATACTCGCCTTTTGTTTGAATGCGTTGATCAAACCGCTTGTACTGGAGTCATGCCCTTTGCTCTCTCCGCTCTCATCCAGCTCGGCCTGTATCTTCTTGGCCAGCGACTTGCCCAATTCCACGCCCCACTGATCAAAACTGTTGATATTCCACACAGCACCCTCGGTGAAGGTGAAATGCTCGTAATAGGCAATGAGAGCGCCGAGCGTGCCGGGTGTTATCTTCTGGGCGAGAATGGAGGTGGTGGGTCGGTTTCCGAGGAATGTCTTGTGGGGCACCAGCTCCTCCGCAGCACCTTCCTCCTTGACCTGGTCTGGGGTCTTGCCCACCATCAACGCCTCGGCTTGAGCGAAGAAGTTGGAGGCCAGCATCCTGAGAATCGGTTAACGGTGTTTATGAACTTCAGGAGTTTATGAGAAGTACTTCTGATGCTTGTTGTCTTCAATTGGGTTGTGACTTTCAGCAGCAAGGATAAAGTCGGTAGGGATGAGCTTTGTCCCTTGATGCAGCAACTGATAGAAAGAGTGCTGGGCGTTCGTTGCTGGCTCTCCAAACAGAATGGCACCGGTCGTATATTTGACATAGTCGCCAGCCCTCGTGATACCCTTTCCATTTGACTCCATTGACAACTGCTGCAAATACGCAGGAAAGCGGTGCATGTACTGGTCAAAGGGCGAAACAAGGTGCGTTTGGGCTCCGAAGAAGTCGGAGTACCAAACGCTGAGGAGACCGCCAATTACAGGGATGTTCTCCTCGAGAGGAGTCTCCTTGAAGTGCTTGTCCATTGCTTGGGCACCAGAGAGGAACTCATGGAAGTTGTCGAAGCCAATATACAGGGCCACACTGAGACCGATGGCGCTCCAGACGCTGTAACGACCTCCGACCCAGCTCTCGAAGCCGAACATATTCTTCTTGTCGATACCAAACTTTGTCACCTCCTCAACGTTTGTCGAGAGGGCCACAAAATGCTTCGCAACATGCTCTTGCTCTTTTGCGTGCTCGAGGAACCAATGCTTAGCCGAGGTAGCATTTGTCACTGTCTCGGCCGTGGTAAAAGTTTTTGAGGCAACTAAGAACAGTGTGGTCTCAGGATCTGATTCACGGAGCGCCTCGGCTATGTGGGTGCCATCAACGTTGGAGACGAAATGCAGCTTGAGGCTTCGGTCGCCGTAAGACCTCAATGCCTCCGTGACCATGACCGGTCCACTGCAGCTTTGTCAGTTTCCACCCAAATCTGTGCCACAGACTAGACGAACAGATCAGAGCCGCCGATACCAATGTTGATAATGGTCTTCATTTTCTTTCCAGTGTATCCTTTCCATTCTCCGCTCCTGACCTCGTTCGAAAAGACCTTCATATGCTCGAGTACCTCATTGACATCTTCCACGACACTTTTCCCATCCACCTGCATAGGCTCATTGGTGACATTCCTCAATGCCACATGGTATACAGCTCTTTTCTCGGTGAAATTTATCTTTTCCCCTGCGAACATCTCATCTCTGAGCTTTTCCAACCCAGCCTCCTTCGCCAGGCTAATTAGCAGTTGCAGTGTCTCCTCAGTTATGAAGTTCTTCGAGAAGTCAAATAGGATCTCGGACTTGTCGGCAGTATTCTTGAAGGTCCGGGAGAACTTCTGGAAACGATTGGGGTCCTTCTGGAAGATTTCCTTTAGCACGATGTTACGGCCCACGGTGGTGTGATGTTCCTGAAGCTGCTGCCATGCTTGAAGATCACTGGCTTGTGCGAAGCCCGGCATTGCGGCAGCGTGGAAGACAGTAAGGGAACTTGGCTGATGCTAAGCTATAGGACGTGATAGAAGTAAGTTTACAAGGTAACGCGAGGTAATAAAAATGTAGTAATATATTGAACCGTCCTGATTTTCCATAAAAACAAAAACATCCCAGATTGCCCCGCGGTTATCTATCTAACCCCACCAGGACAACTAATCATGCGTGCCACGTCGTTTCGCTCAGTCAGCAGCACTATACATTACACATGGTAAAAGTTGAATCTGGTCATCAATGAAAAGCTGCCTTTCATGTCCCGATCAATAATCTCGGCTACGCTACCATTCTGCGCGGCTGAGCTTATGTATGTACGCTTTCCCTTACACTGCTCGTTCTATGGGCGGGCGTCATAGGATGAAGGTTTAATGTGGTCTACACTTTCTGATGCATTCGTTATCATCTCTCATACTGCCCTTTTCCGACCAGATACAACTATAGCCCAGCGACGCTTCCAAATGACGGATCCTTCACGCTGCCTCCACCATCTCCGAGGCCTGCAACTGGACGATTGTAGGACCAGCCTGTGAATTGCTGTTGCATCGTCTGTGATAGCATTGGTCCATCGACATAGGAGTCAGTAGGTGCTTCTTGGGTGAATTCACGATCAAAATTTGCAGTGTCTCGAGCGTCAGTCTATGATAGTCAGTAGCGCCCTTGCCAAGTGTATCGAGACTTCGATACTCACCACATTGGGTTTGAAGGTAGGGTCATATCTTCGCTGCAACAGCTTCCTCCAGTCTATTTGATTGAAAAACGGATGCGCCTTGATCTCAGATGGTCCTTTGGCACCGAGTCTATGGTCTGGTCTACGATCAAGGAGCTGTATCAAGAGGTCTTTCGCCGGTAATGGTACAATCTCTGGACCAGGGAAGTGGAGTGGCTCTGAGAGGATCTTGCGATACATCTCATTCGTGTTCTCGTCGTAATATGGTGGAAGGCCGGTCAACATCTCATAAAGAAGTACACCAAGAGTCCACCAATCTACGGACTTGTCGTAGCCTTGGCCGAGCAGTAGCTCCGGAGCGAGGTACTCTGGTGTACCGCAGAAAGCTGCCAGGGCAGTCAGAGTGTGGAAATTTTGCTACTTTCGAAGTGACTTACTATTTGTTCGATCTTCGTCTTTCATGTCCATCTTACAAAGTCCGAAATCGCATAGTGCAATGTGTCCAGAATAGTCAAGTAGGATATTTTCTGGCTTAAGATCTCGATAGACCACGTTGAAGCCATGTAGACACTCCAGCGCGCAAAGAAGCTCAGCTGTATAAAATCTAGCTCTGTTCACGTCGAAGCGCTGTTCTCGTTGGAGGTGGTGGAAGAGCTCGCCGCCGTTAACGAACGCTAAGACTAGGTAGAGCTTCTCAGGTGATTGGAATGAAAACTTGAGGGGAACGATGAATGGATTATTGATTTGAGCTAAGACAGATCGCTCAGCGAGTGTATGAGCAACTTCGGACCTGGAGATAATGTGGGCCTTGCGAATGGTTTTAAGAGCGTATATCCGGTGGGTATCACGTTTCCTGTCCGCTCGATTAAAACCAGTCCTTACACTTATCATCCGCCGCGAAATGACTCACATGACTTGCATAACTTTGCCGAAGCTGCCCTTTCCTACCACTTTCAGCAGCTCGAAATCCTCAATCGTCAGTGTCCGTTGCCGATTCTCAACGAATGCAACACCAATCTTGAGCGAGCCCGTGCCGAAAGCGACATCTAGCCAGTCGGTTCCGAGCTGGCCCATCGAGCGCTCTTGCTCATTGAATGCTGCCATTCCCCTTTCCCGGTCCTTTTTGCTTGCCTTTGGATCTTCAACGTATTGCTTGATCTCTTCAAATCTCGGGTTAACGCGGACCACGCCCAAGAATATGTCCTCACTTCGACCGGCACCTGGCCGGGCATTGGGGTTGCGAAGGTATATCTGTACCGATAATTCTGTGGCGCGAGACACATCGAACTTATAAGCTGTATTGTCGCCTGCCCAGTATGGGTTTTGAGGGCTACCAGACACAGCATCCACAAATACTTGTAGTTTGTCAAAGTCAAGAAGTGCGTAGGGAAGATGTCGGGAGGAGTAGCGGCCGTGAATTGTCGGTGCATTATTTATGCCTCCGCCTGACTGTGGCCGAGTGGGCCCCTGACTATATGAGCCAGCCAATGTGCCAGGCGTTTGGGAAATTGAAGGGGCTCCACGCATAGATCCAGCAACCGAGAAACCACCTGATGCGGCATTGGGGTATTGTGAGTTGTACTGTTGTTGAAAGTGAGGGGGCAAAGAGAAGTCCTTGCCCTCGTGGAGGGTCACTACTAAAATCCCCGGCTTTGATGGAGCTTGAGGAGGAGAGACCATGGCCTCGGATGCAGCTGCGTCTTATTAGAATGTGTGGGCGTTTGTTCATATGTACACCAACCAATGCCATTGCTATTCGTAATACCGACCTTCTCTTCCATCGGATCGGGAGGATCTGCTTTGATAGTGGAGGTAGAGGTCGACCGACTTCCAAGACTGTTCTTCAAGGGACCCAAGTGGGTCTCCTTGAACTCTGTGGTCTACTCAGCATTGACGCCACTGATCGCGCAACGAAGAAGCATTACTCTTGGTCAGGTTCCACGACATCGTAGTAAATGTAGGGGTCGGGCCTCAAAAGCGGGAGCGATGTGTAGGTCTTGGTGTTTATCAGAGGAAGCGGGTCTAGCAACGCCAGCTGCGGAGATTCAACGTTACTGCCAGAGGTGAGATATTATAGTAGCATTCAGGTGATCCTGGATTATCAGACAAAGAAAGGCATTGACAAGAAGATCATGTGGCATTGATTTGAATTCTACCATAGAAATGTATACCTGATGCTGACCAAGACGAGCAGTAAGTATATTAGTGGTGTTTCTCATTGGCGGTTTGCTCTGATCGCGGCAGATCGCCACACCTTGCGGCAAGGCCGGCTGCTACGCGTCTATCATTAGTGAGTTGTATCTAACGACCATGAGTGAGGATAAGTTGATAACGACCCATTATGAATGCGCTCGGCAGATGATGAAGTCTGGTGATCCCTGTCGTTTCCAGCAAATGACTGCGACTGCTGTCAGCCTTCAGTGATCAAGTCTCCATTGAGAGACGTCCTTCCTAATCTCAGTAGCATCCTCCGATATCTCTAGCTGCAGGGAAGGGACCTTTGCTCGCCTTGTGCGATGGGGGTCTTCAGGAAGAAGACAATATCTCGTGGGACAGAGGGTGGACTCAAATACATCTGCGACGTTTGCTCCGCCGATATAACCGCCACTGTTCGATCCCACCTCCAAATCATTATAGATCTGGCGCGCGAGGCTAATTGCTTCGCATAGGTGCGCATTAGATGTGCGAGCGATATCTGTACCGATTGTGATTTATGCGTTCCATGCTTCAAGGATGGGGCTAAATCGAACAATCACGATCCAGCAACGCATGAATTTTTCGTGATCGAGCAGCATTCCATACCAATCTTTGACAAGGATTGGGGAGCAGATGAAGAGGCATGTCTTCTGGAAGGTGCAGAGGTGTACGGTCTGGGGTCATGGGCCGATATTGCGGACCATATTGGGGGATACCGGAACAAAGACGAAGTTCGAGATCACTATAACAAGACCTACATTGAAAGTCAGAACTTCCCATTACCAGCCAATGCGGATCCTGGCGACAAGCGCTTGTCGGAAGAGATACCTAGAGACGTCTTTCAGGCACGGAAGAAACGACGAATTGAAGAAAGAAGGGAAGAAGCCAAGTCCGCACCCCCAGCGACACCAAAGCAGAAGCCTACGGCTAGTGTCCCTGCATGTCATGAAGTTCAAGGTTATATGCCAGGTCGATTAGAGTTTGAAACAGAATATGCAAACGAAGCAGAAGAGGCAGTCCAACATATGCAATTTGACCCTGGTGATGGTTTAAATCCGCGAACCGGCGAAGTGGAGCCGGAAATTGAATTCAAGATGGTCGTCATGGACATCTACAATTCCCGGCTAACAGCACGAGCCGATCGCAAGAAAGTTATATTTGAACACAATTTGCTCGACTACAAAAAGGCAGTTGCTCTGGACAAAAAGAAAACGAAGGATGAAATTGCCCTGGCTAACAAAGCGAAGCCTTTTGCTCGAATGATGAATCACGCGGATTTTGAAGCCTTCACCTCATCTCTTGAGTACGAACATAACCTCCGTCAGGCAGTGGCCCAATTGCAGGACTGGCGGCGTATGCGCATTGGCGACCTCAAGATGGGTGAAAAGTATGAGCAGGAAAAGCAAGCGCGTGCTGCACGTCCACCACCCACAGGAGCATTTGACCGTCAGGCCGGAATCCGGCCAGAGAAGAAGGCCGACAAAGATGCAAACCAGAAAGCGGCCATGACACTCGAGCTTACTGCTCCCGAGCTGCCTGAGCGCTTAAAGCCAGCACCTCCACTGTCCCTGTCTACGTTCCCGACCAACGCAGTAACAAATGGCCCCCACGCCAAAGGACCCCTGACGAATGGCACCACGAACACGACTGTCCTACCTCCAGTCCAGCAAGAGAAGAAGACTCGATATGCCGTCACGCCATTGAGTGGTACTGCCCCTCTAAGATTAAGTAGTGGCAATGAAAATTCAGCCGATCTGCACCTCTTGACAAAGGAAGAGGTAGAATTATGCTCGGTTATCAGAGTACAGCCCAAACCTTACCTGGTCATGAAGGAGGCCGTCCTGCATGAGGCAATGAAGAATGGCGGTACGCTGAAAAGGAAGTTCGTCAAAGAACTCTTAAAGGTATGAAACTACTGCGTGTTGAGATTTCCCGTTCGTCAATATCAGTCGGGACCTTTACTGAATTCGTGGCGTCAATAGATTGATGCATCAAAGGGCGCAAAACTATACGATTTCTTCCTGCACTCAGGCTGGATACAGAAGATTTGACGTTGACTAACAAGAGCATTTGTCAAACAATGGAAGAGAAATCAATGTGTAACGCCTATTATGAGGGAGAAGAGGCGTTCATCAATGTGCGCAGGTCGATGACTACACGCTTGGATACCCCAATGGCGCTTTTTTTTGGTGGTCGTTTGCTGTGGCATGCTTGCTTGCTTTGAAGATATCGAACGGCAAAATCTGATTATCAATCATTTCCATGCCTACAAGTACAACATCGTTGCTCATACTCCCTCCAAGAAGTCTTGAAGATTCCGGATTTCCAGATGCAATAACGCCAACCGCCATTGTGCCCCCTGGGCAGTCCGATGCATCGCGCGTGCGGAATCGGCTTCCAACCCCGGCCAAAGTCCAAGCTTAGCATTGACTATTTCCACAACGCCTATGTCTGATTACAAAAACGCAAAACCAGGGAAAGTTTTTCTACTGGCTATGTTGACCGGGTACTCTAATATCCCCTCCTCGGTCGCCACAAATCTACACCGTTTGAGTCAGTCATTTGAACGATTTACGTTCAGGAAATACTTACAGATTTCGGCCATCAACGCTCCACCCAATTCCCATCGTCACTACACCGTCCTCAGTTCTTGTTCGTCTTCTCGGCTCATCCAATCTGCGTGACACCGCTTCCCGGTCGATTTCGTCGTAAACTACGTCAGCCCTACTAGCTCGCATCTGCCTAAAAGCCCGGGCGTTGGCTTCCCTTGCGCGATTCGTGGGTACTTCCATGGGCTCCGCATGCTGGGGCCTGGTTCGCTCTCGAGCTTCTTGGAGTGCTTGCATACGAGCTTGCATACGATTATCTATCGTTACTGCATTGGCTTGCGTACGGTGTTCAGGGGTTCTCGATTGCAAGCCGCGATGTTGGGCGATGGTGTCGGGTGGCACGTTGGTGGAGCCCATCGCGTCAGTAATTGTTTGCCAGGGGTCCGAAGCGGCAAAGAGATGAGAAACGGTCGTGTCCACGGTATTGGCTGGGAGACTTGAGGGCGAAGTCGAAAGCGTCGGAGCGTGGTGCGGTAAGGAGGTATTACTAGTTGAATCTGCATTTGAGACAACAACGGAGCTGCGGCGACGAGGTTGGTAGGAGCGGTCGTTAGCGCGGGATCGCTCCAAATTGCGCTGGCGCATGTAGTCCAGAATACTCGCCGTGGAATGATTTTGAGGATTAGAAGAAGAGGTAGGAGAGGGTAGACCAGTCTGATTTGAGGACTCCATGGGGCTGTGTGGCGTATCTATCTCGGTTGTTGGAGCGGCTTGAGCGGCCAAGGAATGGTCTGCAGACTCAGTATAATCCCTTCGCATTCGCCTCAGGCCGATCGAGTCGATCATCTGACGTTCGCTGGGTGAGAGGGAGTAGAGATTATCACGTGATGCAGCAGTTTCATGATCAGTGCGTCCTCGTCCAGCAGCAAGCTCGGAATAATTCGCGGCAGGACTTACAGCAGCCGGACGGTCTTGAGGCTCCAAAGCTTCTCGATGACGTTCCACAAATCTACGTTCAATTTCAAGCTGCCGCTGCTCAGAGGTGCCTTCATGATCTTCTACCTCGGCTCTGACAAGATCCATAGAGTTCAAATCCAATTCGATTGTCTGTCTTGATTGGAAAAAGTTTCGCAGATCTACCACGCACACTCGGCCTTGATCCTCTGCCCACGCGAAAAGGTCCCATGGAACGGGTGAAAAGCACATTGACCGGACAGCGCCGTAGTAGATTAATCTGGACGATGACCTGGATGATTTCAATATGGCAATGACAGCTTCGCCAGTCTCCATTCCGTCCCGAATCTGCGCCGTGTCGAAGATTGTAACGATGCCAGACTGAGAAGCCACTGCGCACAAATGGCCCGAATTTGAAAAGGCTGTGCAGAAGCACGCATCTTCATCTGTCGCGGCATGGCTGAGTTTAGGCTCAGCACTTGCGTGCCATTCGTATCTTGGATAAGATACTTGTCCATCGATTGAAGCACTGGGTAAATCAGATCTTTTACAAAAGAACGCTCGAATCTCGTCCCCAGGTGCTTCATCACCGACAGCAAGCAAAAGTTTACCATCTGGCGATATCGAAGCATGATTCATTCGAGTAGGATAATCAAGCGTTTCAAGCAAACGGGACTGCGATAAGGAAAATATTCGAACCGTACGATCGTTATTCCTAGCGGCTTCAGCCAAACAATTGGCAGCGACTGGACGTTCCATACTCACGTCATTACTGCCACGGTTTCATCCTCGAGAGCCCTTTGAGAACTACGGAGGACATGTATCTTCACCGAGTTGACTCTCTCACCTCCAAGCTCATGATAATGTACTACGTACTTCGGGCCCCCTGGATACCGGGGCCATTGTGGAGTGCGACGGAAGTCTTGATTTGCAAGTCGATATTCAGGATCTAGATCCAAGGGCAGCAGATCATCAACTTCGGCATGATATCGAATAGGTATCCCGTCTGTCCAATCCTGGTCGATGCTGATGAAGGCACACTGCCCATTCTTGTCGCCCCCCACACATATCCACCCGTGCGCTGCGTCAAGGCAATACGGCTTCCAAGGCAGGGTCTTGATGAGAATTCTCCTTTGAGTGAATACATCAAGAGCATAGATCTCGAATGAGGAGGCATAATAAATGATATTTGGGTCGGTGGTGCTTATATAGTTTTTAAGCTGTTCATGCCTGCTTCTGTCAGTCTACTTCCCAGTTGAAGGAGGCCACATTGGGGGAGGAAAAAAGGCAACTTACAGGAAAGGGATTTTCGCAGGGTAGAGGACTCCATCAGAAGGGCGTATAAATGACTTCGTTTCCCAAGGTCTGTTTCGGTCTTATTAGCTCGAGCAATGCGCTCAAGTATGTATGATATAGCTAAGAGGTAAACTCACATTGTGAAGTCAATAGTCATAATGGGGAGGTGCTGAGGATTTGTATTCCCTTAGAATCACAACCATTGAAGCTCATTGGAAGGTGGCGGGCCTCTAGAGAACCGGCAAGCTCCGTGGCTCCATGGCGGCGAAGGAACTGACAAACTTCCGTCATAGGGCTGATCCCGAAATTTTGTTTTAGAGCATCTTGGGAGAAAGTTTTATCATCAATCCGCGTCTTTTACATTGCGTTTCTCTCAAACATCCCACTCCTCAAAATATTGTCTCTTTCCGTGACACACTGGTATAGTATACTCCGAACATGCTCTCGTCGAGGCTCGCCAGAGCGGTGAGATGCTCCTGAATGTCTTGTCATCATCTTCAAGCTAACATACGGACTCCAGCTACCTCGGGCGTCAAAACCATTCTCTCGTTCGCCCATCATTCGCTCACCTCTTGCATCGTCTTCCGTTCGATATCAGTCCAGTGGTGGAGAGGAGAAGGTTAAAGGGCAAGTTATCGGTATTGATCTCGGTATGCTGAAAGCTCTTCATCCCGCAAGAGTCCTATCTGCTCACGCTTAGCTCAGGCACAACCAATTCCGCAGTTGCCATTCTTGAAGGCAAAACTCCCAAGATAATAGAGAACGCAGAAGGTAGCCATCATGCAAGTCTCACGATTCCGCAACACCCTACTGACAGATTGCCCGTAGGTACGAGAACAACGCCTTCGGTCATCGCTTTTGCACAAGATGGCGAGCGACTCGTTGGTATCTCAGCCAAGCGCCAGGCTGTTGTGAACCCCGAGAATACTCTCTTCGCCACCAAGCGTCTTATCGGACGAAAATTTACTGATGCCGAAGTCCAACGCGATATCAAAGAAGTGCCGTATAAAATAGTGCAACATACGAATGGCGATGCGTGGGTTGAGGCACGCGGTCAAAAATACTCACCTTCGCAGATCGGCGGTTTCGTGCTGCAAAAGATGAAGGAGACTGCGGAGTCATATCTGAACAAGACCATCCAAAATGGTGTGGTCACTGTGCCAGCCTATTTCAATGATTCACAGCGTCAAGCAACAAAGGATGCTGGCCAGATCGCGGGGCTTAACGTACTACGAGTCGTCAACGAGCCAACAGCAGCTGCACTTGCTTACGGTCTCGAAAAGGAGGAAGACCGCATCATTGCAGTCTATGATTTGGGAGGAGGAACGTTCGATATCTCAATCCTCGAGATTCAAAAAGGCGTATTTGAAGTTAAATCAACGAATGGTGATACTCACCTGGGTGGCGAGGACTTTGATATCAACCTGGTCCGACACCTGGTCCAGCATTTTAAGAAGGACTCTGGTATCGATCTTTCCAATGATCGTATGGCCATCCAGCGTATTCGCGAGGCTGCGGAAAAGGCCAAGATCGAATTGTCATCAAGTCTACAAACTGATATCAATTTGCCCTACATTACCGCTGATGCCTCGGGTCCTAAGCATATCAACATGAAAATGTCAAGATCACAGCTCGAGGGCCTTGTTGAGCCTCTGATCGGACGAACTATCGATCCTGTCAGGAAGGCGCTCAAGGATGCTAATCTGAAAGCGCAGGAGATCCAGGAAGTCATACTTGTCGGGGGTATGACTCGTATGCCCAAAGTTACAGAGTCAGTCAAATCAATCTTCGGCCGCGATCCCGCGAAATCCGTCAATCCTGATGAGGCTGTTGCTATTGGTGCGGCCATCCAAGGTGCTGTCTTAGCTGGGGAGGTTATGGATGTTCTCCTGCTCGACGTTACGCCACTATCGCTCGGTATCGAGACCCTTGGCGGTGTCTTCACTCGGCTTATCAACCGCAACACCACAATACCAACCAAGAAGTCACAAATATTCTCAACAGCGGCCGACTTCCAAACCGCCGTCGAGATCAAGGTCTACCAGGGTGAGCGCGAACTTGTTCGCGACAATAAACTCCTGGGCAATTTTCAGGTCAGTACATTCTGGATGTACTATCCTTCGATCCTTTTGCTGTTGTATGAATCAAGCGACACATCATCAGAGCTCGGTTTCCTAACTTAGCCTCTAAAACCGCATTGCAGTATTAGTGCAGAAAACATCGAGTATGCTGACTTTGAACACCATTTAGCTTGTTGGTATACCACCAGCTCATCGAGGTGTTCCTCAAGTCGAAGTTACCTTCGACATTGACGCCGATTCAATCGTCCATGTTCACGCCAAAGACAAGTCGACTAACAAGGATCAATCCATCACAATTGCCTCTGGATCCGGTCTATCTGACAGCGAGATCCAGGGTATGGTGGACGATGCGGAGAAGTACGGAGAACAGGACAAGGAGCGCAAATCTGCCATTGAGGCTGCCAACCGCGCTGATGGCGCTCTGAACGACACCGAGAAGGCGCTGAAAGACTTTGCCGATAAGATCGATAAGACTGAGGCTGATCAGCTAAGAGAGAAAATTGGCACACTACGGGAATTCGTTGCAAAGAATCAATCTGGCGAGGGAACAGCAACCGCGGCCGAGCTCAAAGAGAAGACGGATGAACTACAAATGGCAAGCTTAAATCTATTTGATAAGATGCACAAGGCTCGTACCGAAGAGCAGCAAACACCACCAGCCGGTAACGCAGGCGAGACACCACCAGAGGGAGAGCAAGGTAGCGACGGTGAAAAGAAGCCTTGATAGATGGGCATATCAAACCGATGTTTAAAACCTTTAATCCTCTACCTACAGATCTCGTCCAGCGTCGAGTGTATCCATATCTTGATGTCCTTTGGCGTTTTTATCTCGGGATTTTCTTCACTGTCTTGATACCTTGATGGAGAGATGGTGCTTGAATTTGTAGCATGGAGAGCGATTCTTGTAATTACATAAGTCATAGATAGATCAGACGAACGATACTCCGCTCAACAAAACATTCAGCGGACGCATAACAGCCAAACCATGTTGCGCTAGTACTGCTCTGGTTGGACGCGATGAAAAGAGCCCTGATCTAGACTAGCGCTGCGGCCGAGCTCTTGGCAACAGTTCATGTGGGGCAGATAGCAACGTTCGGAGGAAGATAACATACATAGCTCTTCTTAAATCCTACCGACGCTCAAGATTACTCGACACCTCAGTGTTCTTAAGATTGAAGATGGACAAGTTTCAAGCGTTTGGGAAAAACATAACGTTCGTGTCGCCTCCACACAGCAAGGTCGGCAGATAATATCTGACTTGCATACAGGTCATCCTTCTCGCCGTTCGCAGCTCGAACCCAGCAGTACGTCCGAGAGCAACTTGGTACTGCCGAAGACAAGGTACCTCTAATTCCCCTCCCCTGATACATACATGCGTAGTAATTGACCGCGTTGACCGTAGACTGAGCTCCCACCCGACTACATCGAGCTAGAGAAGCGCGTCGACGCCCTCAAGCAAGTCCACCAGAAACTTCTTCAAGTGACGTGTGTCTTTACCAACCTGCTACTGTGCCTCAGCATCATTCTGCTAACCACAAAAAGCTCCCAATATACCAATGAAGCCTACGACTATCCCCCCAATATTCGGGAGTCCTTCAACGACCTCGGCCGCACCATCACCGACAAGGTCAACCTCCTTTCGCATGCCACATCGCCCTCTGAAGCCCAAGCTGCATTCACCGCTCCCCCCAGCGCGAAGCCCCAACCTAAGACCTTCCCGCATGCTATTGCGCGCGCGTCGCTCGCTGGAAGCCAATTGCTTACCCAGACAAACCCTCCATCGTCCAGTAGTGAAGACCCACTGTCGACCGCTCTCGAAAAGTATGCTTTAGCGAGCGAGAAGGTGGGGGAGGCTCGCCTTGCGCAAGACCAACAGATCCAGCAGCGCTTTTTGGCGGGATGGAGCACCACATTGAATACCAATCTCATGTTCGCTACGAGAGCAAGAAGGAGCGTAGAAAATGCGAGGTTGGGCTTGGATGCAACGAAGGCCAAGGGCAAGGGTGGGAAAGGAGAAGAGGATCTGCCTATGAGTGACGAGCACAGGGCTGAGATTGAGAGGAAGGAGGATGAATTCGTTGGTGTCACAGAGGAGGCCGTTGGAGTGATGAAAAACGTGCGCTTGCCCCCTCTGTACCATCACCAGGGCCTAATTTGGCCGAGCGCTATGGATTGCTGACCAGGATACTCATTGCAGGTGCTCGACACTCCTGAGCCTCTACGTAATCTTGCAGATCTCATCGCCGCACAGCTCGAATACCACAAGAAGGCATACGAGATCTTGAGTGAGCTAGCGCCGGTCGTTGATGGACTACAGGTGGAGCAGGAAGCGAGCTACAGAAAGAATCGGGAAGGGGCTTAGGCCAAGCTAAAGAAAACAGAAGATACAGGTCCTCCCGCTTGATGCAAGCGAACCGATTCGTTTGCCAAGAGTCGACTTCGGTCACTGTCCGGCTGTTTCTCTGGGCTGGATTGCCGGCTTTTCATTGAGGGGGAAAATTACCTTAGGGAACTTGTCTGTATAATATGCAGTGAGGATTTATCAAAGTACGTCGGAGATACGATGGTAACGAGTCTACACGTTTTCGAGAGAATGTTGCAGGACAAAGTGCCATGACGTTGGCTTTGCCTCGAATCAGGCAGCATGTTTGAGTAGTCCACCTGGTAGGCTTAGAGCTATAATAATCTCAGCCGTGGTCGCCAGTTTATGGTTTCAGTGGCGCCAATTGCCTACCCGTGATCCAGATCAGGGATGGTGTGGCTTCCATCTACTCCAATGCAAACAACACCCCTCAACAAACTCCACTCCCCCTCGCTTCAAAATTCATCACACTCACTCTATCATCATCGATTTCCACCTCGTGTAAACCGCCAACACTGCGCCCTCCGTACGCTCAATCCCTCCCGGCTCCTTTATGCATCATGTCCATCTGCGTTTCTCGTTGTGAATTTTTGTTGTTATGAGGACTTGAATTGCTACCTCGCTATGATGAAGGTAGTACTTGTATCTTCTTTTGGTCACGAATGCATGATTTTGGGGGACTTTGGGAAATGTGGGGGGATTTTGGGGGATGATTGTGGGTTGAGATGTAGAAATGTGGGATGTAATAATCCTTTGTACATCGATAGTCTACAGGCTCGAGGTACTAGCAGAGGATCCTGGTTTCTGAAAATATGTCTGGACTTTGCTTGACAGTTCCCGTGAGGTCTCAACCATGGGAAAGTAACAATATCCGCACTTACCCCGTTCCTTGCAACGGACACAATCGTACTTTGAATTGACAATTTCTTGCAAAGTGATTTGGCGACCTTGACTTGTTACATTCGGTTTCTTGTCGCCGTAATCAGATTATCACTGGCTTTATTGTATTGCAATATCTTCCCCCTTGCGATGCGTTTGCGGATGACCACATCTTGGAAGAATATTGCCGATGACAAATAAATAATGACCAGGTCCGTTTTGGTGGGGTTTTGGCTCATTACAATGCAGTTTCTACAGCCTGATCTTTTCAGGGCGCCTCGACGTGTAGGAAACCTGGTTTAGGCGGTTTTTCCGCAGTAGGTACGATGCACCTGACCAACTGAACGTCGTATGCTGCGAGCTGAATTGCAACACAGAAGCCGTTGAAGTCAGACTGAGACACCCAGGTATGGACTTGACTCGCTGTGAACGTTGACTGCATATCACATGATCTTCTTCAGCCAGACCAGGTCTCTATTGGCTTTCGAACCCTAGATTCCATGAAGATTGCTAGCTATGTCTGCCTCTCCTTTCACATTGTGTCTTTCACTGGGAGTTGAATATCTTCATGATGCTTTCGTCTGTGCCATCCACTGTGTCCTTTACTTCCCTCATACATAGTCGTAGTTATGTTTTGAGAGTCCTTGTGACGCCTGCCGACAAAGGGGCGGTATGCATACCATCAGTATCACAAAAGGGGTCAGTCAATTGCTTGAACTAAATTGTTCTTGGTGTGATGGTAGAAGTCCATGATGCATCCCTTGGCCATAATTAATTACCTATAGCACAAGCTGCAGTGGCTTAGCGTTCAATTTGCAAAGTTCAGGCCAGCTTCTTGTCGCACAATTCCATAGATTCCGGCAATGTCGCCTTTCGAGCCCGTGTGCTGCTGTACTGCGGCGAGGTGGCTCTCAGCCACTTCGACAGCTTTCATTCTAGTGCCAGTTGACTCTGCGAGATTCAATGCATGCCTTACATCCTTGCGTGCTAGGTCCACGCCAAAAAGTGGCTCATCACGCTTGTGATAGTCACCTCCCATCAGCCTATCTGAATAAGCGGCGTACGGACCGGAAAATAAGGTCTCAATGAATTGATGTAAATTCTCGTTGCCCAGGCCACTTTTCTCCGCCAAGGTATGGCCTTCGGAAAGTGTCTCAATCATATTAAGAAGGAAGGTGTTGCCGATGATCTTCAACAAGGACGCTTTCTCATGTGGTTGATCACTGTAATCAATGTTTGCTCGGCCCATGACGCCTTTGCAGTATGGAATCACTTTCTTGGTTGCAGATCCGGGACCAGCGAGGACACAGATCAATTGACCGCTGTCGGCCATCGCTGGAGCCCCAAACACTATACCTGTTAGTACCAGGGGCTGGAATTATCGCCGTGATTTGGGTGGGATCATACCTGGGCATGCCACCATCTCTGCCCCTTTCTCTTGGATGCTCTTCGCCAACATGTTGGTCGTATTTGGATGAACGGTCGAACAATCCACGAAGATCTTACCATGCACATCACCTTTCAATGCGGTAGCCAGGGTGTCAGTTATGGCAGCATCATCTCCTAAGCACGTAAAAATAATATCTGCTTTTGCCACCGCTTCTTCCAAGCTTGAAGCAACTACCGATTTGCCAGAGGGAAGCTTCGTTTTGAGGTCGGTAGCTCGACTTTCTGTCCGGTTGAATATGATGAGAGGCTTCTCGAGATCGCCCTTCTCAACAATGTTCTTACACATGCCCTGGCTGGTTTTCAGTGGAGCCTGAGGACGCATTTGGGGGCTCCTTTACCCGGCCCATGTTGCCCAAACCAATCCAAGCTAGTTGAGGTGCCATATTAATTAAACGTTAAAGGACACAAACGGGGCTCGAACGCAAAGATGATAACTTCTTCTCGAGATTGACAACGTAATCTAGGATTTCGAAAAAGGCGGTCTAGATATCTAATGTGACGTTTTCCTGCTGTTGTCAAGTCTTTGATTCATGGGTCCTCAGTAGATAGGGCATATTGTATGTTGGAGTCACTTCAAAGGACAGGCTTATCATAATAGAGGTACAAGGATGTGCCTCTGTCTTATCATATCTTAGCGGCTTGGCATCTAGTTATGAGTCTGCAACTCTGACGCACAAAAACTTTTTATATATCACGTCCTTCATGGTCTATCTACTTTCGATGCATTATTCTCATACTCGGTTTGCTTCAGCTTGCCCTTTAGAGGATGAGAGATGAGAGCGTTTGGTCCAGTCTTGCAGTATAGCAAGACCTTGATTTCTTTCAATGCGAGTCACCCATAGCTTGTAGTGACATCAAGGGATTGTAAATGATGTGAGACCGTTTTGGCTGACTGCTCTAGATTATACAGCAGTCAACATGGGGAATACAATATGCCTTCTCGACACGCCTGCTGACGTCAAGATCTCATTCAAGGACTGCACTTAATGAGTTGGAGGATGCTCAGGTCAGGCGCACAACAGAATTAAAGGAGGAAGCAAGCAAGCGAAAGCACGACGACAGAACCGACCAAGTACTGTGTCTAAGTGGCAATGCTCAAATATTGATATCTGTGATTATACTGATCTTCTTAAAAGGACTTGTTCCTTGATGTGCTCGAATCCACGGCTACGAAGCGTGATGCAAAGGCTTACCTTTCCCGCTTCGGTCCGCAGAAACCAACTTCCTTGATGTCGGCGCAATCTTCGCCCAAGTTGCGAGGCATTGGAGTAGATCTAGGCGACCTATACGTGCCAGTGAGGGCCGTCGATGAGAATCCTGTCTTTTCTACCGAAGCTGCCCAATTAAGCCCGACTGACGAAGCAATTGAGTCTCTGCACATTGCTATTGTGAAGATCAGAGCTCCACAAACCATCGACCATGCTACTCTTCATGGTGTTGCGCACACACTATCCCAGCTTACTCGTTTAGGAATGAGCTGTGCGATCGTTGTTGATCCAGAAGACGGACAACATAGATCCAACTCAGAAGAAGTGAGAACAGCTGTCGAGCAGGCAGGTCGTATGGTGACAGTGTTTGAGGCCTCAAGCATTCAGAGCGCAAGGCGCTTAGACAGCGTTGTTGGCGTAGCTTCAAACAGCAAGCAAATTCACCCGTCGATTAAGCTAAGCGGCAAATTGCGAATTACAGATCGAGACCAAATCCTGATCCCATTGCGAAGAGGGGTGACACCGATCATTGCGCCTATTGGATTCACCTCTGATACCTCAAAAAGGGTGGCTGTGGACGCTGACGAAGTTGTATTGGCCTTGACCCAGGACTTTGCTGGCCTGCAGGAAAAGGCAGTGCATGAAGGTGATTCTGGGCAAGTCGCAGAGGAGATCAAATCGTTGCAGAAGCAACTATCTCTGGACCGCATCATTGTCGTAGATCCTTTAGGAGGTATACCATTTACGGACAAAACCCACGGTTCGCATGTCTTCATCAATCTGGAGCAGGAATTTGAAGCCATTAGAAGAGATCTCATTAAGCAATCGGGCCTTATGGGGGTATATGGTTCATTTACACCATCCAGTGATCTGCGCGCTCTCGATTCAAGCAATCCGCCCTCAAACCTTGTGGCAAATGAGCCGGCTACTGTATCACAAAAGAGACCAGAGTATGAAGATACTGTCAAGCCCGATCTTCACGGAGCCAATTCAGAATTTCACGTCAAGAATCTGGAATTAATGAGAAACACACTAGCCCTCCTTCCACCATCGTCTTCTGCATTTTTGACAACACCAGATGCTGTGGCCAACTCTCAAAGCCGTCCACCGCTTGCAAGCCAAGGCCCTAGAGTCAGAACTCGCAGACAGAAGAATTCACTGATACATAATTTGTTAACCGACAAGCCCGTCTACTCCCCGTCTTTACCTCCAGACCGCTCGCCAAACCAGGCTTGGGATGCCTTACTTTCAGAACATAATCCCCTCCAAGCGACTTTCTTCAAGCGAGGCATGCCCGTCAGCCTCATCCCAGATCCACTTGCAGACCCCTGGACCGCGCCATCTCCTTCGAAACCATCAATCAGCATATCTGATCCTCGAATCGACCTTCCACGTCTGATCTACCTGATTGAGAACTCATTCAGCCGCAAGCTCGATATCCCGCACTACCTGAATCGTATCAAGAATCGTATTGCTGGCATTATCATTGCTGGTGAATATGAGGGCGGTGCAATCTTGACATGGGAAACACCTCCTGGCTATCCTGTCGATGATCCCAATCACATGGTACCCTACTTAGATAAGTTTGCAATTCTCAAACGCTCCCAAGGTTCTGGTGGCGTTTCAGACATAGTTTTCAAAGCCATGGTACGAGACTGTTTCCCGGAAGGTGTGTGTTGGCGTAGTCGGAAGGACAATCCAGTCAACAAGTGGTACTTTGAGAGGGCGAACGGTACATGTCAGATTTTGAATAGCAATTGGACGATGTTTTGGACAACAGAAAACGTGGGACCAGTCTTCTCGAAATATGAGAGTGTTTGTAGGGCTGTGCAGCCTAGCTGGGCCGACAACAATGGAGTGAATGAATGAAGTATGTTAGGAAATGTGAAATTCGTGTCCTCTATTCTATGTCAAGCTTGATACGCACATTGTAGTGTGAGAGCCAACGGATGTCGAACCATAGGTACTCAGGATCACTATTATTCGAGTGCTACTCCTGAATTAGTGATCTTACAGTGGTAAGCTGATGTAAAGCAGCCACTACATCTTCCAGTATTGCCCAAGTATTACGTATGACTCATGACCGCCTTGACGTCCATGAGTGGCAAATATTGATATTGCGCTCGAAACGGCTAGCGTTGATATGAAGCGAACCCTCGGAAAGTCCATTCATTCACAGCGAATTCTCGTTAATACATTACCTACACCGTGAACATGTCGAAGATAGCAAAGTAAGATCTCCAGTCTGATTACGTGTAGGAGAGACTGATCCGTCTTCAGCCGCCCTGACTGGGCCGACGATGAGGAATTCGACGACCCCACTGCCCTCCCCCCTCAAGTCGTAACCACCAACAAAGACGGCACCAAAACAGTGGTATCCTATCGCTTCAACGACGACGGCAAGCGTGTCAAAACTACACGTCGGATCCGCACCACTATCGTGAAAGAAACTGTCAATCCCCGCGTTGCACAGCGCAAAGCATGGTCCAAATTCGGTCTTGAGAAAGGTCACGCTGCTGGCCCCTCCTTCGATACGACTTCTGTGGGCGAAAACATCATTTTCAGGCCTAGCGTGACGTGGAAGAAAGATGGCAAGGAGGAGAAGAAAGTGGGAGATGATCCAAAGGAGAAGCTGAAGAACATGAAGGTCAAATGTCGTATCTGTGATGGAGAGCACTTCACGGCACGGTGTCCGTTCAAGGATACGATGGCGCCGATGGGGGAGAGTGCGGACGCGCCGGATGGAGCTGGTGCTGGTGGAAGTGATGATGGGCAGCCCAAGGAGGGGGGCTTGGGGGCCACGAGTGGTGGATATGTGCCGCCGCATATGAGGAAAGGTGGAGCTGCTGGGGCGGGGGAGAGAATGGGAGGGAAATACGAGAGGGATGATTTGGCTACGCTACGGGTCACAAATGTGTGTCTTTCCCCCGCCTGTTCTGTTGTATGACCGTTGCTGACCTCTACTGTGTGTAGGTTTCAGAATTTGCGGAAGAGAACGACCTTCGAGAGATATTTGAGCGCTTCGGCCGCGTTACGAGAGTCTTCCTTGCCAAAGACAGGGAGACTGGTCGCGCAAAGGGCTTTGCGTTCATCAGCTTCCAGGAGAGAACCGATGCTGCGAAGGCTTGTGAGAAGATTGACGGCTGTAAGTGCTCGGCTTTCTATACTGCTTTGGCTCCAATTTCAGTCATGTTTACTGATATCGTTCACAGATGGCTATGGTCACTTGATTTTGCGTGTCGAATTTGCAAAGCGCGTTACCTGATTTGCAAGGGGGCCATAACAACTGTTCTGTGTGCATTTGCGGCGTTAGATTAGACAACACGGCACTGATAATGTAGGTCATTTGGCTTCTTTTTCTTTCCATCGGACTGAGTGATGTCATCCACATTCCAAGGTTTGCTTTTCGAAGAACGCTTTACTTCATAGTTGCGAAAGACCATTGAGTCTCTGCCGCTACTTGTAGATCTTCAGTGAGTTTTCCATGAGAGTTCACAAGCCATATTCCTATCCTTCAAGTATCGCGGCCAAAAGTTCCCAGTATCTCCACCTCTTCAAGGATTGCTAGCTGAGCTATGGCCCTCTAGATCGATCACTAGGTATGACAGTACACTGATCTGTCTCTCCATGGTGTCTTGACCTCCCCATGATGCATCACGCTTGCTTTAACCTGCCATGGCTGATTACCCAAAACATGTCTGTCCAGGTTACCGTATAGAAGCTCATCAGGTCTGTGTACTTCCGGATTCCGAGTCACGCCAGGGTCTATTCGCTGATTGATTTCTAGATCTCTATCATTGCCTTGGAGGTATTGTTTGCCTCACACGGTCTCATCGAAGAGAAGGTGTGACGACTCCGGAAAGCACAGACCCTTAGAGAGTGGAATTACCTAGTGAGAATGAGAGCAGCAACGAATACGACGTTCCAATACAATGCTACAGTATGGAGAACGAAACGGCCGCAGAGCCTCAATGTACTGAAAACACAGCCCAGGAGAGTGGTATGCTTTGCCAAGGCGATGAAACACATTCGACCTCTGCAAAGGCGGACTGGGAGCTATTCATGGTCGCCCAACTGTGCCCAAAGTACGTGCGTATTGCTGCATTGCAATAACAGGATCACGAACTCGGCTGGTCAACCAATCGTGGAGGGTAATTCTAGCGACTTTCAGTCAGCTCCACGGGTGAGCTTCAGAATCGTACTCGAACAACCGAGGAGCATTGATATCATACTGCTTATTGAATCATGCGGCAACGGAACACAAAATTGTCATAGACTCATCCACCTCAGATTCGAACCATTGGCTTTCGGAATCCATGAAAAGAGGGGGAGCTTGTGACGGCCCCTAGAGTGATACTCGGCTCAGGGAAACGCTGCTACTTTTAGCCATGGATGGACTTACCGCAAGTGGCAACGGCGACCTGCTATCTTGAATGTTTAAAGATAACTTAGGCTTCATTTCAATCATTTTGGGCAACAATGAAGTGTTTCAAGGCAGTCGCCGAGACTGTACACGGGTTGTCCACGAGATGCTCCAAATGAGTCTACAGATGTCAGCTGATTCTATAGAAACAGTGACATGTCTCTGCGTTGACTCAACTTTTGCACGCCTTGTCTACCCAGGCACAGGATAATTCGATGCATAGGCGCAGCTGCCACCCCAGCCCGTCACCTTCCGTGAGCATTGCCTCGATGTATCCGGAACGATCAGAGAATATTTGTTGACGCAATGAAGCCGAGCGTGTAAATATGGCCGGGTCGACTGGGGCTATTCTATTTGGGTGATGTGCCATGGCGCTGGGACGATTCCCATTGGCCAGCTGATCAAGATATTCGTAGGGACGGGATCCGAAAGTGTCTCTAGCCACAATTCTTTGAAACAAGGCGACATAGGGGATGTTCCCTCTCACTTGTTTCTAACTTAGCATTGCGATGTCGGCCACTTTTAGAATTGTACTGGCTTTCTGGTAGGAAGTACAAGTAAGCTTGCAGTCCCCAAACATAGTGTATGCTCGAAAAACTCACCAATACTATTGATACAGACATCGGTCGTCGACAAGCTCCAATACCATCAACCATCGCCACGTACCCCTCTTCTCATTGCTCATCCGTCAATTACATATTCGACCTCTTTGGTCGCTTTTGTTCAGCCAGCTGCCTAGCATACGCTCGCATCGCCAGTGGGCCGGCTGCTGTGCAGGCAGTCATCACCTTAATCCCTTCGGAAACGAGCTTTACCCTTGTAAAAGTTGCAGGCCTGGTATTCAAGACAGAGCCAATTGAGGCGGCATATGTAGCTTGGACTTGGGGTACCCATCTCTCCAGCAAAGGCAATCATTCAATTGACACCCGTAGCTGCTGCGTCAATCTTACGACTCCACGTCTTGCACGAACAGCGAATCTCGACTAATTCCTGGACAACGAGACGAACGACCGATCCGTGCTGAAGAAGCTCAAGGTCAAATCATCTCGGTTGGCCAGTCCGCACTTCTTCTTATGGTAGATAGCAAGCAAGCTTGAGCTCTCTCATTTGTTTATCGGCCAGCCTGCCGTACATCATCTGTCTGCAGGGCATTCTGCCTCTACTGTCGATTATTACCACCACTCGCCAGCAGTGGTCTAGGTCTTGACTGGTATGTCTTGCATCGCACTTCCAGTTTGAGATCCTGCCAATTCTAACATGCATGACAGTCATTTGATCACTTCTTTCAAGGAAACAATCTTCAAGCCACTAGATTCACCATAACTGGCAAAACAGACTGGAAGGACCTATCCGGTACTTGCGGTGAATCTCAATACGCGGTTATTGCTTTCGCTATTACCATGGAGGCTGATTGTGAGTGCCATCGCATGCTGTGTTGTCTCGTAACTTGGTTGTATGATTGATGTGGCCCTAAACACGGAGAGTCCCTTCCTGAACTGAATGTTTAGCGTGGCGCTAGTTTGGACCAATTGACGAAGTTTCGCGGCCTTTTCGCTCACGCGATCGTCATACCCATATGGCGCAGACTGACTGTGCTTAGACGACCTCTCTCCCTTCAGGCATGGGGACCTTACGGGTACTTCCAACGAGAAATCGTCGAATGCAACGTCCCCAAATCACGCAATCCATGAATCATTCAGTAACAGGTCCGACTATCAGTCACTTCCGGGCACTAGGTGAGCTTCGAATATGCCAAAGCCTATTCAAATGTTCCAGGCATATGGGGTAGAATCTTTACACTCCAACCTATCTTTACACTCAATGTTCTTCTCGTCTTTACGAAAGGAGTCAACAGACGACATCTGTTTACCGTTCGAACATGACGATATACTGACTTAAAGGTCAGTGTTAGTCCGTATAAAATTCATGATCTGCCTACGGAAGGGAGCACATGGGAATATCCTTGGACCTATCACTCAGGCTTTGACGACGAAACTAACACCAGCACAACCCACTTCCCAAGTCACAGCCCACTTAAATCCGAAGTCGGACAGTTGGACCCCGAGGATAGCTTGAACCAAGTCCCCCAGTAAGGTCCCTGAGCCTTTTATTTTCGCAGTGACATCAAGGGTATCGGCTGACTACAGTGAGTGGTAGGTTCGTGCCTTTATTTGAGGGAATTCAGACTGATCTCCACCATTCTTCGTCACCAACAATATGGGATCCGAACTGTCAGACAGTTGCCAGCCTCCTCTCCTCTCGCTCAGCGCGTACTCCGATCAAACAAGACCCCTCAACCGTACATGGCAAATGCTCGTTTGTTCCGTTCGAAGGTGCGGCGCCCTTGATCAGCCTCGCACCGCAACCTACATTGTCACCTTCCAGATCGATGGACTCAGATGGCGATATCGACACCGCCTTCAACGACTTTGACATCAAAAAGGACCAGTCAACACCCAGTTCTAATGCTGTCCAGACTTTACGCGAATGTTACTGTCCATTTGGTAAATCTACCACATGGGATCAACTGTACAATTCCGACGGTGTGGTGGTTCCAGCCAAGATCTTTGCGAGGTTCAGGAGCAAGTCCCTCGACAGGACTTGCGCGAACGAGCCACATCACATAACTTATCGTCGTAATTATTTTGCGAACGAGATGTGGTTTGACTTGGATCCACCAACTGAGTCTGCGGATGGAAGATTGTACGTAAACTATGAGGGTACGAGCTATCCCGTTCAGTCCTTTGGTGTACAAATGAGGGCTGTCGACACTGACGAGCAAGGAGCGGACGTTGAAATTTCTGTTTTTACCCCAAAGCGTGACCGTCCAATAGTGCCAACCCCGGCCTTGGAGCAGAAGATGCAGCCAAACATGCCAAATCACAGCCATGTATACGACGAATCTACAGGGTTCGGTAGCAACAAGTTATCCCTACCGACTATTCACAGCTGTCTTCATAATCAGTTTCGACAAGCCACAAAGAACAACGGCAGCAGAAGGAAGGAGCAGTCTTATTATCGCATAGTTGTCGAACTGCGGGTCTTTATCGTCGGCCCTTCCGGCAACGAGGTGCCCGTCAAGATTGCGTCGACAATATCTGGGCTACTTGTGGTGCGAGGTCGATGTCCGGGATCTTTTGCGGATGATCCCAACTTTCAAAGAAGTAAGCCTCGACGAGTTTCACATAGACGACGCGAATACAAGGCGGCGCGATCTACGAAAAAGAGAGGTCAGTCAACATCAACTTCTTACAAAGCTCCAAAGAAGGTAGGTAGTCGGCGCACGTCGGTTCACACTGTCAATTCGGCTGTCCCGTCGTCCATGGCTAGTCTCACTTCGGATTCTAGGAGCTGGGGCAGCACCAACATCACTTCGTTCTCCGAGTCCCCTCAGATGAGTCCAAGGGCTGAGATTCGTAAGAGGCTCCGTCTTCCTACCCCGAATCGATGTTTATTTCTTCCGGTGTTCCTTGAATCGGCAGGATCTTCGTTGGCCATGGGTCAACAGAACGGAACTTTCAGAGACGAGGTTTTTACATCCCAATCCAGGACGCCCTACCCAATGGCGAATGAGATCACAGACGAGCATAAGAATTATTTTGCAACGCAGCTCGATCAATATGGATACGGGTTCGGTCAAGGAGGCTACCCAGATCTACTTCAGAGCCCCGAACCTGCCCTACAGAGTTTCGACGTGTCAAGCACCACTTGGGAGAATACCAACGTGCATGTTGGATATGCTCAGTAACACCCATCAGTCAATGCTTCAACCTGCTACAGCTGGTAAAGCCGACTACAAGCCTTATTCACCCGCGCAGCAACTCCGCATCTATTTCCCATCGAAACCATACCTTCCAACGATGACTCTCGCAGAGACCACTACCCCACCAGGGTCACAGATTCGCTGCGAAAAACTGAGCACCATGTTTGCATCTCTGCCTAACACACCTTCGTTGTCTTTCGCTTGCCACATTTCTTCCCACCGGATTTGACGCCACTTTCATGACCTTCACGAAACTTTCACGATGCGACGATAACACGATACCATGCTTGACCGACAAGATCTGTGCTGAACATTGTTTTCGATTTTGCATTCGATTTTGCATGCAGCATTGTTGGGTAGCGAACTGGATGAGCTGGAGGATTTAGGCATCTTAAATTTCACTGTGATGTTCATGTACATACATCTCTGAATTCAAGTACAATGTCACAGTTAATCACACAAGCACCTCCACATAAATTCTCATCTCCAAATAACCACCAGTCTGGGTGCAGTCGCTTATTGCACCCAATGACATTAAGCTTTTCTGGCTGCTCGGATGGTGACTACTTCGGTCTCTACTCGTCGTAGCGTGGCAAACAAAGAGCGATTACCTCGAGTCAGTTTATGGACGTAGAGAGCACTTTGTAGAAACAGATTCGCCCCAAAGTCCTTGTGGCATATAACCCCAAAGTGTACGAACTTGCTCCTAGAGAGCCCGGAAGTCACATCCTTTGACGAAGATGGTTTCATCTGGAAGTACGAGATGCCATCGATTCAAGGAAGTCGCACTACTCATTAGCAAGGTCTCGTAGATTACCTACACATCATGCCTGAGCATATTATGACAGCTCCGCAGTGTAATCTCCGTAACTATGCTATGAATCTAGGGGGAGGATGTAAAGGTGCTCGGATAGTATTAAAATGGTATTGATCCTGTAGTATGAATGAAAACATCTGTGACAGTAACTTATTTACATAGGGTAGACTATTATCAGTGACGAGACGTCGCACATTTATTCAGCTGTTCTATGTGGAGCCTTGGCGCCCCGATCAAGTCTAGTCATATTTCCCAAGCCATCTTACCACCTTACCTATTCAGGTTGCACACGCTACCTTAGCGGATGTCTATGAGCTGAGGGTACTGTATTTCAGCGGTAGCAGATACGAGTATGGTATCCTACTAGTAGTAGAGTAAATATTCTCTATTCCGTCTTTTAATTAGAACGTTTAAGGTTATTAATCGTATCTTAAAGTAAGTAGTTATATTTCAGTCTTAGGCCTACTACGTACTTTAGCCTAGTACGCTTCTAGATTAATACCGTCTCTAACTAAATTACTGCCAAGGCTGCCAAGCCTACTGCTCGGGAGCATAAGGTTGCGAATCTCATCAACGTCGCGCGAAATCCGACCTTAAATACAGGCGATTCAGCCAAATTCTACGCTGGGGGCTGAGGGACTAGGCGACATATAGCGTGGGCGGCGTGGGTGGCGTGGACGGTGTACCTACGTGCCTACGTGGGGTGCGGGGTTTTTCAATACGGCACTAGTAATACTAAAATAGGATTATAGTTTACTTATCTATACGTTTATCCTAAATAAACTGTTTATTTAGCGTTACGTATGAATTATGACTCTACCTAAAGGCAGAGTTTTTTTAATGTACGTCTTAACGCTGTTACGGTAAATAAACCGTGTTACCGCAGTATACTAATTACTAAGACTTCCGCTAAGGTAGATAAGTAGGCAAGTAGGGCACCCAAGCGTCATCGGCCACTCCTACCTTACCTTGTGTGACCTTCAAATCAATATTTGATGATTGCATTATACAGCCCTTCGATACACCTCTACCTGTGCAGCTGTAGTACTCACCTCACATTGGACAGTCTGGAAATCTCCTGGCTTGGTTGTATGTAAGTTACAGCCCAGGTGTAACACCACACCAGTCCACATCAACGGTCAGCCCACACTCATCCAACACCTCCCACCCGCTTGGGCCAGCAGTTCCATCAACCGATTAGGTTTCCTGCATCTGCGAATCCTCTCCCCACTACTTGATCCACATCGAGGTTCAAAACGCCAGGTTAAGCATGTCTCGCTATGGTGGCTATGAAAGTGGCGGACGTCGTGAACCAGAGCGCTGGGATGCCGAACGCTTTAATCGTGAACGAGGAGGTCGCCAACAAGTAGTTGAGAGAGACATCTACGAAGAGCATGACCGCTTCGTACCAGCGCCACGACGTCCTCAGAAAGCCTTCGATGACTTTGAATACCCGCCCCCTCCTGGCAGGCGCGGTGAGCGGGTCGAAGAAAAAGATACATTCTTCGCCGAAGAGCGCTATGGCCCGCCCGCTAGACGTGCACGTAAACAGGAGCGGTACTATGAAGAAGAAGAAATTGATAGTTTCGAGGAGAGTCCCGATAGAGGAGCCGGACGCATGATGCCTTTCGATAGGGGGCTGCCAGCCAGAAGAGCGCCGCCTCGCCCAGGGATCATTCGTAGGCAGAGCAGCTTGGATACGTTTGATAGAAAGCCGAGATACCCCCGTGAGCCACCCGAGGTTATCAAGGTGCCCGTTCCTGGGAGGCGTAGAAGGAGCCCCCCAAGATACGAAAGAGAGATCGACGAAATCAGGATCGCTGAGCCGGACTACTACGGTGACGAGGAATTTAGGGGTTACAAGGAGAGGGAGATCGTCACGGATAGAAGGAGACGAGGTCCCGCGGGATATGAAGAGAAAGAAACATTTGAAATCGAGGAAGAAGAGCCGTTCCCTCGGCGAGGCAAGACTAGGATGCCAGGACGCTTAGTGAACACCAGGGCCATTATAGAGCTGGGGTACCCATTCGAACAGGAGGCAAGCAACGTCACCGCTCTCAGCCTATTATAAGCTTGCTAATACTATCATAGGGTGAAACTATCATCATTCTCAAGGCGTTGGGCAAGGAGCAAATCGATGAAGTGATTAGTGTCAGCAAAGAGATGAACAAAGGTGGTAGTAAGTTATATCAATCAGAAATATACATTTGGCTCGTGTTAATGGCTTGAGTAGATCGTACTACATACATGATTGAAGCCCCACCTCCAGTACGTGAGGAGATCATCGAGCGCCGCGAGATTGTTATTCCAGCAATAGCCGAACCCGTGGAGGTCCCACGTTCGGTCCGTGAGTGGGACGTTATGAGTGGCGCGATCATTAGTGGACATTCTGTACACGGCGGTGGCCACTCAGAGCATGGTGGCCATTCCACCCATGGCGGTAAATCAACGCATGGTGGGAAATCCGAACACGGCGGTAAGTCCACACATGGTGCTAAGTCTACCCATGGTGGTGGAAAATCACATAGTGGAAAGTCACATGGCGGGAAATCGCATGGGGGCAAATCACATGCGGGAGGCCATTCCACCAAAGGAGGCGAGTCCGAGAGCGAGTCGAGCAGCAGCAGCAGCTCGGCCACAGAGGTCATCATCGAGCACAAATCCAGTCGTAGTAAATCTCGCCATCGGTCCAAATCTGTCGGCCATGGTGCTGTTGTCGAAGAAGTCGGCGAATCGAATGCTATGCGCAACGGGCCCCTGGCATTAGTCCTCCCGCGCCGGGAGAAGGAGCCTAGCGACAGGGACGAACGAAGCATCAAGGCGGAGATCAAAGCACTTGAGGCCGAGAAGAAACGCTTGAAGCACGAAAGGGAGCGCGAGAAGGAGCACAGGAAGTCGAGCAAGTACAGGGGCCACGACGAAGATGAGATCATCATTGAGAGACGTGAAAGCACAAGGGAGCGGGACGTCAAGATTGAGAAAGACCGCAAAGGTAACATGGCTTTCGTACGTTGATTTGTCCGGGCCCTGGTGCTGATCTCGAGAAGCACCTAGTTCGAACATGATGAAGGCCATGCTAGCGACGTTGACATAGGTTGAGCCTACCTACTATTGCCTTCGAGAGCTGCGATTTGTGGGACGGATCGACGCTAGCAAACCTGTAGGCCAGAGAAAGAGTCATGGGCGCAAGTGTGCCCGCTTGAATTGATCATTACACCACGCTTGGGTCGAGTCAATCATCATATGGCGCCACTACGATCACGAACGGATGTTTGCATGGAATTGACCACGAGCTGCTCCCCTTTGTCCTTTTCTCTTAGCCCTTTTCTCTTAGCGGGGTGGTCGGTCATGTCTGTATCGTGTTTGGCCATATCATGTCTGCTAAGAAGTATCGATCCTTCAGCAATTAATGAAATGGATGCACTCGAATCTCCTAGCCTTGAAAAACATGTACGTGCTAGCAGGTGGACCTGATAAACTCAGCCACAGGCGGCGGAGGTCAACAGCCACACAGCCCAGCAGCCCTATTCTACTAGGCACCTAGCGCCGATCGCCTGCCAAGCCTTTCTCAATCGTTGCAAAGTTCTCAGTGTATTGTCACATTGTATCCACAAGTTCCTAGTCATGATGTGACGCCAGGCTCCTTGGGCAGTATGCCGATATGTATCGAGTGTTGCTATCCCGTTTCCGAGCTTTATCACGTGCTCCGCAGTCACAAAAGCACCGCACCCACACCGAAACCATCAATTCCCAACCTTGCGAATGTCTCGAACTCACAGAAGACAAACGCTAATGCACCGAGGATCTCAGAAACAAAGATCAAACCTACCACGGTTGGCGATGTTAGACTGACACAGTGTCCGCGATGTAAGCGCTTTGCGGACAAATATGTGGAGCATGACTTTGTGGTGCTGTTTATCGACCTGGTACTCGTGAAGCCCCAGGTTAGTTTGATTCTGGAAACTTGTCGTGAACGGAAAGAAAGAGAATGCTTCGTTGACACCTTAATCCAGGTCTACCGCCATCTTCTCTTCAATCGGCTCTCTCGAGATGACGACGAGCTCGACCCATCTATCCTCCGCCTCGGCATCCTGCTCCTCCTCTTCGACGTCTACCTGACCTGGTCGCACATCGAGTCCCTCCCTCCATCTTACACGTCCAACTCTCCCATTCCTACACTTCCGATACTGATTCAGTACATCTTCTACTTGTTCTTCTGCGCCATTACTACCCTGTCACAGCACCTAGTGGTTCGTTGGCTAGCAGGCGTTTGGAAACTAGGTGGAGAGTTGGGCGATGATGCAAGAGACCAAGACGGTCTGGACGCGAATTCGGGTATCAACGCTGCTCCGTTTCCAGCGCCGCCCAAGAAGCCAACGCCCAATGCCATTTCTACGGCACTCTTCGTCAGCTCGTGCATGTCACTTTTCCCCATCCTGATGGTCGTCTGGAAATACGACGATGCGTCGGAAACCTCAATCACTACATCGCAGTCACCCCTGAACAGCTCAAGTGTGGCTTTCACATCGGGCTTCCTGTCCAGCCAGGGACATGGAGTGAATTGGGTGCGTCGAGGTGTCTCGTGGGCCGTTGCGGTACAGAATCTGGAGGCATTGAGGATCCTACTGGGCTGTGGGTACGTGCGTGCTGGAGCGCTTGTGGCTGCTGGAGCTGTGGCGAGATGGGTCGTCAAGAGTGCAGTCCTCGGTGCGGCTGGACTTGGAGAAGGTGGATGAATGGATTGAAAAGATCGAGTAGTCATTCACATTGACACTTGATGTATCAACGCATATACCGGTAAGGACAAGCAGGGCGCCCATGGATCAGCGACGAACGCCCTTGGGAAAGTGAGATGCTTAGCCTGAGGGCACCCACCATCACCAAGGCCTGTAGAGCAGTAGCTCGGTTTGCAAAGGATTGGAAGAAGGCCGCTGCTCGACAACGGAGGTTAAGCACTTTCACAGCCTGTTCGTAATTACATTACGCTTTTACAAGGCCGCAGTCCCACCGCCATTGTGTATGCATTCCCAAGAAGAGATATCAGCATACGGAACAGCTCTCCGAAGGATTGGAGATGGAAAGGTGTGGCAAAGCTAGTACTAGAACAATACAGCAGTGAACATGAGAAAATATGACTACGAATCTACCCTCAAAACATTCAGTCCCCCCCAAATCACAACTACCTCTCTCATCGTCCCCATACACCCAGCGCAAAACCCCACAAACGCCAAAGAAGTGATCTCCCAGCCATCCAGCCCAAAATCCTAAGAAGCCAATGCCCAAACCAAAATCAAAATCACAATAAAAGTGACAAAAAGTGAACAAACTAATCGAACCTCCACCACTCCAATGGATTCATCGCCAACAGGCATGACACAGATAAGGCTCTGTCGGCAAACACGGGAAGTACAACATAAAGGAGATTGAGATATCGCATGCCACGAGACGAGACGCAAGAGCGGCGGGCAGGATTAAGGTTGGGAAATGGAAGTGCTACGTTGTAGAGGGGTTGTTTGTCATTCAAGGTGGTGCGGGGACTTGAGGAGCATGTCCGAGAAAGGAATAAAACTTTGAGGATTATAGTCTTATCAGACGCTGATTTGATTCCAGTATTTTACGGTGGGAAGAGTACCGCACATGCCTGTAGCTGATGGTGAGGACCGTCTTTAGTGTATTCTACGGGCGGTGGTAAAATCAATGTACGAGATGGCGTTGAAGGAGTAGGAGGCGGAGTAGTAGTGATGAAGTTATTAAAGAGGGTTCGTGAGTAGGAATTGGGACCAGCAACCTCTAATAGTGGTACGCAGATTGGGTTGAAGCAAAATGGTGAATAGGAGGATGTGGATGTGGATGTGGATGGGATATGCGGATCTCCGAATCATTCGTCGGATGATTAGAGATGGAGCTTGAGATGCGTTTTTTTCGTTGTTGTTTTCGATCTTGGGTAGGTATATGCGATGGAGTGGTGATGCTTGCTTGTCGGTAGAGTGTGGGTATGGGTATGGTGTGTCTGCGTTTTTGAGTTCGAGTTCGGGTTGGATGGGTGTGGATATGATATTGGCATTGGGTTGTATGGGGGTGGGGATGATGGGGAGAGGGAGGATAGGAATGATGAGGCGAATGGGGATGATGTAGAGAATGGGTGGGGATGGGGATAGGGATGGAGGATGAGAATGATTTGGGGATGATGAAAAGGTATAATCTTTTGTCTTTGTTTTGTGCCCGAGTTCTAGATATTGACATTGATATCGATCTCGCTAGCTAGCTAGATATCCGTTCTAGTAACATCGTACATCATCCACAGATAGGTCGCAGGCGCTGTCTATATCCGAAGTCTTCTTTCGCCAAGGGATTGTTGTTCTTCGTTCTCCATGGAGGAAGAGGAGGGCTGGGGTATCCCATATCCTGGCAGCTTGGGCACTCGTCTCCACCGTACCTCGGTAAAACCCCCTGAAACGAGTGCCCTGCCAGGATATGGGATAATCTCATATCATTTTTAGGGGGAGGGGGCGGGGGGGAGGTTGTAGATTGATGTGACGGGGGAGCTCATAAGGGGAGGGGGGTTTTGATATAGGTGATTGGAGTTGTGAGTGGTGAGGGTGTTGATGGGCTGAATAGGGCGGCGTGAAGGGTTGAGGATGATGTTGCTAACTTATTTCAGAGAATGGATATTCTGGAGTTTTTTTTTGGATGAGGATGTTTGATTCGTTTTGTAAACTCACGTTTTTTTCTTGTATACAGGACTTGACTTGACTAAGAGATGGACGTCTTTGATGTTTCCTGGGACAGAGAATGGAGTAGAGTCTTCCAATGGCGATCTCAAGTCTAAGAGCAATTTGACGATGTGGGTGCTTGGGAAAGGGGTTTACCTCCGTTCGTTCTGAGTCACCACGATGTGGTAAGGTTCTTTCTTACCTTCCATGTTGGATCTTATGCTGTGGAAGGAGGAAATAGTGAGTAGACGCAGATCTTTTTGTTCGCACCATAAATTTGGTTAGGAAGTTCAAGAGTATCATTCGTTGTGCAAGCCCATCGGGAATCTAGCAGCGACAGTGATGGCTCTTGTGAGCGCAAGGAACACGTTTCGTCATACGCCTCGGTGAAGCTGCCAAAAGTTCGATTATCGATTATCCCGAACCCTCCAATTAGTCAATCGAGATGACTACAGGCTTGCACCCGTCTAAGTCTATGAGTATCTGCCAAGTGTCCGCAGTATGCGGGCTAGAGCCGCACTGGAACCACACCAAGCCCAGTCTTCGTCGTCGAAATGGAGCGCAAACCTTGGAGCATGTCAAACACTCCTCCCTTTCAAATCTAGCGTCAGCAGTTTAAGCCAATCAGAGACCTCAAGGATTTACCAATTCTGCATCTGGAAACTTCATTTGACATGGATCTCGCCTGGCACTTTCGCTTTGGACTGTGCTGCAGCTTGAGCTTGGGGAGGTTGAGGTTGAGCCTTCATTTGCTCGGCGTCTTTAGTGTGGGCTTTGAGGTGCTCCGATATTTTGACCGGAATTGTGGGTTGCTCAGGTACGGTCTTGATCGCGTCGAGATGGCGACCGGCAGGCATCCTTTTTCGTCTTTGGGGGCCAATTTTGGGTTCGTTCGTTGGCTTACACCACTGTTTCCGTGGGTCGATGGGCCTGGTTTGGGTGGATGGCATTTGCATCGGCTCCTCTGGCTTCGACATCCTTCTTCTTAGGCTTGGATGTACGAAAAGATGAAAAGGATATGGAATGTTGGGTAGAGTAATATCGAAGACTAAGAAGACAGAGATTAATACAAAGATCGAAACGAAATAATTAATACACAGCCTTGACAACAATACACGGATGTCGTGCAAAGAGTGACTTGAAAACATTGTGGTGTGACTCTTCTTATACAACAAGGCTTCAAAGGATTTAACAATCTGAATAATCAAACCGACGGTAGACGGGGTGAGAGTATACGGACAGATGGGTGTGGATAATCATGAACCATGGATTATCAGTAGCCTCAGTCAGCTTCAACTTTCCTCCAGACCGACGGCTCCTTGAGACACCTCGTATCTCAGGCAGATGACCAGAGCTCCTCAGCTGGAAAGGCTCCTCAAGGATGGCTGCTTCATCGTGAGTGGATTGACATGCAGGGAGCATATGTGCATTTCAGCTGGACGGCCGACCACCGGACCGTGAGAAAACTTTCCTGCTTCAGCTGAATGATCACACCGCGATTGCGGCGAATTGTTAGTTGCCGTCTCATGGCGCCTGAATTGCCTTCCAATGTGGGTCCTTGAGATGAGTTGAAATTGGTGGTGTGAGATTTGATCGGTGGAAGGGAAGGGCGGTGTGAATCTGATCGTGAGGCTCACTGGTCCAGCATGCCTTTCTAGCCGATAGAATAGATCTATAAAGTATCACACCAGTCACACAGATAGCTCTATCACAATTATCATTACGGCTACATATCTAGAGAAAGTTGCGGCTGGAGTAATACTTGGAACATGCCATGGACACTAGAACTAGGAGACTTCGAAGACGGTTCAGCTCTGTATTGATAATAAGAGCGAGATGTATATTCTATCTGTAGACTGTAGTTCTACTCGAATCGTATTCTACCGCTCGGACCGCCAAGCGAAAACACCTCAGGATGGAGCTTCATATGACTTCAGAACGGCTGCATCCACGCATCTGCTTCTCACTCGTAACATACTCGGATTACTCCGTACTTTCCTTGTACTACGATCATATCATTAAACAAGGCTTCACAAATGTTCCAGGTCCCGCCCCCGCCCACCGCCTTCACACGTATCTCCTTCCCGAACCCCCAAACTTTGCTTGTCACCCTCAATCGGCCGAAAAGCCTCAATTGCATCAATAGTGGCGGCCACCAAGAGCTTCACCAGATTTGGTCGTGGCTCGATGGTGAGCCTTCACTACGCGTCGGAATTATCACGGGCGAAGGGAGGGCATTCTGTGCTGGAGCGGATCTGAAAGAATGGAATCAAGTCATGGCATCAAACGCTGGACCTCGAAGAGAGCCTTCACCATCAGGCTTCGGCGGTCTATCTCGACGCCGTGGCCGCAAACCCATTATAGCAGCAGTCAACGGTCTCGCCCATGGTGGCGGATGCGAGATGATCATCAACTGTGACATGGTGCTTGCTAGTCCCAACGCTGTGTTTGCATTGCCAGAAGTCAAACGTGGACTTGTAGCTATAGCAGGAGCGCTGCCGAGACTGGCGAGGATAGTGGGCAGAATGCGAGCTATGGAGATGGCACTCACAGGCCGAACGGTTCAAGCCCATGAGGCAAGAGCATGGGGCTTATGCAATGCGATAAGTGAAAAGGATGGTGATGGAATAGGTACAGATGGAGGCGTGGTACGTCTAGCAGTAGTATGGGCGGAAGAGATAAGCAAGAACAGCCCGGATAGTATCATAACAAGCAAAGAGGGGGTAGAGCTCGCGTGGGAGGGTATATCGGCTGAAGAGGGAAGCCAGAGATTGACGGACGGTTTGTGGAAGAAGATGGAAGGCGGTGATAACATGAAGGAGGGCGTGAAAGCCTTCGTTGAGAAGAGAAGTCCGAGCTGGCTGGATAGCAAGCTGTAGCGTGCATATACATTCCAAACTCTGTATCGGATTATTCATAAATGCAGAAGCGTACTGATCCTGAACCTACAGGACGCCTGGCTTAGGCACATCTGAGTGAGGTGATTATCGCAATGTGGCCAAGATCGAGACCGAGAAGGCTATTAGAATGTCCTATAACCACAGTCAGTAGCGAGGGCCTCATATTTGCATCCTGCAATAACCATCCTACGTCAAAACCCTTTGGTGACATCGCCAGTCATTGATGGGCTTGGGCCCACGGTTCTTTTATGGGCTGCTTTGATTGGCACATATAATGCCTGGCAACCGGGACGCGTTTGATCTCGGTATCACAGGATGTGTCGTCCTTAATGACGATTGACTCGAGGCTCCACGATAGAGTAAAGTCAGTAGTAGTTCGTCCAAATATCTGGAGCGTAATTGTCGGTCAATCTTTCATCTTTGCCGTACCTGTATCAAGGAGTTAGTCGAGTACCTAGAGAGCGAAGACGTGTTGGCGATCGTCGATTCGTACTTTTCTTGCCAGCCCACAAAGCCTCTGTCAAGAACATAAACTTTCTGCTCCTTGCCCGCAGTTGGCAATCTCTTGATCTCTCCACCCTGTATTCCGATATCCGGCGGCCCAGTCGTCTTTTCATACTGTCCGTCATTGATTTTACTCTCCTTTTCCCTCATATATCTCATCGCTGCAGTTGGCCCTCTCTGTTGGCTCAGTGCGCAATGGAACACGACAATTTCCATATCGTGAAGAGTCCTTAGGATCTCGGGAATTCGGTGTTCTAATTGCGACGATGGAACATGTGTTGACTTATGGATATGGCCGCCCACGTGGTCATCGTCGCGCACATCGATAACTGCAACTTTGGACGCATCGTCGGAGAGCAAGAGGTCCGCGAGCTCTTCACGGGGAATGCGTTGTAGCCTTGCTACTGACATTCTCCAATGCCAAAGATGTGTGAAATTGCTATGTATCGGGAGATTGAATCAAACAGTGTGACACAATGGCGCAACAAGATGTGAAATTGGTTGTAGAGAGATGGAAAAAGACAAGTTCGGCAGCGGATTTACAATCTTCCGCTCGTGAAAAGCTTCCTCGTCTGTCGAGCACATCTTTGCGATATTTTTACCACAATTCATCCTCTCTGTCTATCTAGTCTCATACCTCAACCAGGTCACCGCGCTGATACTAACAATCGTCATGGTCAAGACTACTTGGAAGGTGAGCTTGCTATATTTGCGCAAAGAAAACGTTGTTCGTCGAGTCTAACACCAAGTAGGAGATTCCTCCCGTACCGACCTCAGTTGAGTACGTGCTTTCGACATTGGCCCCTGCTATAGTCTAGTCGCCATATTACAAGACGCATTTGAGAGCGAAGACTTCCCCATGTCTCTAAGGAGCTATTCCGCGACTCTAGAATCTACATATGTTTGGCAGTGCTGACACCCAGATCGGTTGCAGATTCCTCGATGTTGTTTTGAGCAGGACACAGCGTCGCCTTCCGACCCAGATTCGGTCAGGCTTTGCATTGTCGAGAATAAGAGGATTTTACACTCGCAAGGTTCGGTATACGCAAGAGACATTCTCCGAGAAGCTATCGGTGATCCTTGACGGCTTCCCACGCCTTCAAGACATTCACCCGTTTCACAAAGATCTTCTCAATACCCTCTACGACGCAGATCACTTCCGAATAGCCCTGGGACAGCTGTCCACGGCTCGTCATCTGATTGAGACAGTCTCTCGAGACTACGTTCGTCTCCTCAAATATGCCCAATCGCTATTCCAGTGCAAGCAGCTCAAACGTGCCGCCCTTGGACGCATGGCTACGATCTGTCGGCGACTGAAAGATCCACTCGTATACCTTGAGCAGGTCCGCCAGCATCTGGGGCGTCTACCAAGCATCGACCCCAATACAAGAACGTTACTGATATGCGGGTACCCAAACGTTGGCAAGAGTTCCTTCCTCCGCAGCGTTACAAGAGCAGATGTCGATATTCAGCCTTATGCCTTTACGACAAAGTCTCTGATCGTTGGTCACTTCGACTACAAGTACCTAAGATTCCAGGCGATTGACACGCCGGGAATTCTCGATCATCCACTGGAGGAGATGAACACTATTGAGATGCAATCCATAACCGCCATCGCACATCTACGATCAGCAATCCTATATTTTATGGACTTGAGCGAGCAATGTGGCTATTCTGTACAGGCTCAGATTCAATTATTCCACTCCATCAAGCCACTCTTCGCCAACAAACTTGTATTTGTGGTCATCAACAAAATCGACATCATGAAACCCGAGGATTTAGATGTGGAGACCAAAGCTAAGCTTGATTCTATGTTGACATCAGGGGACGTACAATTGTTGCAACTCTCGTGTACCACTACGGAAGGAGTCACAGAGGTTAAGAACGCCGCCTGCGAGCGCCTTATTGCAGACCGAGTTGCGCAGAAATGGAAGGCAGGGACTAATACCTCTGGTACCGTAGGAGGACGACTAGCCGATGTATGTGCCCGCATTCACGTGGCCCAACCTCTTGGTGGTATTGTCCGAGAACCCTACATCCCCGAAGCCGTCAAGAACCTACGCAAATTCTCCAAAGACGACCCGAGTAGGCCTCGTCTTGCTCGTGACATCGAAGAAGAAAATGGCGGCGCAGGTGTTTACAACATCAATCTAAAAGATCAGTATCAGCTTGAGGACGATGACTGGAAGTACGATCGCGTGCCTGAGGTCTTCGATGGCAAGAACGTCTCTGATTTCATAGATCCCGACATCTTGAAGAAACTTGATGCGCTCGAAGAAGAAGAGGAGAATCTCGAATCGAGAGGCTACTATGACTCCGACATCGACATCGAAGATGCCAAAGATGCCGATATCCGCATGAAAGCCCAACTGATCCGCGAGAAACGAGAAGAAATCAGAAACGAAGCTCGCATGCGAAAGTCTCTCAAGAACCGTGCCCTTATCCCCCGACCACTCCAACCGAAGAAACTGTCCGCAATGGAAGACTCTCTCGACAAACTTGGTTTCGACACCACCACGATTGCGGCACGAGCTCGCTCGCAGTCACGAGGTCGTAGCACTCTCCGTAGCAGGACCGGGACGGAAGATGCGATGGACGTGGATGCGCCTGCACATGCTCCGAGGTCGTCGAAGAGCAGGGCGAGGAGTCAGAGTAATCGGAGGGATGACGGCGTTACGGACGAGGCGGCGAGGACGAAGGCCGAGCGGATGATGAAGTTGGGCCAGAAGAAGATGAACAGGATGGCGCGGCAGGGTGAAGCGGACAGGCACGTTTCGGCTACGTTGCCGAAGCATTTGGTGAGTCTATTCCTTTCATGTTTTGTGTATAATGTTTTGTCCTTTTCTAATGGATGCGTTAGTTTTCTGGAAAACGTGGAATGGGTAAGACTCAACGCCGCTGATCGGTACGCTCGTCGACGAAATGATGAAGTATGGCGTTGTGGGCTTTTAATGTTTGGCAGATGTCGGTATTATTTTATATAGTACGGTAAGATGGATGTATAGACGAGCTTAGCGCATCAACGTGTTCCCTCTGATGGCATACTCACATCATAGAGTTCAAGCAAGGGTATAGTACTCGATCCTCTCATCTCCACCAATCTACCTCGTCTTATAAACACAAGGTTTCAAAACCCTACTCTCATCCACCTCCTCACCCTCATCCACAAACTTCGTCTTCGCCCTCTGCTTCCCCTTGAACCCATCTCCAAACCTAGCAGCCCCTCCCCTCTCATTCTCATCCACCCTCTCCGGTCTGAGCCCCTTCACGAACCTCATCCTCACAAACATCTTATTACTCATATCCGGCTCGCCCTTCAGATTAAACCCCCTTTTACGAAAAACCTCCACAAAAGCCGACACGTCCGTCTCGTCTCTCGCAACATCCCCACCTTCTTCTTCCACCTCCACCAGATCATCGGGCTCTTCATCCACGCCCTCAGCCTCAGCTTTTTTGCTCTTCGCTTTCTTTTTCCCAATCCCATCTCCCTTCTTACCTTTCGTCACTAGTCCCGGCCGCGCGAAACGGCTTTTGATCTCCGCCACCCAGCACTCTCCGCCTCCTCTAATGGCGCGGGCACATTCGTCGACGACGTCGACCCAGTTGGTGCCCATCAGACTGAGACAGCAGATTGCGATGTCGACGCTTCCGTCTTTGACGCCTGCAGGTCGGAGGTTCGTGATGTCGGTGACTGTGATGAGCTGTGCATTTGGAGTATCGCCTTTGGCGAGGTCGAATGAGAGAATACTGATGTTTAGCGACTGTTTGATGGACGCGAGAGAGGAAGCAAGGGTAGCATCGCCGCAGCCTAGATCGGCGATGGTGCAAGCTCCGTGTCTGTTCCTGGGGAGCGGCTCCGTACCTCTCGGCGAGTCACCATTCGTTGATGCTTCACCGTTGCTGACCTCCTTTTGCTTCTTCCCTTTCTTCTGATCCCTCCATATCTTCTTCTGGCTTGGAATCGAGACTTTGCCTCTATTTTTGATATCATTAATGAACCCTTCGACCGGGTTTTGCGGCCATACGGCTACTTGGGCTCTGAAACCAGCGTGGTAGGATGTGTATGCTTGGGGAGAGTCAGCGAAGAGCTGCATAGCTTGAGCGGAGGGACTGGTGTATAATGTTTGATTCAAATGGCGGAAACGAGCGGAAGTTAACTTGGCGGCCATGCGCTGTTGAAGTGGTGTCAAGTTAGTAGAGGGTGGAGGTGGATCGACTGCTGCGGCAGGCGGAAGTTCCTGTTGTGAATGTGAAGCGTCTGGTGTAATTTTGGAGAAGAATGTTTCAGCAGAAGGCTGTTCGTCGGCCTTCTTAACCCTCTTAGATTTCGGAGTAGATATTGGAGCAGGGGGTATTGGATCCGCTCGCGATGGTGGAATCGTGCCATTGGCCTCTTGGAGAGCCCTTTCCTCACGCTTCTTGGCAGCTTTCGCTATACGCTCCTCAAACCTAGCCTTTTTGACATCAGCTGAGTCGTGTGCTTTCTCTGAGACAGAAATGTCTTCCGTAGCACGGGAATGGCCATCCTGTGGCATGGTCTCTTCCAGAGTCTTCTCCTTCTGCATCTGCTTCTTCCTCTGCTTTTCTACCGGCCCCGTCTGCTCATGCGCCACATTCTTCCCATCTCCCTCCGAGAAGCCTTCCCAAGCATCGCCACCGATATTCTCAGCTCCCTCAATCGCAGCTTCTCCCTCTCTCTTCCTTTTATTACTCTTCTTCTCTCCTGCAACGCCAATAATCTTGTTGGGCACACTCACACTTTTTTCTATATGCTTTTTCCAAAGATCCCCGAGATTCTCTGCTGTGATTTCGACGCCTTCGACTGAGCCATAACCACGTTTGCGCTTCTTCGGCTTCCTGCTTGCAGTGTCTGCATTTTCAGATTTAGGATTGTTGGGTGACTTAAGGACCTTAGGTCCAGCCTGAGATTTCAAAGCATCAGCGGAGACTGACCAGCCTGGGACTGCAAACATTCTCAGGCCTGGAAACGTCAACAGCTGTGTAAGTTAGTCTTGGACTTAATTCGATTAAGACGGGTGAGTGAGTATTGATCTTCATAGGTAACGGGTTTTAGCTTTTATTTACTACTTGAAGCATGTAAACCGTAACAGCTGTAGTTGAGCTTCTGAACATCTAAAATATGCGATTCCGTCCTAGTCAAATACTACGCAATGCTCCGTTTCTGTGCTAACGGACATTTCACGATATACCAGGGCTAAGATCTTCGGCTAGGCAGCGGGTCCTAAATGGAAGCGTGAAAGCTCTAGCAGGGATTAGCTATCCCATATCCTGGCGAATTTGGCACACGTCTCGGCTGTACCTCGGTAAAAACCCCTGAGACGAGTGAGCCGCTCTCAGTACAACGGCTGGCTGATGCAACGATCTTCTTAAGTTCTTGAGCTCTACTCTACCATAGTCTAGTCCTTCAATCTAGTGTGCCTTTGCCATTCATCACTGTTGCTAGAGGGACGAAGAATGGTGGAAGGGGGAATTACTGGGCCAGTGATTGAAATCTTAGGGCATTCTTGATTGATGGCAAATGAAAAAGTCCTCAAATCTCTTGGTTTCAATCAACAGCTCTGATAGCAATATTGAAACTGGATTGCTGCCGTCTATCGAGGCACTATTCCAATGCCTAAAACCTCTTTCTATATTCATAGTCGTGAGATTCGTTGAGATCTCGTAAAAGGCATTCTGCCTTCTCATAGAATGTCATCACTTTACCGCTCATGGTATCGTTGAGATAGGAAGCGTCCGACTTCATGCTTTTGAGCCCTCGATGTAATCTCATCGATATGGCCACCCATATGTTGAATGCTATGCAAAACCCCACGCGCTATGCTGACCTTTTGTTGAAAATTCGACTGACAATATTATCGATGTTTATTGTAGGTGAAGAATTATGTCCAAGATTATGATGGGGTGGAGATTGGAAGTGACGTGCAAGCACATATGCCTTAGTACTTTAAAGATGGATCGGAGTCATGATGCTCAATGCCATTGCCGTTAACGACACCATTGGAGTGGTAGCCGTTAGTCAATGAGGTTGGGATTGTAAGAGGGTTTTCCATGTCGGTCGTTTCGAGGCCGTCAAACAGGCCGAAGATGCCATGCGTTTGGTGAAAGTCGTTATTTACTGTTTATTCATGTCAATAACGGGAAAGGCTTCTGCTCTCCTTGACATTTACCTATGTTGATCAAATACCATGTGTCCATAATCACATCAATGACCTGGCGACTAGGGCTCCGTGCTGGATGACATTTCGCCCAATCTGTGCCAAGGCGAAAGGCTTCGTCTTTCCAAGCCAAGAAACTTATTGTCTCGACGATGGTAGGCTGGACAATTTCCTTTCCTGGGAACACACCCCAAGTGACGGCATTGGGGCCTTCGGTAGGGGCATCGGTCCTCAGATTTCCATCTTTGGTGACTGCGTAGTATGTCATGTCGGCATTCCTCTCGATACGAGCGATGAGCTCATCGATCAAATGGGGTGAGACGAGTAGCTCAACATAGGCTTTTTGGTAGACATACCCTCCGTTTGGGCCCCAACCATGTACTGGGTGAGTCGACTTTAGACCATTCACGGAAGGTTGAGATGTGATCGTAAGCATGCCACGCCTGTTTAAGTCTATAAGCTCCGGCTTAATGACATCGGCTTCACTTGTAATTGGCGACTCGCTCCATGGAAGGCTGCTGAGTTTCCCCTCGATGTAACGTATGAAGATATTGGCAACATCTCTTACGGTCTCTGGCTTACCCCATAGCTTGATATTCTGCTCGTTTGTTCCCCTAAGACCAATGTCATACGCGTCAAGCTCGCCGAAAGCTGGTGATCTCGAGTCACCCCATCTGCCATTGGGAAATTCATCCCAGTCTTGAGTTCGCGCGACGTAAGACTTGTTTCGATTCTTCCAAAAGATCGGCCGCACATCTTCTTCTCTCCGCTTCAAGCCAAGCGACTGCCGCCATGGCAAAACTCTTTTAGTTGGAGTCCCATCGTTTGATATAAGGCCGAGCTCGTCCAACACCATACGCGTTGCTTGTGCGAGGTTCATGGTATAGCTGGACCCGGGTCAGTGGTCTCTAAGCCATCGTGATCAGGATACGTACAAGTGCAATTGCATGATCCCAGAGTCGATGATTCTCTGGCACATTTCTGCCACCAATCCCTTGCCAACCTCACGAACCTTGGCATCATCATTCTTGATTGGTTCCAGAGCATCTATCCAATGCTGCGGGATAACAGCATTATGAAACTTTGCACGCCTCTCAAACGCAGCATGCGTCTGGATAGGCATGATTCCCGGCACGATTGGCACAGTGATACCTTTGGCCCGAACTCTCTTCACCCAATCCAAGAAGTTATCTACATCATAGAACATCTGGGTTACGATAAACGTTCCGCCAGCATCTACTTTTTGCTTGAGATGCTCCGTCAACGTCTCTTGATCGCGGTTGTCATCGCAGCCTTCAGGATATCCGGCAATGCCAATGTCAAAATGATCACCATATCGCTGCTTGATATAGGTCACCAGGTCCTTAGCATAGCGAAACCCGCCTTCTATAGCCTGCCATGTCTCTTCTTCTCGTGGAGGATCCCCGCGCAGAGCCAGGATGTTGGTGCACCCAGCTGCGAAGGCGGATTTTAAAGCATTATCGACCTTCTCTTTCTCCATGTCCGTGCAGGTTAGATGCATACAGGTCTCAAGGCCGTAGGTCGTTTGTGCAACATTGACCATTTCGCACGTAAGCTCGGATCTGCTCCCTCCAGCGCCCCATGTTACGTCGATGAATGCCGGACCCAGGTCATGCATACGATCGATACGGTCATAGAGGTTCTGCACACCCTGGGCTGTTTTTGGAGGAAAGAACTCGAACGAGAAAACTGGCTCCGCCGCCTTTTCCGCCGCCGCGAGCTTCTTGCTTATATGCATTCTTATGGATCTTGATATAAGTCATCAGCTTCTGCGCGAAAACACTGTCTATAATAGAAATAGACGCATATTGAACTCACCTCTCAACCACTGTCAGACGGTTCCCAGTCAATCAGAAGGCCCCGGGAAAGCGTCGGTTGGATCTCTCTTCCTTTTGCTAGCACGAGAGCTCTGCAAAGTATCGTTTCCTGGCCCACCGGTCTACCAGCTGTCGCGACATGCACCACGGTATTAGGTGTTGTCTGGAAAGTACGTTATACAATGACTGCCATGGATTATCGAAAAGCTCCCGACTATTGCAGCCAATCGGCACAGTCTCGAACACTATGCGGGACCCCGAACTCGGCTTAGAAAGGATTGTACGGTCCGGGCCTTTGCGAACGTAGGATCTGGCAAGGTGGGTTATCTGCCGAGTTGAATGTTCGATTTTCAGTATGTACAAGATGATGCGCTCGAGGCAAATCGGCTCTCCGCATGGCCACCCCCACCTCGAACCACCGGGACTAGAGGACTCGTCTCCGTCTTATCTACACTTCTACACCTTCAAAGTTGTTCGCTGCTGGAATGACAACTCTATTTGGGGACCTTCTTCCCCAGCGTGGTGCCCAAGAAGAAGATGTCGACGATCTAATTCCTCATGACCCAAAGGCTTCCATCACAGCCAGCGCCCTGGCTACCTACAAATTCGACTTCCTACAATCCTGTCTCTCCGCGTCCGTCCTCACCTTCGGGACATTCACCCTCAAAAGTGGACGGCAGGTACGTCTTTCCATATGAGACGATGCATGTTAGTCGCCTTGTATTATGAAATCGCTCGATTCATAAGGGTAGCGTTCTGGGCGATCCAGATACATAGGATTTCACAGAAGATTTCACAGATAGCTAGCACAATATCAACAACCTGTCGCTTTGTACCATGCTAACTTCAACATATCTCATAGTCACCGTACTTCTTCAATGCTGGGCTCTTCTACAGCGCGTCTCTACTCCGTTCCATCTCCACTGCATTCGCACAGACCCTCATACACCATGTCTCCCTGAACCCAGGTTTTGAATTCGATGTGCTGTTCGGTCCGGTACGTTCCCACGAAGCTATGCTGTTTATTTGCTACCCATTCCTTCAACGACAGCTATGTTCCAGGAGCAGTGGGCTTGATGAAGAGGCCATGCAACTCACTAAATGTGCTACAACTGTCTCCGTTCAGAAATCCATGATCAAGGAGATCGCGACCCATGATTTGCCCATATTCGTTTTATCTTGATAAACTTTGGCTGTCGCCCTTGAAAACAACCATCTTTCTATAAATCTCCCATCAAATCTGGGTCACGAAATATAGTTCAGGGACAATTTATCATAGTGCTACACTCACATACACATCACCGCTCGCCCATATCCCCTATTCGTGACACTACTGACTCCAGATGCATACAGGGTACGTCTTTCACACATTCTCCACCCAAACCAAGACCATCTCTCGAACTCCGAGTCATATAAAGAGACAATGGAGTCCCCTCCGATTCCCATATCCCCTCCCACCATAACCCACCATCCCAACCCCACCCAAAAGCCCCAACACTAACACCACCCTCCACCCAGCCTACAAAGGCATCCCCCTAGCAATATCCACAACCGACAAACTCGCCCAGCTCAACCCCACCAAATACAACCACATAACCTACAGCTTCAACAGGAAAGAAGCCAAAGACCACGGCGAAGGCGGCCTCATCGTAGGCGCCCCCCTTTTTGGAAAAAAAGTAATCATCATCGACGATGTGATCACGGCTGGGACGGCGATGAAGGAGGCTATCGGTATTATCAAGCAGCAAGGGGGAATCTTGGTGGGAGTGGTTGTGGCGTTGGATCGGATGGAGAGGATGGGTGATGAGGGGGGGAGTGCGATTGAGGAGGTGAGGAGGGAGTATGGGGTTCCGGTGCTGAGTGTGGTTGATTTGAACGATTTGATTGGTGTGTTGGGGGATGTGGGGGATGTGGGGGATGAGGGGGAGATGCGGAGGGTGGAGGAATATAAGAGGAGGTATGGGGTGAGTAGTTGAGTGGATTTGAGATATGTAAGCAGAGGGGTTTCAGTGGAGCCTTTTTTCCCGGGCAAAAAATATAGTCATTTAGAGCTTGGGCTCTCTGGTCGTCTCTATATGTGCGTATGTATACTGCGTCGTTCGAAATGACCCACGATGCTTCTCTATGGTACAAATGCTCCCTTCATGCAAAAAAATCTTCTTCGGTATGTTTTGTAGATATCCGTGCTCTCATAGTAGGAATCCGGCAGCCAATTCGACATTGCCACCAGCCATTTCCAGGGCGTGAATGGATTCTTCCCTGGAGAAGCCCATGCCCATCAATTGTTCGACAGACTCTTTCGGAAATGACGCTGGGCCAGTTTTTGCCTGTCCCTGAGGTGCGGTGCTGGCTGCTGACTGTGCCGACGGTCTTGAGGCTGGCTGCACAGATGGTCCGGCTGCGGAACTGCCACTTGACCCTGGAGCACCGGCTGGTATGACGGTGCCTGATATAGCGCCCGTCCTTGTGCCCTCGGGCCCTGCGATCGTAGGCTCTTCCTTGTAAACTTCGTCATTCTTGGGAATGTCGGCCTCGCCCAAGAATTGGACCTCGTTGCCTTGGATAACCAAAGCATTCTTTGTCAGGTCGATGCATGCTTGATGTTTCTTCAACATATCCAGCCCGAGCAACAGATCTACGTCCTTGCCTTCCATGACGGTGAAGCTACAGGGAAGGAATGCTGTGCCGATTTTGATTATGGCGGAGTGAACCCGACCTAAGATTTTCGCCGTCCCTACTCCTCTAGCTATACCTGCAAAACGTTTGTCGAGAAGGCGGAAGATTCCACATTTCTCGGCGCAAGAAGGAGACATGATGGTCGTTTGAGCTCCTGAGTCAACGAAGGCTTTGACCTTGTGTTGATTGACTTCGACGGGAATATATAACATGTGTACTCTTGCGAAGACTAGAGAGGCATTTCGTCAGCATCGAGCACGTAGGTCGCATTATAAGTCTAAAGCATCGTTACCTTCTGGATTGTGCTCTACTGCATTCTGCAGGTTTTCCATCACCTGCTCCTCTCGAATCATCTCCTCAATTTCTCGTTGGGCGTCAATGTTGAAAGGATCCGCAGCAAGTAAGTCCTGCCGGCGCAGCCTCTCGGTCTCCATACTGGCTTGCCGCCGCAACATATCCTCGAAGGTTTCTCGGAAACGGACTGGATCCTGGACGGCATTCGCAAGATCTGGAGCCCTTGCTCGTAGTTGGGCAAGTTCCGCGGGGTTTCCCAAGACTCGGAGACGATACGTCTCTGGATCAGGCGCCCGGCTTTGAGCCGGTCTCGGTGACCCAACGTTGAAAGGATGCGTATGGTTCGCTCTGACTTGCAAGCCAAGCATGGAGTCCTCGGCGATTTGGCATTGCTGTAGGGTCTTTGACCCATCAGCAAGCTCTTGGTCGTTGTAATATATTCTCTGATCTGTGCTTCGAACGCCCGTCTCACTCTCTATGTAGGCCTTGAGGTCGTCGATACTAATGTCTGGGCTCACATCACTTGTGAGAAAGTCCTGCTCAATGTTGTATTGGGGAGCGTCTATAGTCCCCAGGGAGATGGTGATCCGCCTGCAGGCTTTCTTCAGTCCTGTCCGCTTGAGGAACTGTTCAGCACTTACATGATGATGATACTAAGACCGTGAGAGCAGCAGAACGAAGTCCAAGCCTCTTCTTCTGGCGTGAAGCAATTTCGAAAGTTATAACGGGGCCCGTCTGTCGAGCTGAGGGGTTTCGTCTTGAAGCTAGCCGGTGTCTGACCGAAGTTCGCAGGGAACAAGGATTGTGGCGGGCATACAGAAACTATGAGAATGCCAGCAATCTGTGCAGGGCATGGAGAGCTATAGAAGAAGGTCGAAGGAGGCTCGTGTGTTAGACGAGCCAAACACTTCGCCACGACAGCAATAACACGATGAAGAGAGCATGTTATTAATCAGAACCTGCTCGTAATCATAACACATCTCTAGCATTGGGGTTGATGCAGGTGCCTAATGAGGTTTGGGCCCGGTCAATGAATGGAGGAAATGTACGTGTTTCGGCTGGGAAAGTAGATCCATTGATGTGCCACACCTATTCTACGCCTTCTCCACACCTCTATACTACAGCCCTTAGGTTTGACAATCCACACTCGTGTACAACATTATAGCCTTTGGATAATTATACAATCTTCGAGGATATCAAGATGGTTTACTCAGATGATAGTCAGTATAGACTTCGTGATTAGGCCCGAATGGGAGAAGGAGGAGCTCGAGTCATTCAGATCTACTTAGGGCTGAACGATAAGTAAGTGAAACGTACTACGTTCTCACGCTAAGAGAAGCGTTCATCGGCCAGCCTCGCAGCTTCGTCAACTCTATCATACCATGGCTGGAAAGTTCGAAGACCGGGTATGGCTTGCTGCGGACAGGGAACGGCCGCTCTTGGCTTGGAGCACTGAGCTCGGCGAGCTGAGGACGTACCAAAGTATCCCAAAGCCAATGGCTGACAGGGTCGATGACGAAGCCGTGCACCTGCACGAGACCAAGTAAGACGATCAACAGAACTTGGCGTGCTACCACGCTGAGAGTCTAGGCCCTCATTCCCTGTATCTGGCCAATTGTCTCCCAGTTCCCACCATTATTCCACCTTGCATATCCTGGCACCATGCCTCGAGACCTCTTTATCTCGGATTCCAAGGACGACGCCCTCGTGGCAAGCCCTAGGCCTTCGACACCGACGCCGGACAGGACGGAGGTTGCGACGGCTACCGGTAAAGATGGCTATCAAGAATTCACGATCCATCGAGACGAGACATCAGAGTACAGTGTTCCGCAATTTCGAGTTGGTCAGGCGAAAGCTGAAGAGAAGAACTCTCTGCATCCTTACGTACAGACCTTGTCACTGTCGGATCTCGAAAGCTGCGTAGCTTTGGAGAATGCAGTCTTTCCGGAGCAGGAGAGATGCTCACGAGAAAAGGTAGACATTTCCGGATAGTACCAGTGATTCGTATTTTGGGAAGCCGTTCATTACCAAGAGGAAATCCCTTTTTCCGTCTCATCTTTCGTCGTACCATTTTTCATATATTTATAAATTCGGTTCTCCAACAAACAACTTCTGGCGTCAACAACGACCCACAAATGTCGCTCACACAATTCACAGTTCATATACCGCCTATCCACCTGCCCCGAACTCTCGCTCGGCCTCTTCTCCACCACCACCTCCCCGCCCTCCACAGCCTCCATACCCACCTTCCCCTCCGCCACTCCCGCCGACACCTCCACCCCCCACCGGAAATCTGTCCTCATCGCCATGATAATAGCAAACCGAACCTCCACCCCCGCCGTAACAGACTCCAGCATGGAATTTCCCCCACAGTGGAAAACCCTCCGCTCCACGCCACAGGAGAAGCGAGGACATCAAGACCACGGCCGCACCATCTGCGTGCAGACGCTTGCCGTGTTGCCGGCTTATCAGGGGAGAGGGTTGGCCAAGACGTTGATGAAGAGTTATGAGCAGAGGATGGAGACGAGTGGGGTTGCGGATCGGATTGCATTGTTGGCGCATGAGCATCTAGTGAGGATGTATGAGCGGATGGGATTCGTGGATAAGGGGAGGAGTCCGGTCACGTTTGGCGGTGGGGGCTGGACTAGTTTGGTCAGTTTGTCTCGTGGCTTTTTTCTTTGGAGAGGTTCGAAGCTGACTGGTTTATTTAATAGATATACGACTTTGCGGAACATGGTCCCGGGATGGTTTTTGGAAGTTGATTTCTACCTGATAGACGAGGCTGCGGACCGATGGGGATTGTGGATATTCATGGGACCACGACTTGATGGGGCTTCTTCTTGGATTAGGCAGCTCCACGGTTCGGGGCGTGAACCCATTTTATATATAGATGAGTCGTAACGCTGTGGTTGGAATGTACGTTAGATATGACAGAATGTACATCAACGGGCAAGAAGGACACGACATCTGGCCTCAATGATACCATATTTGCCGAGTATCTCACGAGATGGGTATCCGCTAGTAGCAAGGGAACGTGCTTATCGTAACTCCGTTTATAATATCGTACTCACAATCCCGCCATAGGTCATACGTCAAGTATAAAAATTTCATAAACCCTCTTCTACTGCCCGCCTTTTCTTTTTCTTCTTCACCTCAACCCCATCCGCTTCCTCATGTTTCCGCTTCTTCTCTTTCCTCAGCGAACCCGAATCCTTCTCCTGCGGTGGAACAAACTCTTTCTGCCTAGCCACCTTCTTCTCCACTTGTTTCTCTCGCTGTCTCTCCTCCCTCTCCTCCCTCGCAGCCCTCTCCTTAGCCTGCTTTCCGAGAAAGTACTCTCCACTCTCGATCTGCAGATCCACCTTGCTTTTCTCCTGAGGCGGCGGGAATGGTGTGTATGGTTTCTTGCTCTTGTCTGTGATCTTGAGCGGCTTCTTTCTCTTGCTCAGAGTTCTTTTCTTGAAGTGTGGGAGGAAGCGCTCCCAGTTTTCGTTTGCGAGTTCGGGATCTTTCATCAATTCTCTTTTGATCATTAACTCTTTGATGTGGTATCTGGGTGGCGTCTGCAGTCAGCATAGTTCTCCCATACCCGAGATGTATGGCCAAGGGGATGCTCGGGCCACAGTGCACCTACATCGGATGAATGTTGGCCATACAGTCGTTCACCACCCTCCGAACCTCCTTCAGGCCCTTATATGGACCCATCGCACTGACTGTGTTGCCTTGCACCAGTATATAGCAGCCCGTCAGTAGTTCCAAAGCCTTCAGAGTAGAGCCATTAGGTCCGAGTATCCTCTGCCTCCGTTTTACGAAGCGGTCTTTGTTCGAAACTTGATTCCTGATTTTGATTATGTCGCACGCCATGCCATCTTCCAGCACCTTGACCGCCTGTGGAGCTGGGACGCTGCGAGCGAGAAGCTTGATGAGGTCGCGGGCGTTGAGGATGGAGGCAGGGTCGTAGGTCTTCCGAGTCGTCTTCACAGACCTATAAATGGCATCGAAGTCAGTGGATGTTTTGAGGAGTTTAGGTACAAGTATTGGAGCATTCAGGAGAAGCAGGTGCTCTGATCATTCCAAAATCATGTCATGCGACTCCATCGTGGAAATCGATCAGAAAAGAATATGTGATACGTACATGCTACCTTCAATGAGATCGAGCGTACACGAAATCTTATCACCCGTCAGTCTATACTGACGCTCTACACTAGCAGGTAGCGGTCAAGGGAACGTACCTGGTGCGCTGCGAGCGATCGGGTTATCAAAGGCCATGCTTCCTTGAGGTAAACCTCTCTGTACTTAGGAAACAAAGTTGCCTTTACCATCAGTCAGATTATGTATCAGAATGAGAATGAACATGGCAGTACAAAGCTGGATTCTTCCGCAAATGTACCAGAGGCCTCGGCCGGCGTGAAAGGGTCCTCTTTCCATTTGTCGAATGTTTCATCGTTGTCCCATGGCTTATCTTTCTTGTGTGTGGAAGGCATGGTAGGATATCGGTTGGTGCTGTGAGTCTGCAAATAGAGCTTGAGAGTTGAGTGCCCGAACTCGTGCTCAGGCTGACAACTAGCGTCTGCGGATCGCTTCCGGGTACTCAGCCCTTATCCTACGCCACATCACATGACCTTCAATAGCTGCAGTCAACCGTGTCTAGGGCGTTTAGGGCCGACAATGGCTTCCCAAGCCGGAGTTGCCGTTTCCCCAAGATACTTTCGACAGGGGAGGTCCGAGTCTAATAAGTGCTTTTGATACTTCTAGTCTCACCAGCTTGTCCCAAAAGCATCAAGTCCGAATCCGAAGCCCGGATGGGTATGTGGGCGGTCAAATCGTTGCAGTAGCTGCCGTCGTAGCCTGTATGCAGAGATATCACGTCGGAATTTGACGACGGGCCACTCATGAGAGCCATATCCCATAGGGATGAGCGCTTCTGCATTCTGCAATCTCATCCTCTTAAAGATAATCGTATTGGCTAGCTTCGTGCCCATCGCATTTGTTGAGAGTGATCTGGTAGCTATATATGATTGTCAATGAAATCAGTGGATTTTCGAAGTAGGACTGATAATTTACTCTTTCCACACTCTGTATGCGATTGGTCCACCAGATGAGCACTTCTCCATCTTCGATGCCAAATCTCATCCAGGACAAAGATCTGGTATGAAGCCAGTAGCGGGCGGGTTGACGAAGGTTACTTACTCGCTACCAAACTGCTGGGTCTCTTATCCTTCCCCCCCCCTTTCACTCTTAGCTCTATTCTTTTTCAAAGACCGTGCGCTTTAAAGTCCGATCGCTATTCTTCTACACATCTACTCTTCATTACGCTGTATAGATCTAGCTCGACTCTATGTACGAACTTGCCATTCATGAGTATTGCTGTGCGTATGATGAGCCAAAGAGCAAGACCGTCTCGTATTATCTAACGACTTGCCATACGATTGGACCCATGGCATTGAACGAACCCTGCTCCGGCTACCTTCCAATCTGCAACCAAGCCAGACCCGGGCAGGGCCGTATTTGATGTCACTGACTTGACTTCTTCCCAATACAGACGTATCTGCGCTGGGTCAGTTGATGGGCATGGCAAGATAGAAAGGTCTTGACCCTACAAGGGGAAGTAGGCTTTTAGAGCAGGATTGGCGGCGTCAACACATGCCTCTGCGACCAGAGCCCTGACATCTTGGATAGACATCCCTAATCGTCTGGTAAATGGAAAGATGGCCAAGTTGCTCAAGGCTTGATGGATGTTTTCTCGGTTTTCTTGTCCGATCTGCTGTTCTCTTGGATCTAATCGTGTCAAGATGTTAGCATTACATGGGTAATCGACTGAATACACGCATACGTCGCCATAGATGTGGATGGGAGTTTCGCCGTACCTTCTGGCCACCCACTGAGAGGCATTTGTATCATCCTATGCTCAACCTCTACAAAACCGGCAGCAGTCAATAGTGCTTGCAACCGCAATGGTGCTCTAGGATCTTTGATACCCTCGAGCGATCGGATGTAGCTATCGCTCCACCGACGCAAAGGATGTGACTCGGTGATGGAACCATTGTTGGACTGGCACATGAAGTAACACTCGATCATCTGAACCCAGCCTCCAGGCCTTAACACTCTTTAGTATCGTCAGTCAATACACACTGTGGAATTATAACGACTGATGCTGAATGCGGGGCTCGGGGCCGTACTTCTTGATGTCGCTAAGATAGGATGGCCACCTCAAAGCATTGATTCCTCCACCCACCAGTCTTGATTGGACAAGGTCAAAGGTATCTGGTCCGTATGCCAGTGGCCGATTGATATCATCAAGCTGCGCCAGTCATTGTCAGCCGATGGTTTCTGGCTTTCACCCTGTCACGATAGTTCTTCGCTGTCTCGCTTAGCTTTGAGGTCATGACTTGTACGACACTTTGGCCTCTGCAGCTCGACGTCATCTCTTGGTAACCATGATATATCAAGTACGGATGTAGCTCCTCTCCACCACCGCCGATGTGGCCGGCGCCCATCGAACGTTGTTGCATGAAAAATAGGAGGACCATGGAGATGTCGAACGATTGTGCCGGAAGGACTCCAGTCTTCTAGTTCATCGTATTGCCAATGTCCGTGCACTCGACAAAAGCCCGAGAACTGTTCCTTGGCTTTGACGTGGAAACGTCTATCACGTACCTCAGGCCAGAAATTCTCTGGGATGTCGTCTGGTTTCATGTGTGGAGATATATCTACACCAATGACCTATCAGAGAATTAGTGACATCGATCACTATTCCACACGGGTATCCTTACTTCGCAATCAGGATAACTTTCCGCTACCTCGACGGCCCATGAGGCTGCCCCATATCCACAATCCAGGACATTCCTAGGATTGCTCAACTGGGGAAAGATAAGCCGTCCATCGAATATCAGATTGAAGACACGGTTCTGATGCTCCAGTCGCTCGGCCTCTTCCTGTTTATGTGTAAGCAAACGTCACTCGTGTCACCAGTGGCTGAACAACATCATCGATAGGCACAAGATGTATGGTATGATCGACAGAAAATTTCTGGAACTCCCGGTCGTGTATCGTGATGGTCTCCTCGTACTTAGGGTCGACCGCGGTAGTATCAGGGTGAGCGTTTCTATTTGGTCGTCTCATCAATGCTTGTCCAGCACCTGCATCATGCTGCACCTACGCCATGTGTTATCCTCCTAAGTGCTCAATTTCTTGGTTCTCCTTAACCGATTGTCTCTCAGCCAGCGATGATGATCGGATTCCAGAGCAATGTCCAGGCTAAAGAGTAAATGTAATCAAAACAAGACTCCTCAGATGTTGCCTCGGTCCCACACATGCCTATACACATCTTGTCTAGTCTCCTGGTGTCAGGCGTCGTTGGCAAACCTCACCACCCAGGAGGCGGCAAATCCTCGACACCTAGGCTTTGGATGGCTCAGAACCTAACAACCGCTACTGTAAGCTTCACTCACATCGAGGCAACCTGGACCGCAAGAACCGGGATCGACTTCTGACGAGGGAATCCCTGAGGGAGGCCGGACGCAAAGACGAGCGTAATGGCGCATATGCATATGGCTAACCTCTGGCCGCAGCTATACGTGGACACTAGGTCGTTCTACCCCACACAAGTATGCCGGACAGCACTCAATTTGGGAATGGAACAATAACGGTAGCAGTTCGTGCTGTCCCGCACTCGAATCTTGGGGTGGTGCCTGCCTTCCCCAACCCCTAAAGGGGAACTACTAACCGTTGGCTCAACCAATTGCAACGAGCCAGTCCCCTCAAGATATGACTTCGGGCTGCAATACATACTTTTGGTTTGCGTCTCTTGCGGTATCCAAGAGTCTACTTGCGATCCTTGCAGGCTCATCAAAGGGTCACGGCACCCTCAGTCCGACGCTTGCCAACAAGGTCATTTGATCTCTTTCTAGTCTTGAGATAGAACTATTTAGATGACTGTCAACTGAAATCTGCTTATCTGCTATCTCTCGATGGCCGACACATAGTGAGCTACCTTAGACGTAACCATTCGAAATTGGCTAAGAGATGCTAGCTCGTGTGCGTTTCTTCACCGCACCTGCGGCTACCTAGGGGGCGCCACCCCTGCTTTGCAGCCTCGTTCCAGGACCATGGCCTTGGGTTCCAAGGAGTCCAGCGCTGATGCTCTGTCTCTTTGCATCAGTTGCTACTTGGTAGACGAATAACCTCACGGCTTGACCGCTACCACGCAAGGGACCAGATCGGGCCATGCCTGCCCATAATCCAATCTTGATGTCTATCCGGCGCGTATCGCAGCCTCGTCTTGCATCGATCCTTGGCTATAATCCCAGCACGATCTTTCATTACACTCCCAATACCCCGCAGCATGCGGTAGCACCAGCGGTATTATCTGGAATACTTAATCGTCTTGATTGAATCCAAAGTGGGCGCTCACTCTTCCAGCAAGTCCACCCACTTATGCGGTATAGTGCAGCCAAACTACAGCTTTATAGGCAAATTCGACTTGACGCCTCAGATAACGAATGCTCGGGCTACCTCTTCACATCGTACCTCGACGGCGGGTAAAGCGGCTTCCATCATGTCTAGATCGAGAGGCCTGATACTGTTGCCTCACCTTGTAATGTACCGAGCATCTACGATCCAATAGGAACGGATAGCCAACTTATAGCTCGCTAGATCGGACGCTCTAGTCCCGCATGGTGAGGTGCAAGAAGTGGGAAGCCGTTGGCCGCGAGATCCTCTCTATCCATTCGCTTCCCTAGAGACACAGGTACAGTGAGGTCTTCGGATCAATCCTGATCCCGTTGGAGGTTTGAATAGTTTCCAAGATCGCCCCGTGCACTCCATCGAATTCGAGACCATTCTCCTATGAAGCCAAAGGTACCTCTGGCCAGCAGCTATAGCCGAGTGTTGAGCGTTCGCTTTTGTAAGACCAAGTTTAGCCATGGCGGCCACCACCGGATACCGTATGGCAGCGGAGGGAGTCTTACAGCAAGTTGGCCACAGACGGCCCCCTTTTGGATCAGCATCTGCTGGTCTAATTCAATCCGCAGCCAGCCTCCGCGAATCATCAGTCGAATGATCAAATCCTTCGAGCTTCAGCATCCTTTTGATGATGACATCTACCCTTGCCCTTAAAATATATCAAGCACGCTAGCCTACGATTAAGGATCTGGACTATACATCTACCTCAATTACAATCGGTATGATACATTCGCAGCCAGTATAGAAAAATCAGGGATCGCTCGGACGGAATTCGCCCAGGAGCTGGCTATGGATTGCATTAAGAGTGGGACTTCTGAACAACCACAATCACACAGTAATTCTTGGCTGCCACACGGCAGGACCAGTGCGTCGGGATGCACGTGCCGACCACTTTGGCGAGGCTGTGATAGACAGAGACGCCTGATCCTTGGACTGGCAATATATGTAGGGAGAATGCCTTTGCCTACTAAGCGTAACATCTTAGGCTTGGCCTTGTGTTTCTCTTCTAGGACAAAGAAAGTCGTAGGCAGCTTCACCAAAACTGTAGTGCAGTGTTTCGAGACTCACACAACATCCACAGCGATGTTTTTGCCACGTAGGACATGCCCACACATCTGTAATACTCTGTTGTTACATTGGGAAAATGCTTGCATTCACTACTACCTTTTCAATATCAATTACGTCAATTCGTCGGTAATCTCTCTACCACTACCGACATCTCCTCATCACTGTAGATCCGAAACCCCTTATCCTTCGTCACACTCGCCAGCTGCACGTTCTTCGAATCCAGCTTCTCCTCCATGACCTGCTTTAGTGTTTTGAGCACCAATGTCTCCGCCTCCTCCAGTGTAAGCGACTTATGAAATTCATTCTGTAGCTCCGCCTGTGCTCCTTCGCTCCCCGATCCGATAGCTTTGGCGTCATAGCGGTAGAATGTGCCCGAGGGCTCGGCGTGGTATCTACTTCCCATTAGCATTTTACCTGTCCATGACGAGCTCCTCCACGTTACACTCACAACTGCGGCCCCGTCTCATCAATTCCGGCAATCAGCAACGCAACACCAAACGGCCTACTCATCACGCTCTCCTCTCCGTCCGCACCCTCCCCGAACCTAAGCGCCAAATCACAGATCGCCTGCGTACAGCTCTCAACCCCTAGCCTCTCGTTGTAGTGGAAACTGTGGTTCTGGGATTCTACACGGGCATGCTCGATCATACTACGAGCGTCGGCTTGGAGGCCGGACATGGCGCAGCCGATGTGGGAGTCTATCTCGACGATCTTTTCGACAGAGGAGGTTTCGAGGAGGGTGGAGGTTACGCGCTTTTCGACGCCAAGGAGAACGCCATGGGAGGTGGCGATCTAAGAGCGTCTATATCAGCCCTCTTTTTCTGGTCATGCCGACGTAGTAGTGTATCTGAAAAGATTAGACGTACGCCTATGGCTGTTGAGCCGAGTTTGATGGCTTCTAAGGAGTATTCGACTTGAAAGAGACGGCCTTCTGGGGAAAATGTGCTGTCGGAGTTCTTTAGTATATGTGTAAGAGCGTGGATGGAGAAGTCGTACTTTATGCCCCGATCTGGAATTGCGATTAGCTGGTGAACGACATGAATGTAGCTGGAGAATGGGGTATACCATATTCTGACCGTGCAATGAACATTGTGAAAATCCTAGAGGGATGCTTGCGTTGACCAGATCTTGCCGGTCGAAAGTCTCAGTAGGACGCAGTCACTAAGTGAGTATTTGAAAGACGGCCGTTAATGTCGAGAGGTGAGTCTGGTCTACGAAGCTCCATGCTGGTAGGGCTGAAATAGAGCGCCAAGCCACAGAATACACAAGGTGTCGAGGCGCGTTGGCTTCTCCAACCCGCAACTCACAACACCGTGACGATAATGATTGGACGAAAAATAACGGCCATAGAAATTCACAGAGGTCAATGGATAGATACGAGACATGTCAACTTCCGCAAGTGGCAGAAATGCAGCCGAAAGTAGTCGACGACTATCAACAACGTCCGGCGCAAAAATTAGAGCTCCCCCGTCTCGTGTCGCTGCAAGGGAAAAACCATACTCGTCGGGAGAGGTGATACCAGAGGACTCAGCCAGCAATGCGCCGAACCGGAGAAGCGTGTCTGAGGCGCAGAAGGTGAATGGCAGCAGCAGGACGGTCAAAGAGAAACAGATAGGAAAAATACACTTGGCGACAAGAGACCATCTCCTTGTCCGATCGAGGAGTCCTGTCAAAATCCCTTCCAGCGATGGCATTGAGGAGCGCGCCCCCAAAGGTCGATTCCCTGTCCGGCCAGGCAGTCGTACTCCCGAAGGCCATGCTCTTGCACCCAAGGAAAAGAATTTTCCGTGTGAGTTAAATCCGAGCTTGGAAAGGGCAATTCCATACAGCGCTGACGAGCGCGACTTCTCAGCGTCGTGGAATCCCCAGGCTTCCCTCATCCCTCACACTTCGGCTCCCTTAGCCGCCCGTGTCTCTATACCCCCTCTTGCATCTCTCATACCTGAATCCCTCGAACCTGAGCCTTTAGGGAACTTGACGCCAGACAAGCAGGAGAGTGCAATAATAGAAGATTTGTTGTTTGTATTCATGGGATATGAAGGACAGTACATACGATACAATGACAGATACAATCCATCTCTTGATAAAGACCGCTTGGCTGGACCAGGCTTTCGTATCTTGCCAGGACTGGACCCTTGCTTGCGGGACCTCACGACATCCGTGTTGAAGATAGCGACCTACTACAAAGCCATGGAGGCATTTGTAGAGGTACAGAGTAGAGATGAATTTGGAGCAATCAATCATGCATTATGTGCCTCGATCTCAAAGCTACTCAAGGACTACCTTGTGCTCGTCGTGCAGCTAGAACACCAGCTCCTCAGCAACCCCTCGTTTACATTGCACCTCCTCCACTTGCATACCCTTCCGACAAGCCACATGATGTTCCAGCTATACACATTGGGCCAGGAGATATTGAAGAAGAACGCTTTACTTGAGGAAGACTTAGACGATTCTGTGGATGGCTTTGACGATGTTGATAACATTCTCGAGCAACTTCGAGAAGGAGGCGAGCTTGCACCTGGCGGTATGTCGAAGAAGGTGTGCAAAGGAGGCAACGTACTACGACTTCTGACCGAAAGGTTATCTTATATGGCCGGCGATCCGGCGGCGAGAACTCTTTTACAGACCCTGTTACGAGATGCAAGTCGCCCTTATATGGCCATGCTGAACGAATGGCTGCATCACGGCGGCATCAAAGATCCTCATAGCGAATTCCTGATCAAGGAGCAGCAGAGTATCAAACGGGAAAAGCTCGAAGAGGATTACACTGACGAGTATTGGGAGAAGAGGTATACCATCCGTGATAACGATGTGCCACCGCAACTGGAAGGCGTCAAGGAGAAAGTGCTTCTGGCCGGAAAGTACCTCAACGTCGTCCGAGAATGTGGTGGTGTGGATGTAAGTAAAGAGGTCAGGGATGTACCCACATCGTTTGATGATCCGCAATTTCTGGACAATGTCAATGGTGCATATGCTCACGCCAACTCTTCATTGCTGAATCTACTCGTCACGACACATGCTCTAGGGGCCAGGCTCCGGTCCATGAAACATTATTTCTTTCTAGACCGTTCGGATTTCTTCACATACTTTCTAGACCTTAGCACCTCCGAGCTGAAGAAGCCCTGGAGGCTGGTCAATGTTGGCAAACTGCAATCCCTGCTTGATCTTGTACTCCGACAGCCAGGTACCGTAGCGGCCCAGGACTTATTCAAGGAGGACGTCAAGGTGCAAATGAACAATGTCGGCTTGACACAACTAGTAATGCGTGTTGTCAACGTGAGAGGATTCGACGAAGAACCCGCCCCCGAAAGCGTCGAGCGATATCGTACACCGGCTACAAAACCAAATGTGGACGAAGAGGACAAGATGACTGGATTCGAAGCGCTCGAATTCAAGTTCTCCGTTCCTTTCCCCTTATCTCTAGTCATCAGCAGCAAAACCGTGTTCAGATACCAGATCCTATTCCGCTACCTCCTATCGATGCGACACCTCGAAGGCCTCCTGATCAACAGCTGGGAAGACCACAACAAAGTCCTCAGCTGGACGCACAAGAGCGGCGACCCGAAACTCGAAATGTGGAAACGCAGAGCCTGGACCCTTCGCGCGAAAATGCTCGTCTTCGTCCAACAAACGCTCTACTACTGCACCTCCGAAGTCATCGAACCGAATTGGCAGGCCCTCATGGCCCGCGTCAACGGCAGCGAAGACTCCAACCCAAACAACCGTCCTGGATCGCAAAAAGCGCCGAGGACAGTCGACGAACTGATGGAAGACCATGTCGATTTCCTAGACACCTGCCTAAAAGAATGCATGCTCATGAACTCGAAACTCCTCAAGGTACCCCCTCCCTCCCTCCTTTTGCCCCCTTCCAAACCCTCAAAAAACCCACTAACCCCCCTCCCCCAGATCCACAGCAAACTAACCTCCGCCTGCCACCTCTTCGCAACCTACACCACAACCCTAACCCGAACCCTCTACACCTGCACCCCCTCCCTCGCCGGCACCCCCCCACACCTCTCCTCCCTCTCCACCCACCACAACCACACAGCGCGACACAACAACAACAAACCCATCCCCTCCGACCAAACAACCTACGACCCGAAGAAGATCGATAATCTGTCCGAAATGCTGGGGAAATACGAGTATAATTTCAATCATCATTTGCGGCTGTTGCTGGATGCGTTGGATTATTACGCGGCGACGGAGACGGTGGCGTTGAGTCGGCTGTGTGCTGTTTTGGGGAGTGCGGCGGAGGGGGGGGGAGGGGAGAGGAGGGAGGTTTGAGGGGGGGTGGGGTGGGGTGGGGATGGGGGATGGGGGATGGATGGATGAAGGGGTTTTGGTGATGACGGCGGATGCAGCGCGATTGGAAGGGAGGAGGGTGGGCGTTTTGACAAGGTCCGCTGTTATCCCTTTAACCGGGGTCTAGAAGATCCATCCATCCATCCATCCATGAAACGACATGTACCGAATTCCTCAAAGCAGAATTATCTTTCATACGTGTTTTATCTACCATACCTCATGAATATTCGTACAATCATCGTCGTCGCTACCCTTAGTTCTCCAAACCCGCCAGCCACCAAGCAGGGTATACCTTATAAAAACCCATCGAAGAATCCAGCCGAAAAAAAAACCATGTATACGTGTCGCCCATCATAATCCTCCAGAACCCCCCCCTAGGTATAATCCGCCCATGATAACCCAGTACATATATGCGACTCCCTATCCACCTTGTCCAGACGATCCAGTCAAACTTTTCCGAGCGAATCCATATCGATTGTGCGTTGACGATTACTTCTTCCTCATCCAATTGTGTGAAGTTCAAACATTGTGCGCTCAATCCAGCTTCATGCCCTTCATATCCTCTTCCACGCCCAGGATACCCAGTGCCCAATATACCCTGGTCCCCGCATTCACAGTGATGAACCTGCGATCGTTGTTGTCCTTCGCCGGAACCTCCATCATCTTCGGATCTCTCCCTCTGCCAGCCACTCGATCGTCCTTGGCGTTCTCGTTCATCGTCCGGTTGTACGGCGGCCCTCTGCCCATCTCCGCCGCTCGCATCCATGCTCTTTCGCAGCCGCTGGCGATTAAAGAGGAGGTCTGCCAACCGGTCAAACGGGCGATGTCACGCAGTTTTGTAATGGTCCAGCCGCGTTGAGCGGGATCCGTGTACTGAACACCTGCCTGGAACAGAGGCATGCAGCAATCCATCAAAGCGGCGCCATGGTGGGGATTGATCGAAATGGTGCTGTCAACGGGTTGGATGCCGGCGCATATGCGGCCAATTGTGTTGGCGTAGTGTGCCGTTGATCGAGCGGCGACGCCGGCAGCTGCCATAGCGGCCGGTGGCATGTTAGGGTTTACCCGCATACAGATGATTCGCCCACAATAATACATGGTGAGAACACACGCTATGGAGTACGACCGGTAATAGATGGCTGGACCGAACGGGGTGGCCATGGGCGTCATATGCTCGGCTTCGAGGGGAGCATAGGCCGGTCCGAGAGCTGCAAAATACACGTCGAAAGCGTTCCAGATTGAGGCCCATTCAGCTTCAGCTTCATATGTAGCGGTCTCCAAGCTTTTATCTTCACTGGGTATGGGAGCGGCGTATATTGCATCATGCTGAGCCTGATTGAAGCCAGGAGGGAGGCGGACAGGGCCGGGATCCGGCATCATGCCGTACATCGGGCGAGTCTGCATACCGTTTGGCATGGTAGATGATTCTTGCTGAGGTGAGACCTGAGCCGTCTGATCGTCGCGGCGTTGAGACTGCGTATGAGCCTTCTTCTCTGCCTCCCTCTGTCTTCTAAGCTTCCTGGGCAAATCTTTACTTGCAAAATCCGCCATCCGACCCATAAGCAAGACCATATGATCCCAGCTGCCATATACCGTGTCTAGCCTTCCCATCGGCGCTCGGGGTGGACATTGGCTCCAGCGATCATAGGACAATCTGGAGTTCGGTCAGTCGAAGTTTACGTGAAGAGATATTAAACTCACAATAGGCGGTTGCCACTCACGATACTCTGATACATGTCCTGTTTCGCATACCACCAAAAAAGATCGCTTTGTATCTCGAAATTTTCGACGTCTTGAGAGGTTAAGGGTTCGTTGGATATGATACCAGAATCGCTATCGTCAATCACTCGGCCATGGTGATCATACTTTGTCTTCCAGCCCATGAGCGTATCAATGAATATTTCATCCAACTGTCGGTCCTCCTTCGTTGGGAAGTCGTCCGGCTCTCCATAAGCATAAGATTGATAGTTGGTATGGCCATTTTGCATCTGATATCTTCTCTTGGCTTCTGTTTCCTCTCGCCGGCACCTGTGTTGTTCTATCTTTTTGGCCGTTCCAGCGAAATCTATTTCCATAATGAGCTCCCGGGCACCGGAAAGATGGCTGTTCCACTTGTTGTGTTCGGCTGTCGTAATTTCGTAGAAGCCGAGCAACAGCGTCGCAGCAAGGGTCGCAGGCTCTTTCTTTTTCTTCGAATTGCTCAGCGCCTTAGCTACTCTCCTCAATGCGTAGTGATAGTGCTTCAAAGACGGCGTAGGGGAGGTTTGCTGAAGTTTGGCTATGTGTAGACTTCCCAGAGCTAACATTGCATGAAGGAGCCCTTGATGCTTCAAAGCTAGCATTGGTAGAGTATACGTCCATAGTGAGCGTTGCGACTTGGGGACTGGGACACCTGAAAAGATTACCGCAGGGTCGGACGAACGCCGTTCGCAGACAACTAGACTTGGCGCAGTGGCGGTTATGAAATGGCAAAAAATCCTTGCAGTGTGGACATCCATGAGAGGAGAAGCTGCGTATGACGGATGGTAGCTCGCAAGTACATTGGCTTCGTTCAAAAAATTCGTCATTGATCTGCTGCCTCCGTTACTGTGGTTCGCCGACATGGCTATTAACGGCCTTAGATTATAGGATGAAGTCCCTCCGAATGGAAGCTTTAGATCGTACATATCGTCTTCTGAATCCACGTCGTAGTATTCGTCCTCTGGCTCCTCAACCCAGGGTGTTTTGTGCACCTCATAGGGCTGATAATGTTTGTCGACCTGGGGACCGAAGGCATCTGTAATCCGGTTTCTAGTGAAAGTAGGATTGCCTGAGACTGTATGCGGGGATACCAATGGCTTGCCTTCCGAATATTGGTTTTGCGATGCTTCTGTCCAGTAAGAAGCGGGAGAAGTTTGCCCCAACAACATCAAGGTGGGATCCTCAGCGTATATGAGTGGAAACTCGGCTGACTGGGCAGTGGACGATTCTGAACCATTCGACCATCCAGTGGGGACATCAGGATAGCCCATGTCAATGCCGCTGTCACTTTCTCCAGTGGTTTGTCGCGTAAGACTTCGATATGGGGTATGGTTAACCTGCGCTCCCGCAAAGCTTCCGCCATTGAAAGCTTCTTGGAATGGTACATGAGGTAAAGCACCCTGTGGCGAGTATTGTTGCGTATGGTTGCCATTATTCACAGGGGCGTACACATAGCCAGGGACGCTGTAATAAGCATCGGGCCCGACTTGCCCACTGCCAGTTGGTATTGGGCCATAACCAGCTTGCCCTGTATACAGTGGAAGACGCGGCGCAATTGGGGTATCCGCAGGAGTAGATGGCATGTTTCCGTAGATACCCGAAGCCCCATTGTGATCAGAACCCTGCGGAGTGCGGACAGCGATGCCATGCTGACCGGGACGAAAGGCCCCGAGAGGGTCTTTAAATATCACTCGAGGAATATAGCCTTCGCAATCGCGCTTTGACTTGACGCAGTTTCTGCAGGTAGGGCGCTCCTCGCCACACTTTATCCGTCGTTTTCGACATGCTATAATACGTCAGAATCCGAGGACCTGGAGCAGAACGGTCGAGTGGACTTACTGAGGCATCCAGTCTTGGTTCGTTTCCGGGCTTTCACCTCAGACGTTCTGGCTGGATCTTTGATGGACGGTTGGGTGTCGGACGAGGAGGGTTCGATGCCCCCACTGGCCTGCTCTCGCGGTCCTTTGGCCTTGCCTTGCAGCTGTCCATGTTGCGCCGGCCCACCTGCCTCGGGCATTGTCGATCAGCCTCAATCTCTGCGTCGGTGCTCGAAGGCGTCTCTGCTTTCGGTATCTCTATAATACTCTCCGGGGCTCAGACAGACTCAAGGTCTGCGTCTCGTGCAGAGCAGGTTGTGGGAACTGCACGCACTCTGGAGGCCCCGCGCTCTTATAGGACGGACAATCGATTATCATCGAGGCCCAAGAATGCTAGCAGGTGGGCCAAATCTGCACCGAAGTATTTCGAGGTAGCCGTTGCACATTGGGGGCTGCTGCAGGCTCCCTTCGTCTAGCCTTGCCAAATGACAGTGGGGGAGTAGGGCGGATAAGGATGTGAGCGACGTGCGATGACCTGCGGAGGGGGAGCTGAGAAGTGTTGCCTGCAGGAAGGAGTCATTGTGCTGTGATGTGAGGTGGTGCGTAATAAGAGAAGCTCCTGTGGAGATGGTAAGGATGGGGAATTAGAGTTGTTGTCCGAGTCAAAGGGCCATGAGACGGCCGAATAGGGTGGATAGAAGTAGAGTTTAGGTCCAGCACGGGAGGATTGCGCCAACAGATGCCATGGCCAATTGGCCAAAGCTTTTCCTCAAGCTGCGCTGTTCTACTGTTGTGGTGGTGGTGAAGTTGAGGGCGTTGTGTCGAACCTTACAAAGCTGCACTGATCAAGGCAGGTAACGGCCATTGGCCAGAATGATCGTGATCACTGATCAGACTATTCAGGTCGCTACCACCCTGTGCTTCCCCTATTTTTGCCGCAGACGCTACTGGCCTTTACCACTCGAGGGACTGAGTCGTAACGGTGACCCTGCGTCCATGAACGATGATCCCTTTCCCCATGGACAGTGTTGTTCGACCTTTCGGCCATCAGCCCCACCAGTCACAGTCTCTCGAAAGCGGCATACAGTACATGAACCACACGAATGCCCTTGATTGGAGCAGGCTTAGATAAGTATTGATGTTTGGCCTCCACATCGCTGCTGGGAAACATACGAGGTTGCTTCCGTGAGCAATCGCAACCGACATCCTCGTGATCTGTTCCCATTAGTCTGGTCATGGCTTGCAGATCTATTTTGGAGATATGTTGTATTCTAGGTATCAAGGTATTCACTAGAACAGCCGTTTCCGTCATCAGGGCTCATGGCTCGCGCTTGGCTCTAGCGCCACGGCTTTTTATCTTATCTGGATTCCCCTGAATGGCATTGTCCAATTCCGTGTAGCAGCATGGTCAGAGTCGGGCAATTGTTTGTGATAGGGGCAAATTCCTGTCCGACCCGCAATGGATGGACTTGTGGTAGACAACCTGAGTCTGCGTTGCATCGAGCTGAGTGGGCTGGATTTCTGGCCCCCCTGAGGACTCTTGATTCGATGCATTCGTCTTCCCTGTACTCCATGTGGAAAACCCAGATGCATTTGACTTAACAGGTCGACCACCTTACAGTGGCTGGAATAGATCTGTGCTGTGCATATGGCGGTTACGTTGGCAGTTATAAAAGCCTAATACGATAGGTCCCGACCAGAACCGGGTCAACCGAGTCACGAAGTCGTATCTGCACATGGCCGAAGGAGGTCGGCGGCCACCGATTTGGCAATCATGGCGATCTTCCGTCTGGCTCCACTCCACTCCGGACCAGTGCTTTGCCCCCCTTTGGCTTGGATCGTCGCTGTCATATATTGACATCCAACGGCATTCAAAGACACGGCCATTGACCTCTCGACCAATAACCAGGACTACGGGCCAGGCTCCAGCCAGTCGTTGCTGACACCCACAGCCTCTGAGCCTTACGAATCTGATTCAGTCAGAAGACCAGGCTCAGATTCGACATCCTTAGCTACAGCTACCTGGCCAGGCGAAATCGTTGCAGAGACATATGCGCTATGATGTCAATCCGAAGCGTCTAATAGTTTTCGACCCATTGCTTTACAGAGCCAAGGTAGCAGTACTCCAAAATATCTAAGCCTTGCTTCAATTTTCTGGATCATGTAACCCCGTCACTGTTACGTCGTGACATCGACCCCACCCACCATCCCTTCCTGGATCAGCCATTCCCATTTGCAGCCTTCAAGGACGGCCAATATCGCCTCAGAACCACGGTCTCACTTCCAAGCTTTGCGTTGAGGGACATCAATACTTTCCACGAATGTCGCGACTCTATCCTTGCAGGAGTGGACGTCAGGGACCATAGAAGCAGCCTCTTACGACACACTGTGGCATTCGGCAGAATGGATCCCTCTGCTGGGTGAGAACTTGTGATTTGGACGAACTCGGTTTTACCATAGTTGCCTACATACAGTCCATTCCACTATTCTAAGACAAGAACAGAGATCGTTCTTCTCCAAACCACCAACACAATCAAAGCCAGCAAAACACCCACCCAACATAATCATCCCCCCTTTTCCGTACAATAGCTTCATCAAATACTAAATCTAGACCAGACCAACCCCCTACCCCTCTCTCCACAACATCTCCCAATCCCCATACACATCTCCAAAAGAGTCCTTCGCCAACAAGAAGCGCGCTACCTTCTCAATAAAACCCCCCCTACTCTAATTACCATGAGATCATTCATACGACTTCAGTATCCAGCAACACCACAACCTCTCAATCGCAGGGTTTGAGTGATAGAGATCAGGCATTCCTCGCTTGTGAGTAAGTGAATAGTGTTCCGGAAGATACCGCGAACAATCCTCGAGTTAGTCCACTACTCTACTCTACTCTATGGTATCATACCATAAACCGGCGCTATTCTAATTAGACAAGCGTACCTTGCCGATACACGGGTGGGGGCACGGGCTGTAGATACCTATCTCTTGCTGAGGTTATGTACCTTATGACAGCTAGGTCATTGTCACCTGTCAAAAAGGCAAGCCGCAAAGCCGCTGCAGCTAAGGTACCCTTCTAGTAGAATAGTCCTTTTAGTATCCCTCTAGCGGCACGCACGGTGGCACGGTATGCGAGGTGCTGCATGGTTGATATTGACCTTGAGCAATGATAAGGAGTCGCTTCCATGATTGACGATAGCCTTTTCCTGCGAGTTATGTAATGGTAAGGTATGTACCCTAATCCCCCCATCGCCAGCCATGAGGTTCAGCCCCCTGTGTAATATGTACAGAAGCAAATCTATTCTTGAGCTCCCCACCCCGGTATCCATTCAGTTGTACATATAATCTCCCATCCCGGCCTCAGCCATAAGAAGCATGCCATATTCGCCGTAATCCGATTGCCCTCGTAGTTCATACATGTACTGCGCATCTATCCATTCGTACGTAGCGTTAGGTATCAAAAAAAATTCAGCGATCGAGACCTCTCTCAAGGCTCGAGTTCCTCGGGCCCCGTTTCCACACCTGGTATCGCTGCCAGGTCTCCGTCCAGACCATGTATCGTACGCTCTTGAAGGCCGCGTCGAATACTCGCTCGTCGAAATCTCCGGGGACTCTGACGCCCTGCAGCGGATCGATAGCGACACCTTCCGCGGCTCCGTCGGCTTCGCCGGGCCTGACGGAGACGATATGCTCGCTGCTTTCGTTGCCCTTGACTTTTGCTGATGAAGGGGTGGAGAGACCGCCACTGCTCATGGAATGCATCGGGAAGGAGTTTTCCGCAAAGGGGTTCTCGTCGCTGGATGAGACGGCTCCGTCGTGGTCCAGAGGCTCATCCCAAGGCGTGATACTGGATGAAGTCGCGGTGGTGATACTATCGCTCCGAATAAAGTTTGGTCTGGCCACCAATGTGGTTGCGGGGCCGAATATGGCGTCCAAGCGTTTGTAGATTGAGAATTCGATGTTGATGGGGTAGGGAGCTGTGGCCGAATGGATGAGGCTAACGAAGATGCTCAAACCGACGCGGAACATTTCAGTGCGAGCGCGGCGGAAGTCCGACGTAGATTTGCAAGTCTCATGAAAGACCTTCTGGCAAGCTGTGTTAAAAGCAAGGACCTTGGTGAGAAAAATGATGTTTTCGCCATTCAATTCCATGCAGGAAGCATAAAGTTGCAGGCCGTCATAGTTTCCAGCTAAGCATTCGTCCAGGGATTCCATTGGATACATTCTGCCTCGTTTCGAAGTGGTGGACCGAGTCTTCATTGATCCAGAGGCCGTAGAGTCATCGTGGGAATTCAGGCGTTTTGCGTCGAAATCAGCGAGAGCACGGGTGGTTTCGCGAGCGGCGCGCTTGTGCTTCCATATCTGGTATATGGGAAATCCGAGACCAACTACTTCCATAGTGTAGATACCTGGCACGAACCTCGAAAACGGAGATTTAGTCCTGATTGAGGTGTCAAAGAGTGAGACATCGCTTACCACATGCCTGGGAGCCAGTATTTGTTGACGACATGGAAGCTATCCGTGTATACCGCTGCGAGCCATATTGGTGTGCCGGGAAGCCTATTAAAATCAGCGGCTACTAATGAGCTGATGGAAAAGGGCTCTACCCAGCAACAATGGCAAGAATGGTCTGAAGTCGCCAGTGGTAAATGTCTCGAATCATGCGGATTTTGAAGATGAGGTACGGGGCGAAGATCCAATTATATGAAAATTGCCAAATCACAGACGGTGCCCTAGTAGGACGTCAGCATATAGTACCACAACCATTACATAGGCAATAAAACCTACCATTCCCATCCACGTCGACATAGAGCGGGGGACTTGTGCTGCGACACCACCCCGTAATGATTAAACTTTCGTGAGATATTATAAATAATGAAAGAGACGGTGAACTACATTCCAAGACATTAGCGCCTCAGATACAGCAGTCAAGGTCCTAATGCTTACCTGGACGATAATGGCAACCAGGATGTATCCCTGATATTTTCCCTCCTCACTGTTGCTCCTCCACCAAAGCTTGAGGCGCCACAACCAATATCTAGGACCACCTATTCCGCGTCCAGACTTGGGGAGTAGAGGCCTGTAGTGCTCGGTGTTGACAGTGAGCTGAGCCTGCTGACGACTGACAATAAGAAGCTGTTGGTTCTGAGCTTGGAACAGGCCTATGCCGATGGGCAGGTAAAGATTCATGCACCAGAACTCCACCTGACAGGGGAACGCGCCATTGAGGGTGTAAACGACCATGGCCATGAAGGCGAAGACATGTAGAATGAGGAGGGACAGTAGCAGGAGCGGGACATTCCTCATCTTGACGACGGGATGGCGCCGGTACAGCCAGAGGAAGATACATGCGGCGTAGAAGACAATGGAATAGATGACGCCGACGACGATGTTGGATATGCCGTAGCCATCGAGGTTCTCCGGGCCGAAGTTGAAACCGCCTGGATTGAGGTAGCGGACCATCTTGGTGGATCTATCGCGTCCGTCGCCAGAGCGAAAACGCACACCACTGGACGTGTTGATGGAGGTCAAGACTGCAATCGCAGGCGTGAACACATAGGCGAAGAGTTGCACTGACGCAAGCCAGACTCTGGGAATTGAGGCTGTATGCTTGCGTATCGAGCTGACAGTGGTAGAGAAGGGCACAAGAAAAGAAGAGACAAGTAGATCAGAGGTGAATCTAGAGTTTTTCAGATGCTTGTAAGGACTACTGCTAGCGGGACTCGCTAGTAGTGAAAGTGAATGACGGCGAAGTAATGATAGTGGAAATCTCTAATATATTCGTGACGAAGCATGAGTCCTTCTCGCTACTGCAATGGTCTGGGAGCTCGCAGGCATCGATATGCTGTCGATTAGTTGCGAATAGCACTTACTCTGGGGGAGATGAACGACACCGGTGACAACGAAAAGGAGATTGAACAGCTCTCAACATTTTGCGGCAACGATGAACAGTGCCAGGTTCAGCTTGCAGGCACAAGCCAGGTACCAGGCCGCGCGGGATGGATCTTGCTTCATTTGGTTTTAGCATCACGCGTACACTTCCAAGTGTCTCATGAAGAACGATGAGAAGCATGTTTTAGGCTTGGTGGGGCATCTCTTTACTCTCGTTTGGAGTCTCCGTCGTCCAAATAGCCGAAGATTGATTAAGCGTGTGAGGGGAGGGAGCGGGGGATTAAAGGAGGATTGTGTGTTGATTGGAGAAAGAGAGGGCACTACTGCCATGCCGCACCTGAGATAGCCGTCGCTAGAGAACGCTTCCTGCAGGCAAGACTTGCCACTTTTCCCCTTCTACTTATTTCTGTCGATGTCCGATGCACTAATTCTTGCCGCAGACACTAACGACCGGTAGGAACCTTGTGGAGCCGGCATGTTCTTGCTGGAGAGATGGTGCCTGGGCCAATGGACGACGATTCTCTCCATGCAACGCTGTATGGAAGGCTCCTTCAACCAAGCGATCGTGCAGAGAACATCTTGCAGGATCGCAAACCTGGACTCCAGTTCCGCCACTCAGCGTTTACAACTCAGGGCACGGCGTCCTTCCCACTCTCCCTAATTTAGGGATGCTTGCGAATTGAACTACCTTAGAGGTCTAAGGAGCCGGACAGCCACGGAATTCCCTCCTGATCGCCCTTATGACCACCTAGCGTGCCTAGGTACGCACCAGGCTTGCATCCCCTGAAGGCTCAGAAGGCAAAGGACCCTGATCTCCCACTCCAGGATGGCCACCCGCCCGCCATTACGTTTAATTATCATCCGGTCCTCAACAGTCAACAAACTCCCCTCTGTGAAATAGTGGGGCCAGTTGAAGGACAGGGAGAGGGCATGCTACTGATCATGCTGATCGCCGCAAGAAAGGGCTTTGCTTAAAGCGGAACGGGTTGGAATGGCTGTAAGCACGGAATTCGCGTGGCCGAATCTCGACTCAAGATCGTCAGCGCCTGTTGCGCCGTGGCGCCATAACCAGGGGACAATCGTCGGAACAAAGTTTTACCGATATAGGAGAAGTCTCCGGACCATCGATGTCGAGTAATAGACGTTCTACTCGCATCGCCACATCACTAACGTGGCAATGGCTGTTGAGACTACTGTATAGTAAGGTACATCGGATCTCGGAACTCATGTGCCATGCCTTCGATCTAAACCTTGCGAGCTTTGACAAAAGTGTGTATTGAGCACGAGGGCAAAATGTCGTCGATCGGCTTATGGAATGGACCCGGCATTGTTAGGGGTTGCCCAAATGGGTTGTCTCTTCCTGACGCGCTTTACTGGTATGATAGAGAGGTTGTTTGTCGTTCTCCTGATAACCTGATGAGCTGTATCAGCTTCTCAACAGCTGCCCTGACTCGGAGGAATCAGACAGGCGATGAGAATGAGATTATTGAATCACACGTGTGGCCTCTGGCTCAAATGCCTTTCTTTCCACTGTTCCTCTGCTGCTTCGCCAATGCTCTCCTTCGGATATCATTATGCGCCCACTTGTTGTACCCCAACAGCAATCTGTTTCCCGGACTCACAAAGGCTGCCACAGCCCACTGCATCACCGCATGACTCCAATACGGCGTGCTTGTATAAGCCCATCCCTGAGCTCCACCCGTCCTCCCAAGTTTACCGAGTACGCTCCTCACGAAGGCTCTGGGGGTCGGCACGAGCATCGAGGATCTTCTGATCTTGGACATGGCAGATGTGACGAGGTAAGACTGGACGACTTCCACGCTGATGTTGTAAGGAGCCAACTCGCTGCCAAGCGCCGTCGACCACTGTTGGAGGAAGGCTTTGCTGCCGCTGTAGGTGGCTAGTAGGGGTGTGGGGAAGACTCCACCGAAGGAGGCCATTGTGAGGATCAGACCGCGTCTTCGCTGGGTCATCCCCACCGCGACCAGCTGCGTCACACGTAACGTAGCTAGGCAATTGATCATGATTATGCTTTCCATCTCTTCCTGTGATGTTTGCGTGAATGGTACAGGGATACTATGACTCCGTCCAACGTTGTTGATTAAGATGGCAATATCCAGCCCATCGACCAATGCCTTCAATTGGACATAATCCTCATCATTGTTGGCGCCAAAGTCCATAGCCAGGGTCTTCGTTTGAGTATTAAATTTCGATTTGATCTCGGCAGCAAGGGCATCAAGCTTTGATGCGGTGCGGGAGACAAGGAGAGTGGAGTAGCCGGCGCGGGAGAGCTGAAGTGCATATTCCTTCCCAATGCCATCGGAGGCTCCTGTCACGAGGGCCCATGTCTTGGAGGGCTGACCGAACGTACGAAGCTGGGATGTATATTAGCACTTGACATGCTGAAAATTCATCAAGAGCTAGCGTACGGATTTACCGGGCAGAACGAACAGACTCAGCATGAGCCTTATGAATTGAACGATATACAAAGCTATAGCGAAGAAGCCGGTCACGGTGCAGGCGACTAATAGGGCGTATACGATCTTGTAATCGAGAGACTCTGGTACACCCATCACTTGCTCCATCTTCCCTCTATTGAACCAGCCCAGGTTATCAGGGCTAGGAGCCATGATAGAGTCGGGAAATGCTCAGGTCGGATGTTGCATCAAGGAAATGCTGTTAGATCACAGTATGGTTGCTGTGGCTGCTAGGGTTGTGGCTTGGCATGTGAAGGTGACAAAAATCTGCCCCCAGCTCACTCGAGGCTCGCCCGGCCCCTGCCGCTTTAGCGAGTGCGCCGGGTGAGCAGGGGTGGTGCCGCACCCGACCTGGGTGATGCACGCTCTCGTCTCACCTACCAACTCACCCAACCCCCCACGTTCGAACATGAAGATACGCGCTCGCCCTTGCACAGCCTGTTCTTGGTGGGCTCCAGAAATGGCCGCTGAGATAGGGCATAAAGAGGAGCAGTCCCCCCCTCTTTCTGTTCCCTCTTCCGTTTCGGCTCTCTCCAAGAAAGATCGCAACTCTCATCTCCACCCACCACGCTCATTCCCTACCATTTTGTTTGCTCCTCAAGACCATGGGTCGGAAAGAAGTGCCGCCGGAAGAGCTATGGGAGAAAGCGATCACCAATGGCTACAAGCAAGGAGCGCACCGAGCAGAGGATGGCAAGAGAGACAGCACGACTTACGTACCAAAGACTCTCAAAGACCAGAACAGCGCTCTGAAACGCTATGAAAAGTGAGTGCCAACGTCGGTTCAATCCTTTTGCGTTGCCTTTACTGACCACGTTGGCAGATGGGTGGCTCTTGTCGAGAAACGCAAATCCGACGTAGGAGAGGCAGATGAGCAAGCCGCCGTCGATGTCTCTTACACCACAGGAGCCCAGAGACTTCGGGAAGGGTTGCCTCCTCTTGATCTTGCTACTATCAAAGACTTCCTTCGTTTTATCGCCTCTGTCAGCGATGGGATCATCGACGACGAAAACAAACTCGTCACCACGGATTCAATGAATACTTTCGCGGAGTGGTTCTTCGCTGGATTCGCTCGGGTGACCGGCAACCGCATCGAAGAAGAAGACAGACGTGCAGTCTACAGTGTAAGTACATTCCGTACTAAGATCTAAATTTTAAGCTCAAAGGAAGTGTACTAGTGGGCTAGGAATACTTTGACTAAAGAAGGCCTGGTCGTGAACAAAAAGAAGCCTAAGCATCTGTTTGGTAGAAAGGAACTGGTCCAGTTCACTGTCACATTTTGGACCGTCGACGACGATCATTTCATCCATCCACGTAATAAAGTTCAAATTCCCTTTATTATTGCGGTCTTCTGTTGGACTGGCGCGAGGATTGGTGCCTTCTTCCCTGATAAGAAGGACGACAGCAAGAAGGGTCTTCAATACCGGGTAAGTGTTGGTAGGACGATTGGTGGTGAGTATCGCTAAACTTTCATAGGATATTGAACTTGTTCTAAAACGCATCCCAAGTGGTGGGTGGAAAGCGATGTATCGAGTTGACCAGCGTTGGGTGAAAAATAATCGCGACCCAGAGAATACTGTGTATTGTCCCTTTCTGTCACATGTTTGATCTGTTTGACTGACGACGTTTTGCTTTGGTAGATATGGCGCATCGACCAGTCAACACGGCACACTGCTCTATGATGACACCCAATTCCTACTGGCTTTAGCTCGCGCAGACAACGCTATCTGGGGTATCGATTCCTTCGACGATCTTTGGCAGTTACAAATTCCTGACGGCGACGACGAGCTTCCTCTTCGATGGAAAGATTCTGTCATGGCTCTACCGATCCTTCGCAATGCTACTATGCAACAGGGTGTCACCGATGAGCCGCTTCCAAAGAGAACCTTCGATCGTATCCTCAAATCGGTGCTTAATCTCTCAGGATACTTTGGAAACGCAACAGTTCATGCTATACGCCGTTGCCTCGGCAAGAAGGTCAATGGTCAGTGGTATCGGAAAACGTCCAGAACGCGATCTTGCTAACGACAGACTGTACAGCGAGGTACACCGAAGTTGAACGATCTCAACATATCAACCAGACCGATCCTCGTGTCTACGGCCAAAGCTACGTGGCCAACACCTCGTCTGTCTGTGGGAAATCCGCTTTCTTGGATGAAGTCGCCCAGCATGACCACGTCGACTATTTCCAATCCTTTGCGAAATTTCGCGAAAAGGGCCTTCCTACCAAACTACCAGCCGAAAAAGAAGATGCCATCAGACGAGATTCACAATTTCTGAAACTCGAATCCGAAGTCCAGCGGCTCAAAAAACGACGAAGCCTTGCGTGCGACGTTAGAGCTGCCGAAAGCAAAGCTCGGACGCATAAAGCCAGGCTGTATAAGCAAAATTTGCAACAACATAAGCTTGAATGGATACGAGAGCGGAGGGATTGGAAAGTCAAGACTCGCGGCAAAGAGAGTCCCAATGACGAGAAAAGGACAGACCTTCTCGATATTCTGTCACGAGTGATGCCAGAACGCGGTCGCCTTGCAAAGACGATGATTTCAGATCGCGTCGTATCGGAAGAGGAGCGAAAAGAAGCTATCCAGGACCTGTGCTCTCTGGCGTCCCAGGACTGCACTGTCCTATACCGGCCCGGTGAGCAGCCTGCTCAGGGTCTCTGCCCGGTGAAGGAATGCGGTCTGTCTATGATCAGGTACTCATCTTTCCGACCCGGTTGCTCTGCAGGAATCTAACGGCTACAGCTTATTTAGACCTCATCGAAGCACGCATATCCACCACTGTCGCCAAAGAGAGCTGGCCAAGACGCTCGAGCGCTTAGAGTCCGAATTGAAGTACTGCTTCACATGCTTCGATTGGTTCGTCGAAGAAGAATGGGATCAACATTGTCGAATGCATCTCGGGTCACTCACCTCCAAACGGTGCGCATCGATCACTTACTGTAACTCGCTCTTCCGGCCTGCCTTTTGCCCTTTCTGTATGGGTGATGATCAGCTCCCGGCGTCATCTCGATGGAATTCGTGGACCAGAGAAGCCAAATTGTGGAGTCATCTTGGAACGCATTTGGGAGCCTCCCATTGGCCTTTGAAGTGTCCTCACCCATTATGCAGCCTGCAGCTCCAAGATGAGACCTCGTTTCTCTACCATCTGAGCGACGTGCACAGCTTACAGATGAGCCCATATATGAGGAAATCTTGGCAAAGCGAGCGCTATTCGGAACCTCTCGTCCACTGGATTGTGGACACCACATGCCAGAAGCGGAGAAGGGAGCATGGCGATGAGCAGGATCTGGGGCCCTTAAAGCGAAGCAATGACCCTCTTCAGACTAACCGAAGCACTGAGCTGTCTTCACGTCAATCGTTGGATCTGAAAACTCCTAACAGGATTCAGGCCACCCCTTTACCGGGATCGTCCGCGGCCTCCTTCACTCACGTGGGTACTGTTGAAGATGCACAGGATCTACCAGAGTTGACATATAGCGAATCAATGTCACCTCCCGATACGGATGAGCTACACTCGATGGACGACTTGTGTCTGAGCCAAAACGTCCTACACACAGAGCTGCATAGCGAGCTTGGGTCGTTGAGAGATTTATCAGAGACTAAGTCTAACGAACACGGATCTCCGCTGCCTGGCCAGGACGCCCTGTTCTCTCAATATTTACGTTCCCGATCCCCGTCATGCTTTTCCGCACAAGGCATCGGCGGCCACCACAACATCGATGGAGGAATACACTCGCAAATCGTAACTCCCAGCGATATTTGCCTGGACACTGAAGAGGACTCCAATCCAGCAGCTTTGATCGATCAGAATACGGCCCAACCGAGAAAAATCCCAGTCATGACCAACAAACCTCGCATCACACTTCGGATCCGCCAACCCAAACCTGGGCCCAAGCCGAAGGTACGGCTGCGACTTAGCCAGCCAAAGCAGGTCCCGGGCCAGAGGTCTGTCCGTCAAGGGATCAAATATCGCAGAAGACAACGGACGTAAAATAATACTGGGTGCGACGAGTCAATTATTCAATCCGTCGTCTCATATCTAGAGAGATTCTTGAGGCAGATTTTGCAAGATGCGTATATTAGGTGTTACTTCACCAAAGTCTCTGGAAGTGGTGGTCTCTACCCTCTATCGATGAAACCCTATCTTTCTAGTCCCAGCCTCTTGAATAATAACGTTAAATAATTTTACGAAGAATCAGTACGAAGTCCGTGTAACGAATTCATTCTTCGCCTGTGGAAGCGTTTCGGTTCCCGCTCGTGGTTTCTGCATATCTGTCCCTTCTATCTATACTCGTGTTCGTTTGATTTCGTTAGCCTTCTTTAAAGGACAGCAAGCTGTTTTCTAAGGAGTTTCATTCTCTACCGATCATTATTAGACACGCTGTAGGTACTAACTTATAGCGACGCTTTCCGATCTAAAGTCTCGGTCTCTAGAATTATTGCTTTGGGTACCTTTAATACAGCACTACCTTTTCTTCTCTTTCAAGGTTTACTCTGCAAGTGATCATAGATTTTAACTTGCCAAGGCTGGCTTCTAGCTTATACAGCTTCCTATTTTATCTAACGAATATCTCGCAGTATCCAGTGGGACTCTCCCACCAATATATTGTCCTCCCGTAAAAAGATTTAGGTCAAGCTTAAGTCTCTTTATAAACTTATCCACAGACTGTACTGTTGTGTTTCTAAAGTATTCTACTATACCTGTTAGGTTTTGCACTTGTTGCTGTAATGTTTGCTTGTCCACCTCAGCTGCTTGTATTATCGATGTTAAGCGAACCGCTTCTTCTTCGGCCAGTTCCTTCAGTTCTATCGCCTTCATAGCCTGGTCATTTGACTCGTTCAGCTCAGCGGTCAGTTTGCACTTGTCCGTCCTTAAATGTTCGATCACTGTGGTAAAGCTGATTTCGGGGCTAGAGGCATCCTATTCATTCCGTTAGGGGTGGCTAAGCGATGGAAAGTACGCATACTCTAGTCTCTGGTCTCTCTCCGAGTGGTTTCCTCTCCGCAGCGTTGCTCGAGTCATGTGACAGAATAGCTTCAAATGATACACCAACGCCTCGACATAATTCTCGATAAGCCCCGATAGAATGCTTGCTTAGATGTTTCATAAAGAGGTGCTGTTTTTCTGGTAATACACGCCAGGTATACGGATCATCACCACTTGTGATCAGCCGTACTTCTGCCGGCTCTATTGAGATTCCAAGCTTGGCCACTTCGAGACTTTGTTAGCAAGTTTTATTATCCACTGGATAGCCACATCTTACGGATATGCTCGGATAATTTCTGGCGGCACTTTGTTCTATAAGCCGCACGGTTCAAGTTGCTTGACCGGAGTGTGGCCATTTCGTCAGCACTTTACATGCGTAGAAGAGGCACGCAGATCTTGAGTCTTAATCAAGGCAAGCGATCGAGAGAGCAGCGGAAGTTTGACTTCTGAATTCTTAGATGATATTTATGTCTATTGCAAAACACCCACGTCCAAGATTCTCATTCCGTTCCGGCGGTTCGTCTCGGGGCAACCTTCAACACTGGCTCACCAGCTCCAGAAGTGGCACCCCCTTCGATTCTGGCACCCCCCATTCAATTCTGGCACCCCCATCCAATTCTGGCACCCCGCCCTGAATTGCACCCCCCAATGGTGATGCGAGGGTGAGCAAGGTGAGCCGAAGGATGATCCAGGGTGAGGCGTGCGAAGAAGGACTGTGAGCCTGCTCGATCATCTGCATTACGGCCAAGTGCAAATTATGCGCTTCCATATTGGTAAGCGGCTTGATGGGCAAACGTCTTGGCGGCACGTGATATGATTATGTAACTAAGTCCTTGGCGCCTTGCTTCTCCATACAGGAGTCAGTAGATTGTTTGTAGCATCATCAATACACGTTTTGACTGCCCAGTAGGCAGATCCATTTATTGATCAGGTGCGTACGAACGTCCTTCTAAACAGTGCTTTTATAAAATATTGACAGATCCCCTTTTCTCGGCTGCTCAATCGGCCCCAGTCTTAAGCCATCCGTTAAGAGACCCTTCATACCTGACAATTAATCTTAAAGAATCACAGATATCTTTGCTGAATTGGGCATTTCTAGCAGGCATATATCACAGATAAGGAAAACCTCCTGCCGAGTGCCCAGTCTTCATTGTGTGTCCTAAAGCGGAGTCCCACCCTCAAGAAACTCCCAGTCACTATCGCAACTCTCCTTGACAACAAATATTTTTGCAACCGAGTCATAGGAAATCCAATGGTAAAACTTCAAGCTATTAGCACTGTCACATGTCAATATTACATGACTGACCTTTGCTATTTGTTGCACTAGCCATAGGACTCTGTCCAACCGAGCTTCGGTCACTGAAGGTGTTTCCAAGTATCGCTCATCGTGCGTAGGGGCTTTGTCGAACCAATTCTGGGGAAAGTATCGATGGCTAAACGTCAGTCCGCGGATAAGGAAGTCTTCGGGAAGCGGCTTGGCGGGAGGCAAATTTTCTTCCCAGATAATAGTAGCGCCAATGTCTACGATGGGGGACCAGCTGTTCACGAAGTCACAAATCTCCATCCAAGGTATGTCGTTAAGTACTAGGGTTTGGTGCTGAGACAGACTCCACAAGGAAGCGAGAGTAATGTGTACCAGAGGTAAGACATTCGGGTCTTTGGAATGTTGCAAAGCAGCAGTCAGTACCACAAATGTTAGCCTGAAAGCTAGGAAGATTTTTGATTGATCGGGACTAAGCTCAGTAGATTGGACGAGGCGTTGGCCCGGTGAGGATCCATCTATTTCTACAAGCTCAAAAGCATCCCCTAGATCGGCCGATGCTTCAGACGCTGATTTCTACGACTGGGAAGTGAGCTTGAGACTGGGAGCAGTCGTCCCGTTTGTTTGGAGGAGACCATCAAGACAAGCTTCGAAGGCCTTACAACCGATGACGGTAGTAATGTTAGTCATCGCCACATACATTCCGATCCTATTAAAGTATGTCCCTTGCGAAATGATGAAGTCGTTGAGAAGCTCCCTCATTATGCTGAGATCGGTTCTGGTGCTATAAGCTGAACCTAGGAATAGATCGCGGTGGCCCTGAAGAAAAGCCTTCTCAAAGCTAGACTTGTGGAGATCCTGCAACTTATGTACCTGCATGAAGAGATCCGCAATCTTTGATTGCCCATTTGGATAGATTTGGGAACATACAACGGATTTTTTCAGAAGAGAGAGCCGTTCCAGCCAAGTAGATGCAAGCATGGCTTGGTGGTGATAGATATATCCAACACCAGGGCGATCATCGCTGACCGTAGTGTACCAAAAATGTGCTATACTAATCCATACTTCAAGCGTCTCCTGATTGTTCTCAAAATAAGAACGGTACATTGCTAGGTGTCCCAGGCATACGTGCCATATTTCTTGAAAAGCGGGTACTGTTTCCTGAAGCAGAGCCATGATTTCGTAGGCGATATCGACGAAGGTCATCATGTGGTCAATTGAACGAGGAAGCCGGTGTTCAAGGACTTCGAGGAAGATACAGATTCCGTGTCGCCAAAGCCGTTCCGCCACATTATGTTCAGCGGCCAATCCCATCAGCGAGGGATTACTGGATGGATGTTGCGAAGCTAGGAAGAAGTCATAGTATACATGTAGTAGTTGTTTATGAAGAGCCGTCAATGATTGCCATTGATCGTCACCCAGAACGACCCTACGGGCGCGATCCGATGCCCGTGAAGCTGCCAAATGCCGTCTATTGACAGCAATACACTTGGCTTCAAGCATAGTGAGCTTAGCGTAGAAGCTTTTGACATCGAGGCGAAGCTTGTCGAGGGATATAGAGTCGGTCTCTGGCTGTCGACACATTTGGGGTTCTTCTTCGGTATGGACTTCCGTTTTCGAGTCAGGCTTAGTCCTTGTTCCTTTAGGTTGAGGCAGCTCGTGGGCAGTCGAGACCAGACCCTCTGTGCTTTCTCGAGTCCTGCCTGGCATATTAGACCAGGTTAAAGTTGGAAAAGAGTGCTTACTCACGGCACGTCTATCACTGATCTGGCGAGCTCGTCCTCGTGAATGAACGGGCAGCATGAATCATCGCTCTCAGAGGATACACTATGCCTTGGTGGCTCGCAGATGAGGGCGTGCTGCGACGGCTCTACATCCTGCCTTCCTACACGGTCCATGCTGCGTGCTGAAAGAGTAGCGTGAAGGCTCCGAAATCAGGAAGCAAAGTCAGAAGGCATGGGAAGACACATGACATCTTTAATACCCCAGCCAAGTAGGCGACAAGGCGAACGCTAAAAGGTGTAACTCAGCTTCGCAGGCAAACTTCGTAGCGCGAGAAATCATGCCGGCAAATACTTGACGATGGGTTGATTGGCTGGCAGAAGCTAGAAGTGGGTCGGGGCCAGCCCCGACAGCGACAAGGGCTCCTGGCAGCAGCCTGACTGGTTTTAAAGTTTTAGCCTTGCTTCAGGACAGCTACTATGCTTTCTGTTACGCTTCTGCCTTGGTACTCCCTAAAGGCGTATGGCTCTTATTTCCCTTACGTCTCGCCTCTTCTGTGAAGGTTCGCCGTCGTTGTGTTGCGTCGGTCTTCCCCGCT
>JAABUY010000116.1_pt1 | contig 169755 bp, 185 predicted proteins | sample 5560271 | NCBI WGS metagenome assembly JAABUY01 (sample SAMN10711886, study PRJNA513374) | rock metagenome | isolation source: Antarctica rocks | place: Antarctica: Victoria Land, University Valley | reverse complement strand
GCCCAGAAGAGGGCAATGGATGCTGATTCGATTGGATGGACGTGTAGTTAACAAGCTCCTGACCGGCGACGACTTCGACTTCCACTGCCACTCCAACCTCACCCGCGCCATCCTCCCCTACGGCCTTGCCGAGTCCGACGTCCATGACGTCCTCAACCTCTTTCAGGTCACTGGCTTGAACAAGCACGGCGAATATTTCATGTACGTTCTCCTCCCCCCTCGCCCTTGTTCCCCCTTTCTCCCCCCGGCGTCTTCTTCCCCTTGGAGACCAATCCCCTCTCGCGCCGCGACTCCCATCCATCTCATCCGATCTTACCGCCGCTCACACCACCGCCGCCCCAGGGAACCCTCCCCCGCCACCCCGTCCTCGTACATCGAGTTCTTCGCCGAAATCGACGTCCTCTGCGCCCTGTCCGCCTGTCCCGGCGGCGACCTGTCGCTGTGGGGGTGGGGCGAGGGGAAGGGTGGGAGTATGCTGGATTGCTGTCGGCCGTTGGGGGTCGAGGTTTATGCGCTGAATGATAGGGAGAGGGTGTTGGAGGGGTGGAGGGAGCCGGAGAGTCCGAAGTATAGGGGGTTGCATGGGTTGGGAATGCCGGTTTTCGAGAAGAAGGAGGGGGAGCGGTAGGGAGGGGTGGGAGTGAGGGTGAAGGTGGAGGGGGGAAGAGAGGAGGGAAGATGGAGTGTTTTTATGGACGTTGGACGATGAGAAAATTGTATACGATTCTGGACTTCCAATGAATATAGTACATACTAACCACCCGAGACAGCAGCGCCGCCCACCGGTACCCAGCCGGACAAACGCCCGATGACGACCCACTAAATACAACCCCTTCCATGACCAGACCAAAAGAAGATACACTTGGTGGTAGTAGTCGTGGTAGCAACAGACATGAAGATGAAAGAAGATTGTGTATAATACAAACTCCAACGGCGATCCCCCTCTGGCTCACTCAACAATCATAACCGACTCGTGCCCCTCTGCCTCCACCCGCCCCTCTCCATCGACACCCCCCACCCCTTGTTCTGGCGGCCGTCATGTCTCGGCTTCTGTTCCCACCACGGCTGTTCCATCAGGATAGCGCTCTGCTCGTGCGCGTGCGGCGGGATTGTGATCTTCGTCTTCGTTTTCTTCGACGACAACGACCCACCCGCTTTCTGAGCGCCGTCGAGGGACGATGACGTCGAAGGAGAGGACGGGGAAAGCTTAGTCGCGTCTTTGATAATCTCGCGCAACTCTTTATCGTTATTAGTGATCTGCGCTTTCAAAAAGTTGAGGTCGTAGGATTTTTGCATGTCGGCCATGACAGGGGTGCGGGGTGAATAAGCGTATTTCTGGACCTGAGGCGGGTTCGTCGGGACGATGGCGGGATCGAGGTAAGCCAGGGCTCCCTTGTCGAGAAGCTGGACGATATCGAGGCTCTCGCCGTGAGGGATCTTGTCCGGGTGCGAGGGGGTGACACAATCCATGTCCACTTCCTTGCGAAGCACGTGGTCAATGTCGACGGCGGAAAAGTAGGCGCAGGACTGCGGCAGGTCGTCGATGCCCATTTGCTGGGAGAACATGGCGCGCGTCCAGACGTTGGAGACTTGGAGGGCCATCGCGGCGCGGTATTTGTCGTGCTCCTCGACGAGGTAGCGGATCTCGTCATGCACCGTGATGGCGAGGCGGGCGGAGATGTTGAAGCGTCTGATCAGGTAGTCCATAGAGATGATGAGGAGGTGCAGGTAGTCGACGCCGGAGGACTGGATGGCCCAGTTGATGCGGGAGGTCATGAAACCACCTTTGTTGATGAATCGACGCATGAGTGCTTCGGTGATGCCGGCGCCAAGGACGGGAGTGCGAGGTCTCTCTTGCTCGGCGAATTCTTCGAGTTTGTTGAATACGAATGATTCTGTACCACCACGCCAGAACGATCTGTCGCTTAATGCTTTTCGTGTGGTCTTGGTGCCTTTCGTCTCTTTATATAATTTGGCTGCAATAGCATGAGTCTCCTTCTCTGAGAGACTGGGATTGAATTGTCGAAGTAAGGTCTCGGCGAACTTCAGTCCTGCCCCGTATATTCGACCGTAATTGAAGACTTTGGCATCGTTCCGTGAGATGCCGAGAATTTTGGCCGTCTTGGAATGAAGGTCTGTTCCGGCTGCTTTCGTACCTTCCAATGTCATGAAGCCAATTGCATTGGCACCATGCAGGCCGAACTGTGCGTCACCCACCAAGCTTGAAATCCAGAGCTCTTCCGAATCCACGTCGGCACCAACGAAACAGTAGCCGGGAGGAGCCCTGATGATGGACTTGAGCTCCGAGCCCACTCGATTTGCTTTGGCGTTACTGGCAGTCAGCCAGGTGTTTTCCACCGCCCTTCGCGTTATGGTACCCATGGGAATGACTTGTGGCAGGATGAAACCTAGCTCATCGGAAGATTCAATCTTGATAGTACCGACGGCATCGCCCTGGTAGACCACCATCTGAGACATGATTCTGTCCCTAGCACTGATCCAGTACGAGCAGGATGCGTTCATCTCTAACGCCTCCTTAGCGTAGGGATACTTAGACGAAAGAGTCCCGCTCTCAAAGTACTGCAAGTATCCTTTTGCCAAAGGATTCGCACATCGAGCCTGTGGCCCATCCTTATGGGGCAGCTTAAAGTACATATGCGTCCGATCATCTCGGAGGGACAAATCCTTTTCATCTGACATATCGCACTGTACCACTGGCTTGTCGTTGTACATGAAGGACTCAGGAAGAGGTACCTGGAAGGTCCAGCCGTACTTGTCCGACCAGACGAGAGGATAACCGTCCCACGAGAGCCGTAATAAAAGAGGCGCTATTCGTGTCCTCACTGTCAACGCAATATCTGCCTCATTGGTCGCAAAAAGATCTTTATACCATTTCGGCATGCCTGGTTTCTTTTGCCGTGCTGCTGGTCTCGGCGGATCAGCTTTCCTTTTACCTTTGACCATCTTTATCTCTTGGCCCGACCAGTCGAGCTGCCGCAGCCACGGATCTTGTGTACACTTTTCGACATCATCCTTACCTTCCAGAGCGGTAGCTGTAAGATCCAGTAGCCGTTGTTGGACAGCATCAGACAGGCGATGATAAGTGGCCTCAGCATTGGCGATATATGTATCCCACGTCTTATCGACGGGCAGTATCACTGAGGATAGATGTCGTAAGGCGCCGAAACTGACAGGGTGCGGGCAGACTTGCAGGAAATTTGAAAATACGATCTTGTATACTCGGTGTGTAATCGCGACATCAGCTGCACAGTAGTCCAGAAGCTCGTCCAGCTTTTCACGGATACCTGCCCGATCAAGTTCGCCGAATTGATCTCGTTGCGCCTTGTCGATAGTTATATCGCAATGAAACTTGGCGACATCTCGCAATGAGTTTATGGAGCTTCGTCCAACCCAGAGTTCTTCTTCTTCTTCTGCTGAGAGCATTCTGTTCTCAAGGAGAGTTGCCAGCTCCACTGAATTGCTCTCGCTCGTCATCTTATCTCGCATATCTCTGTTCTTCTTGTGCTTCATCCATGTTGGTCTCTGCCGTGAGCACATTCCGTTTACAGCAACATGTAACGACATAGTATCGAGGAAGAAATTCTTCGACTGTCGGATGTTGTACTCTTCTGCTATCCTTGCTCGGTCATAGCCAATGTTGTGTCCTACTATGATTCGAGGTTGACATGGATCCCCCAAAGGCACGAGATGCCTGTCCGAATCGGACTCTCCCAACAGCCACGGAGATAACCAGGCATACCACGCATTGGGGCTGGCCGCACATGCCATGACTGCGAACGAGCTTTCTTTCCACATAACCTCCGTGTCAAATGTTAACATTTCCTCCTGCGGCGCTGCTACCGCTTCCGTGGACCCGTCGGCATTGTATTTGGTCCAGCCACTTCTCTTGACCCATTTTCGTGGCTTTGGAGGCACTTGTATTTTCGTATATTCCCTGGCAAGGCTCAAGTATGGTTCTGACGCATCCGAACCCAATTTGAAAAAATGTTCATCCAGTGTTTGACCCTGAAGCGCAGGCAGATCGAATGCAACAGGTTCTGAAGTATCCTGGTTTTTCCCCCATAAATCATGTCGCCCAAGATGATCCTTGGATAGATCGACAAGTTCCTTTGCGGGGGATTTCGCAATGCCAGAGAAAATTTGTGGGTGGACATGTTCGCTCAGTTGCTGTACCCCTAACTCATTGAAGCGCGCCTTCGTTGGTACTTAACGAGAAGGTTAGCATCACAGCAACAATGGGTACGAAAAATTTCCATACAGGATAGCCTTCTGCAGCTACCGTTGTCATCCTTCTGCAGAGCTGTCTCAACTGTGTAGCTTCTGCTTGGTATCGCATTGCGTGCCTGCGCTGTGGCCCGCAGAGAGCTGAAGCGCAAAGGCCTGATAGGACTTGTGCGTGTAAATCCACATTTGACGACTTGGGTTGAACAGAGCATGCTCATTTCACCAACTCTTTTGCTACATTATTGTCGGACGTTGCGAGGTTCAACCATCCATTCATCGTTCAGCAGCCTCTAGCTTTCGTGACGTTCTACGATAAGATTAAACTTCTCGATTGCCTGATCGCAATAACATTTCTCCGTAATGCCGCCCAGCCATCTAGCCCGCTGGGGTCGACTCCGATATAGACCAAGCCGTCCAATATCTTCAGCGTCTCCACATCTTCTCAGTTTCCCGCTCTAGAGGTGCAGGAGCTGATCTGAGAGCTTTTGGAAGCTCGCATCAACACTCAGTCTACATTGCAATCACAGCCTTCTACGCCAGAATCTGTCGAACACAGAGAACGTTTGGTTCGCTCAATGACAGAGGTGGATAAATCTCCCGCCGCTGCAGACTACCTTCTTTCGCCACCAACTACCATGAGACAAACAGATGGTTCACCAAGCTACAATGAAGAGGACTTCTTCCTGCACACACGACCTACACATGTGTCAGAATCGCTTCGCGAGTCATTACTAAATCGTTCACCTACTCCCGGCTTCCTCAGCGGCACGCACAGTGGACTCAACTCTGGTCGTTTTGAGACGCCTCTTTTTGGATATTCTCCTTCGCCTCCACTTAGAGCGGCAGCCAGTACAACTGCGGTCAATCCTATACCCGACATATTTGCGTCAAATAACACCAACCCTTCCCGGGAGACGCCAGGGCTTCAGCTGTCCCCGCCACACTGTTCCCAGAGTGATATCATACGTAACTACAACCCACGATCGCTGCGCCAAACTTCTCTTAGCTCTGGACGTTCTACCCCGAGCGAGTTCATGTCTCAGCGTCGCACGCGGCATGGTATACAAGATATCATTGATCTCACGGCAGACTCTACTTCACCCACGATGCCAGCTGCAGGATCAACCATGACATCTCCTCGAAATCATGGTTCCCTCGAAGCTGCCTCTGCCTCAGTCCATGCAACCAAGCGACGAAAGGTTCAGCCTCCAGCGTCACCCAATACAACAAGCTTTACAGTCAGAGACGAGCCTGAAGAAATTGAGAAGGTGGATCTGAGGGATGTCGACGATGACACAAGTCTCTCAAAGGTGCTTGAGCAGCAGCGTGCTGAGACCGTCAAATCGCAGCAGAACGACGGAAATCAGCCATTCAAGCTCTCCAGCCTTCAGTGTATTATCTGCATGGAACCTATGACGAACTTAACAGCTACGCACTGTGGTAGGTCTTCTACGTTGTACATCGTTCTCTCGGCTATTGACACTACCTCTTAAAGGTCACCTCTTCTGCCATACGTGCCTGATGGAAGCACTCATCGCCGGCGAGCAGCAGACCGAGCCGGGCAAAGCGCCACTATCCCGTTGTCCTGTATGTCGAAAGAAGGTAAGAAGGGTTGTTCCAGGCTCCGCGGCCAGGGAGGCAATACCGCTGGAGTTGAAACTTGTGACGAAGCGCAGTCTGCTGAAAGACAAGGCAACGCCATAAATTATGGAATGACTAGAAACGCTGGCATACGCAAGACTTTCTTAAGCGCGGAGGGGAGGCAGTCAGCGTGATTTGAAATCCTGAAATTCATCGCATAGCGAGGCTATCAGGTGGGCGTGGGATATGGAGGTGGTTGCTAGGTCGAGTCAGCTTGTGCAAGGTGGCTTCTTCTTTAAGATATCCCTCTGGTGCAGGGCTAGAAGGACTTTATGGGAGGCGGGCTAGGCTCATGTTTATGGGCGTTACATAAACTCGAGAGTGCTCTCTTGTTCCTCTACTTCTTCATCGCAATATCTAGCCATCTGCCATTGACTGTGTTGAGCATTTTGAAACTTGTCACTATCCTTGGCACCAGAGAGTAAAGGAGCCACTTTAACATGACCACAACTCCCACACCTCGCGGCATCGTCGTATTTTCTGGCGGCAGTGCCGCGAACAGCTTAGTAGATGTCTTCAACAAAGTTGTCGAGAACAGGAAGTGCTCCCTGAGTTACATCATCCCAATAAGTGACAATGGCGGATCATCGAGCGAGCTCATCCGCGTATTCGGCGGGCCAGGAATCGGAGATGTTCGCAGTAAGTCGAATCAACATGCTCCTATAAATACTCCACGCTATGGACAATCTCACAAACAGCAATACATTAACCTAAAACCCAGGCCGCCTCGTCCGCCTCATCCCTGAAGACGCCGACCCGCACTCCGAGCGCAACGCCGTAAAATGTTTCTTCAACCACCGGCTCCCCGCCACCGCCGCCGCGGCGCGTCTCGAATGGCTAGACATGGTCGAAGGCCGACACGCTCTCTGGACCCACATCACGCCGGCCAAGAAAGAACTCATCCGCTCCTTCCTCAACCACGTCAACCTCGAGATCGTCAAGCGCGCCCGCCCCTCCTCCACCTTCGACTTCCAGTCCGCCAGCGTCGGCAACCTGTTCCTGACCGGCGCCCGGCTCTTCACGGGCAGTTTCGAGAGCGCGATATACCTACTCGCTAGCATCGGCGCGGTGCCGGATACCGTGCAGGTCGTGCCGGCTATCAATTCGAATTTCAGCCATCATATCTCTGCGGGGCTGGAGGACGGGAGCGTCATTACGGGCCAGACGGCGATTTCTCATCCCAGCGCGCCGACGGCGCTAGCCCCGGGGAAAGGGCAAGGGCAAGGGCAAGGAAGGCAGGGAGCGGGTGGAGAACAGCGACGTAGCAGCGTGGACGGGGAGGAGCAGGATCGCATCGAGGATGCGAATCTGCCGGGATCGTTGGCGACGTTGAGGGAGAAGTATATTACATTCTCGAAGGAGTGGGAGGAGGATTTGCCGGCGAGGATTAGAAGGATCTGGTACATCAACCCCTACGGGCAGGAGATACGTCCTACGGCCAATCCGAAAGCGGTGGATGTGATTGGACGTGCCGAGTGTGTGGTTTACAGCATCGGCTCGCTGTATACGTCGATTGTGCCGTCTATCATCCTGCGCGGCGTGAGTCACGCGTTGGCTTCGCCGACTATCCGATATAAAGTACTCATTCTCAATGGTTCGCTGGACCGCGAGACGGGGCCGAGCCGAGCGCCTCTCTCCGCATTGGACTTTGTTGCAGCTATTGCGCGGACAGGGGCGGAGCGTATAGGCGATCACGAGGAGCTGGATCCGTGCAATTATCGAGCGTTCGTGACGCATCTGATACATCTCGAAGGGGAAGGTACGCCGGTGGTTGATAAGGCGAGATTCATGGAGCTAGGGATAGAGTGTATCAGGCTGTATGGACGGAAAGCGGGGAGTGGCAAGGGGATGAAGTATGATGGTAAGGCACTGAGTCAGGCGCTGGAGGTAATACTCGGGAGAAGAGATCCTAGAACGGACCGTAGCAGGAGGAACACTCTGGAGCACTAGCAATTAGAAGGAAGCTGGGAGAATTGGAGGAGAATAAGAGTTTTCCAAGATACGCCATTATATACCGATTCAGCAATTATAACTCCCATGCCAACATTTCTTTGACAGATACGAAGACCCAGTGCTTTCGCGATTGCGCTTTCCGAATACCGGCCAGTTGATTATCGCCATACCGAAGCTGACTCCAGCTAAAACACCGTATATCCTCCGAAATATAGAACAGTAAAAGCCGCTACCATCGTGCAACCTGCAAACATTTTATCCTCTCAAGCATAAGCAGCCCATCCAGCGAACAATACTGCAAGGTTCCGCTCGTCGGTAGCCTGTTGAATCAACTCATTCACCGTGGCAGTGACGCTGAGCGATTTGGAGAGCTTCTTGGCAACTACCGTGAGCGCACGGTCCGCCTCACCTGGCTCGTTATTCTCCTTTTTGCTCGTCTCCGGAATGGTCGGATCGTCCGTTGTGTGCGCAGGTGCGTCATCCACCGCGTTGTCTTGGGCTTCCTGCATGCGTTTGAGTCTCAGTGGCGACACCGACCAGCTGTACAAGGGATCATAACGCAGAACGTCAAGGATCGTCATGATGCTGTAAGATTCCTTACGCAGGGCGTCCAGGGTGAACTCGCAACAGCGGCGGAAAACGCCCTCGGTCTTGGTGATGCCCATCCCATCTACCAGGTCGCGTGTCAGACGGAAGGGAACGACTTCTGGGACAGGAAGAACGCGGCCTTGTTCGAATGCGATGCCGAGATCGATGTGGACTACCTCTCCCGTCTTCTCATCAAGCAGGATGTTGTGTCCATGCCTGTCCCCCAAGCCTAGAACGTAGCCTAGGATCGAGATGGCAGCAGTGCTCCTGCTGTAAGCAAGTCGCCGCTCAAACCAATCGTCTGGGTTGTCGAATCTCTCCATGAAGAAGTGTCGCATTACCGGATGGAAGTGTTCACAAACCTGCCGGAAAACCTTCACGCGCACGTCTACGGCTTTGTTTTGTGCGTCCGCGATGTGCTGCCGGCACACATTAGGTTTCATATCCTTCGGAAAGTGCTTCTGGTGAGCAGGCATCAGGTACTCATGCAAGGGCATGGTATTCTGAACAAACTCAATGATACCCTGGCTTGCCGTCAAGGGAAGAACTTTGTACGTTCGTATACCTAGATTACGCTGGCGCGTCTCGCGGTGAGATTGGAGGAGATTGCTGACTTGCTCGAAGACCTGCTCCATGATGGAATCTTGCCTTAAATCATCATTACCGCTTTTGTACTATGGAACTGTCAGCCAGCGGGCTTTGCATCTTGTTCGGCGACTCACCAATTGCTTGTACATGAGACCATCAGATGCTACTGCGGTGACTATCTTCGGCACGCTTATTCCCGATGCCACAGTAAATTCAGGCAAGAATCTAACGAGCAGAGGTATGCTGCTATAGTCACAGTCTGCTCTAAGCTGGATTCTCATCGTTGGCGGTGGGATCTTCTGGTTCGTCACATCTTGTTCGAGGCGCTGTCCGGTCTGAAGTTTCCGAAGTAACCCTTTCGACTTAGGCTTGAATTTCGTCTCGTCCAGTTTCTCTGCCGCGAATCTGACATAACTGATGTTGGCATTGTGGATCGCTATCCAGGTAGGACCAGCACGTTTATTACCTTTGAGCTGGTTGACAATGTTGACTGCTGCGCTGTGTCTTGCAAGGGCCATCTGGTCCCGCCCGCCCTTGGTCTTACTTGCTGCGAATATATGGTACATACCATGATAAGGATGATCTATGCAAATCCTCAATACTAGCGCAAATAGGAGTTTCTGGAAGCCATCAGAAATGTCCAGCAGCCGAGAGGACAATTGATTCATCAGCGGTGCAAATTTCCGAGAGGGAACTTTCGTTATGTGTTTGGAGACTGCGGTATTTGCTATCTCACTTTGCGACTGCTCGAGCCATAGCGTACAGAAACGCATAACATCGGAGTTGTAGGTATCACAAGCCTTGAGGCAAAGCAGATAGTTCTCAAGACTCTGGCGAAGGAAAGCCTGCCTGCTGTCTCGCAACCGTTGAAACTCCCGGTCGTCAAGTTCGAACCATTGTTTTGCTTTGGCTCGATGGCCTTTGAGGATGTCTCTTTGCTTCGTCTCGGTTCCAGGCGACTTCAACATCTTCTCGAGCTCCCGCACTTCGGCCTCTTTGCGGTGCCGTAATGTCTGTATACGCTGGAAATCTTCAAGGTTCTCCGAGTTCTGTAACTGTTGGTCGCAGAAGGACGCAAATTCATGGAATACCTGCCCAGCTTCATCGCCGTCGGTCTGGCCTTTCAGCTCTTTGATTGCGCGTAGTAAATAATGATTGATGATCTCGTCCGGTTTCTCTAAACGAGCCTCAGCTATTTGATGGCCCTGAACTGTTAGTCTCATGTCCGAGGGTGACGAGCATTCATAAACTTACAAGTCTGGCGAGTAGCTCGGGCTTGCCCACGTGGATGGTTTGCTTTCGAAAATCAACGCTGGTATCGAGAAGTTGTAGCATCTTAATGGACGCGCTCATCTCGCCTTGGTCCCACAAGACACGTGCTGCTTCATATTCAATAGCTGCCTCCACTTTAATTCCCAATGTTTGCGTGGAACCTAAGAGATCTGAGAGATATGTCGCTGTTGTCAATGAATTCTGGAGGTCGCCGTGACTACGACTGATTCGCGTTGAGTCGAGGAGCGCAAGGACATGAAGTTTGCCTATCTCGCGCGGACCGGTGTTTACGATCGTCTGCAATTGCGGCCGGTAACTCAAAGCACTCAGTAGGGTCTCTCGGCTCGACAAGATCAGGTTCACATCTGTATACCTACATTTCCGGGGTTTGTCAGTATGCAAAACAAGTTGACGCCACATGGCTGTCAACTTACGATCCTGTCAGCATCCATGCTTCGCGCGACTGTAACTTTTGCCAGGCCTCGTCAAGCTGATCAGAGCCATTTGACACTATTACTTCGTCTATTTCCGTAAGTACAGCTAGTGTCCTCAACGTTGAATGCAACGCTGATGCTGTTTGGCGGCCCCCTATCAGCTGGTTGATCATGTCAAGAAGCCCGCTGTCGAGAGTCGTAATCATACTCTCCAAGTCTGTGTAGTTGTTGAGGCATTGGAGCGCTCGAAATACGGTACTGGCTTCGCTTTTGTCAATTGAGGGAGCAGGAATATCCCACTGTTCGAGCTTTCGGGCGCTCTGAAGCATGGCTTCTATCGTTCCTTGTCCCGAGCCGATGGCACGTTGGTTGGAAAGGAGAAAGTGAGAAACGCCATGCAGACTCAGGTCCGCGAGGCTTTTTATGAGCCCCTGTGCGTGAGTATGTGAGACGCTGGCGCTGTTGTGCTGGCGTAACTGGCTATCAAAGTGAGCTCCTCGGAAGGATAGGCTTTTAAAGCCAGCGTTTTCATAGTCTAAACGGTCCATGACCGAAGAAAGGCTGGATTGTTGCTGCACACCGTAAAATGAGTCCGGCTCATCGATGTTCCTGAATATTGATAAGAGGATGTCTGTGGGCTCCACCATCTTCACAGTTGAAGACCGGCGTGACGAACGGCCCATCGGAGACATATATATCTCAATGAATAAGAGGGCAATCTTATACATCCCACAGTATGCTGCAGCTCTTGCGCAATCTCCATAATCTAATTCAAGCCATAAAGTGCGTTCAGCTGAAGTAGTCTCGTGAGGGAGCGGCTGGTTTCGAAGGTAGAGTACGGCAGATATGAGAAGTTTCACGTGAGGTATAGTCATATCGTCGCAACTTCTAAACCATTCTTGGAACGCACTGGAAAGTGTTCGTCGAGACGTCTGATGGCCATCGTGCTCTTTCAGCAAAACGACGTGCAGGATATAAGGGAACACCTGCTTGGCAAGCCGCTCAACTTCGAAAAGTATTGGCGGTAGAGCGCCGATAATAGCATCCTGCGAAGCAGTACTTGCCAAAGAGATAGTGAGGTTTCTGATCCAATGATTTACAGTAGCATCAGAGCTTCTCGACACGCTTTTCTCTAAACTGATCAAGTCTGGTGAGAAAGATCTTTCGACAGGTACCGAGTACGGTGCCCAAACCAATGCTTGCATGAGCGAGTGAGGTAGGACCTCGCTACAATCGAAGCTTTCTTCGGCGTCCCCAATTTTTGCCAGAATCCCCTGGAGACAGTTTTCTGCTAGTCCCACCTGCTTTCGTTCGTCCCGGAACAACTCTTCACAGAGAACACCCAGAATTGCGGACTTCGACCCGGACTTGCCGCGAGTATATGTGTGAAAAGTCTCAAATGGTGCTTCTAGCAACATCTCACGGTCTATGCTGCCTGTTGAAGCATAAGCTCGTCCAAGCACGCGTGCAGCCCAAAGTAAATAACCCTCTCCACAGACGTCACGCTGACATGTTCTCCAAACGGCCACTGCATAAGTAATAGCAAGTTGATCCTCTCCGAAGATATCATCACGGAAGTTTGCAGGCTTAGTGAACTCTTTGCAGAGCAACCTGAAGACCAAATCCTGAGAGGCTCGGTTTAACAGGTTCCTATCAGATTGCTGATCCTCGAGTAGCTCCCGAAGCAGAGTGCTTTCGTGAGAACCAACCACTGCGTTGCCTTCGCCCCGGATGTTGCTAGCTGAAAGTACGATGGCCTTGAATGCTCTCTCTGATGGCCCGGAAATACCGGGCGAATTGTATGAGATTAGATACGTGCTGAACCATGAATGGAACTTTTGAGCTTTGGACATAGTCGCTCGATGTTGGCTCTCTTGCGTTGTACTTTCCTGCGCCGCGTTGAGGAACGCTCTTAGAGAAGCCAAGGTCGACAACGCTATGCCCGCCAGGAAAGACGGGGTCTGCTCCAGGTGTTGTTTCCCATTCTGGAGAAGATACTGAAATATCCCAAGAGCATCCTCGGCGCATTGACCATCCGTAAGAAATGGCCGAAGGGAGTGGAGGGCCATCTCCAAAGGGTAATCCTTGAGGGCTGTTGGACCCGCCACGCAGACCAAGATACGAATTCTTCGAATGACGGAACAGGCGTGCAAAGACCCTAAGGCAGGGTGAATGGTGTCCAAGAGCCTTCGGAAGACGAAAATAAAAAGTGCTGGGGTCCAGAGAAGATTGACTTCGAAGCTGGTGCGTCGACAGAGGTACTCCAGTTCGTCCATGATGTATTTTGCCCTGAACGACGGCCTCTGGTTTGCAGGGAGAACGTTGTCAGAGGCGCTTGTGCTCCTGATCTGATGAAGCAGTCGGAGGGCAGATTGGGCATGTTTATGCCGTCCGAATGCTTTCTCGACCTGCTCTTCCTGGTCCATGCACTTGAACAAATTTGCGACTATCCGCACGAAGTTGGATGAAATTAGCTCAAGATACACCTCCTTGCTGAACCGGTTTCGGATATGAGACTCAGCTCCAGAGCTTTTGGTAGTCTGGGAAGGCGGAACGCTAATATCTCTCCCAAGGCTGTAAGCCATGGCTCTGTCGAAAGATGCGGCTAATAATTCGTTGAAGGGTAGGTCTAGTACTTCAGATAACACTTGCGCTTGCTCTTCATCCATTCGCATCGCCACTTGACCGACTATCTCATCCTGAACGTCACTGAACATATCCGCCAAAGTGGAATAGCCGAATATGATGTAGGGGATGGTTCTGAGCGGTTGCGACTCCATCCAAGTATACAGCAACTGTGAGACGAAGAGTTTGAAGAGGGCCCGCGGACTCGGTAGGCTTAAGGCGAGCGAAACGTCCAACAGACAGCGCTTGGCGTAGGGAGATGATTCTGGAATATGACCTGGAGTTTCGAACATGTGATAAACACTACGGCGCAACAGGGTAGGCCAGCTAGCAGCTAATCGACCCAGGACGAGGAGACGCAAGGCAATGCCCTCCGTCCAGTCGCGATCACTAGGAAGACTACTGACGATGTCTTCAAGGATAGCATCATGTTCCTTTAGAATGAACAGACTGAAGACTTGGGAAATGTTTTCGGCAATATAGAACTTGACAGGAATGCTCCCTTCGTGTAAGACAAAAAAGTGGCTCGTCCGGACTGATGGCAAGGAAAGAGTCTTGGCATAATCAGGGCTGATGATCAGAAGCTGTTGCAGCATGATTGTGATCCCTATCTGCACAGCGGATGAAGAGATACCCTTGCCCAGAGCAACTGTGATGAACCACTCGTATAAGGCAGCGCCTTTGTCCGCAAGATCATCCTCAGTGGTCACTGTCCACAACCCAGCGAGGCTGGTCAAAACGTCTAAGCAGACAAGCATCGATATTTCGCATCGTTCGAACTCGTAAGATTGAAGTACCTCGAGGCCAAGATACTCAAGGACTCGAGAAGCGTCAGCTCTACCTAAATTGTGAGTTGACAGGACAAGTCGAAGGACCGAACGACACGCAAGTACTTCAGTTGCGCGCAGAGTGGTAAGGTAGTCAGCTAGCACTGATGACAAGGCGGCTTCGTCTCTGTCCCCTTCCAATGCCAGGAGATGGATATGCACGGACAACGATTCCCGGAACGTGATCAGGTTACTTTCTGATCCTACATCGTCACGTGGCATTTCTACTTCGAGAGGGTCAGCTCTTGCGTGACTTCCTTGAGAGTGAAAGCTATCATCAATATCGAACGCTTCCACGCCATTCTGACTGCCTCCTACGGGGTCAGTATGCCGGCGCTGCTCAAGAGCTTGAGATATTGCAGGTGCCATCTGACTGACAAATTGATGACTCGAAGATTTTCTTTCTCCTTGTGTACCCAGCGGTGACAGGCAATGACTAATCGTCTCAAGCAAGATATCCACAACCTCTTGCTCGCAGTCTTGGCGTGATAAGAACCCGCCGATGGCATCTCTAAGTCCTTCGACCTGTTGCCGTAATTCCGAAACTCGATGTGAGTCACGCATATCAGTGCAAGACAATATTGCAAAGCCCACGATGCACGCAAACGTGACGGTTTTCATCATATCAACGTTCACAAGCTGGGTGCGCTCGGATAACAAACTACTCAAATCGCGGCGGAGTGAACCAATTTCCGCGATGCAGAAGTTAAGAATCAGCAAGTCAGTGGCATAATATTGCGTTCCGAGGCGCGCAACTTTAGATGACCACCAAGGCTCTCCCTGTTTGTGACCCGTCGACCCTGGAGCCGAGCTTTCATCCGCCAAGAGGAGATACTGAATGAGTGCATGGTCTCTTGAGCAGGTCAGTGATGCTTGTGAGATCGGACCGAACCAGGAGATTGGATGTGATTGCCGGGGGAAGTAAGAACGACCTGTGCAGATATAGATAAGGTCCAAGAGCTCGGGGGGTTGGGTAGAGTGAGAGACTTGAGCGGCATAGGTTCTATCGAGGAACCTAGCTAAGCATAGTCAGTTCAAGCATCGAACGATCTGGCGGAAGAATTACCTGGACTCCACCGCGAAAACAGCCACTGAAGCACGCGTTCTGAGGTCGTCTGAGCAGCGCTTGGGTTCTCCTTCTGTCTGTACTCTACGACCAGAGACCAGAGAGATAAAGAGGAATCTACCAAGAGGGCCGGACCGTTATGCTCAATGGATGTAACAACTCCATCAACTAGATCTGTAATGGCAGCGTACTCAACAAGTCTCTGCGCCAGTATGACCCCAAGTAGGTGGCAAGCGGCCCTGCATGTATTTGGGGAGGGTATGCTTCGTACAGCAATTCTCCAGGTTTTCACCCAATAATCCGACATATCTACTGGCCGAGCCTCTAGTTGGTAAACACAGCTACACGTCTAAGCATAAGCCATAATCAGCATAGAATAAAGATCCTGAAGCGTACCTTGCAATTCCGATCATTGCCCATGACGCTATTGTGCCGTTCTCGTCCGATGTGCAACTTAGGAGGGTGTCGAGTATGTGGATTAGCTCATCCTTTGTGGCAGTCATCCGGTCTAGCAGGAACGGAATGATCTGAAGGGCGCATAAGCGGCCTGTAAGATGTGAGTTCTTCGTCTGCCGCAAGAGATCATCAAGCGGCTGCACCATTCGGCGTCGCTTCCTGCGGCTATCCTCCACATCGTTGGTGGTGTCATGCTTCATCTTCGTCGTCGCGTAGATCCCCACGGCCGAAAGTAGAAATCCCAATGTTTGAGGTATTGCCCAGCTTTGTTCAGATTTCGTCGAACCCACTCGTAGATGCATCCCAGCTATACTTAGGGGAACTGGCTTGTGTTGCACTCCACTGCGGCTCAAGAACCTGAGTTCATCAAGCTGTAGCTGATCTCGCTCCGCACGCTTGGAGTACTCGGACTGCATGGACTGAAGGAGACCTTCCAGTTCGGTTCTGAAGCTCTCTGCACCTTCTGACTCTGAGACCGTCGATACATAAGGTCTCAAATGAACCAAGGTGATTAACATTTCATCCTTGAGAGGCATAGATTTCGTAGGCCAGAAGCGCCTTATCAACGGAACGATTGCCTCGACAATGTCTCGGGTCAGCGAGACGTCGTTTGTAGTGATCCTAGCGAGGATTCGATTCATTGTTGCGAAAGCAGCTTGATGAGAACGAGCTGCGTTTGCTGACGAATGAAGTAGATTCATCAGGGTTATCATTAAGGACTGAGCTTTCTCGAGGATTGGCGCATTCGGCGAGGAGGTCAGCTGGCAGAGACAAAGCACCAGCTCTTCCGCGTCAGTTTTGGTCCGACCATTGGCGGAGTCCTGTGTTCCATTTTCTCTCCTCGAGCCTGTACTCGCTTCTACCTGAACGCTAGAGCTGCCAGTACCAGAAAGCACGTACTGTGTCCTGTGGGAGGTAGAGGGGTCATTGCCCGCACTGCCATGGGAGAGCGCGATGCCGTCATTGCAGAAGTCAGTCAGCTCGTGCCATTCCTCTTTGGGCATATGCTCCACATGAGGCTGATGCTCTAACAACGTCCTCAGCGATTTAAGGTAGTCCAGGCACAGTGGTTCACAATACCCTCCATTCACCGTTGGTAGTGTTTGGGTAATGTGATCCACCAGTGCTTTGACCGTCTTTGGTCTTAACTTCCTTACTCCCACTTCAACAGCCAGGCGGAACACTGCTGCACATGACGAAAGCCTGGAGGCTGACTGATTTTTGGTGGTCGCTTTGGACGCCTTCACGTACACTGATTTTTCACTGGTTGCTAAACGGAAAAGAGCTTCGAATATCTTATGGTAACCTTTATCGGTCAGAACTTCACTAACCACGGGAAAAAGTCAGTTCATACAACGCTAAAGCATGGAAAGCCTCACGAACATCTTAGGGCTACGACGGTTTTGAGAGAGGATATTTTTTAGATCTATCCCTTTATTAGCTTGGTCAGAGCTTGTGCTCGAACATGGATGTACCAGCAAGACCGTCAGTGCGCTCCTTTAGTTTCCCAGACCGCACGCCTTCTACTTCCTGTGAGCCAGGCATATCCCAAAGCAATGACGGCTTCTCTCACCAAGTGCTTCGTTTATGTTCACGTCCCCCATGCTGTGGGCTCAGACCAAGCTGAGAGGTCCACCTGATGTCGTCCCCTAGCATGCTGTCACCGCATATGCAATGAAAACGAGTGAGCTGCCCCATTACCACTTCAACAAGAAATGAATGGAAGACATCCGATGACGAGAATGCAACATTGCTGGTGGGGAGTACTGAGGGTGTTTCTGGTCGCTGGATACTGGACGGTAAGGTGTAGAATACGGAGTAGAGGGCGCCTAAACAAAGTATTGTTGGCGCCGCTTTTCTTCGGAGCCCTCGCCGCCTTACGGACACGACAAGTTCTAGAGACTGCATACCTAGGGGTTACAATTACCTCAATAAGCTTTGCTTGATCCTCTAACGAAGACTCCGTTTATTAATTCCTTTTATATACAAAGCAGTCTTATACGGAGATATCTCTATTATCGAGGCATAAGGGATTGTCATGTTGTGGTTCTTCGGGTGACCGTATTACAATACGGCAAACAATACTGCGCGAAACACCACCAAATACCTAATACGTACGCCGCCGGTACCACCAACCAGCGATTTGATGTAGGTCTATCAAAGTGGTCATGAATGACCCAGACAGTCTTGAGAGCCTTCGAGGACTGCATCAAGATCTTCTGGCGCTGTCGGAAGCTCGCCTTACAAATGTCGAAAGACTATGGATTGAATTGGAGTCCAGGGTTGAGGAATTTAGGAAGCTACTTGACAAACCTCCGAAGAATGAGAAGAGCCGACAAACTGTATTAGCTGGTGAGCATAGGAAGAGCTTACCGCGAACATGTCTGTACAGAATCGCTGAGCTGATCTGAAACTGGATACAGGTACTATCACTATTGAGGACGAAGAGTACTCTATCAATGATGAGTTCAAGCAGGAGACCATACAAATATCTGATGCCCTCAATCTCGATGAAGTGGAGTCCGCCCGCAACCTCATCATCTCACAAGCCGAGGCGGAGAAACTGGACCGCTCCGCCTATGAGAGCTCGATCATACGGTTTCACGAACGGAGGCAGTTCCTCCTCGAATGTCTGCGTCTCATTCTAAGGCAATCGCTGGATGTTGATGGAGATGAGACTATACGGCAAACCTTCATGGAAATGGTGGCTTTGGTTCTACAGACGAAGGATGGGCCTGTGCGCAATGGGCCGCTCTTCATGCAGAGATGTCTTTCGGCTATGACTGATATTGAGAGGTGGCTTCAAGATTTGGCGGAAAGAATACAGAGCGCATCAGTCCTTGAACAGGCTCCGGTGTCTGAAATAGGGGAAATCATGGGCTTTCAACGCATGAGTCTGAAGCAGCAACATGAGTCTCTCGGTGCTATTACATGCCACCTCGTTAAAGCGGGTCGTACCAGCACCGCTGAGTTCCACATACTGCTGGAAAAGCTCAAAAGAATGGAGAAACTTGATTTGATACTGTTACATTATATCCCGTGTCTCATATCTTCATTCTGGCAGTACGGGTCTCCAGAAGGGAGTGTTTCTCTTGCCGAGGCAAGGTCAATTCATAACAAGATAGAAGCGGGTAAAGACTCCGACCCTTGGATGCTACGAAGCTTTCAGGCTGCTGCAATTGCTTGGTGGCTTGCTGAATACAGTGGCTGGTATGTCGATGCGCCTGTGGGGTCTCCTTTACAGGATGTCGATCTTGATGCAGAGGCAGCGGCTCGTTCAAACCTCTTCTTCGACGCACTCAAAGACGGAGCATTTCAATTCACCTTATCGATTGCTGCCGACAGTAAGCCTAATGAATGGTATGATCCGGCCAGGCAAGGCTTAACCCAGTTTCTCTTATTCGACGCGCCTGCGTTACCTTCTGAACCGATCTTGGTATCTGATTACTTTGCGACTTCACTGATGGAACAGCTCGAGTCATTCGTAGATACCTTTATCTCCAACATGCCTGACACTTTACGCAGGCTAAAGGCCGAGCAAGACGATCAGCGTAAGAGGCTCCGATCGGGCCTGCAGTCAAGTGTCCATAACGCCGTTTCCGAGCATGAGCTCCATCTCGAGCGGTTCTTGGTGATCATCTCTTACGCTTTCGAGAGTCGACCTGAGGCCGCCCAAGCGTTTTGGGCGGATCCCGATGGTAATTTATATGGGTTCTTGCAATGGTCGTCGAAACGCCAATCCACGCCGCGTGTAAGTGCGTTCTGCGAGATGCTCCGCGCTATCTCTGAAGGGGAAGAATACGCTGGTTCGGCGCATAAATTTCTCTTGGAAGAAGGGCAACCGGTAACCTCGAGAATACGTCGGTCCAGCTCGCTGAGTTGGGCACAGATTTTCGCAGAATTGCAGTTTTATGCATCGAAGATTCGAGACCGTCCTGCTAACCCGTCACCTGGCGTGCCAGTGGTGGGTAAGCCTATGGCAGACGAGATTGATGAACCGGAGAGTGCGATGATGTTGGAGTGCTATTTGCGGTTGACAGCACATTTGTGCTGCCAAAGTTCCAGTACAAGGTCCTGGATACTCACCCACCCAACCTTCCGACTTGTCGACGTACTTTTCCTCCTGTGCAGCAGTGCCATTCCAAGTCGGCTACGAGCGTGTGGATTCACGACTTTGACTGCTCTGCTGACGCAAAAAAATATGGAGACTGGTGAGCTTGTATGGACATCCCTAGATCAATGGATCTCTGGGGGCTACTCCCCATCGTCATTGCTTCCCAAGCCTGCTATCGTTCCGAACGCGCCCGCCTGGGCCGAAGATGCTATATTCGAAACAATTGCAACTGGCTTCGAAGAACCCAACACTTTTGTTGGGTTGCTCCGAGCGCTTATGTCTCCTTCTTCAGAAGACATCGGTCTCAACGACTCGCTGCCATATCCGGAAATGCTGGGCTCTGCATATCGAATGCCAGGAGTGGAACCGTACATCGACTTCGCGCTTGGACGGATCTTCGGCGTAAAAACGCTTGAGATACAGGATCCTGTCCAGCTCCGACTACTGAGGTGGAATTGTCTCGATTTCGTCGTTCTGTGCTTGTCAACGTTCAACGAGGATCTTGTGTTATTCGCAAACAAATCGACCATATCGGTTGACCAAGCTATGACCACCTCATCACTTGCTACCTACGTTCGTCTTCATCCCTTCTCACGAGTCATGGACTGGATGTTCAATGAACGGACAATTGCTGCTCTCTTCGCCTGCACTCACCAAGACGTGGACGAAATCAGCAGTGCCCCGCCTGATTCACCTCTTGTTCTAGCCGTGGTAAGGGGCATCGAAGTCCTTACTCTGGTGATGAGCCTCCAGGCAACGTACCTGGACATCGTGAGGCCTATACTTAAAGCCCAACCAAGTGCGAGAAGACCACCGGTCTCAAGTCCGTCACTGGCATCGCTCGAAGATAGTATTCTCAATAATCTGCATCTGATAGTTGACCTTGGACTTTACTGCGGCATTGGACATCAGGAACTATCAATGGTTTCTTTGAAGCTGCTGGAAAAGATTTCTAGTTCGCGGAGACTGATCTCACCGACAACATCCAGCCATGGCCAATGGTCTAACGGGAATAAGATCATCGGTATTCTGGAAAAAGACAATGAATCCGACCGGATTGCAAGATCACTCGCCTTGGAAATGCAGGTCGACGTCAGAGAACTCGACCAAGGACCGGACTCCCCTGGATACAACATCAAATCGGCCATTCTCGACTTCTTGAGCAGTTGTTTGCGAGCATTCCCAACTTATCCTACCATTGCTCATTCACTGCTTGGCTTCGTGTGCGATGGCGGCACTATCGACATTGATTCTAATGGTCTCTTCGCCAAGGGTATATCTCTCTTTCATGCTATTATGCGGATGGTTATGGATTACCCAGATATTCAAGGAGCTATGGTCCCGGCTTGGCTTATGCGCATCAGGCAGAAAGGTTTTCGAATACTGGAGACCCTCTGGACTTCACCCCTATCAGCAACCTACACAATGACCGAATTACGTGCAAACGATTTCCTCTCCGTTATCTTTCGTAGGCAATTCGTTGTGGAGTCCAGCACTATGTGGGACGGCCGAGCCAACTCAGACCCAGACTTTCTCATGGCGGATTCTGCAATTTGTTATGAGGATTTTCTTGACCAAAGAACAACTCTTTTCGGATACGCTGCTACTGAGCTTCGTATGGTTGCGCTTGAAGGCGCACCGTCTATCAAGAGTAGAGTGCTGGCGACACTTCTGGGAGAAACTTCTACAAGTGATCGTACTCAAATACCTAACCCCACCATCTTCGATCTGTTCGACTTCGCTGAACTCGGTATCGGCGGTGGACTTGAATTCCCTGCGTCAAAGTACTTCGCGGAGATGAATTTTAGAATCTGCAAAACAGAAAGTCCAGATGGATGTTCAAACTATGACCTACAGAGTATCGAGCAGCTGCTTGCCCTGCAACAGAAGGCTCTGAAGAAAGCCGGACGACTTCAGGGTACAAATGACGACCAGGAGATACACACTGAAGCTTTGAGGCTGATGCTTTATTTCCACGCCAGCAACCAGTGTCAGCAGTTACTTCGTGCACGCCGCCATGCCATCAGGTCCTGGGTGGAACTAATGATGGTAGTGCTAGAGTATAGCAACTTCGACTCGGGTGTCCGGACAGCTTTGGTACTCCAAGCTCTGCAAGTGATATTGCCGAAGCTGGAAAGATATGCGGTAGACAACGTATCGGAAGCGTCCGAGCTCGCCAGACTCTCCAAAGCTCTACTGTTCCAACTTGATTTCACGCCGACTTCCGCCTTGGCGTCTAGAAGAGCCGGTGATGTGGCTAATGATCGATTGTTCCAGCTTTTCCGCACCTCTCTTCGAGGGATCCAGTCAGCAGTGGCAACAACCAATTTGCGAGAGACTTTCTACAACATCTGCTACCGTTACCTTATTGGCATGGCCGAGATCTCTAATGGAAATCCAGTGCTCCGACGTCACAGCACACAGACAGTCAAAAGCGCTGGGGAGAAGCTGGTCGAAGTAATCTGCGATGATGCACTTACCGGAGAAGGAACGTGCAGAATATCTGCGCTCCTACTACTTGATGCTTTGGTCTCTTTGGCTAAGCAAGAGGATTCGAGACACATGATAGACTCTTTCGTTCGGATCAATTTCATTGGCATATTGGTTGACACTATCAGAGATATTCCGGTCGAGTTGAGGGAGACGAACGCTCGGGGTAAGTTACATATATGGTTGTGTGAATTTGTGTTGGTAGTTCTGACCTGTACCAGACGTACCGTTACTCCTGTCCTACTACAAAGGGAAATTATCACTCGTGTTACGGATTTCTCAAACTAGATTCGGTGCTGGCCTTCTGTTCGATGCGGGACTTTTTCAAGCTGTGCAGGAATCTGGACTATTTTCTGTTGACCCAGATATTGGTATCGGTATGGTAGCAAGCCCACCATGCAGTCCTTGGCTAATTCACACAGACATCGACAATCCAGAGGCGCTACAGAAGTACTACGAGCTTCTCCTATCGGTTCTCCGTATCGTGACGTCGCTTGTGTTGAGCAGGGGCCCGCAAAATGAGCACACACTCGAACAAGCACGAAACTTCCTGACCAGGAACCGTCAATCCATGGTATCGGTGTTAAAGCGACAGGCCAAGATTGGGGGTGTCTTGGTCGCAGATACCAGCAACAGTCTGGACGAGTTGGTGGAGTCGTATACTATACTTATAACCATGACCGGCTTTCTCGAGGTAAGTAGTCTGAACCTGACATATGGCTACTTCCTGAACTAAGCTCCGTATAGTTTGAGGGGAGAAGCATGACGAAGTCGAAGTCTCGAGCTTTCACTTGAATCTTAAAAGTCATCAAGCCATACGGGTAGCGAGGCTTGACGGAGTTGGCTTCAGAGGGATAACACTGTAGATAAAATAAAGATACCCAAGCGAAGCTTTTCAAGTCTCATAACCGCCGGCTGCCCGAAGCCTGTTCTATAACTTGGAGAATGTGTATCTTGCTGGTCGCTATAGAATAATGCATCAGAGATTCATTCTTTCGCTTGAATTGTTCCAAAATCCGCCGCTTATCTCCGTGATGTGCCATCTGTAGCTCCAACTTGACGTAACCTTTGAGCATCACACAAACGATCCATCCACCCATCGTCCGATAGATGCAGGATCCCAAGCCGTCAACTCTTGACGAGAGAGGCCGCAAATCCAAATCGCATTCTAAAAGGAAGTCACAACAAGCACCGCGGACTGTTGAACGCCACTCTTCACACAAAACAATTGCAGATCTCTTTGGAGGCTTCGCGAAGCCACTTCATAGACTGGAAGCAAGTACTCATGAGCTGTCGCCCTCAACAAAGCGCCTAAAATCCGTTCATACTAGCATCGAGACAGCCCTTGTGGCCCAGACCAGTCAGATCATACCTCCGGAAAGGATGTATAACTTCACTACCTCAGCTACGAAGACCCACAACGATGTCATCGATCTCACGACGTCCCCCAATGCGAGTCCCTCAAAGGGTCCGCTCGTCACGAGAAAGCCCAACGGCATTGTTCGTCCGTCGAACTTCACGCCGCACACTGGAGCAAAGAGGCTTGTGGTCAAGAACCTACGGAAAACCTCTCGAGCTAGCCAAGACCAATACTTCGATCAGGTTTGGGAGCAGCTAGAGGCTGCCTTGAACGCCATATTCACCCATAATAAAGTACCAAATTCGTTGGAAGAACTATATCGGGGCGTTGAGAACCTTTGCCGACAGGATAGAGCTCCGGAAATCTACAACAGGCTCTGTGAGCGGTGCGAGCAGTATGTCTCCGGGAAGCTGAAGGAACCATTGGTGTCACAAGCCAGGATCGCTGATGACATTGACGTCCTACGTGCTGTCGTCGGCGCTTGGTCAACATGGAATGCTCAGCTAGTAAGGATACCCTATCTAGAACTACTGAGTCTCGAGTCTGACAGCAGTGACAGACAACTATTCGTTCAATCTTCTATTACATGGACCGATCTTACTTGCTTCACTCGATGCCCAATCTGTCCATTCACGAAATGGGCCTGGCCCGGTTCCGAAGCCACATATTCTCTGATAGCAGCCTCAAGCCTAGGATACTGCAGGGAGCATGTGATCTAGTCACTGCAGACCGGATTTCAAACGGAAGTACGGTGGACCACTCTTTACTCAGACAAGCTATAGACGTATTTCACGTTTTAATGGTCTATACCAGAGACTTCGAGCCGATGCTGCTGGGTGGGTCACAAGCATACTTCTTCCAGTGGGCTGATAACCAAAGCTCAACTCGAAGCTTGGCAGAGTATGTGGAGGAGTGCCATAAGCTTATAGAGCGTGAAATGAGCCGATGTGAATTATTTGGTCTTGATCCATCCACACGTCGCAACCTAGTCACTAAAATGGAAGAGCTTCTAATCAAGCGCAAAGAAAGCATCCTTGTCTACACAGAGAGTGTGGCTACGCTCCTCGAAGATGACTCTATCGAGTCGTTGGAGCGGCTTTATTCACTGCTAGAACTTGAGCAACTCGGTGCGAAGTTGAGGCCTGCCTTCGAATCATATATCAACAAAACTGGATCCGCAATAGTCTTTGATGAAGAGCATGAGGCGGAGATGGTTACCAGGCTTCTAGAGTTCAAACGAAAATTGGACCTTGTCTGGAGAGTTGCGTTCCACAGACACGAAGGCCTCGGTCACAGTCTTAGAGAGGCTTTCGAGACGTTCATCAACAAGACGAAGAAGAGTAATATGACGTGGGGCACTGACAACCCCAAACCGGGTGAGATGATCGCAAAATACGTCGATATGCTGCTTCGTGGAGGCGCCAAGGCTATTCCAGCAAGCCATCCCTTGATTGGCAGCGAGGCCATCACTCGGGAAGAGGACGACGTGGAGAATGCAGTGGACGACGAAGATGCCGAGATCAGCAAGCAACTTGATCAAGTCCTCGATTTGTTTCGTTTCGTGCATGGTAAAGCTGTTTTCGAGGCCTTTTATAAGAAGGATCTTGCCCGGCGGCTGTTGATGGCTAGAAGCGCAAGTGCGGAGGCTGAGAAGAGTATGCTGGCGCGATTGAAGACGGGTGAGTAGTCAGCTGGACTTGACTGAGAGAAAGCGATAATAACATATGGCCAGAATGCGGTGCTGGCTTTACTCACAACCTCGAGCAAATGTTTCGAGATATCGATCTCGCACGGGATGAGATGGCCTCCTACAAGAGCATTCTTGAGGAACGCCAGCAAAAGACGTCGATGGAGCTTAGCGTCAACATTCTTTCGGCCTCCGCATGGCCGACATACCCCGACGTGCCCGTCAACATACCCTCGTCTATCCTAGAATCTGTCAACGACTTTGACAGCCATTACAAGGCGAAGCACACCGGGAGGAAACTCATGTGGAAACACGCGTTGGCCCACTGTCAACTGAGAGCTAGCTTTCCAAGAGGCAACAAGGAGATTGTCGTCAGCTCTTTCCAAGCCATTGTCCTCCTTCTCTTCAACGACACGACCCCAGAGGAGCAGATAAGCTACGCCGAGATCCAAGCCGCGACCGTTCTGTGTAAGTGCAATACCCTGAAACAATAGAGAAAGTGGACATTCCCATCTAACCGTCAGCAGCCGACGCCGAACTCAAACGGACCCTACAGTCCCTCGCATGTGCCAAATACCGAGTACTCAGTAAAACACCGAAAGGGCGAAATATCGGCGAAAACGATCGGTTCACCATCAACGACAGCTTCACGGACCCCAAGTACCGGATCAAGATCAACCAAATCCAGCTCAAAGAGACCAAAGAAGAGAACAAGGAAACGCACGAGCGTGTTGCCGCGGACAGGCATTACGAGACGCAAGCGGCCATTGTGCGCATCATGAAGAGCCGGAAGACCATCCGACACGCGGAACTGGTGGCGGAGGTCATGACGGCGACGAAGAGTAGAGGCGTGCTGGACCCAGCGGATATCAAGAAGAATATTGAGAAGTATACTCCCTTCCTTCTGTCATCTTCTCGGTGCATATTCATGGCGTTGTGCTAATATGGCTGAAATGGGCAGGTTGATCGAGAAGGACTATATGGAGAGGGAGGAGGGGAATGCGTATAGTTATTTGGCATAAAGGGCGACATGATAAGGCGTTGGAGGATTCAGACGACCGCTGTATGTGAGCAGCATGAAGGAATGAATCTATAGCCGGTGTATGTCGAGCTTATAGAGCAATGACTCGCATATCGCACATTGGATAGCTAAGTCTCCTGAAATGAAAGTTGTGATTAACAGTAGTATTCAACCTTCACACCCAACCACTCACAGAACGGCTGAGAATCTGATCATCATCCACAAGCATCCTGAATAGTAGTACCTCTTGGAAGTCCTTCAATGCGTCAATATATGTATAGCTTAAGCTAGGTTACTTCCTCTCTGAATCTAATCGCTACGTAGCCACGACCCCTGCCCCCACGTTCTAAGGTACCTTACCTACGAGGTACAGCTTACAAAATCCACCTCTACAGGCATCTCTTTAACGGACAAAATGGCAGTCCTCCCGGCGTGTCGATGGTTTTTGAGAACATACCGTGATAGAGTCGGGCTTCGATACCTTAGTCCACCATTAATGTTTATCCAGACAAAGGGCAGGCCGAGAAGCACTGATGGTTGCGAACTCGCTCGAAAAGGTCAAAACTCGGGCAGAGAGGGTCGAAGCTCGGGTAGAGAGGGTCGTGGAGGATTGTTCATCTCGATAGGGCAACCTCTGTCCTGTGCTTCGCTCCATGTTGTCTTTACAATCTGTGTGCTCGTCCTATTACCGAGTGTATTTCTGACATTCTTTTGCGGATTTGGGGCGGTATGTTGTTCGTGGTCCTGGCCACGAGGGAAAGCCTGTTTGCATTGTTGAAGCTGAGGTCAGGTGTGAGATGGGTGATGGAGGAACTAGGCCCCGGATCTACATAGTCGTGAGAATTTCAACCACCTAACCCATTTGATGACGACTGGACTGATAGGACAGGTCATAGACACGACGCAACGTCACTCCGCTTCGGCTTCTACCGACTCGGGAAACGAACATCATGGAAGGATAACTTCTTCAGCAGCGAAGATTCGGAAGGGGTGTCAGTACCATGGGGTATTAGCATTAACGTCATAAGGTTACAGCTCATGTCCAGAACGAAAAGCCATCTATACATTGACAGACCCAGCACCCGCAGTTCTTAACCCCTTCTCCTAGCCAAATACCACACTCCTAAAATGGCGGCAATTGTAGCAGGTAGGCCGACTCCAATGCCAATTCCCAAGGCAATCTTGTCACTCTCGCTGTACCCCCCGCCACTGCCGCCAGTTTCCCCGGGCGGCGAAGAACTCGTGCTTGCCGTTGGAGCGGATGTCGTGGATGCACTGGGACCGACAACTTTGAAAGAGGATCAGTACGGGTAAGATAAAAGTAGAAGGACCGAACTCACACGTCACGCCGCCAGACCCAGTTGTCGCTGCCGTCACTGGCCCGCTAGCACCACCAGCCAGCACACAAAAGCTCGAGAAGATCGCCAGCGCAGACGTGATATCGGCCGTCGCCGTGGAGGAGCAGTAGTACTCCACCCTTTCCACGATGTGGTCCGACAGCGACGCCGAGTTCGTCGCGTTGGCGCATGCACAGTTCGCAAAAGCCGTCGGAACCGCACCCGCATCGCAGACGCTGGTGACCCGATCCACAGCAATGGTAAAGGCGGTGGAGGCGCAGGGTGCGAGGCTGGCGAGATACTGTATGGCGGACATGGGGCCGATGGACGTGATGACCGGCTGAAACGATGAGGCGGCGGCACCGATCGCGCCGTTCCGGCAGTAGTCGGAGAAGACGGCCACGGCGGAGTTGATGTCTTCGGTCGCGGTGGAGCTACACTCGAACGCCACCCGACTGACGATGTACTTCGACACCGCGGCCGAGTTCTGGTCTTTGAGGCACGCGCAGCTGGCCTGAGCCGTGGGGCCGGCGAGGGGCGGGCAGTCCGAGGTGATGGAGTTGACGGCATACGCGAAACCCGTACTGGCGCATGGCGCTAGCGTCGCCACCGCGGGGATGTTGGTCAGATAGGCCACTGGAGTGGCTGAAAGGTGCGAGGTGGTTATGGTGGTAGGAGGAGGAGCTGTGGAGGTAGCTGGAGGAGGAGCAGCTGCGGAGCTAGCTGGAGGAGGAGCTGCGGAGGTAGCTGGAGTAGGAGCTGCGGAGGCAGCTGGGGGAGTCACCGCCGCACAGTAATCCGCGAAGACCGCCAAAGCCGAAGACACATCGTCGGTGGCAGTAGAGGAGCACTCGAACTTCACCAAAGAAGCAATCTGCCGCGATGCGGACACGGAGTTCTGATTCTTCAGACACGCACAACTGGCGTAGGTGACAGGCGCATCACTGATGTTGCAGTCGTCGGTCAGGCTGTGGACGGCATAGATGAAGCCGTTAGAAGCACAAGGCACGAGTTTTGCTATCGCCGGGAGGTTGGTGACATAGAGAGTCTGCTGACTCCGTGAAGGCTCAAGCAAGCAGAGAAACCATACACAATATAGCAACCAGTCCTTCATCATCGAAGACAGGAACTATGGACGCTGAGTATGAAGGAGAGAACTTCAACATGGCGAGCATGAGAACAATTAGGGGTAGAGAACGACCCCTGCCTGGCCCCAGCTGGGTGGAGATTAGGCGGTCCTTCATGAGGCTGCAAGGCTTCTCCAAGCTGCGAGCTGCAGATGGTGGTTGCTCACCGGCGATACGAGCAGACACGGGATAGGGCGCGACTAGAACCAAGGCTAACTCCAAAAGTCCGGACCCCACGAGTTTAGGCGACACTCCCATATAGGAGTAGCAGGATATATTCGTGGGGTGCCCCATGATTTCGTAACTGGCCTCCATGCTGGGACCAAAATCTTTGACGATATTTCATGTTTCTCAGAAGACCAGAACTTTTGTTATGGTTAAGATGACTTACCTGCCGCTCGCTTGCTTGCAGTACGTGTATCACTGATGCTGACCCGGCGCTCGCTTGTGCTTGCTTATTCAGCAATATAAGGTACGTACCTTACCTTAGCTCGGGGAACTCCCTAGGAGTATCAATGGGCATCCTTTTACCCAGCGTTCAATCGAGCTATATGCTTATAACTTATAAAAAAGAACTGGTGTCCCATTTCTCCGAATGCATTGGAATTTATCCCAATAACCATACTTAGATTTCGAACCCCTTACCCGGGGTGAGAACGGTTGAAGCCCATGTTGCGCCCGCCGCCGACTTTTTGATGAACTGATCGACATTTATATATCAAAACAACGCCCTTCTTTCTAATCTTCAAGGCGGCTGATTAGTTCATCTGGATCGTCCCTTTGCGTCGGCTGGATAGTTCAGAGGTAGAATTCTTGCTTTGGGTCGTCTTTCCTGATTGTAAGAGGTCCTGGGTTCGATTCCCAGTTCAGCCCCTTTTTGCCTTGCTTTTGTCTTTTTAGTGAGACGTGAGTCTAAGGTAATCGAGTGGCGAAGTCCACCCAACGTCAATCAGAGAGGAGCCCATCAATTCCCGAAGTGGGATCCCCCCTGGGTGGTAGATGCTGGTGTCAGGGGTTTTTCCGAGTTCGCACATGAGCCCAGTCTCTCACAAACTGCTTGTCATTGCGCCATTTTACACTCCACATCGCCTCCTTTCAAGCTCCAATTCACTCCTTATTTTCCCTGCTCTTTCGAATCTCAAGAATGTCCTGGATATGCGGAGCGGATTCAGACCATCAGCTTGACCAGAAGCTTTCAGCGACTTAATCCCAAAGAGAGAATTGACGAGCACGATGTCTCCGGCAATTCTGCATTGACCGCCAGCCACATTGGCGTGAGATCGCGAGCTGCGGTCGGTGACAGACCCAAGTGATGACGTTCATACAGATAACAGCCCTTTTCCTCTGATACTCCCAGGCGGAACTACCGTGCAGCACGAGCATAGTGTCTCCAGGCACAGCTTCTTTCTCCTAGGCTGCGGTGCCATACTGTCCGACGCTCAGATGGTCGCTGAATGTATAGATACAGTACAGTGAAAAAGTGGCTCCGCAGGTGATAGTCGTGACTATGGGAAGCAGGATTGACTCTTGGCATGGCATATAAAGCAACAACATCCCTGACGGCACACTCCCTGATCGGACCAGATCTCAGACCAGAAGCAACGGCCCTTGGAAGCCGAAGACAGGTATAAGGATGATCGACCCCAAGCTGCTCTTCTCTTCCTACAAGACGCTGCTCTCTCGTCTTGACGACTTCTTTTTGCTCTCGATATCGGGCTAGTATATCCATATCATCAATGTCTGCGCATGTTCCGCACCATGCTCTTCTTGATGACTTTTCAACACATGTGGCCAGTTCCTTCGGCCCCCTGCACATACCTCGGTGACTAGTCATATCTGCCGGCGTAGTAATGCTGGATAAGTCCTTTGGATGTTAGTCGCCAAGAGCTTCACCTCTTGACTAAAATGCTGGTCTTGTCAATGTTTCAGCAATCTCGTCGTTTCCTTGCCCTGACGTTATACTTGATCGAACAGCCCGTCTTGCGTAAGATCACCGAGCCTAGCGCGCGATCTTCAAGAAGCTCTTGGCGGCCCTCTGGAATCTAGAACACGTTCCATATATTTGGGTAGCGCGATAGCTCAGTCGAGATGTCCCAGCGCAAGGTCAATATCGTGTAGTTCGCACGCAAGAACAGAAAACAGACAGTTGTTCGAAGGTCTAGCATTCGTTCTTGAGAAGATCAAGACCGGGGCCATGTAAGACGACGAAGGAGATGGTGGGAAGCATCGAGCTGCTGACGGCCTTTGACGGGGACGCTTTCAATGTCATCCCATCCGACAGCACCATTTCTGCTCGGTCGAGACTTTATGGCGCGAGGTCGAATGATGACGGACTCGATCTTCCGGGGCGGGATCATCCTGAGCTGTAAGGTTTTTCGCTGGCCAAGCTGGGGCTTGCAAGTCGGTGCGATGGGGCGGGAAGATCAGGAAGTGCGTTGCTGGAGAGATGGAAAAGAGAGTGGATCGATGAGAGATACCTGTTCCAACACGATGCATGTACTAAGGTATCTAAGGTAACTGTCGTTATTGTAAGTACCAAGTACCTAATCTTATGAACATACTCTAAACCTCAGGTCTATGCCCTAACTACCTCCCGCACCCTCCCCATTCCACCCACATCCATCCCTACCTTACCTCCATACCTCCCCCATCCCCCCACCGCCCTCAAACTCCACCAAAAAAGACTCAAACCCTTTCCGGACCCCCCCCCCCCCCCACCAATCTCACTCACCCCCCTCTCCCTCCCCCTTCCCCCCCCCTCAACAAAACCCTCCTCCCACCCAACCGTCATCCTACTCCTCGCCATATCAACAACCCCCCCTTCCTCCACCGCCCCCACCTCCCAACACCCCTCCTCCCACCAACCGCCCGCTCCAAACACCCGAAATCGTCGCCGCGAACCAACAGCTCCACGAACCCGTCGTACGCCTCCAAATTGCCTTTGCTCAGGTTGCCCGATAGGCTGAGGGCGAGGTTGCGGGTTGAGGACGGGGTGTGGTACTTGCTCGCTCTTAGCGGAGTGTAATTGTGTATGGGCTGGGGTGCTGGGACGGGAAAGGGAAGGGAGAGGGGGAAGGGAAAGGGAGGGGGGGAAAGGGATGGGGGGGTACCTGGGTGTATTTGAGGACGCCGTGGCGGGCGAGCCATTCCCGTACGAGGGGGCCGTGGCGCGTCGTCCAGTGGGCGTGGAAGTCGGATTCGCTGAGGTTGGGGTTGCGGTAGCAGAGGATGGTGAATCGCAGGAGACGGTCGGTGGGCGGGGCGGTCGCCATGGTTTGGCTGGTTGTTTTGGGGCTTGGTTGTTCGTGCGGAGGGAGGTCTCTGTATGGTTTTAGGATGGGGCGAAGGTGGGAAGGAGGAGGAAGTGCGGTTGAAGTAGGTAGCTGGGGTTGCACGGATGTGTGACATGACGTCAGGAAGAGCATATGTGCCTGTTGTCACTGTAGTGCTCATGCCGAGCTGTGAGGACGATGGAGGAGGAGGTTCGAGAAAGATTGGTAGGTAGACGGATGCGCATGAAAAGTGAAAGCCGAGTATGTAGTTAGCGTACCGTTCATTGGTCCATGATTTGAGAGGATATGATTGTGTGTATGCAACAGCCTGGCTGTATCTAGCTAGTAGGCTTGACTGCAACATATGTGACACCCCACTGAGCAGGTAGCAGAAGGGCAGGGAACCAGAACAAGCTTCTCTCAGTGCTCCTATGACTCCTTTCATGCTCCCGCTTGCTCCTTGTAAAGACGGGATCGGTGATTAGCAACTTTCAACTCGGGGCATATGATACAAATGTATATCCACACCGACTCAGATACGCCTGTCTGCCTCGAAATGAAAGTCAAAGGTCAGTATGAATAATGTGGGCACGACGTGATGTGATGAGTAATGACACCTGTGGGAATATGCTCCATGATAACAACGGATAGAAGATGAAGACCGCACTTTTCGAAGCAGTACGTCGAAGAGGATAATGTGGATGATAGTGATAGGGTCGTGCTAATGACGGTGATGGTGTGAAGTATTGGCAGTGACGAGGTCAAAGTCGTGACGCTGTATCGATGAACATAAGAAGAGGACGGTGACGAGACGCTCCAGGAGGAATTGTTGGATAATGGCGATTCGCATTGGTTCGAGCGCGAACAAAGGTGAAGAGATCGAACCAGCGCCGGAATTGAAGTGGGACGACGATCTGAGCCGCTTAAACATGCATCCGATCGAGCTCCTCATAAGGCAAAGGATCTCCCTCATATTCCTCAATAACAGCCCGTCCATAGCCCGGTGGACTGGCGGGAACATCGTCATACATAGGCGGCTGCTCCTCATCCCAGCTGATACCCAGTCCACTCCGCTCCGTGATCAAGAGCGTGAATTGCATCCTCAGCACCCTGGCCGCTCCCGTCGGCGTTATCAAATCCGTTCTCCTGTTCGTGCAGTATTCCTCGGCTACGATCATTTCGAGGACCAGTGTATGCGTAATGGAGAGCCCGGTGGGTGATACGACATCACAAAGTGGTTTCATGGACGGTTTGACCGAGGCCTTGAATTCCAGCTCAATCTGCCCTCCCTGGGTGTCAAAGTCCGTTTTCCACCCGTCTTTGATATCCTCGCCTCCGATGGTCCGCGTGTCCTGATGCAAAACACCCTTTCCGTCTCCACCGACTTTGTGTGCGTGTTTGTGGCAGGCCGGCGAAACCATCTTGCTGTGCTCGTCGATGCGCCAGTTCATTTTCCGTAGTCGCCAGCGCGTTTGCGTGTCCTTGCCCTTGGTGACCACGCCGTTCATGCGCATATCGACAAGGAATTCGCCAATTGGGTATATGACAGGAGGAAGGACGACGGTAGCTGCGAGGTTGGTGGGAGGAAAGATCCGCACCGAGGATTTCTGTAGGCCCGGTATGAGTGCACGCCCGATCTTGAGCTGATGCTTGAGATCAATGTTGTCGGAGAGAGACGTGACTGCGTGTGCGGAGAGAAAGTACTCGATCACGCCGAGGTGACCATGAGTCGTTGCCGGAAGGTGGCCTGGGAGGAGGTAGCTGAACGGAAATTGATGTTCGCCCTTCTTCAACAGGAGCGGCTCCTTCACGAATTCCCACTTGAACAGCTCACTGCCCTTCACCGCGCAATCCGAACAATCTTTTGATACCGGCTTCTTGGTCGTCACCACTGCGAGCAAGTGCATCTCGAACTTCTGCAATCGGATATCTGGCTCCGTGACGGTGAGCTTCAGCTGGCCAGATAGTAGGGCCCCAGTAGACTGGTTGGGATTGCCGTAGAAGACGAGAGGGGGAGACTCAATGACCACGTCCATCTTGGCCGGTTTCGTTGCCGCCATCTTGGGACTGTGCTTTGCAGGCGACACGATCCCCCTTGGAAAACTGAGGCGCTTCTCTTTCTTGTCATTGTCCTTGTGGAGGAGGAAGTGGTCCATGGTGAAGGTATGCCGGCGCTGCTCCCCCAATTGAGAGAGGTGTTTCTTGGATCGTGTCGATGCGGTCTCTACGGCAGGATCAGGAGTGAGTGAGTATGTCGGCAAGGCTGGGTTGCGTCGGAAGCTTAGAGTGCGTGAGGGCATGATAAATGGACAAGTCAAACCGTCCGTAGCTGATGTAGGGAAGCGCGGGTGAGTGTACAATTAGGGAAAGGATAGTGTTGAAGAAGGGAAACAACAATAGAAGCTGCCACTGCCCCTCCAAGCCTTTATTACATGTGTGGACAATAAGGTACTGTGACAAGGTACAGTATTACTCACATTGTTAAGGTACTGACACTGACATGTCTAAGGTATGACTTCTGGGTGACGAAATAGACCGCCGCAAAGGACTAGAACTCGACTTGCCTTACCCTACTTACATCCTGGCAACCTCCGCCCCTCCTCATCCAAGCTTTTCGTTGCCCCGTCCCATGTGCGGAGAGAGAAAGAAAAAGAGTTTACCTTAAATTGTCCCGGCTGACCTCGCTTACTTAGCGTGCAGTGCAGGTGCATGTGCAGGTGCCTGACATCAGATGTACCTTAACCTATCAGATTTAAGGTATCTTAGATCGTGTTTCTCAATAAGGTTAAGGTAATCAATCGTCATCCCGTGGTAGAGGGGCTACGACCCTACCCCAAACTGCAGTTGCATCCGGTACTCTAAGGTACGTCCGAACTTAGGCTGACTAAGTCAATTCGAGGGTTACCTTACCTTACCGGAATCAACGCCTTGCTTATGCCGGAATCGAATGTGAAAGCGGAACGCCTTCCTGAGCCCCGATATCCCGGGGTGATCACCCGAGATCATACACCCGATCATCGCCTTGCAGGCCTCGCTTGATGCCTTGAGGCCACCGAGGCCCACCAAGGCTCACACGCTCCATATCACGGGAACAATATATGTAACCTTAGTCAGCTGGCTGGACCATCTCCACGGAGCATTCCCTCCAATCGGGGTCGTGAGCGGAGCTGAGTCACCTCCCGTTGCACACACGTTGTTCCAAGCCCTCGTCTCATTGTGTTGATAATATCATCTTCAAACACGATAATTATTACCTTGCCGTCTTACATCTACATCACCATTCTCCCAACACCTTAGGCCACTGCTTCCACGAACAGGAGGTGAATCCCGCACGTGTTTGCCGGGTAAGCTGTGGGTGGCATTCTCTCCGATCGTCTGTGCTGCTCTGTTCGACAGAGAGTTGTCCTACCTATGGTACTCACTTATGCGTTCACTGAGAACCCCCTCCTGTTGCAACACTTGACTCGAGGAGTACCTTGTACTTGGGCGTGCTCCAATGATGTTCCAATGATGGATGGCCTCATCGGCCAAGTTTCAGCCTGAATTCGAAGGGGTGGTCATAGAACTTTCCACGCTTTGGTGTCGCCGAGGAAAGGGTGTGGTGAGGGGTGTGGTGGTGGAGAGGGGAGGATGGCGGTGGTGTTGGTGGTGTATATGTCGAGCCTGGTTGTACGGTACGGTATGTGGAGAAAGGATTCGTGGTCCTGGAAAGGATGGAAAAGGTCTGGAATTGTATGAGGTATATGGGAAGGTAAGGTAATGGACCTACGCTTGCTCTGTATCATCTCCTTGATACCCACGCCACAATCTCGGTCCAGGCCGACCGACCTTACGCTCTCAGAGGGATTGCATAATAGGTAAGACTGCAGGTGTACAGTTGTTTCGAGAGTGTATTGTACATATGAACATTTCGCGCCCTCGACAGACTATGAACACCAAAACCGACCGGATGCGATGACTCAGACGGTCAATATCTTCGCCGAAGCTACTTTGTAAACAGGCACGAGAAACGGAGCCAATCATCCATAGAGGATTTTGCGAAAACTTACACCGCCGCTAGACCACTTCCACTTCCAGTCGACCGGTCCGCACCTCATCCTCAGCACCAAGAGGTGACGACGACGACGAACGATCCTTCGCATGGACCGGGCCTTCGATGTGATCTCGAGTTCCACCGTGCCCGTAAGGATGTCATATCTCGCCGTGGCCGGGAGGAAGGGTCGCCACTCCTCAATGGCATCAGGCATGCCCCGGTGGTCCCAGCTCCTCGTCTGGTTGTTCCATCGCCGATTGCCCAAGAGCAAGCGCACCCATCGTTTCAGGTAATTGTAGTCGCGAGCCCGGCGCATGCGGGCGCGCTCGAGCTTGCGTTGCACCTGGACGAGGCAGGCTTGTGCGCCAGAGTGCTCATCGCCCATCATTCGGGCCTGTTCGAGGGCGTCGAGGGAGTTGTTCAGAGCTTTGCGGTAGGCGCGGTATGAGTCCTGGAGGAGAGGCTTCGCTTCTCGCATCAGGCGGAGCGTCAGCTTGATACTTTGTCGCATGTTGAGGTTCGCAATGTATTTGTTGTACATGGGCATCGTTGGCTCGACGTTGTAGGGTTCCGATATCATGGTCTCCCATAGGCTGCCTACGCTGGCTAGGGGCAGTTGGCCCTGAGAGGCGCCGTCGGTTTTGCGGCGACCGTCTCTTGGGCGGGATAGGACAAAGGTCCATTCCAGAAGTTGAGACCAAACATTTCGATGAATTCGGAGCGAGTACTGGCGCGAGAAATGGTCGACAAGTTTCAGCGCTGTTGGAATGTCGTTGTTCGAGCCAAAGATATGAGCAATTGCGAAAAGTAGTTCGCTCGTCGGACGTAATGGAGAGGTTTCCGGATAGACTTCCACGACCTCCATGGGGAGCTCATCGTCTGCCATGATCTTATCGACGTCTACACTCCAAACTTTGCTCAAGATGGTCTTGACCCCGTCCAGGTCGCCCTCTCTTCCCATGGCAGTCATCATCACCACGAACGTCCGTTCGGTTCCAGGCATCCCTTCACGAACCATGCGGTCAAACAGCCGTACTATAAGGTGCTTCACACCCCAGGGCTCCCCAACCTGGAATCCACTAAATTCCTCCCTTCGCTTCTTGGGCAACCTCATGGCCATGTTGTGGGGTATCACACGGAGCTTGTGTTTCTGTCCAGCTTCCCAGAACCCCGACCAGCACTTGACTTCCATGTAATGATTGTAGCACGCTGTGTCGGGCTTGATTTTACTTTTGTGTAAGTGGTACCAAATAGCATCGGCCGTCGCAGCGTCCCCGGTATATCGAGCGCAGTTCAGAAGCATCCTGAAGTCGGCCATGCGTAGGGACTTCCCTGCTTGACGTCTCTTCGATATGATATCCTGTATCTGTCCAACAAAGTCTTTAAAGAAGGTCTGTACCGGTCGAATTCCCATCGTTCTAAGGTCAGCAGAACTTAGGTCCTCCAAGGCATCCTTGTAAGGCTCCACGAAGTATCCAGGATGTAAAGCTTGGAGAATCTCCGTAAAAACTGAAGGCGGAATGGATTGGACGTATTCCAAGTTTGTGGACGCTTCAGAGAATGCTCGTAGGAGCCCCTCTGGATAATTCTCTCGAAGATATATCGGAACCAATTCCCGTGCTAGTCTTTGTCCAATCTCGGCCTCAGATTGATCAGCTTTTGTGGTGGATGGGCCATGAAGGTCAGGATCAGAGAGTCCGGCCTGCCGATGGCTCGATTTTGGCAGAGACTCGGAGGTTGTAACAGAGCCATTGCTCGCCAATACCTGCTGATACCGGCGTCCTTCCCCGACTGACCGTGAGCGCAAGGGAGTAAGCCTCGGCGGGCAGCTACGGTGGCATGTCGCAGATACGAGACGAGACCGTAGCGCCTCGAGACGAAGAAAAGAACCCTGCATCAATTGCAGGGCAACCGATTTGCTCACTCATGTGGAAGGCACCGTGAAGCGATATACGGAACTTTTTTCTCGACGTCGCGAAAGCGAGAACGCGCTAGCGCAGTGACCCCAGCTCCAGCGCTCGAGCTGCAGAGCTCTCTTGCCCAAAGGAACCACAACTTTGAAACGCTAATATGGCAGATGTCGATGATGGAGTAGCTGCTCCAGTCTCAGAGCCGCTCGACCTCGTTCGTCTGTCGTTGGATGAGATTGTCTTCGTCAAGCTGAGAGGAGATCGCGAGCTCAAAGGTCGATTACATGTGAGTCGAGAATTCTATGCGCTGGGCCCTGAAGCGAATCCCATACTCTTATATATGCAGGCTCTCACTGATTGATGTATTCTAGGCGTACGACAGTCACTGCAATCTCATATTAGGAGACGTGGAGGAGACGGTCTACACAGTAGAAGAGGACAGCGATGAGGAGGAGACAGTCAAGATGAGTTGCGGCTACAACCGCAGCCTTGAACGTCTGACTGACTTCCTTGCAGACCGTTACGAAGCCGTCGGAGATGCTATTCGTCAGAGGTGAGTCGTCGATGCCGCTCGTTGTGTGTGGAGTCCTTGTAACTGATCAGGCGCAAGGTGACTCGGTCGTACTCATCTCACCGCAAGCGCCATCATGACACACCCATATCTCTGCAAACGGACTGTGGATCTTGGGGGGTTGCCCCCCAGTCAGATGGAGAATGACCCGACAAAGGGAAAATCGAATTGCCTGGGAGGGAGCAATGTCTACTGGTGATGGGCCTCGGCTGAAGCGCCCAAGTGGATCAACATCGACGAAAGTATTAAAATAAAATTCCAGCAGTCCTGTTCCAGACTAAATGTCGAATCTCCATTACTTTAGGAAGTAGTGAAAATTCAGCGGAGACTTGTATGCCTCATCTCACCCAGCTGTGACTCAGAAGCTTCAAATATTGACCATGATGTGCGTCACGACCTGCGGCCAACTCTTATCGATAAAGACTTGCCCTCCCCAATCCTCTACTGCTCCCAATCATCTAACCTCCACAACCAAGTCTTATCATCAATATACCGTATCAACATAACGATTATTACAATTGGTGAGCAGGTAGAAAGTCCTGATGATCACTCGAATATCTCGACCCAGGCGGCCCCACGGCTACTGCGATTGAACCGGTAACCAACAGAAGATGACGGCAGGCGTACAGAAACAGACACCCCAGGAGCGGCGCAAAGGCGAAACTGTTAGTAGGCTCCCTAAGCCATTTCCGACACTAACATGTCACCACAGGCCTTGAGCGCATTCGCCGACTACGTAGAGAAGCAGCAAGCCAAGCGGCATCACCCAGGGCGCAACGAATCTGTAGCCCCAAGTGACAGCGGATATTCCACCCAGTCCACCATCACCGAAGATCATGCCGAACTTGACATAATCGACTCGTTGGGTCTCTCAGACGTCTCTTCGCAAGTCCGCTTGAAAGACCTGTTGCTGGATACAAGCGAAGAGGCGGAGGTGACCCTACAGCAACTGGGCAATCTTCTGCAAAGCCGACTCCTCGAAGGTCATGGAGAGACGTTGTTCGATCTCGGTCAGGAAGATAATGGCGAGTCAATGGTTTTCAGCAAAGAGCAGTGGGACGTCGCGCTGGACCGGATACGGCGGGCGGCGAGTGCGCTGAATGCCGACTGTCAGATACTGTTGACACGCAATGTGGGTGGTCCGGAGGAGGCGGAAAGCAAGAACGAGAAAGAGAAGGGCGCATCGGGGAAGATCATGATACGGCAGAACCCGGTGACTGTCGAGGATGTTATCGAGACACGTATCGCAGTGGTGGGCAATGGTACGCTTTAAGTTGCAGGCAACGAAAGGTCGATCGATACTGATGCTGGAGATAGTTGATGCTGGAAAGAGTACCATGTTAGGTGTCCTCGTAAAAGGTGGCTTGGACGATGGACGTGGAAAAGCACGTGTCAATCTCTTCCGGCACAAGCATGAGGTCGAAAGCGGACGTACCAGCTCGGTCGGGATGGAGATTATGGGATTCGACACGCGGGGGAATGTTGTAGCGTCGAGTGTGCCGGGCAGGAAGCTTTCCTGGGAGGAGATTGGCAGGCGCTCGGTACGAAGCATTGCTTCGCGGTGCGGATAACGACTGATCTGAAGTAGGCTAAAGTGATTACCTTCACCGACTTGGCTGGCCATGAAAGGTATCTGCGGACGACAGTGTTTGGTTTGCTCAGCAGTAGCCCGAATTACTGTCTGTTGATGGTCGCCGCGAACAATGGTCTGATTGGAATGAGCAAGTAAGAATACCTGACGCAAGAAGCATCTCTTCGTCGCGTCTAATCCCAGGAATACAGAGAGCACCTGGGCATTGCCCTTGCACTGAACGTGCCAGTGATGGTGGTAATCACAAAAATCGACATCTGCCCCCCGCAAATCTTACAGCAGACCATCACCCAATTAACAAGGATACTCAAATCTCCCGGTGCGAGGAAAATCCCAATCTTCATCAAGAACCACGAGGAGACGATAAACACCGCTGTAATATTTCTTATGCATTCACCTTGATACCCGGACAGCTGATACGCACATCCAGACCCAATTCGTCAGCCAGCGAATATGTCCCATCTTCCAAGTATCCAACGTCACCGGCGAAAGCCTCGACCTGGTGCGGACCTTCCTCAACATCTTGCCGCACCACGGCCACTACGACGCCGAAGCGCCCTTTGAATTCCACGTCAACGACACCTTCTCCGTCCCCTTTGTCGGCACCGTCGTCTCGGGCATCGTCAAAAGCGGTAAGCAGCTGACCCCTCCCCTTCCCTCTCTTCCCCCTAGCCTAGCCTATCCACCCTGCCAGTCACCCCAACCAACCACTCAACTAAGCCAAAGCCCACAGGCCTCATCCACGCCGGCGACACCGTCCTCATCGGGCCCGACTCCCTCGGCCAATTCACGACGACCACCATCCGCTCCATCGAACGCAAACGCATCCCCGTCCCCGTCTGCTCCGCCGGCCAATCGGCCTCCTTCGCCCTGAAGCGCGTCCGGCGCAAAGACGTCCGCAAGGGCATGGTCGTCTTGCCGAAACTCGACCATCCGCCCAAAGTCTACCGCGAGTTCGTCGCCGAAGGTCAGTCGGCCACGCCCTCGCTTCTTTTTCTCCCTTTCTACCTGCTCTCCCCCACCTACCTACCCCCACCTCACCTCCCCCTAACCAACCAACTAACCCCCCACCCCCAAAAACCAACAGTCCTCATCCTCTCGCACGCGACAACAATCAAGACCAAATACCAAGCCATGCTGCACGTCGGCCCCGTCTCGCAGACCTGCGCCATCGTCGACCTCGACCGCGCCTACATCCGCACCGGCGACCGCGCCACCGTCGTTTTTCGCTTCGTCCAGCGCCCGGAGTACCTCTCGCCCGGCGATCGCATCTTGTTCCGTGAGGGCCGCACGAAAGGGCTGGGGATTGTTAAGAGTGTGGGGTATGACGCGAGTAGGCCGTTGAGGGGGGTTGAGGAGGGGGAGGGGGATGGGGAGGGGATGGGTGGTGGGGGTGGGGGTGAGGGGGGGAAGGATGGGCGGGGAGGGGGGGTGGGTGAGGGAGGGGGTTAGTTGGGGGGCTGGTGCGGGTGGTTTTTGGGGTGGGGCGGTGTGGTGCGGCGTCCTTGGTGGAAGGCGTGGTGTGGAGTCGATTTGGTTGTTTGTCTTTGGTTGGCACGGTCTGTTATGGAGGGCGTTCCCTCCGAGTCAGGATTATACATAGTCTACTTCCCGTGCCTTCAACGAATACGTCGCAATTTCCTCGTATGGTGCCAGAAGTGCATCACATCCGTTGACAACAGAAACATTCAACTGGCACTTTGCCGCCTCAATAAGGTATCACGCAAACCAACCCTGGTAACCTCACGGTGATTGCCAACAGGCCAAGCAAGCAAGCAATAAGCTTATCTCGCGACTAGTGCATTAACCGCGCCGTCCCGAGAGCCGGAACGTCAGTCCGCCTATCCAAACCCGACCGCCTGACCGCCTCACCTCGAATCTGCCCGCCAAGCTGTACGGCCTGAGCGCGGCATCTAGCTACCCAGCTAGCAAGCTGTGAAAGAGAGATAAGAGAGTGAGACGGGAGACATGCGACAAGATTCTGACCGAATAGATCACTTCCAATCGATGCGCCAAAGACGGAGACCAAGCGAGCTTCAAATTTCAAGAGTGCCGACGCGCGTACATGGATGGCTTGTTTCAGACGGACTAGATGTGGTTTAGATTACACAAAATTGAAATGAGATGGAGTAGAATGCAATGAGAAGGTGGGACATGTGATGAGGTTGCTGGCTTTTATCCTAAATCGCCGCCGTTGCCGCCTGCCGCCTCGCCGCCTCGCCGATTTGAGGAAAGAAACAATGTGACGAGATTGGTAGGTTGTGGTGAGATAGGAGATGTGCGACAGATGTGGAAGTACCCTGGAGAGAAGAGCGCCTTGGACGCCGTGTGGAGAGAACGTAGTATCGTGGAAGATGTAGGTAGGGGGTCAGCTACGGGAGCCGGGAGGGGTTGCAGAGAGGAGGAAAACAAAGCGAAAGAGAGGTGAGGAAGGAATGGTGGTATTGGAGTACCATGTGGTGGGGCGAACAACGGGAGTTTGGTGAGGGCCGCTTACGGCGACGTCTGACCGTAGAGCTGATGGTAGGCGGCGTGCGCTTCTTTGAGAGCTAATTCGGCGGGCTATTAGTTACGAGCAAATCGGAGGTGAGCTCGGACTGAACCAGGTGCAAAACTCACTGCGCAGGACTTTGGTCTGGCCGGAGGTGTTCTCGCAGGCCAGTTGGAGGGTTGTGCCGTCGCAAAAGTCTAAAAGAACGCCTGAGGGGGTCAGTTTCGACCATTTCGGTGATGATGGCTAGACCTACTGTTAGGTAGCTCTTGTCTGTCGTGGTCAGGCATGTATGGGACGCGGAACTCGGAGAGGTGGTAGCGTTTGGCGGTCGATCTTGAGTTCTAGTGTTGAGAGAGGATCGGATTAGTTCTTAACTAAGGTATATACCAATGCTTTGTTGCAGATAGATATGCGGAGGTGTCTTACAGCATCCACTTTCGTGAGACTCAGGATCAGGTAACCTTGATCGTCGACCATCAGATGTCGTCTCTTCCAGAGCTACATCGAATAGTATATATCAGCGGTTTTGCATATACTCAATGTAAGGTGAACCTTACCAAGGTGTCTGGAAACTGAACGTTCACGTCCCCAATGTCCACTACTGCTGGTACCGACTCCACTATCGACTCACCTTTAGCGACGGTTTCTTGCTCCTTCGTCGGGCTGAGGGCTTGGATCAGACTTCTGCGTGACGAGGACGAGATGGACGACATCCGTTTTAGGAGTCGACTCCTCCTTGATTCTTTCTTCTCCTCTCCCCTTTCTTCTATGGTCATATGACCATTGGTTGAGATGATTTCGTTTCTATGGCGACTGAATGGAGAATTCCCGCTAGCTGCTCCGTCATGTTTTGACGCTGAGGCTGAAGCTGCTTTTTCACTCCTTGTTCCAGGGCTTGAAGGGGTATCAGACCCTTTTCGAGATTGGTAGCTCGAAGCTGGGAATATTGTTCCTTGACGCTCTATCGTAATCGGGCTTTGATAGAGATCTTGGCTGACAGGTTCAGAGGCGTCTGCTGGAACTGTCGGTGCTCCATTGTGTGAACCTCGAAGGATGCGAGCGGTCACTGGAATTGATCCTGGTTGTGACTTTTCGTGCGACCTTGCTTGCTTTGCATGTGGACGACTGTCGGATGAAGCGCTGCTAGGGTGCTTTCGTGATTTAAGGGTATCAGGCGATGGAGAGGGCGAGGGGTAGGGTATATTGTTGAAAAGTCGAGTCTCGGATTTGCCTGCAGGTATCGACCTGGCGTTAGGCTTGGGAAGGGAAGCTTTCCTGAATTCTGCGAAAGAAGGGGAGGAAGTTGAGAGGGCCGTGGGAAGAGGTGATTGCGTTACTGGGCTGGTCTCACGACTTGAGACTAACTCGAGTGCCTTGATTCGTCTTGATATGCCAGAAGAGACGTTGACCTTCCTCGCCATAAGTCCTGACGATTCCTGTGGCCTTGCAAGATCTATGGAGGACGCTGAAAACGATCGACTATAGCCATGAGCGAGAATATCCTCCGCAGAGGAAGACGCTGCATGGGCCAAGGCGCCATTCTGTTGCGGGTTCGATATGGACCGGTATGCGCTCCCTCCATCGCTTGGGCGACGATCTTGAAAACTCCTTGGGAACATTGACGTTATGGGAGATTTGGCTACTGACACCGGCTTGGCTTCCTGTACTGTGGCACTCTTCAGCTCTTCCATAAACGAATCATCAGACAGATAGTTGTCGTCCGAGTTCTCTGCGCTCGGAAACATACGATTGGAATTAATGCGTCCACGACGTTGATTGGGTCTCTGGGGGCTTTGGCGCTCAGGCGTCTCCGCTGTCGAAGGTCTAGCATCTGATGTATCTCCCCCAATGTTCTGTATAACATTTGTCACATGATTGACTGCGGATTCTGGATTTCCGACAAATGCGTGTAAAGATGCAGTAGATATTAGTGATGCTGGCGCAGGATCGTCTTGCCTGAGGGCGTGATCTTCTTCGTCTGTGGCGGGAGGTAGGGGAATATCAGATGGCGATCTTTGCGCTAGCGGCTGTCCAGAGGGAAATGGGTGCTCAAGATTACCTGAGTCGAGCTCCCCGATTGCTACCGAGGGCCCAGCCGAGTCTACTTCACTTGACGAGGTTATTATGTCTGGGGTTTTCTCTTCAGCCTCTGTCGTGGCATGATCGTTATCATCAGTGAATGAAGACGCTTGCGTGGAGGGTCCCTCTGATGGCCCAAGGACAGACACTGGCGAAGACGATGCGTGGAGAGGAGACCCCGAGTCTTCATCGTTCTCAACCTCAGAACGTGTAGTGTCGATACTTTTTGTTGTGGGTTGATTGATAGTGAATGATGTATTCTCAACAGTTCTTTGACCGTCAGCACCGCCTTTGGGTTCCTTGAGAGGTGAATTGGCAGCTTCGGATTTCTTCCTCGAAGTGGCGGCCAGAGCCAGCTGTTTCTTCCGAAGTTGTAGGGCCTTCATTAATCTTTGTTTCTCGGGTGTTATCGCAGAAGGCTTCGTTACGGGCTGCACTGGTCTTTGGTCGATAGTGACAGGCGGAACCTCGGTCATGACACTGTCGATCGCAATCTGATTTAGAACAGGCAGATCAGGTATCTTTGGAGGTAATGACGGGATCGGTGTGAAGCTCGAGTTCGACGTCGAACGTTCAGAGCGAGGCCGGCTTAGCATCGGCCTTCTTGACGGTATCTTAATTCCAGCAGGCAATGTAGATATCGGCCGAGTCTCTATATGTCGGGAGCCGCCTGATGTATATGGTCGTCCCGCAGTCTCGGTGGATGGTCGAGGACCGAGCTTGACTTTGGGTTTGTAGACGTACTCGCCATACAGGTCTCGCGCCGTTGGCCGGGCCGATTGTGAGGATGCACGGGGCTCTCGTATCGTCTTGACCAGATGGTCAGGATTTCGCTCGGTTACATCTGAACCATCATAGTCCTGCAGTGATGGTGTCGGAGTCGTTGAGACATGCCCTTCACGGACTGCGCCGGAACGTAGTGCCTCCCGTTCGTTTCTCCATATCCGTTTCTCTTCTGCTTCCTTCTCCTCCGCACTTTGTTCTGGATAAGGGTTCCCAAGATCCCTAGCATCTTCAAGGTAGTGATCCCCGCTCTCTGTATGCTTGCTCGCCTCGGGTGCAATGGCCATGAGCTGGCTATCTTCTCCATCCTCAGCAATCTCTTGGAGTCTCCGTCTTCTAAGGGAGCTGTTGGAGGATGAAACCGAAGCCGAAGCTGTATGCAGCGAGCACGCAGCTGAGACAGCTGTTTCCTTGAGGTCGGAAGGTGAGGTGACTGAGAAGACCGTATCATGGGGGCTGAACCTGTCTATAATGGATTGAAAATGGACAGTGACACGAGCTGTAAGATTGTGTATGAGTTACTCTCCTCAGAGTTTGGTGTACAATGCGGCTTACCTTGTAGAAGCCTTGACGTCCCCTTGGGCACATACTTGAGGAGGACCTTGCGGCGGCGGTATTGGACGAATCCGTAGAGTGGTGACTTGGCATCGTATTGAGAAATGGCATCCCTGACCTCGACAACTCCGCCATTACCGGCACGGAGCAGATCTACTTCATCTCTGGATATGTACTTGAGGAGGAACCTGCTCCGGCAGCGTGTTATTCGCTGTCCATCAGGTCCATAGTAAGGATAACCAACCAGCCCCCAGCTTCGGCCAAAGCCGTTTGGTAAGCTAGATTCACTTCATTCGCGTCCAGCCCGTTGAGCGACATTGCTCTTCTTTCTTTATGTCCTCATCCTTCGACCCCGTCCCTGCCGAGGGCCACTAGTATCTGGAGACCTTTTGACGCCGGCCGCAGATCAGTGTTCAGGTGGTGAGGTGTGTCGCGTTTGTCAAGGTGCCCGGAGATGCTGATAAGTCAATCACACGCACGATGGACAATGCAACAGGAATATGATAAGGTCTGCAGCTCAAAGATGCAAGCAGTTTGAATGATTGTGATTTTGAGATACCCCGTAAAGTCTTCCACAAGACTCACCAGTCGATTGATCCGAGGGGGTCTTGGCCGCCGGCGTGGACCTTAATATTTAGCGCTCCAAGCAGAAGTCTCCATTCCAATGCAGGTACGATTCGTACGAGTACGCGCATGGAAACTTACATTCTTCGACGTGGAATCCTTGAGCTCGCTCACATAGAAAATATAATACGAAGTATTCGCAGCCCTACTCAATCATCCACTTCGAGGTGCTACTACTTGCAACTCAGTAAGACAGGATCGCAGCTATACCAATTGAGCGGGTTGACCGAGCGATACATAATCTGTATATCAGAGACAATGATGACTATGCGATATGAAGTAGCAAACGTTCATGCCTTTTCGGCAAGTTCACACTACGAGTATATCTCCTTTCGCCTTAACTTTACTGCTTCCTAGAAAGACAAAGTATTTCCACATTCGTTATATTCGTGGTCGATCTGAAAGCCACCTGCATTTACAGTGGCAAACAAAGTTGATAAGCATGTCAGGTACTGATCAGCTTACATAAGCTTACGCTAGGACGCTAACCCCGGCTTTCCATCCATTTATCGCGTATCAGCTCGTACCCTGATCGCAAACATCTTCAAGGTTCAATTTATCCCATTAATATTGTCAACCAGCCTTAAGCCTTAAGTACCTTCAAATATGACAGCCTCCGCTCTGCCACCTGTCGATACAATATCTACTCTCAGCTCTATCGAACGAGCTCATATTCTCGACACGTTATTCGAGCCCTGCGTCCCGCTCCACACACTCTCAGTCACTTTGCTCCACGAGCAAGCTTTTGCATCCTATGACGATTTGATCGCAAGCATTGGGGTGCAACTGACGGAGCTATCGGAGTCGCCTTCCACCAGCGATACCACGTGGCTGTGGAAGATCCTGAGTGCACATCCGAGACTGGGCGAGCGGCAAGTGGACAGTGCACAGAGTGCGGCGGAACAGGCACAGCTGAACACGGGTGGGGCAGAAGAGGCGGAGAGGTTGAAGGCGTTGAATGTACGATACGAGACGCTCTTTGGCTTTCGATACGTGTATGTTGCCTAGGCTATATGGCGGAAGGCTACGGGATACTGATGATCTGTTTGCTTTCAGGGTCTTCGTCGATGGGAGAGGTAGGGCGGAGATCTTGGAAGACCTGCAATCTCGCATTCGAGTTGGAGATGTCAAGGCCGAGCAAACAGCAGCTATCAAGGTGACCTTGGCATAATCCTTCCCGTTTCGATAAAGCTGATGACTTTTGGTAGGCCATGTGTGACATCGCCGCATCCCGTGCTCGAAAGTTGCTCCCAACGTCTCGATGAATAACCAACGCCACCAAAAAGACGGAGGCTCCTGAAGTTATCGCTCGTCGGTCAACGAAATACAATGGGCCACTCCCCAGCCCTGCCAGTAACGCCGTTCCAACGCCTGCTTGAATGTCATGTCGCGAGTTGAACGAATGAGATCTCCTTCTGCCGCTCCCTCTCAATCATAAGCTCGACGATCTTTTCGCATGGAGGAGTCGGAGGCCTCCGTTCTGCGGAAGCTCTGTCAAGGGACTCAAACGAGTCGTAGTCATCGACAGCTGCTTCCAAAGGGTCGAGTATGTTAAAGTCGCTATAGACCGACCGTTCCTCCGCTGCTTCACATTCTCCATCATTGTGAGGATAGTATTCGTCATCGAAAGCGTCGTAGTTGGAGAGACCGAGAGGAGACGGAGGCAGTGGCATGTAATGGTGATGGTGCAGTTGTTCTGGCAGGGACTGATACCGTCTAGGTCCATCAGCCAAGTCGGCGAGGTCTGCAGCGGGAGAGTCGTCGTACCGCAAAGCTTGTCTCGCCTGCTCCATCCGTCGTCGCTCAACCTCCTTGGCGGCAACGATGCGCTGCCTGACACTATTCATGATGGCAGCTTTTCTCAACAGATTCCTTCCTAGCGCCTTTTGCTTCGCCCACAACGCTATCTTCGATGTCCCGCGGCCGATAATATGTGTTGGGGGTGACGAGTAGGGACGGCTCAGCCGGGAGGTGATGAGATTGAGTCGAAGTCGGCGCTTCTTCTTTCCGGAGTGTTCAGATCCTTCCCCGTCCACATCCGTGACTGGCCTAGACCTCTTGGTCACTTTTGAACGGCTTGCGGACCTTGTTGGTGTTGTTGATGCTGTCGACGGGAAGGATAGCCGATGTGATGGAGTCGGTCCGGCCGTGAAGGTGAATACATCTGGTGTAGAGGTAGGTCTCGCGGTCTGCCAGGCAAATCCCATCTTAACGGCACCGAAGGGACGCCATGTTTGGAAGGTGAGCGGAATTGCGAAGGTTGGGTTGCCGGCCGAATAAATGGGATTGATCGTGTGCCACCGCACAGAGCCGAGAAACGAACCCGTTCTAATACCTTTTCAAGATGGGACGAGGTGTGGCACGCAACCCGACTGTCCGGCCATTGCGGAGAACCCTGGTTGGGCTGCGGCAGACAGCCAGTCGGATGGAGTCCCACCAAGATGTCTCAAGGGAAATGGTGTGAATAAGAATATAATGCTGTCAGACATACATGGGCGAGAGTCCAAAGAAGACCAGAAACATCAGGGCATCCAAGTAATCCGTACGATTCGTAGTTCAAACCAGAGATCTTCACCAGACGGCCTAATTCGACGTGCATGCAAACTCTTTTCCTCATGCAGGAAGATGTGCGTCCTTAGATTTGGGGAGATTTCCTGGGGGAAAGGAGGGAGGCGTTGGTGCAACCACACCTTATGCGGAACAGATCGAGACAAGGCATGGGCACAGCAGAGCACCACACAAACATATCAAGCCTTCATTATTAAGGCTGACACTTGCGCCCTCCGCATGCAAAGGGGCAAACTCTGCAGGAGAGGTCAGACGGAGGCGTCCAGTGCTCCTCCAGTGATCCAGTACGAAGTAACCAAGTAACGGCATAGCATAACCAGTACAATTTGATGATAATGATATTATTATCATCACGAACGGAATATTCCATCCCAGCAGGTCGATGCTTTCATCGCTGCCTGAGCGGTTGCCATTCAGGATAAAGTTCAACCTACGTCCTAACGATACGGAGATATTTACTTCGGACCGGAACGCAGGCCCAACTTGGGGGCCGGAGAACGACTCCAAAGCTTTCTCTCGACAAAAATTCAAGTTGTCTCTCCTCTTTCCAAGGCTCAAGTTACCTTCTCGAGTACAACACCTTACCTAATGGGGGTACTACACCTGTACTTTGTACCTGAGCTTACCTTGCGGTGCACGAGACCGGAAACATACGTTAGTGGGTGCATTCATCTCGGCAAACTCGCCTTCGCTCGCCCCCTCGACCAATCCGCTGGAACGCTAAGGTACTGTAGTCAGTTACGCTAAGACGCTGGAAGTCATTGAGGGTGCGGAGCAGGAGATGAGCAGTGCACCTGCCTTGCTTCCCTTTCGGTTAGGCGGGCTGGTTAGTCAGCAACATGGGGTTTTCATCTCAGCTTTCCCACGTTGATGGTACGATCACCAGTCTGCCTGACTCAGGTAAGGTACCGGTAAGGGACCTTACCTTACTGTACATGTACCAGGGTAGCTCTGACCTCTCACCAAGGTAAAGTAGCAATAATACTGTATTGATGCCAAACCCTGAAGGAAAAAGATACTTAGAAGCAGGTACCGTGAGGTATTAACGTTAACAGTCATCACCATAATGGCCAACCCACCAACCCACCAATCCCAAAGGCTACGATTGTCATCCGCCAACACCGAGCAAGGTTGTAATTCTAAATACTGGCGCCTTTGCCACCACCCGAAAATCAAATCTTATACATACCTTACTGTAAGGTACGGTGTCTACCACTGAGAAGGGATTCTATTACCTTATGATCTACCTTACTCACTTAGCTGTGCTGATCAGGCATCAAAACCGGTGGATCTCGACCATGGCAGGCACAGCTTAATTTGTTACTGGAAGTCAATTCGGAGGGGCACGAGACGTCAGATGTGAAACTGTCAGGTGCAGGTACAAGCACAATGTATGCATGTGTGGTGGACCAGTGTTGCAGGACAAGAATGAGGTAGTTATGCTGTGGTTGAGGTGCTGGGGACGGACTAAGGCAAGGCAAGGCAGGTTTGACAGCATGCAATGTTGCTGCAATGTATGAGGAGCTGGATGGGCTTCATACATGTCTAACGTCCCAATTCTAGCCTCCTATTCTACAGAAGGCTGCAGTGCTGGTACGCCTCTCTCGAGGTCTGTACAGTCAAGTGAGGATGTTGTTGATGTAAGCATTTATCGTCAAGAATATGTAGTTAAGGTAGTCAATCACCTTCGGTCTTCACTGGCGAATCATCACGAGGATCTCTGTTTGACGCAGAGCTGGTGTTGAATCTGATGTTGATGATGGACAACAGGACAAGTATGACACTGTAGTATTAGTCCGCATTAGGTGTAGTACTCTGTGCAACAAGCCTGGGCAAGTTGCAAGAGGTGGGGTTATAGAAACACAAGTAAAGTGAAGACAGCGTTGTGTGTCTGTGTAGAACGAGTTCCTTATAGGTTTGAAAAGCAGTACCTGTCTATGTACTATGTATCAATTGATACACTCACTGCCGTAAGACGAACCTCCGCAGATCCGCCGAGCGGGGCCGGAAGGGTGTTGTTGGCATCTAAATCTGAATATACAACCGGACGACTCCTCAGAGCCTCCGTATCTCAAGCTCACGCTCAATCTCAATGGGCTGTCTCACAGAATCCCACCCGCATCGGTCATGACACCTGCGGTCTCATGGCGGACATACTTCCCCAGATCAAGGTGACCGATTCACCATCAAAGGATGACCTATACAAGATTCAAGATGGGAGACCAGAGACCGGGAGCTACTCCGAGGGTACGTCGCTTCGTCGCAATTCAAAACATGGAGTTATCAAGCCAGGAGAATGAAAGCAAAGGCAATGGCCAAACATTGACAGAGGTGCACAGTTCGATCGACACCGAACGGGAGGACCCCCAATATACTCATCCGAAATCTCTCCAGCAGTTATCTCGCTGCAGCAGTCAACCAATCATCGGTCGGGGCGGACGGCACGAAGGATTCGCAAACGGCAATTGATCCTCTCTCGCGTGTATGGCTCAGCCTCGTCACTACCGCGCCGGGCCTAGGCTGATCGGGTTCAATTCAATATAGCATATCTTAAAGCGCACACACACGGAAAACATGATACCGCAGAAATTACGTGTCGGAGCATCTCCCGAAGCTGATCCGGACGCACCGGAAGGAGTCGCATCTGCATCTGGAGCGCGCAACGGCTTGGACCCGGCTGCAGCGCGTGGGGATGGCGTCAATAACGCGGTGAAGGAGAAGAAGTAAGTCCATCAACTTTGTGCATTGCGAGGGTAGTACCATCTCCATAGAACCAGACCGCTCCACAACAGCCCGTCATTGAGTCTGCTCCAGGCCTCTGTACGAGCTAATGTCAGACCAATGGGCTGACATGGTCACTGGACAGAAAAGGCGTGTCGTTCCTGAGTCGATTCATCGGGTCGAAAAAAAAGGACCAACCTTCGGAACCTCATGACGATGGGTCGGAGCCAGGAGACAACAGGCAAGAAGGGACGGATGCCGATATCTTCTCGCAGCCGATCGGATTTATACCGCGCTTCCCCGCGCCGCCAAGGTATATCAAAGTGAGATCGCATGGTAAAAAGGAAAAGGACTTCAATCGAGTGTTCCTCGCGCAGGAATTAAGAGGTCGAACAGGCGTGGAGATCGCTCAGAGTGGAGGCAGATTGACTCGACATGCACCCGTCGGCCCCAGCCAGGCTGCGAAAGATGCCAACGCGATTTGGGCGCTAGAATTTGCAAAGGACGGGAAATACCTCGCCGCTGGGGGACAGGATAACATGGTCAGGATATGGGCTGTCATCTCGACGGCTGAAGAACGACAGGCACATGAGAAGGAGGAAGATGCGACGGTAAAAGATGGAGAGGGTATGCGACTGAACGCGCCGGTGTTCAAGACCAGGACCGTGCAAGAGTATGAAGGGCATACAGCAAGCGTACTCGATCTGAGTTGGAGCAAAGTAAGTGATCGAATGACGTTTGACCCTAGCCCCAACTGACATGTAAAGAACAACTTCCTTCTCTCTTCATCAATGGACAAGACCGTCCGGCTGTGGCATGTGAGCCGGACAGAATGTCTGTGCTGCTTCAAACACAGCGACTTTGTCACTTCCATCCAGTTCCATCCTCGAGACGATCGCTTCTTCCTGGCCGGCTCGCTCGACTCAAAGCTTCGCTTGTGGAGCATCCCCGACAAGAGTGTGGCATTCTGGAACCAGTTGCCAGATTTGATCACTGCAGTTGCCTTTGCGCCAGACGGGAAAACGGCCATTGCGGGATGTCTCAACGGAATGTGCTCTTTCTATGAAACGGAAGGTTTGAAGTATAACACCCAGATCCATGTGAGATCGTCGCACGGACGGAATGCTAAAGGGAACAAAATCACTGGCATACAAGCAATGAACTTCCCACCCGGAGATCCGAATGGAGATGTCAAGTTGCTCATAACCAGCAATGACTCCCGCGTCCGACTGTACAACCTGAGAGACAAGGGCTTGGAGGTGAAGTTCCGAGGGAACGAAAATACTTGCAGTCAAATACATGCCAGCTTCAGTGACGATGCTCGATATGTCATCTGTGGCAGTGAAGATCGGAAAGCGTACATCTGGTCTACCGGCCCTGCCGAGAAGGAGAAGGACAAACGACCGGTGGAGATTTTCGAGGCACATTCGGCCATTGTCACAACGGCCATCATGGCCCCAACAACGACCAAACAACTCTTGGGAAGCTCCGGAGACCCTCTTTACGACCTCTGCAACCCACCGCCCGTCACGCTAGTCAGCAGGACGGAATCAGCAAGCTCCTCCAAACCACCCACGGAGAACGGGACACCGCAGGTGGAGGGCAATGTTCCCGCAACCCCAGCGACAGCTAGCTTCTCCAGATCCACCAAGCCCGGCGAATCGCCCGCCTACATCGCGCGATCGGCCCATCCGAACGGCAACATCATCGTCACGGCCGACTACATGGGCAACATCAAAGTCTTCCGCCAAGACTGCGCCTTCAAGAAACGGCGCAACGACTCGTGGGACACATCATCCACTTTCTCCAAGAAAATCCTCGGCCGCAGCAACTCCGGCGCCACCCGCCACAGCAACCGCTCCCGACGCGACTCGCTCACCAGCCCGAACCCCACCCTCCACCCTAACCCCCCGTCCTCCGAGCGCATCCTTTCCTGGCGCAACTCCATCGCCAGCAACGTCAGCCTTGACAATCTCCGTCCTCTTCCCGGCGCCAACGGCAATTCCAACTCCAACGGCTACGGCTACGGTCCCCCTCGCCACCGCAGCGCCTCCCCTCGGAAATCCCTCGGCCTGACATCCGCCCAGCGGAATAATAACATCAACCGAGCACCCTGCAACGGCACTGCCCCACTCGCCAACCCGACCCGGCCGTCGATTTCCACCAGTACTACCACGACCACGACAGCGACCGCGACCTCGCCCCCAGCAAGCTTCCATACGCCGTCGTCGGAGAACATTGCCGCGCCGGACACCCAACGCACACCACAGCAATCCCACGCCACTCAGCAGCAACAGCAACAACAACAACAGCAACACCTCACCCCCCACCACCCTCCCCACCCCGACCCCCCCCTCCTCCGACCCCCCTCGTGCTCCACGGCCACTCCCCCAGCATGCACTGGACCAAGCCCGTCTCCGAAACCCAACCCCACCCCTTCATCTCCACCTCCACCTCCACCCCCAACCCCCCTCTCCTCGCACCCCACCTCTCCGCCAATGATGCGGACGACGGTGGAAATCTCGGCAGGCAGGGAAGTGCGGTCAGCGCGTTGAGCAGTGAGGAGGGCAGCGTTGACGGGGAGGCGGAGGGGGAAGAGGTGGGCGCCAAGTGCAGGAGGTGTGGGGGTGGAGCGTTCCGGGCGAGGGCGGGTGCGGGTGTGGGCGGGAGGTTGTCGGGGTTGGGGCTGGGCTTTGGGTTTGGGTTTGGTGGGGGCGGGGGTGGGTTAGGGGGTGCGGGCGCGGGTGCGGGTGCGGTTGACCGGGAGAAGGGTAGGGTGGAGTGTGTGAGGTGTGGGTTGCTTGCTGGGTAGGTCGTTGCTGGTCGGGTGCTTTTGGGTTTGGGAATGGGAATGCCCGTTTTCGCGGTTGGTGTGGGTTTGGTTTGGTTTGGATAGTATGTCTTGGATGGATGGTCGAGGTTGGGGTAGGGTACGTGTCCCTTGGCTTGCGGTCTGTGTGTTTTGGAAGAAAACGGAGATGCAGAAGGGGGAGGAACGGGGAGAGTGGGGTGGTTTGGATAGATGTGATATATATTTACATGAGGGGCCCTTTTGGAGAAGGCTGGCGCGGTGTTGTTTAGATAAGATTGGATATCGGAGCACGTGGTGCATGGTTACATAGAGGTTGGAAAAAGGTTTCTTGGTGGTTTTTATTTGCGATACAATAAGTACAGGACTGCGCTCGAGAGTGCAGGCCGCTCTTTTTGCTGTGACGGGTAGGAGCCGTACTTGCTGCGCCGATACGCCCTCACGGACACGATCGATGCCGAGGTTTGATTCGCTCCTCGCGTGCAGCCATTTCATCGATCGTCGAGCTGGATATGTGCGATGTCTCATGTGTGTTGATGTAAGATAGGATGTGACGTAAACGCTGCGCTCCAACCAATTCCCATGCCAGACATGCACACCCGTACCCTCGCCACCCGTGTATCGCGCTGCCTGCCCTAGCGCCGCCATCAGGGAGCGCTCTACGAGCGCTGTGCTTGGCCCTTTATGAATGGCCCGGCTCTTGTGTCGTCTGGTGGATATCGTTCATTTCGCCCTTGTGCGCCTTCCACGCCGCCCCGCCCTCTCCTCTCCTCCTTCATCCAGCCCAGCTCTCACAACGACTTCCCATAACTGAAGGTGAGAGCAACGGCCACCGCCCTCTCAGATCTAGCATTGCCCATCTCGGAACGGACCACCATCAACCGCGAACATGCTCATCCGGCAACCAAAACAGCACCTCGCGATCCGCGCTCGCCAGCATATTATACCTAGGATTGCACAGCACGACTGGCGAGCGTCTCGGATGGGGCAACTGCGCGCATGGATGAAGAACCTCGCCGCCCCCGGCTCCGCCCCCAGCCGCCGTAGTCGCGGCCTGGGTATCCCAGACCAACAGATCTTTCTCCTGCCCGGAGCCGCCGACGACATATCTCCCATCCGCGCTGAAGCACATATCGCCCTGGCCCGGAACGCCGGCGCCTCTGGCGGCGGCAGACGCGGGGCCTGGCGCGACGCGACCAGAGGAGGAGCCGGGCCGACAGGCGCAAAAGGCCTTGAGGTCGCCGGAGAAGGCGTCGAGGAGGAAGTGGCCGGGCCCGTTGGAGCCGAGGAGGATCGACTTGCCGTCGTTCGAGAACTCAAGCCGAGTCCAGTCGCGAGCGACGGCGGCCGGGGTGAAAGTCAGCTCGTGGGGGCGGAGGTCGAAAGTAGCGAAGGGGGCCTTATCGTAGTTGCGCAGGTCGTAGAGGAGGACGGAGGAGGTGGCTGTGGAGGCGACGGCGACGACAGTAGCGGAGGGGTCGAAGGCAGCGAGGTAGGGGGTCGCAAGGTTCAATTTGCCCTGGGGGTTAGGGGAGTTGAGGGACCAGAGGCGGACGGTATCGTCCTGGGCGCAGGAGAGAAAAGTGTCCGAGGCCGGGGATACGGCGATGGTGGTGACGGGGGCGGAGTGGGCGCGGAAGTAGCGGATGTATTGGTTGTCGTGGGTGGAGAGGTAGCGGATGGTGTCGTCGCCGGGTTTGGTGCTGGCGTAGAGGACGCTTTGGGCGTGGTGGGTGAAGCGGGCGAGGTGGGCGCCGTATTTTTTGGAGAAGAGGGTCTTCACGTGCGTGCCTTCGCGGGCGTTGTAGAGCTGGAGGGAGTCGTCGTCGCAGGCGGCTAGGAGGAATTCGCCCGAGTCGTCAAAGTCGAGGGATGTGGTGGACGTTTCGGGTTGGGAGGGCTTGAAGCGCTGTGGGACTTGGGTTAGGATTGTGTGGGTACGGATGGGGCGTAGTGTTGTGGCTTGAGCTTACTTTGACAGGTCGAAATGTTCCGATTACTTCGGATGTCTTTTGCGTGACTTGCGGGCCCCCAGGAGGAGGCGGTGGAGGGACGACGACTGATCCGGCCATTCTGCATTCAGACTGGTCTGCGATAGATTCTAGTACCTGTTACTGTCCAGCTGGGTGATGTAGTACAGTTGGAACACGGATGCCAGAATTCGGAGGAATTAGAACAGGTAGGGTGAAGCTGTCTCGTTGAAGGATGTTATAGCCCATGGGGCCTGGGGTCTACGTGGCTGAGGGCCTATGCAAAGGTGAAATTTCGTAGCCGATGGGGTCTATGCATCTGATTGGTCAGATTATAGATTAAATTGATTTGAATCAGATTGAATAGAATTGAACAGAATTAATTTAAACTGTCAAACACATATATATATCATATTTCCAACTCAGACCTAACTAACCTAACCACCTAATCACTAATCCTAATCAAATCAATTTGAATAGATTCAATCTTAAATGCTGACTAAAGTCAATCAGGTCTGCCAAGCTCCGAAAAGTTAAGCTGAAGGGGTCTGCCAAGAAACACTAAAAGTGTGGCGGTCCAATTTCGCTTAGCACTAGTAGGCCCCATGCGCTGCCCACCGTCGTTGAAGTGCTTTCCGCGAGACGTGAGTTGGTCCGAGCGTTTCTTCGACCCCGGCAGCCCTACGAACTTTCCAGCTTACCACCTGCAGTCAGCAATCATCAACTTCTTCTGCCATTGCCCATAAGCTGCTTAAGCCGAACGCCGAATGCACTCTGTGCCCCAATCCGTCATGAACTGAGTCCGCAAAAGTCTTCTCCGTCTCATGGTTTCGATTGTTGGATCTATAGTTTCCCTACAGCTGGGGAGCGTCTGCCTGGACGGCAGTCAGCAGATATGTCAACGACGCTTGGGTATTTTCTGCGTTGGCCACCTAATCCCCAGATTATCTAATTGATATGCGCTCACAGGGCCTTCATCGCCGGCGGCATTGCAGCGTGCGGCGCCGTAACCGTCACACATCCTTTCGAAACGGTCAAGATCCGGTACAAGCCAAGACTGGCACCTCACCAGGATAGGAGCTGATGATACAGGTACAATCAGACTGCAGTTGCAAGGCGAGCTTCAATCGAAGAAGGACGCACCGCGGAAATACAGAGGTGTGATTCATGGCGTCAGTGTCATTGCCAGGAATGAGGGACCGCAAGGGCTCTTTAGGGGAATAGGTGCCGCAGTGAGGCCTCCACACATCTGTCTTAGTTTATGAAGGGTTTCTGACTTGACTGTCTGTGGCAGTACATATATCAGATGATACTCAACGGTTGCCGGCTTGGCTTCTACGAACCTTTACGAACAGGAGTTACAACAGCGATTTTCAAAGATCCTACTGTCCAATCTCTCGGTATCAACATCTTCTCTGGCGCCGCCTCAGGCATTCTCGGCGCCGCCGCTGGCTCACCCTTCTTCCTCGTCAAGACCCGTCTACAGTCCTATTCCCCGTTCTTGCCGGTTGGCACGCAACATCAATACAAAGATGCGGTGGACGGAATGAGGCAAATCAATCATAAAGAAGGTATCAAGGGGCTGTATCGAGGCGTCGGCGCGGCTATGGTGCGAACGGGCTTCGGAAGCTCGGTGCAGTTGCCGACGTATTTCTTCGCGAAGAGGAGACTGGTGAGACATTTGGGCATGGAGGAAGGCCCAGCCTTGCATCTGGCAAGTAGTACGGCCAGTGGCTTTGTAGTCTGTTGCGTTATGCACCCTCCAGGTAAGTCTACAGGAAATATGGACGTACGGAATGTGGGGAGCTAAGCACGAGTCGCGACAGATACCATAATGTCGAGGATGTACAACCAGACCGGTAATCTGTACTCGGGTGTTTTCGATTGCTTGTATAAGACGGTCAAGACGGAGGGCTTGCTCGCGATATACAAAGGTTATTTCGCACATCTGGCAAGGATATTGCCGCACACAGTACGAAGGAACCATGGGACTGGAGAGATGAGTGAATCTGCTGACTGAGAGTGCTAGATATTGACCCTGAGTTTGGCGGAGCAAACGAACAAGTTGATGCGGAAGTTTGAGAATCGAATATTGCCGGGTACTGTTACGGAGAAAATATGAAAATGTTGGGACCGGGATTCGAACCGACGCCCTACTGGTACTGTACGTATGGTGTTGGTACGGGGAGTCAGCGTGATTGTTAACATAAGAATCTCTGATCGACGGGCGTTGAGTGGAGAACAGATCGAATATAGAGCAGCCATAGACCAAGCATATCTTTGATGACGCGTCTCTCTTACTTCCCTTCATGTTGACATTGACGATTGACGACAGATCCTACCTTTGACGGGATGCAAAAAGTGCAAAAGAGCCCGAAGGCCGAAAACCCCCGACTAATGGATTTTGCAGTTTTGGGCTAGAAGTGCAATTACTGGGGAACGTATGTTAGCATTACAACTGGGCCATGGCAATGGAGGAAGGGCGAGGTTTGTTGAATTGGCATTCTACGACCCGGCAAGTGTAACTCAGTGTTTTACCAGCTAAGCTAACTTGCCGGGTCAAGGTTATGAGGCGCTTATTTGACATATATCCTTCATTTCGCGCTAATTTGGGAGGAGTGAATCCTTCACCACATTTTTTGGACTCAACACAACAACACCATCTCTCATACTCTTCATAATGCAGTGCACATGGACCTTTCAGTATTCTGTATAGTTAGATCTCTACGGTTTCCTGTGGGTGGGAAAGCGAATGAAGATATGGTCGTTCGTGATACGTTTGGGATGGTTTCTGCATCTGAAAATTACATCCCACTCGATGTTCGAGAGCATAAACATACATACTTCGGCTGAGCTACCTTTCATCTATCATCTAGTTCTAGCCAAGTACGTTGTAATCGTAGTCCTGACATCCTGGTCATTGACGTTGCGATGTAAGGAGTACGAAGTATGGTAGGGCTGAGTAGGGCATGGTGACAAATACTGCTTACTCATCCACAATGACGTAGGAAGGGAGAGCGAGCACAGCAAAAGCTCCAAACATCTGTGAGTACGCTCTACACTTTCAAAGGTCGTATATATGTAGGTAGCCTTTCAAGCGTGATGCAGTGTTAGCTGAGGAGAAGTGCGTCCTGTGTTAAGTGAACAAGATCTGGTGGTACAGTAGGTACCTGCAGCAGGGGACCTGCATTAAGGCGGCTGTAGTGTTAATCACGTTATCCCGTGATCTTCCTAAACACGTCCAAGCGAAAAAGTCACGCTAGAGATCTCTTAAGTACCATGTCGTGCCCCAGTCTGTTCTTTGTTTCTCTCTCATCCCAGCAGACACTCTTTTCCAGAAACAATCCCACGCGTCTCTTGCCTGGTTCACTACATTTACCATAACATATTGCAAGATATCAAGCAATGGCAACTGAAATCACTCCTTCCAAGAAGGTATAGCTCCGTGGCTCGACTTCATGACTGACATCACCATCGTGCCGTCGCTGACTCGTATGTGTGTCAGGCTGCCTCTGGCATTGACCGACTCAAGATGACCGAGTCCCCAGCTAAGAAGCTTGGCTTCGAAGCAATGGGAAAGGAAAACGTGCAGACCGGCTCTGCGGACCTTGATGACTTCGAGCTCAAGAAACTCGCCACCGAAGTCATCAAGACCGAGGAGAAGGTTCCAGTCGCGCCTACCATCAAGCCGGAAGAGGCTGATGAGCCATTGCTACGGGAGAACCCTCATCGCTTCGTCCTCTTTCCGATCAAGTACCACGAGGTTAGTCTGCTTCCCACGCGTCACGCGTAAAGTGCCTGCGCGAAATTATACTGACACCTGGGTTTACTACAGATCTGGCAGATGTACAAGAAAGCTGAGGCCTCGTTCTGGACTGCCGAGGAAATCGATCTTTCCAAGGATCTGCATGACTGGCACAACCGTCTGAACGACGACGAGCGCTACTTCATCTCCCACGTTCTTGCCTTCTTCGCTGCGTCAGATGGCATTGTCAATGAGAACCTCGTGGAGCGCTTCAGCGGAGAGGTCCAGATACCCGAGGCGCGATGCTTCTATGGCTTTCAAATCATGATGGAGAACATCCACTCTGAGACATACTCTCTTCTCATCGACACCTACATCAAAGAGCAGAAGCAGCGCACCTACCTTTTCGACGCAATTGACACCAGTAAGGCTTATCATACCCGATCCCTCGCTTGAACTAAATTAACGCCTCTTTTTAGTTCCTTGCATCCGCAAGAAAGCGCAATGGGCCATCAAGTGGATTCAGGATAAGAACTCGACATTTGCCCAGCGTCTTGTCGCTTTCGCAGCTGTTGAGGGTATCTTCTTCTCCGGCTCGTTCGCCTCCATCTTCTGGCTCAAGAAGCGTGGTTTGATGCCTGGCTTGACCTTCTCTAACGAATTGATCTCTCGAGACGAGGGTCTTCACACAGACTTCGCCTGTCTTCTCTTCTCTCACCTCAATCACCGACCGAGCAAACAGGCTGTTCAGGATGTCATCACCGAGGCAGTCACCATCGAACAAGAGTTCCTGACCGACGCGTTACCGTGTGCCTTGTTGGGTATGAATGCCACGCTCATGAAGCAATACATCGAGTTCTGTGCGGATCGTCTTCTCCTTGCGCTTGGCAACTCAAAATTCTACAACTCCAGCAACCCTTTCGACTTCATGGAGTCCATCTCGCTCGCCGGAAAGACTAATTTCTTCGAGAAGCGTGTTGGCGATTACCAGAAGGCCGGTGTCATGGCTAGCACGCACAAGAAGGAGAGTTCAGGCGAAGTGGTGGAGAACAAGAATGAAAATGGTGGAGATTTCAACTTTGACGAAGAGTTCTAAACCAGTCGTTCTTTTCATTACACGTCGGCGATATTCCTATTCACGTACCATACTCTGCATCGGCGTTAGCACTGTCTCCAAGGTCTCCTCACGGCCAATGCGGCATTCGATTTTCTTGGCTGGCGTTGACGTGAACAGATGTTTGGGGTAACATTACATTGGGCGCGGGTTCACGGATCAGGATAATACCACGCCTTTCAGCAATACTCTTCTAGAATGCCAAAAAATATTTTCAAAATGTTCTTTCGTGCTCCGGTATATATAATGACGCCCCGCAATGCAATGCAATGCCCCACCAGCAAATGCCAAACCCCAACCCCAACCCACTCACCTCTTCCCCTTCTTCTTCTTCCCTCCACTTCCAGCCCCGCCTACACCCTTCCCCTTCTCCCCACCCGCCCCCGCCCCTACACCTCCCTTCCCCTCCTTCTTCTCCCCCTCTACCTTCCCCTCCTTCTCCCCCTTCCCCAGCCCCGACACAGTCGCCCCCACCTCCAGCACAGGCGTACTCGTCCCCTCCCCAACAAGCCGCCCCACCACCACCTCCTCCTCCCCGCCTTCCTCCTCCTTCACATCCAGCCCACTCATATACCGCCCCAACCGCCCCAGACTCGCCACCAACCTCCCCACCTCCGCCGCTTTGTCCGTGCGGTACTTCAGACATATCCCCGACGTCGGGTCGTAGGTTTTTAGCGTCAGTGTGCCTTTTGTTGGTTGCGGTTGTTGCTGCTGTTGGGGTTGGAGGGCGTCGGTGGTTGTGGGTGGTGCTGGGTTGCTGGAGGAGGAGGTGGACTTGTCGGTTTTGCGGGGTTTGGAGGTTGAGGTTGAGGTGAGGGTGTATTTTGTTGTTATTCGTGTCTGTTGCGGGGGAGGGAGGGTTGGTGGTCAGTTGGTGCGGTGAGGGAAGGGAGGGAGGGGGAGAGCAGGGAGGGAAGGAAAGGGATGGGGGATAGAGTGGATGGGGAAGGGAATGCGGATCGGAAGGGAGGGGAGGGACAGACGTACGGATGTAGGTTGGGCTTGGAGGAGAAGGGCGGAGTGGTGTAGCCAAGATTGCGATGTCGGGAGGTATGGCATTTCTCCGGTTGGGTTGTGACGTTGGGGGTGGAAGGGTGGGGTGTATGCTTGTTTCGAGTGGAGTTGGTTGTGCGGTACTATTGTGTACTCGCTGAAGGGCCACGACTTTTTGTGATTGTCGAGCGTGGGGTTCCGCTCGCTAGCTTGCGGCTGAAAATGACTCGATAGCCGCCCACACTGCAAAGAACACAAGCTCGCAAGAATCGCGCGCGTCGAATCGCGACGATGGGCGACGGAAACGATGAGTTAAGGCCCCACGTGCAGAAAGACACTGTGCGAGTCGAAGATCTATTACACAACTGCCACGCCCTGCTCAACGAGCTCGAGGCCTTCCGAACCTTCCTCGTCCAGCGCAGGAAAGAGCATACGGTCGAGATCCGACAATTTCGGATTTCTGTCCAGGCGGAACTCAAGTCTTTGGAGAAAGTAAGTACTCTTATCTCACCCTTCTTCGCCAGGAGGATATAGCTTAGCCAGACCCATTGACCAGTTATCGACCGCCGACTCCAAAGCCGACCGCACAATCCACACGCTCCGCTCCTCGAACCTTCCTTTCTACAGCGCCGTCTGGACCACGGCAAAACGCAGCACGGGTCTCGTTGCGTTCCATAAGCGCTTCTATTGGGACCTGCTCCCTGCGCCGGACAGAGGCACACGGAATGGGAACGGGCATTCGCGGCGACGGAGCGCACTAGTGGATATCGTAGCGCAGAACGGTGAGGAGTGGGTCAAGGTGTCGACGGTGACGGAGACGAGGCTATTGTTCGAGAGGGCGAAGGCCGGGTGGGAGGACGCGGGGTCTTCGTCGGGGTCTGAGCGGGCGGGAGAAGATGCGAGCGAGGGCAGTGGGGTGGAGGAAGCGGTGGGGTTGGTGAAGCTGGCGGAGGACTTGAGGAGGGCGTCGATGGCTGTGCGGGTCAGATACAGGCATCCCCAGGTGCGGTTCGTGTTGCCGAAGATTAGGGAAGGCGACGTTCCCGAGGTCGACGACATCATCGAGGGTATAAGAAGGACAGGCGCAATCGTACAATGCCAGAACGATCTCGAACCCCCGACGGACACCGTACCCGCCGCTGCTGAAGCACCCCGCTCGCCGACCTCCATTTCCGTTAACGGCTTCACACACCCCCTGCACGCGACCTTCCACTCCCTCCTCCCCAACCCCTCCTCAACCTTCACCCCCACCCTCAACATCGACTGCACCATCCTCCTCGCCCTCGTTTCCGACCTCAGCCACGGCGCCATCGAGCCCGAACCCTGGTTCCACCGCGCCATCAAACGCCAAATCGACCTGGAAGCCAAAGAGCCCGTCCTCCCCTCCAGCCTGTGGCCCGCCATGGGCAGCCGCGACCTGGTCTGCACGGCCGAGACGGCGACGCGAATGCGCGAGATTGTCGATCTGATCGGGACGGAGGCGGAGAGGGTGAGGACGCGGTTGTTGATGGGCGATGGGGAAGACGAGGGGAAAAGGACGAGAGAGGAGTTGGTCAATGCGTTTGCGGAGGTCTCGGAACACGAGGTGCCAAAGGAGTGGCGGCTTCCGATCAGGGTTGTGGCGAAGGAGGATGTACGTCTCGAGGGTCTTCCGACGGTAGCGAAGAAGGTTGCGGAGCGGCTGACGGCGATCAATCGCTCTGTGTTTTTGTACGGTTGGGCAAGTGGGTGGACGACGATCACTTCGAACCGGACGGTCGCGAAGCTGATCGAGAGTGTCGTGGAGGAGAACCGCACGAGCGAAGAGGATCGCGGGCCGGACCTCTGGCTGTGTCCGACGGCGCGGAGTCTGGTGGGGAAGGAGAAGGGGAGGAGGGATTGAGCGGAGTGCGGATTGGAAGATTTCATGGTTTCCTATTTTTACATCGCTGCCAAAAGGCTCAGAGTACAACAACGCCCTTACATATGCATGGAGAAACCGAAATTGCTCGCCGTGGAGACATATGCTTGCGTAGAAGAAGGAACACACAGACGCTCATATTTAGTACGACGCGAACTCCCAGCCTAATCGTTCTTTGCCGTCAGCCTTTTCCGTTCGCCAGAATTCCGCACCGACTCTTCGTCATCAGACCATTTATCCGCGTCTTCGCCAACAGCGAAAATCGTCTCCCCGTCTAGCGACTCTCGTGGCCGATCTTTGCGAGGCGGTGATATCGGCTTTGGCGGCATCGGCGAGAGGTCCCTGGTCCCTAGGGTCGGAGAGTTCCGGGGTGGTGGTGACCGCCCTTCTTCGTCCAAGGAGCCGCCAAAGGAAGCGATTTCGAAGCCTTCGTCGTCTTGTGCGAGCTGAACGCTTGTCAGTCAATGATCGCTGGCGGTCACCTCTACCGTCCATTACAGGGTAGTCCTTACCTCGTCGCTCATGGCGAATCTTCGATTGTTGGCTGTCGGCCGCCAGAGGTAGGCCACGTAAGCAATATCAAACAGATAAACCAGATTCAACCATCCATCCAAGATGAACCAACGCGTCTGCCAATGCTCCGGCACGAAGTCGGGATCGCTCCTCCCCGCAAAGGTGAAGGAGTTGATGAAGAAAAATCCAAATATCATCATGATGCTGCCCAAGATGCACCACCAGAGTTTCCTGTACATGAGCGCCTTCACGCTCTGTTTTCGCTGCATGAGATCCTTCATGGTTAGATTGAGAGAGTTTAATGTCCAGACGTAGAAGGCGGTTAGGGTGGCGGCGAGGGGAAGGATGACGAGTAGCACGAGAGGACCGGCGCTATCGGGCGTGACGGATAAGCTGGCCACGGCATACAAGACACCGAAAGCGAAGTGAGCGATGGCAAGGAAGCGGACGTAGGTCATGGTTTTGCCGAGGCTGGGCTTCACGACGCCGTAGCCCATGCAGACGATGAGGAGGAGAAAGAAGGAAAAGGAGTTTCGGCCTGCGTTGAGAATAGAGACGATGACCAGGAGTGCCTTTGCTCCGATGTTGGAGCCGTGACGGTTCTGGTAATCTAAATAGGGTTAGTATTCTGGAGAGGTGTGTAGGGTAAGTAGACTGACCATAAAAGCCCCAGGTCATAAGTTGCTCCACAATCAAGAAGATAATGATCGCGGTGATGTAATTTTGCACAGGTACTATCAGTGTTAGAGTCAAACTAGCTGCGAGTTGCATGAGGTACTTACAAATATCGTGTCGATTCTGTACGTATAAGAAAGCCCAGAACCTGCACAGTGTCAACCTCGGCTTCATCTCGAGCTCCAGGGAGACAGGCTTACGCTCCAATGACGGCATAAACGATAGTAAGCCCACCATAAAAGGGTAGCTTTGCGATCTGCGCAGCCGGAAGCTCCCCATAGGCGTTCCTAAACTCCACGATGGCCGTGTACTTCTCGGCAGAGAAGCCATAAGTGCTGACGCAGTAGTATCCAGTCCTTACGACACGATAATTGACCGCTGGTGGATCCTTGAGATGTATCGCTTGGGTGTTGATGATGTTCTTAGAGGTCTCCGTGGCATTTGCAGCTAAAATGAATTTCCCAACCTCAGTCTCATTGCACAAGCCGGCGTGTACGTTCTCTTCATCGCAAATGATTTCAGTCTGGACAATTATACCGTTAGCGCGCTGTTGCAGCATGGAAGGCGCTTGCGAACCTTCGTTGGTTCTCCGTCCGGGTGTATCCCGATCAAGCCTTCGTCTTTCCACTCAAAGATCACCAAGCTGACGACAAGATCAACGTCTTCCTCTGGCGTCAATTTGATGAACTTGGTGAGTATATAAGGATCCACGGTGCCACCCCACGACTTTCGACTGTACATGCCAGAGCATCGCTGCTGGTTCTCCTTTTCCTGGTTCTGAATGGCCAAAGTTTAGTATTGCGGACTGCCAGAGCAATGAGGAACATACAAGTTCAATCTCAAGTGCTGTCGTAGTGGTTATGGCCAATGCTACCCATGACAGGAGTAAAGGCCACCTCTTCATCTTCGCTTTAGCTCCACCAGTCCCTGCTCGAGCTTGAGCTGACGACTGTGCTCACAGGGGAGGATCGAAGTCCATGTGTCGAGCTTGTGGTAAAATGTTTGTGATGGAATAGCTCTATAGTTATTGGAGGTTGACAGAGTTTCTTCTCTGCATAGATTGAGAATCACGTAGGAGTGACCTTTAGCTACCGTAACGGGGCTGAAACTGGCGAAGCATCTCACAGCCTTGCCCGTTTGGTCTACCGTAAGGTACGAAAGTACTTGCCTACGGAAATAGCCGAGCCGCTAGTCATCGATCCCTGTTCGAACACGTTTGAGACACTAGCGCCATGCCAAGACTAACCCTGTCAACCAGGGAGAATTACGATTTAGACATTCTTGTCACTCGACTCTGTTCACTTTGGGATTCCTCTCAGAGAAGTGGCTTGATACTGTGGCAACCCTCTCCGTCGACTATTGATATCGCCAACCTTAGTTGGTTCTCAAAAATATACAGATATAACCACGAAGCAGACGCCCTTGTGTACAACTTGCTTCAAGATGCCCGGACAACACTTAGGTGAACAGGAAACAGAGAGCTCAATATTGTGCGCCAGGTGTCACAAATCCGCCGCTATCGTCGTAGTGCGTACGGACCACCTCTGCAGGTAAGAAGTGCGGAATAAATATAGGCTTACTCGGCTGACGGTGCGCCGAGTATAGAGATTGCTTTATGAGATATGTTGGTAGTAAGCCTCTGAAGCGCCTGGAAGAGTATCGCGTCAAAGGGGCGTCGAAGGAACACCAACGGACCCTCTTGCTGCCAGTATCGTGTGGAGTGTCCTCAGTTACACTTCTACACCTTCTTGATCAGCAGCTTCAAAATCAGGTGGTCCACACTGGCCGTACTGGCTTCATACTACATGTGCTACTGGTAGATACATCAAGAGAAGAAGACGATGCACCAAATACTGGACAGCTAGAAATTCTTAAAGAAAGATATCCTCGACATACATACACTGCACTGACACTTGGCGACGTCTTTGAATATAGATTGGATTCCGCTGAAGGTGTGTTGGATCTCCTTCCCCAAGGTGATAGCAAGGGGATACCTGCCTCGGATAGCAACCAGGCAAGACTTCAAGAGTTCCTCTCTTCACTGCCTTCGGCGACATCAAGATCAGATGTCCTAGGAGTGCTCCGCACGCGGCTTATTGTGGCATTCGCGAAGGCCAAGGGCTGTGAAAGTATTCTCTGGGGAGACTCAACCACCAGGCTCGCAGAGAAGACTCTTGCGGAGACCGCAAAAGGACGAGGCTTCTCACTACCCTGGCGAACAGGCGAAGGAGCATCGCCATATGGCGTTTACTGCAATTATCCACTACGAGATCTGCTGAAGAAGGAGCTCCTCACATTCTCCGAGTTGACTTTGCCACCATTGACCTCTCTGATTATGAAGCGTACATCGTCTACCCAGGTTTCGGCGTCAGCGAAGAATACCACTATCGATGACCTGATGAGCCAATACTTCGAGTCGGTAGAGTTGAATTATCCTAGTATTGTAGCCAATGTGGTCCGCACTGCAAGCAAGCTGGGGGCTCCACAATCTCCATCGAGGGACATGGATTGCGGTTTGTGTGGATTACCTATACTAGATGGCAAAGGTGGAATATACTCGTGGGCTGGAAACCAACGGAGCGAGACAGAGCCTTCGACACCGTGGAGTGCTGATCCACTGACTACGCCTGAATTATGTTACGGCTGTGCAAGAACCATGCATGGGGCAAAAGCCAACGGAACTACATTGCCTTCATGAGCTTCACGTACAGCTTTCGGCTCTGACAGTCTCCAGCATGGAGAGATGGATTCTCGAGGCGCATGTGAGTGGACGGCGTTAGTAGCACGATCAGAAGGCCTATAGCCCTCAGGGACTTAGGGATCGGTTCTATTGAGAAAGAATTGAATATCCACAGCGCCTCGAGTCACGCTGCCCTTCCCTATCGCAACAGGCGCACAAATGAAAAGTAACGCAGACCCGCCTACCAACGCCGAGAAATGAATTGTCATTATACCCGGCACGCCTAGTTGATTGCATTTCGCAAGCGCCGATCATAGGTTATCCTTTCTATACTATAACTCATTTCTCCTGGGAGGTTGCTGAGGTGGAACAACTTCACCCCTCTCAACATCTGTGGCTCTCGCCTTTCTGAAACCACTGAACCAACCACCATCACTTCTTGTCTCCTGACGAAGTTTCACAGGTGCTGGCTCAGCGGGCTCATATCTTGGCGGCGGTCCGAGTTCGGCCTCTGTAAGCACTTGTTGGTGACCACGCTGCGCCTGCCTGTTCTGTTCCGCTCGTTGTATGAGGAACCTTTCTAGTATGACCGCGTTCTTGGTGTTGCAGCGGAACACAGCATCGGCCAAATCACCTAGGAAGGGAACAAGGCCGACAAGGAAGTCGAGTGCTAGGTTGAGCCACATTTTCTGTTCCACGTCGCGAGGGAGGCCATTGTCGACCTTCTGGCAAGACCTGATGACCATGGCCGCCATGAAGGCATCGAGGACGTCGCCAATACTGTGATCATGTTAGTCTAGCTGGTTGCATGGGATGCACCGTTGAGGTTGGGTTTACACACGCAGGCACTAAACCGATGACGCTGCTCCAACCGAATCGTATGCCGCAGAAATTGAACAGACTGTTATCCAACTTATATGCGCGCCGTTTGACTTTGGTGAGGACTTTGGCATCGTTCTGCGAAAGGCCCTCAGGGGGTGGCCTGCGACGCTTCTTTGTCTTGCCGTTCGGGTTGCCGTGGAAATCCGTTGCGGGAACATTGTCAAAGTATGGATCCTGCGGTCGCATCAGTAAGGTGCTTAACGAGCGCTGATAAGTCAGACTTACATCTTTCCCGAAGTTGTTCTTCACACTTTCGCCCAGGACTTTCTTGCTGATGAATTTCGCAAGTATTGCAGCCATTGCGATATCGAGATGTTTTGGTTGTGGAGATGTTGAGTATGAATGAGACCAGCTCAAAGTACGCTTGCTTCAAGATCTGGGAGATGCTGTCGACCTTTTGTAGGATTATCTAGTCGAAGTCATGAAGTGTTTTGGAATGGTGACGAGTGGCTATTATATGCCCAGAATTCTTTGTCGCTTGTTTCAAGATTCTTTAGAGAGCGCCGAGGGGCTCTAAAGCGTGTCGCGGAGCTATCAATAGAAATAGAGGACCAACGAGTATGTTAGAATGGTGTATCACAGAGGAATAGCGACGAGTCTTAAAGGTTTCCGTGAGCTGGCATTCACCTGTAGAGCAAGGAATTCACTCTGCTGCATTCCCCATGAATTAAACCTTGGTTGTTTATTATCTGCGTCACTCGTGCCCGATCCACACTAACAAGAGGTAATTAGCGTCAAAGCCACACACACATAATCTCTTTTAAAGACAATAGCTGCAAATTCAGAATGTAGTATCTCTGACTGAGTGCAACTGATGCTCAACTTTTGTAGTATGTAGTCACACAAGTTGTTGAGGTTTTATGTGGAATCACGTGTGGTAATATATTTTTGAAATTTTGAAAATATAAATTACATGTGGTATTATATATCTCGGAAATCTCCGTCTGTCAAGATTTTGCAGCAGAAAATGTTCACAAAACACACTGTTTCTGATAGCTCTCTGTGTGAGAATCAATTGTCCTCAGTTAGAGCTACTATGTCCTGAACTTGCAGCTAAAAATCTCTATGTGTGGTTGTTGTTCTATGGTGGGAGGTCATATCTGAAAAAAATTTATGGGGGGTGCAGAGCTTTGCTTACATGATTCTCATCATTGTGACAGTTCTAGGCCTGGTCTGTGGGTTTTAGATTTCATAGATGACATTAGTGCAGCGCTGATTCGATACCACGACCACGAGCATCACAACCACCACCACTAAGGTAGCAATCAACTTACTTCAGCCGCGGTTAACACAATCCATAGATGACAAAGAAATTCTTAAAGACTCATCTGGATCTTTGCGCCGTACCGGGGTACACAATTTACGCGTGGCCGTGCCCCAAACTAAGAGGTTCCACAGCCGGCCATTGACACAGCTACCCTGGTCGGTGTTTGTGTGACATTGGTCTTGTGTTCGTCAGTCATTTGCGTAATCACGGATATGTTGAAGCGTCACATACACCATGACAGAGACAAAGATGCAGTTAGTTGACTGTAGGTCGCCACGCGTCTCCTGCTTGCTGATTACTTGTGTCTTTCGGCGTCGTTGCCGACCCCCGTAGCATGACAATGAAGGCGTTACTTCGTTTTGTCCTTGTTTACTGACATTCCATGCTGCAGGGCTGGATGATCTCTGTGTACGCTTCATCATCAATCTGCCACAAGAGGAATTGGAATCCGTCGAACGAATATGTTTCCAAGTCGAAGAAGCACAATGGTTCTACGAAGACTTCATCCGCCCTCTCGATCCGAACCTCCCCTCTCTCTCCCTCCGGAATTTCTGCTTGCGCATCTTCCAGCATTGCCCAATTCTCTCGGAGTTTTCACCATACCACCATTCAACGGCGTTTTCGGAGTTCTTAGCGTACAAGACACGCGTACCTGTTCGAGGTGCCATCATGCTTAACGATGCTATGGACCAAGTCGTCTTGGTCAAGGGATGGAAGAAAGGAGCGTATTGGAGTTTTCCGAGAGGAAAGATAAACAAGGATGAGAAGGATCTGAACTGTGCTGTGCGCGAGGTTTACGAAGAGACGGGCTTTGACATTCATGGCGCTGGTCTTGTTAGTAAAGAGGAAGAAATGAAGTTCATTGAGGTCACGATGCGAGAGCAGCACATGCGACTCTACGTATTCAGAGGGGTTCCCATGGATACACTCTTTGAGCCGAGAACGAGGAAGGAAATCAGCAAGATCCAATGGTACAAGCTCTGCGATTTGCCTACAATCAAGAAAGTTAAGACACAGCAAGAAGGACGAGGGGAAGATTTGGCCGCCAACGCGAATAAGTTCTACATGGTAGCTCCGTTTCTTGTACCATTGAAGAAGTGGATCGCGCAACAAAAGAAGCAAGATATTATCCGAGAACTCCAACCGGATCGGCTTCCAGCGCGCGAACCCGCAGATGTTGTTACAACGGAAGATGAACCTGCAGCAGAGACAAATGTCCTTCAGCCGGTCGCAGGAGATATCGACAGACTATTAAGTCACCTTCGGCAATCTAGCCAACGGCACACACCTAGTGATCTTCCAGAAGTCTCGGTTCATCAAACAGCGAATAGTGATGCGTCTACTCAACTCAAACGTTTGCTCAATGTCAAGGGGACGCCCCCACCTACAAACAATTCAACGGTTCAAAGCAGCGCAATCACCCATGACACCGCACGATCCAACTCGCTCCTTGCGCTACTGAGGGGCGAGGCAACCACTACCGCTAATGGTGTGACCTACTCCAAAGCACCATCTCAAACACCACTCGAACAGATAACGACGGACTCACCCATACCTCAATCACCCCGTCAGGATCACCCACACCGTCTCCCCATGGAAAACGCTCCCTCCCCTCCTTCTTTTGCATTCTCGACCGACAATGCAGACCATCGTCACGTGCGATACACTGTCGGGCAGCCGCCTCGACCTAGCGGTGCAAATCCGCCACTTTACCCTGATCTTGGACGCATCTCAAGTGCTCAAAATGTGTTGCCAACCTCTCGATATCCGGTCCAACAGGAGCGCGTAATAGCTTCCACGGGACCTCGTTTCATCGGCCACCAGTCGTATCGACCTATCGTTGCTCCTGTACCACAGCAATCTCATGATGTACCGGCATCTCATCATTGGAATGGCGTTCCACAATTATCGTCACGGAACCCAGTCACGAACTTTCATGATCTCATGGCACCACCGGCGAACAGATTACCGTTACCGCAGCTGAATAGCCATTCGCTCGCATTGTTAAACGCGTTCAGACAGGAGAAGGTGGAGAAGTCCGCCATAATTGAACAGTCAAGTCCAGCCACTGTTGGATTCGTTTCTGCAACTGAACCGATTCCAACTGATCAGATTCGGCGAGACTCGGTGCAGGAGCGTCATGTTTGGCAATCCACCGGGACTACGTACAAGGCTAATGAAAAGATGGAACAGCCCTCTCGGACAGATGGACAAGTTCCAAATCAGCCATCGGTCTTCAACACTGCTCCCGCTGGATTACACAAGAACGGCTTTGGACCATCGCAGGGTGTCAAAGAGAGTGTGACCACCAGGAATAGACCTTCGCTCGATGTGGAAACGTTACCACCAGATGTTAAGCCTCGCTCACAGCACCAGGATGCACTGCTGAATCTCTTCCGTAAACCATCTGTTCCCGCTCCTGAAGTTTTACAGTCATCCTTGTCAGCTTCGTCAGTACCCTCAGGACCAGTCGAGTTATCTGCTCAGCCCAGCATTGCCAATGCCGTTGAGACGTCCCGCGGAAAACATGCTCATCCAGCGCGTCCGGTCATAGACACCAAAGTTGATTTACCTCAACCGCAGGTTTCTGCCGAGAAACAGCAGAGACTGCAGGATGCACCAGTATCAGCGACTGTGACGGGGCCTCTCAACGTCCCTCAGTTTGAGGTAGTGGCAAAGAAGATGAAGGAAAACCCGGTTAAAGTTAATAATGGTATTCCGAGCGGCTCCGAACCAGCCCAAAGTCATGGGACATCGGCAGTATCAATCTTGCGTCGTCCTAAGTCAAAGCAAAACATGATGCAGGACACGGTACTCAGCAAGGACCGTAGACGCGTAATTGCATCACCGCAGAAACAGGCTGAGCGAAGACAGAAGCCAGCATCAGAGACCCTTCCGAGGCCTTTTCAACCTCAGATCCTGCGTCGTCCAGCCCAAGTGCCACAACAATCCCCCTTGAATGCGTCTCCAGTCGCATCAGCCGTACCAGCCACGACGTCGAAGGAAGTCACTTCTACTGATCGTCGTGGTAGTGAGTCGAAAGAGAACATACAGGGTGTCCCATCACTTGTCAACAAGCCGGAAAATCCCGTCCCCTCTGGGCCTCTAGCTTCGTTCACTAGGGAAGCTCCTGTTCAAGCAGAGCCAGCGCGTATCGAAACTACTCACATCACACCCGTAAGATCTAGGATCGGGAGTGTGTTCTCATCTGGAGAAGACGGATCGCCGAAACCTGGCAGTCCCATGACACCGAACGATAGGAGCTTTCTGCTTGGATATCTACAGGGTGTCGCAAAGGGGGACAGACGTTGACAGGATCATCGTGTTGATCAGTGCTATGTTTCAGTGGACGGAAACTTGATTTATGGTGTCAAAGCTGCTGTGGGTTGGTGGCGAGTATCAATGGGTTTCTATGTGGCATGACGTTGTTGCCACAGGGCCAACCTTGGAGAGAAGTGCTGTGTACCTGAATGATAGTTTGGGGTCCACCACCTATTGCCAGATGGAGACCCTAGGTTTTGGTTACGGTGTCGATCCTTATGATAGCTTGACAATTATGATGAGATTCCCCCATCATGCACCACCTGCGCCAAGAACACTAAGTGAGCCCAACCCTCCATGATGACTAATACGCTTGTCTTCCACCTCAAACCAAACATCGAGGACATCGTCTCGGATAGAACAGCATTCGAGGACGGAGAAAGTACTATAAGTTCACAATGTTCACCCGTCCCAGACCAGCTACAATTTGTGCCCGCTGCCTAGCGCGCCGGTACCTCAGCACCTCCTCCCAACCTGCTCCCGCCCTCCCCCCCCCACCCCCGCCATCCGGCGCCGCCAAGCTCACAAACCGGCGCCTCCTCGCCCTCTCCGGCCACGACGCCGCGCATTTCCTGCAGGGCATCGTAACCCAAAACATCCGACCGGGCCTCACAAGCGGCCTCTACTCGGCCTTCCTCAACGCCCAAGGACGCGTCCTGCACGACGTCTTCATCTACCCAACCACCCACTCCCAGCTCTCCCAGGGCCCCTCTTCTTCTTCTTCCCAAGCCTCACCTCCCCCCTCATCTTCAAAAAATTCCGTTGACAACGACCCAAGCTACCTCATCGAAGTCGACGCAGCCGAAGCCTCGCGCCTCCTGTCGCACATCAAGAAATACAAGCTTCGCGCCAAACTGACGGCGCGGCTCGTCGACGAAAGCGAATGGAACGTCTGGAGCGTCTGGGACGCGGCGGAGAAATGGACGCCGCATTCTTCCCTTCCGCTGCCCGCGTCTGCGTCTGCCTCTCCCGCACCCCACTCCAGCGCCCACGATAACGCTCCTACGCCAATCGGCTGCATCGACCCGCGCGCCCCCGGCCTCGGCCGTCGTCTCGTGCTGCCTGACTCGCAGACGCCTCTTTCTTCGTCACACCTTCCCCATCCCTCATCCGGTCCCAGCCCCAGTCCCAACAACCCGTCTCCGGAAATCACGACGCTAGCCTCCTACACCCTCCGCCGCATCCTGCACGGCGTGCCGGAAGGCCAGTCCGAGATCCAGTACGCCACCGCCCTCCCGCTGGAGTGCAATTTGGATTACATGGGCGGCGTCGATTTCCGGAAGGGCTGCTATGTCGGGCAGGAGCTGACGATCCGGACGAGGCATACGGGGGTGGTGCGGAAGCGGATTTTGCCGGTGAGGTTGTATGGTGTGGGAGAGGAGGTGGGGGAGGAGGTGGGGTTGGAGTATGATGAGCGGTGGGGAGGGGGTGGGTTGGGAAGTGGGGCGAATATTGTGAGGGTTGGGGCGGAGGGGAGGGCGAGTGGGCGGAGTGCGGGGAGGTGGGTGGTTGGGGTGGGGAATGTGGGGTTGGCGCTTTGTCGGTTGGAGGTTATGGTGGGTGAGGGTGGCGGTGGTGGGGGGGAGTTTAAGGTTGTGAGGGAGGAGGGGGAAGGGGAGGTGAGGGTCAAGGCGTTTGTGCCGAGTTGGCATCGGAATCAGGGCGGTGTTGTAGATGTGCTGCATCGGGAGAGGAATGCATGACTATAGCTGTTTGATGAGTATTATGTGTTCATGTTCTCTATCATGGTTGTGCGGATTGATGTGTGAGATCTGAGCTGCCGGTAATCTCAGCCATACTGTAGCCCTCTGTTTAGGTGACCTCCCGAACGTGCCGACAGACACCAATGCGATGAAAATAGATTTCGCGATGCCTATCAGCACTTGATGGCATCGCTAGTTTCCATCCATTGGCAAATATCCACCACCGCAAAATCAAACAATCTACCTCCAGCTACCTCCACGAACCACTTCCCACCTTTACATCACCAACCCTCTACCCACCGTCCCTCGCGGCCGCCTCTTTCACAGCAGCAGCAGCCGCCGCCTCTTCATCGCCCCTCCTAATCTCCTCCTCCAACCTCCTCTTCTCAGCGTTCCGCAACCTGATCATCGTAATCTCTTCCAAGCTCGGACTCTTCGGACCAAGACCCTTACCGAACGGCGAAGTTTTCGACGGCGTATTCAAGCTCGCAGACGAGAAGGAGGCGAAGGAGGGAACTTTCCGGAGCCCGTTCCCGTTGGCGCTTGTTGTTGAAGATGGACCGAGCGGGGTGGATATGCCGTTGCCGGCAGGTGCAGGTGTAAACATCGAAGAATGGGAAGAGGAGATGTTGGAGGATTTGTGGCTCGAAAAAGGCGTCGATGGGGGCGTCGAGCTTACATCATCACCGTGCAACGGGTCGGTCTGCGGCAGAAAAGTCGGCTCTTTATTCCCGGCCCAGAAGACAGAGTCGAAGATCAGCCATTCGTCGCCGACTTGCTTCTTGGTGTCTTCGACGGCGGCGTAAGCGCCGATGACGGACGCGTAGACGATCACTCCCGTCGCCATCATCTTCTTTTCCCGCTTGTCCGTTGTCTTCGCCTTCTTGTCTTTGAGGAGGAATGCGCTTTCGATGAGTCCGAATTTGGAGAATATTGAGGTCAGGCGGTCTTTGTCGAGCTGTTCGCCTGCGCCTTCGCGCGGCCAGCGGACTTTTACCGTGCGGTCTATTTCCGGGACGCCCGTCTGCGGTGTCGTCGTACTGCTCGTGACGTGCGCGTTGGCATCCGTGTCGCCCCTATCTTCCTCCCTTGACGCATTCCGCTCCTCCGCCGCCGCATCCTCCTCATCCCTCAGCTCCCTCCTCAACATCTCCTCCCTCTCCCTCCTCCTCCTCTTCCCGTCCTCCGCCAACCGCCTAACCTCCCTCTCCAACCGCTCCTCGGGCCCCTCCTCCTCCCTCCCCCTCTTGACGCCCCTCTCCCTCGCCTCCAGATCCTCCTTCATCTTCCTCCTCTTCCCCTCAAACAGCTCATTCTGCCGCTGCTTCTGCAGCCGCGCGGCCCGCGCATTGTCGTAGAGCGCTTTGACGGCCGGGTCGGTGAGTACATCGTAGGCGATCTGGAGCAGGTGGAACTTCTCGACGGCGGAGGGATTGTTGCCTACTTTGTCGGGGTGGTATTTGAGCGCGGTTTTGCGGTAGGCACGGCGGATGTCGGTGGGGGAGGTCTCGAAGGTGATGCCGAGGAGGGCGTAGAAGTCGTGGGTGGAGGTGGCGTATTGGGCGAGGTCATCGGAGGGCATCGTCGAGACGTGTCAGGCTAGTGAGGGAGGGAAAGTAATCTGGGTGCTCGTGGTATCGGCTTGAAATGTTTGGACACGGGGATTGGACTTCTGCACTTTGATATCGACTTTACGGAGATTGCCGCCGCCAGATCGATTGCCCGAGAGCCGACAAAAACAACGCTCGGCTTACCAAATGAGTGAAATATGGAGCGTTCGAACACCTTGAGTTATGGATAGATAAAGGCCGGGAGCTACTGTAAAATGGAGAGGCAATGACAAAAGAGACATTCAACAGGAACAACCAGAGATGAATCTAGATATTAAGACCCGGTCTTACCTACACTCTCTGGAAGTGGTCAATTCTTTATTCTACCTGTACGTTCACTGATATAACGTTCATTATGCTAAGATCTCGCTATAAGTGTCGAGTCGCAACTCTCGTTAGTACCCTCCTCTTCCCTGCCTATGTTCTGCCTCCTGTTCCCACTAGTCCTCATTTTGCTGCCCCTGCTGCTTCCGCATCCAACTCCATCATCTTTCTGGTTTCGACCATTTTCGGCCATTCGTGATCCACAAAAACATCCTCTACCCTTTCTCTTTATTTTTTGATTGTCTTTTCATCATCTCCCGCGAAAGTCCCTTCATCATATACCCCATCAGCTTCAGGTCCCCACCATAACAAGCGAGCTGTTTCAGCATGCTGTTGCGCAGGTAGGGCTTTGGAGTGCCCACATCATGCCTGTTGGGATTTGAGCGTCAACCCACCAGGCAGTCCGAGTTTGACTCATCGTAACAGGGTCGTCCCATATCGAAATAGAGGTACCGACTACCTGGCTGTTTTTTGGCTTGAAGCAGCTCGCGTCCCGTCCGAAGTCTTTCCAGAGCAAAGCAAATATAATTCCGAAGATCCTCTGGGGTCCTAGCTTTTGCTCTATCAGAACAAACCTCCCTCGCGTCGGCTCATCCGGTTATGGGATCGGGACCAATACGAAAGCTACCGGTCAACTGTCTCTCGAGGTCTTGGTCCGTGATAAATACAATTTTCATGCTCCAAATAAAGTCCAAACCCGTTGTCGGGCTCGCCAAATATGTAATCGGAACTTCGATAACCAATCGAAAGCGGCACGGTATGTGGGCGATGCATTGGACACTCAAAGTCCTGGATAATCGGGCATCACAGCAGAGCGTATTTGTGGTCTTTGTCGTTCGAATCGTTCGAGTCGTAGTAGTCTCGGAGGCGTAACTTCCTGCTGTCATGCTGGTGGCCGTTGCGCGTCCCCCACGCTGCTCTACTTTCTGCGTTTTTGAGTGTCTGAGTGATCAGCTCCGCATATACCGCCGCCATATCTAGCCCTCTCTCATCCGTCTTCCAACTATTCCTTGAAGCAATCTTGCTATCTGGCAATGCTGAAGTTTCCGTGGGCTAAGTTTGCCTTGTAAACAGTCTCATGGTTGCTCATCATATCCTTCCTAGCCTCAAGGTTTCTTTTGGAGTTGGAGTGCTCCAGAGTCTGCGGGAGCGGTACTTGGAAAAAGGTACTACAATATCAAGGTACACTGCGCGAGTGAGGGTGTTTACGTGGTGTGAAGAAGATAAATTGCTCTCGTGGGCGATCGGCTACTTCTATAGGCTAGGCAAGTAGGAAGTCGTTTCCTTATTGGCGGTGCTGCGTACACATTGTTGATGATCATCAATACATGCCCATATTAGCCACTTCTCCCACAGTTCTGATTGCTTTGCGGAATCCTAGATCGAGTGCCACCGATGTACAATCTGACGATCGATCCAAATCAAGAGGCAGTATGCAACGCGCCCAGCCTCGCGCCCAGCCCGCTTTTATACTGTAGGAACCGTACTGGCTTCCCGTAGATCCTCACTCGCAAAGAAAAAGCGCAAATCGTATTGGATAATTGAGGTTCTAAATCGTTTCAACAATGCGGTAATTCGATGCAATCAGTTAATATACGTAAGATATCAAATATATTTGCGGGCTAACAAACACCGCCGCGTGACCTGACACAAACTCCTACACCCAACGTCTCGGAGGGCTGGAAGCCCTCCGAAGACCTGACATCGGTTCGAAATCGCGTTTACGGTTGGTCTGCTCTTGTAATGCTCATGATCTGAATTTGCAGCCACTCAGCGGCGGAGTGGCACGATGTTCCAACTCCGGTCTTATCACCGAGAGAGGGTCTAGTATCTTGGCGGAGGAGGTGACGCGCAGTATCCGCCCTTGCTATGGAGGTAACGACCTTGCCGAGACAGAGAGATTTTTCCAAGCCGTAGAGCACTCTTTAAAGTTCGAACTGTCAAGAGTCTGCGAGAGTCGGGAGGCCTTTCCTGCCGGAGATGTTTGGATGCTTGCCACACTCGAGGAGACTTCCATTTGCGGGTTGTTCCAGGGCATATAATCGCACTTTGGTTTTTGCTGGTGCAAATGATGAGATTCAGGGAAAGCAGATCCAGTGCTGTGGAGCTGGGAAGGCTTGTAATCTTGTCATTTCCTCGAAGAAATCCAGCCCATCGGCTCTGGCCCGTCTTCCAGAGTGCACATAGCACCGGCGGGCGTTGTGACCTAGAGTATGAGTCCTATGGTCCTGCCATTCCTCATATCTCTGGCCATTTCCAATGCACACATTATGCAGCAGTCGCCACCTCTAAAAAGAACGGTGCCATCAATACCCCGCTTCCTGTCAGAACGTTTAAGATGCTTAGACGCCAGGAACCAGTCGCGGAAAGCCTGCAATAAAATCCATCGAGCTGAGGAGTTGCCGGCTACTAGCCCCACATGAACCCAGCCATTTTCAGAAGCCAGACGATTGTCAACCGCTTGTCCTGGTATCTCTAAGTTTACGCTGAGCCCAGAGAAGCAATGCGTGTCATCCGGGACAACGGCTTCGTCGCCAAGTTTAGCCGGATGGCTACATTCTGGTAGCTGGAGAGCTCCCCACCATAATTCCTGCAAACCACGGAAACCCACTCGTAAGCTGACATACTGATCATACTCCTGTACCCGATCGGCGTCGCATTCCATCTGTATCACAACCTCGAAAGCAGGCCCTGAGACGTCGATAAAGTACTTGGTTCGCCTAGCCCTACTGAGACTCCGAAGGGTGACTGTGTCTCCTGACTCTGCGACAATGGCGCACCGACTGGAGCCCTCCACGCCGCGTGGATTACCATACTGCCTCGATATTTTGCGGTAAGTGTCGAGAATCCATTCCTTGCGCTCGCCGAATCTGCAAGGAACTCCATGAAGGATGCAAATCTCAGGCAGAAGTTGACTGGGGTCGTGGCTGTTAACAGAGGAAAAGAAAATACTCCAGCCCCAAGAACTCAATAGCGCCGCATTCTTCACCTTTTCTTCGTCGTACTGGGACGACCCCAACAGCAATCGGGCCAGAGTATCAAACGATTCGGATATGGTGGGAAGACCCATGTGCTTGTTGAAGGTCAGACTAGCGAATGTATCCAGCGGTAATCCAGCACAAGCCGTGATATCTAGAACATTCGCAAAGGTGAGTAAGACATAGCAAAGCCTTCTAAACGTCTTTCTGACTGAGAATTGCTGTTTGTGATATTGCTCCCCCAGAACACCTTGCATGGTCCGTATAATATCAGGAGTCTTCCACTCGGATCTCAGTAAGCAGGGCTCCTGTAAGAACTGGTCGAAATATGGTATGCTGTAGTCAAGATCTTGGAACAAGAGGAGTCCAGAGTCAAGAATTCGTCTTTTGGATGGGATCAAAAGACATTCACCATATGGGGTGTTCCCTGCCTGGTCCTGCTCAACAGCCTCCTTGACAGTCATTAAACAGGATGCCACGATTCGATGTGCAAGTCCTCGAATGATAGCGGGATCCTCAATGTCAAACGATAGAATCCTATCCCCAAAGCCCAGTGCTGGATGTCGACAAGCAGCCTCAAGCGTAGGTTCTTGAGCAGGGTCCGGTGTCAAGGAGAAGCGGACTTCCTGGGCAGCATTAAGGAGAGCGATGCAGGTTGTATCGGTCATTGTCGCTCGGAGCTCGCAGTCAATGAGGACCTGTCCGTGGCCTTGACCGAAATAGATGCTTTCACCATCGTTCTGTACTCCAACTGTTAAACCTAAGAGATGGTGCGCCCAGACCACAATTGTCACTACACCTTCCCAAGACTCTACACGAATGAGTCTTTCCTCTGGGAAGTATTGAACTGCCGTAAAGTAATCGAGCAGAGCCTGAAGTATATAGCATGGGATACGCCGCGAGTCGTAAGGCTTTTGGATGTATCCAACGTCCTTCAGCCGAGTCTCGACTGCAACACACATCAACTCCCACATGAATCCGCTTGTCTGCTCCCGACACGCCCTCAGGGTTCCTTTCAGGGTTTCCTGGTCGGAGAATGCATGGTATCCATCAGAGCCTTGGACTCTACGCTCTAATGCTTTCGCCAACGCTCTTGCAAGGCTATCCAGCTCATGGGTCCAAGTCAACAAGCTCAGCTGTATGATCATCGACGAGTAGGCCTGTTCATTCAGGCTTCTCTTCACCGTCGGCCCTGCACCAGCTTCTAGTACGATTTCCGCAGCCTCGCTCAGTCTATGGATTGTACTCTTCTTAACGGCCGTGCGAAAGGTGCTGGCGAACTTGCTCTCGATTCGGTTTCGTCCCAAGACCTCCGCCAAGTCTTGCTCAGCAACGATATCCGATCCTGATTTATGCAGCTCTCTGACCAAACTGATTAGAGCACGGCTTGTTGTGTTAATCAGAGAGCCAAAGGGCACAAGTTTGGTAAGCTCGACAGAAAGATTGAATTGACTTGTCAAGGCCATTTTGATATAACCGTTGCCGTACAGGCAGCGACGACTTCGAGATAACTCCCCATCTTAACGTAACTCTGTAGCTGTGCCGCACTCACAAGCTGCAGCATCTTGACCAACCAGAACATGATGGACGCTCCGAGGTCTTAAGTTAGATTTAAGCGCCTACCCTTGTACTCTTCTCGGCGAAGTGTTCCGTACCTGTAGCTGGTACCTGTAACTTCGCTGGTGCTTTGTGCCCGATAATAGGTGCGAGCCCGACGGTAAGTGGCACTTTCATACATCCTCCTCGTACCATGCGAAACAAAGGACTCGCAATCTATCGAAGATCCTGTACTTCGTACCTTGACTTCCTTGCGCACAACCCGTTGTCCCATGCACTCCTTTCCCAACCATGATTGTGTATAGCGTATCGATTGACGCGCGGTTTATTTGATTTTCGAGAGGCTTGCATGGCCGGCGATTTCTCACCCTGAGCGTTGTCGGCCCAGATCTACCCGTAAAAGTTAGTATCCCGTACGGAATCCATTGGGATCCACGAGATGTTTCAGATTACTATATTCTTCTTCTCGCGCTGGACATTTTTATGAGGTGTCTAAATTGTAGAGTTTCGAGTCCTATACTTGGAAAGACATGTTGCATAGATTCGTTACTTTTTTACACAAACAGCAGTGGTGTGTAGAGAGCCGTCAGTCCCGAAGGTGCTTTCTGATCACCACTCTTCTTTTCCCGCATGCGAAAATATATTGGTAGGACCTACCATGACTACTTTGCCTCAGAGATTACCCCAACCTGCCTGCGGGGTACTTCAACTCCCTATGTTCCGGTGGACGTAGAAGCCGTGTCTAATACCTCGGTGGTGGAGGTGGTGCACCATATCCGCCTTGTTGCGGGGGGTAGCTAGGCTGCTGGGGCGGGGGACGGCCATATCCTTGTTGCGGCGGAGGCTGGCCATAAACCTGTTGGGGAGGCTGACCATATCCTGATGACGGCGGAGGCTGCCCATAACCTTGCTGCGGATATCCGCCATAGTGTTGTCCGTACCCGCCAGGCCCACTATACTGCCCCGGTTGGGGAGCACCATATTGTCCTGGTGGTGGGGCATTGTTGCCTTGGCCAGTGGGTGCACGACCGCCTTTTTCATCTTGGGTGTCATACGACGAGTCAACCGCACCGAGGAGCGTTTTAACCAACTGTACACTTGTTAGTCTAGTGTCCGACTGTACGAAGATGAAGGTGGGCTACCCAAAGATCTGGAGTCAGGTCGACTGGTGGTTGTGCGCGAGACATCTCATCTTGCTCTGCCTCAAAGTCTCGAAAGTGTCAGTTTAGCCTACTCTAACAGTGGAGTCGCGGTAGCTTACTTGAAGTGCAGTCAACCATGTGGCCAATGCTAGGATCAGTATCGAGTTTGCCCAAGAATTCGGTTGCCTTCAAGTCATCGCCCACCTGCGCGAATTCGAATGATACAGCACCTTGACCGTACCGAGGGTTCCGAGACAGCTCCGTTGATGCATAGCGTATGGCATCAAAAACGGCGCCTTGAGGCTCTCCGGCAGGCTGTCCATCTGTGATCGCGATTATAAGTACCGGTTTTTGTAGCTGGTTGTTACGTGCCGGGCCCACAACCAAAGGCTCGATGACCTTGGCTTTTAGCTGGGTTCCCATAGGTGTAAGTCCACTGAAGTTGACGTTTCTCATCAATCGCTCCACGTGTTCTTGCGATTTGACGTTGTCGTCGTCGAATTTACCATCGTTACGCTCGAATTTCTCCCGTCGGGTGTTCATGAAGCGGACGCTGATGCCGTCATCGTCAAACAAAGACGCTGCATAGGCAACCCTTGATAAGATCAGCCTGAGATCGTTGATGCGATCACCCCCCTGTTCGATCAACATAGAGCCACTATCATCTGATGGTTGTTAGCTTATGCTCAATTCAACGTGAGCCGCAGCCGACGCCTCACCGACGTAAATAATGATATCGAATAAACCGAGTTTGGCGATGTCCTGGCCGACCTCGCGCGGAACTCGCCAGTGCGCGCACAGCTGATCCACCTTGGCCGGAGCCTGGCTGGCGATGTGGTCCAGTAAAGGATGGTTCGGAGGAAACATGTTGTGAAGATTTTTCTCTCGGATCACGTCCATAAGCAGCTGCTTGTAAGCAGCAATCTGCTGAGGTCCCGCCGGCTGCACGGGGGGGCCGCCATATTTCTGCCCACCTTGCGGAGGATAGCCTCCTTGTTGTTGGGAAGGGTATTGGCCGGGCTGACCCTGATGTTCAAAGTTGTCAGCATCGATCTGGCAGCACACTTCTTAGCGTTATTGAAACAAAGATAACGAACGTATCCATAGCCAATATTTTGAGGGTAAGATGCCGGGGAAGAATATTGATAGGATTGCTGGCGAAGAGCCTGTGATTGTGTAATTCCTCCGTAACTTTGTGGGGCCGGAGGCGGAGGTCTGCCGTAGCTTGTCTGTTGGCCATATTGTGCCGGTGGTCCGTAAGGAGACGGCGCATACGAGGTTTGGTATGGAGGTTGAGGCGACGTTGATGGTGGCGTCGGGTAACCGTGCGTGGATGGAAAGGGCAATGGGTTGACTGGTCGTTGCTCCCTATAACCAGGCTGCGGCGACACTGACGGATACGGCGGGTAACTGGGCGTTGGATTCAGCTGGCCCGGATATTGCTGATAATGTCGATCGGCCATCGTTACGATTGCAACACACGAGAGCGTCGAAATTAAAGCTCGTTGTTAAGTAAAGGTGGCAGTGGTGATGTATTGAGTAGATCGGATGAAAGAGAGCCGTAGCGATGAAATCCAGGATTGCTTACCGAATAACCACCGCTCTGAGGTTGACCTGGATAAGCCTGATACTGCCCCTGCCCAAGCCAAAAAGGCTTAGTATGCGGGTAAGCAGTGACTGGACGAGATCATCACTTACGTATGTGCTAGACTTCAAGTTCTGCTGCTGACCCGCCTGCAGCTGGGGGGGATAACCTCCCTGTTGCTGCTGTCCCGGCGGAGCGCCATAACCTCCAGCAGATCCTCCAGCAGGCGGATAGCCTCCTTGGGCCTGACTGGCTGCTAGTTTTGACGCGAGCTATGGGCGAAAGAGAGAGTATCAGTGGGTGTTCATATTTAAGATACTGTTGCTTATTCAGTCTCCGGAACAGGTTGGCTTGAAGCCTGGCGGGGTAGTATGGCGGGGTAAGCTGAAGAGCAGCGCCAACTCACGCCCATTTCGAACAATTTCTAGCAATGATAATGCAAGGGGTAAGGTATTCAATCAATCGCAGTGAATCCAAAAAAAAGAGCAAAGAATAAGATACAGCAGTTGCAATGGACAAGAGAATCCGAATGAGAAACGTAAGGGAACCCTTCTAATGCTTGGGGGCTGAGGATCGGAAAGACACGTATGATGACAAGTACCAACCTTGTAAGAGTTTGCCGCCTTGTCGGCCAAAGGCTGCCCAAAGCTATTCGAACGCAAACCAATTGTTTCCTCTTTAACTATACTTCTGGAGATCTTTCAAACAAACCGAATGCACTTCTCTGCCTTGAAACAGGACCATGCTTCCACGGCGCAGTGCCTTCGCCAAAGTATTCGCACGAGCGTCCATACACATGGCCATAGCTGAGAACAGCATGGTCGTCCTGGATAATCTGACAAATATTAGTCAGTTGAGTTCATCCAGGGAACGTATACTGTAAGAGGCTCATCGTTGCCCACTTGCTGTGAATAAGGTACCTATATCCAACCGCGGAGGTATGTACTGTGTACTTGGTACAAGTCGAGGCAGCTTCCTGGGGGCCATGAATGCTTACCTAACGATCGTTGGACTTGCTGTCTGGCTGGGTTCTATCCCAAAACTTTTAAACCCCGAGTGTATACCTAAGGTATGGTAGGTGAGAGCATTTCAGCACCGGAGGATGCTGTTGAGGTAATGAGCAAACATTACCTCCGTTGAAGGGTCTTGGTTTTGAGGTAACGTGATCCGTGTGAATATAACTTTAGGAAAGGCATTTGTACAAAGTACTCAATCGGTCATTTCCAAGCTAGCCTTGATGAGGTAGTTTAAGCGAGTTCTCGCCATGTCAGGCATGTTTTGAAGAAGGTACGACGACTACGACTGACTGACGAAGGATCCAGTTGCAGGTAACGTAACTGGGGACAAGAATCATGTCGTCTGTTGATCGAAACGGTTGATAATCTGAAGCATTCTTGTCGCATTCGTTGGATTCGACCGCGCCTGAGAGCTGTTAAGCTATAGCTGCCAAGCCGATATCCTCGACTCCGGACAATACATGAATCGTTTCCTCCTCCATGACCGCTGTATAGATTACACTTGACGCCTGCCTGACATCGGTGTCAGCAGACCTGCTAGGTCGAGTGGTCGAGATGGGGAACTGCGGGTCCTCGTGTTGCGGAGGTTGTCCTACCAGCTCGTAGCATCAGTCTATTCTGACAAAGTTCCCAACTTTTAGGCAGGTCGAAAGACAACCTCTATGAGCCACTGTTAGCCGATAACGAACGAGAAGCGGTAGCGGACTTGTTGCAATACCTAGAAAATGTATGCCATCAGCCTCTCCCGCCTAGCAGCGCTCTTACTAAGATGGTTAGCAGCGTGGAGAGACAGACTTCTTCACTGGCGATCCTTTACGAGCTCTGAGCACCTTGGTCTACTCGGATAATGTCGATTTACAGAGGAGTGCCAGCTTGACCTTTGCGGAGATTACAGAGAGGGGTGAGGAAGCAACCCTGGGAAAGGATGGCTCCAGAGAGCTGATGATGCCCCAGATGTTCGAGAAGTCAACCGAGAAACTCTTGAGCCAATACTATCCCTCCTTCAGAGTACAGACATCGAGGTTCAGCGAGCGGCAAGTGCTGCGCTCGGTAACCTGGCAGTCAATAGTAGGTGTGCTCTCCCGTCTGTACCATGCTTGTCGACTAACAATACGCAGATGAGAATAAGGTAATGATTGTTCAGCTTGGCGGTTTAGCTCCTCTTATACGGCAGATGAATGCTTCAAATGTCGAAGTACAGTGTAACGCAGTCGGTTGCATCACCAACTTAGCCACACATGAAGACAACAAAGCGAAGATTGCAAGGTCAGGGGCATTGGGGCCTTTGACACGCCTCGCAAAGTCCAAAGATATGAGAGTCCAGCGTAATGCTACGGGCGCTCTACTGAACATGACCCATTCAGGTCAGCATGGACTTATTCTCACCGGTTGCCGCTGAATGTAATACTGACAATGGGCAAAGATGACAACCGGAACGAGCTCGTCAAAGCTGGCGCTATCCCAGTACTTGTGCAGCTTCTTTCTTCGCATGACGTCGATGTCCAGTATTACTGTACAACTGCGCTTAGCAACATCGCAGTAGATGCGAATCACCGAAAGAAACTTGCCCAGACCGAAGGCCGGCTTGTGCAATCACTCGTCCACCTAATGGACTCATCTTCACCTAAAGTCCAGTGTCAAGCTGCACTTGCCCTTCGAAATCTTGCATCGGACGAAAAATATCAGCTCGAAATTGTACGAGCTAAAGGGCTCGCACCGCTCCTTCGACTGCTGCAATCATCTTACCTGCCACTCATTCTCTCTGCTGTTGCCTGTATCCGAAACATCTCGATACATCCCATGAACGAATCTCCTATCATCGACGCCGGTTTTCTGAAACCGTTAGTGGAGTTGCTGGGATCGACGGATAGCGAGGAGATACAGTGCCACGCCATCTCCACCTTAAGAAACCTTGCCGCAAGCTCGGACAAGAACAAGCAGCTCGTTTTAGAAGCCGGGGCTGTCCAGAAATGCAAAGAATTAGTTCTCAAAGTACCTCTCAGCGTACAGTCAGAAATGACCGCTGCCATCGCCGTACTCGCCTTGAGCGACGACCTGAAGACTCATCTGCTCAATCTCGGCGTCTTCGATGTTCTGATACCTCTTACAGACTCGGAGAGCATCGAGGTGCAGGGCAACAGCGCCGCGGCTTTGGGTAATCTGTCTTCGAAAGGTATGTCGCCTGATTTCCCACACCATTAGTGCACAGCTAAAGCATACAGTTGGCGATTACTCCATCTTCGTCAAAGACTGGGACCAGCCCAAGGGCGGTATCCACGGCTACTTGACTCGCTTCCTGGCCAGCGGCGACCCAACCTTCCAGCACATCGCTATCTGGACTTTACTCCAGCTCCTCGAGTCCGAGGACAAGAAGCTGGCGGAGTTGATATGGAAGTCGGACGAGGTCATTCAGATGATCAAAGCCATTGCCGACAAGAACGTCGAATCCGACGACGAGGACAGCGGCGGAGAGGCCGAGTTCGTGGCGCTGGCGCGTCGGTCGTTGGAGTTGTTGGGCATGGGTCCGAAGAAGACGCTTGTTGAGGGTTGAAGACTTGTTGACTACTTCGAGCAAACCTGGATTTCTTTAAGTTTACCGGCACAAGCATGCCGAAGGAATTTGAACGCTGGCATGGTGATTGGTTTCGAGATTGCATTCCCTTCTCGTTTATACCTGTGGTCCATTGGACAACATGAGCCGTTTCTGCTCACGGGGCTGCTGCGGGGCAGGGCGTATGGGGACGCACGGAGATGGTTTCTTTTCTTCACACTTGTCTTACGTACTGTCTTAAGCGAGCATAGGTCGAGCGGGAGTCGGATGAGTGAGGGCTCTAGTCCTTTTCGTACGTACACCAAGGTCAATGGAGGTTCTGGACCTTGGTAAGACTACCAGTCTGCAGTCAGGCGTGCGCGATGAAGAACGGATATCAACTACATTCCATACACCACTGGTGTTGGATTACCTCTCCGCTTCAGTGACATTATCTACAGGGCCTATGCTCATAGCGTGATATACCAGTGCTCCGTGTCCAGCTGCACTGACTGCCTTCCTACGCCAAAGACGTCAAGCGATATTGTATGACTCCCGCTATCACCACATATCTCTTACCGCTCAGGTTGCGGTGTCCTGTCAATCTACAGATTACAAGAAGATATTGCCAGAGAGGCCCCTGAGGCCGTCCCGGTCAGGCAGCCGTTGCGTCTACGCGACAACGGGCGAATATCGTGCCCAACACCTGTGGGGTCTTGACTAACGTCACTTGAGTCAGGCCTGACCTCTTTTCTTGGACGGGTAGTGTTCTCGAGGTGGATCAAGTCGACTTCTTGAGTCTACTTGCTGTCGTCGTCTGCATCTTCGCTGACCTATTCATAGCTGAGCCAGCACCGTTCATAGGTCTGGGGTGTTGGAAACTCAAATGAGTCACCTCGTCCTTGGTTCGACCATCAGGAGCCGACGGTTGTTGCCATTGACATCTGCAGCTCTTCCGGAGCAGGTGGTTTCTGGGTAAGTGGTAAACTAGGGCACGGTAGAGGTGCGTTTCCAGAGCTCATTCGCTACGGAGATACGAGGACTTGGATGAGGAGATGTCTTCTGCACGTTCCCAGCGGAAGCCTTGCGTTGGATAGGGATCCTAAGACCGTTATACACGACAACCTTTGGATATGTTGTTGATATTGGCTTGGTCGGGGCGCAGAGCGGCCCGGCCTTGATCGTTATTGCTAGCTGCTCGTCTGTAGTTGTATTTCCATGGCGACTTTGACTTCTACTACATTGATGTCAGGAACTGTTGGTTACCTGACGCTAAACAAAATCTGACGGCAGGCCCGTGCTCTGAGACGGAAGATAGGAGACTTCTTCTCGGCGATTGTGAGTAATGGTAATGAGCGAACGGGCAGGGACCTGGCTAACGTAGTTTAGCGTTGGAATATGGTGCAATTCGCGAGGGAAAGAGTAAGAGATCGGGAAGGAGCTAGATTCGTAAGGGTTGGATCGTAGCGCCGTATTGTGTCTTTTCGAACGGACCGCAGGGAGAAGATGGTGAAGAAGGAAGTCGGGACGCGCGGCGAGAACGGGGTTCCGATCGTTGGACTAACACTGATAAAGCCCAGGATCATGGTGGGGTTTTTTGAAAATAGAAGAGATAGGTAGGGCGAAGATAGTGGTGAGCGGGATAGGGGAGAGTAGAGTAGAGTTGAAGGTTTTCAGCTGTGGCGACTGATAAAGATGGGATGCCTATGGTAGCGCCACGAGTCATTCTTTACTAAGATAACTCTGCTGTTCTCCATCCTACCTACCAGATTGTCTGAAAGTTCTTACCTGGATTTGGGGAAACAAGCTTCGATCCCCAAGATTCCAATCTGGTCGTGAGGGCCTAGCGTTGCGCTAGTGCCTCATCGAAGACAAAGAACCGTTGCCCTACGGCGCGTAAATCTGAATACCACCGCATGGTACCCCCGTGCCAACCCCTGAATCCAAGCCGATGTGACAAACATTTCAAGACTCGGTCACAATCGGAGCGTCGATCACTCGAAACCTTCGTCCCATCTTATCATCGATAAAACTTGCCGTCTGGAGTGACTCGGACGACGTACTCGTGCTTGTGCTTTGCAATGGAGAGTTAAGTGTCGGAAGATGTCCGGTCCAGTCACACCTTATGGACGTCTTATGACTTCTTTGGTAACTTTTGTCTGTCATCTTATCACTGGTGGCCGCCGTTCCCACCTGGTTATCTCGTCGTTAGTCACAGCCACACTTCGCATGTAGTAAGGTTGTATCCAGAATTTGATCAGGACATGGCGGTCCAATAGCGAAGCGTTATGAAGCTCTGGGTGACAGGTCATTGTCGAAATTCCTCCATCCTTCATAACCTCTTGAGTGAGAAGACTAGTACTCCGCAATGTGTCACTTGCACCGGCAGCATGGTACACCACTCGTCGACAAATGCAAAGCGCAGCATGTTCAAGGAGGCTGACGCAACAGCAAGAGGACGCGAGGAGTAAGTTCCATGTACCTCGGTGCTTTGTTCACCCTGCCTTACTCAATCTTACTCATTGTTATGGGTGTCTGAATCATCCCAGTTTGCCGTCACTGGGTGGGTCGAGTTCCTGTCATGGTGGGTGCAGGACGTAACCCTCCGGAACCCTCTGATCTCAGAATCGACCCCAGGATGGGTTGCATCGAGCGGGTCCGTGTGCTGATTAGCACCGAGAACACCTATAAAGAGAGCTCTTTTGCCCGCTCTCCAATTCATCTCCACACTCAAATCCACCTCGAACAACGAAAACGATCAAGTTTCCAAGCAAAAGCCGCTACTTCTGTCGACGATCCTATAGGGTCAGTTGGAACCAACCGTTTGCACCCACCATGAAGTTCTTAAAGGCCCTCTTCGTCCTTCAAGTCTCGGCCTTTGTCATGGCTACGCCCATAGGTAATCAAGCCCCTATATTGTCGTCCTTGGCACATCAAGTAGAAGCTGACATGTGGCCTAGAATCGGCGAATGGTGACATTGTCGTAACTCCCCGCAACTGGAATAAGAAATGCTTTATCATCTGCAGCGATGAATCCGAGCCAGCTGCTGAGCTGACCGATGGAACCGGTATGGACCATTAGCTGTGTTATTACCTCCGAAAGTGAGAACAATACTAAATAGTTCGACAGGTCTCGGTATATGTGGCATTGACTGGACCTCCAGTGCCGAGTGGGTCGAAAACATCAGTGAGGGTCTGTCACTGCTAGCTTATTGGTAACCAACGGGTGCTGACGATGTGTAGATGTCGACGGGTGCGAATTCGGCTATATCTTCGCTTGTGGATCGAACGCCGAAAGCTTCGTCAAACGTGAGCTCGACGTCGGTACCCATGCAGACTGGAAAGACACGCTTGATGTGGGCGCACATGTTGACTGGAATAACAAGGCCGACACCAAAGGAGAAGTCTAAGTACGCAATCCTGCTCTCTTCATGATGATTCCTCTTTCCTCGATCACGAGCACCCCTTATTCTTCTGAGGTATTCCTTTGAGGTATAGGAAAGCTGATCTTATATTGATTGCCCCAGTCCTCCAGAGAAGCACAAGTTGATGTTTCAGCGCATGAGAGATGGAACACTTGACAGATGAGGCCAGGAGGTAAATTAGGACCAGTACTGCTTTGTTTCGTTTGCAAACACTCATTACTCAATTCAAATACAGCAGTCTCTGTGATTCGTAGCTGGCCTTCTTCCAATACGTGACTTTCCATAGCGAAACCATGAGTGTGACATAATCACACCAATACCGTGGAGATCATTCAACGTAGAGGTTATGGAACAAGCAAATCTGTTTGATGATCATAGCAGGATATGCGGCTGAAGATACCGACAAGATGATGTAAATGGGGGAGCTCTTCCAAGTAAGTTTGAGGCGTGGGAGGGAAAGCTTGTGGCCGCTCAGATAACCACTTCAACATCAATTGCTTATCTGTGGCCTCTACCGCAGACAGTATGAGTTGGAGTGCTCAGTATAGAATACTCCGCTACTCAGAAATAGCCAAAAAACAATACGACAGGCGGTTGGAAAGCACAAGGAAACTGACGGCTGGAGTACAAGAACTCAACTTTGTAAGAAATCTCCAAATTCAATCAGACTTCCACTGCACTCATTTTGAAAGCAAGTTGCTCGTCACAATCCGCATCTGCAGTAAATTAGGAATGAAATGTTTGCGTCGATGAGGGAAGGGACGGTAGTGGATGAAGAGCGTCTAAACACGGGACGTGGAAGGGACGTGGAAGGGAAAGATGTGATTTTGTCACTTTGCCAAAATATTTAACGATGACTTGTAGTACTATAGATGGAGTAGTAAAATAGATGAAAAATGTATATCAGGAATTGAAAGGAAAGGGAAGAAAAGGAAACGGATGAAAGGTCAAAAACGTTGTCGTCGAAAACCTTCGCCTCGCTTGACAAAACCCTCGCCGAACCTCCCGCCAAGCCTCCCCTCCACCACCAACCCCAATGGCGCTCCCCACCCTCGCAACCCCCGGCCACATCCTCGGCCCAACAACCAAATACTCCCCGGGCCCCGGCACGCACGTCTACAACTCCTCCCTCTACGCCTCAATCGCCGGGTCCCCAATCACCACCCCAGCTCCTCCCGCCCCAAGCCCATCCTCCAAACCCACCACCGCCCCACCACCGCTCCCCACCATCTCCATCGCCCGCCTACACAGCACCACGCGAAACGTCCTGCCGACCGTCGACTCCACCGTCCTGTGCCGCGTGACGCGGACGCAGACGCGGCAAGCGACGGTCGCCATCTTGGTGGTGGGCGACACGGTGTGCGCGGACGAGTTCCAGGGCGTGATCCGGAAGGAGGACGTGCGGGCCACGGAGAAGGATAAGGTTGTGCTGGGGGCGAGTTTCGTGCCGGGGGATGTGGTGAGGGCTTGTGTGGTACGTTTCTTTGTCCGGTGTGCCGGCATTGAGGGTCGAGAGGGGTGCAAGGAGGTCACGGGTGTGTGGGGATGGGGAGCTGATGGGCAGGGATGCATAGATCAGTTTGGGCGATCAGAGTAACTACTACCTTTCGACGGCGAGGAACGAGTTGGGTGTTGTGATGGCTACGAGTGAGGCGGGCAATGCTATGTATCCGGTTAGTTGGAAGGAGTTTCGGGATCCGGTTTCTGGGGAGACGGAGGCGAGGAAGGTTGCGAAACCGTTTTGAGGGAGAGAGGAATGTGTGTGGTTTACGGGACATCGAGTTAATGCACAGCGAGGCGTTGAGATGTTTTCGCTCCCCGATGTATGGGCCATCTGTGAGTTCTTTCAGAGCTTTGATTTCTTGGAGTCTTGCTGATGCCCGTGATAGAGATTCATACTGATCTACTCATAAGCAATATGCTCTCTCTGATCTCTGGACAGAGTAAACTGGTGGTAATTCATATCAGTGAACTTAAGATTATAACGTAGGCCATGGCGATTGGGCTTTGCTAAAGCGAAGCTGCCCTCTACTGTTTCGAACACCTCCTCAGTATACATCGTCTTACTCTCTCAGTGTTAGACTTGTTTGTCAAAGGAAGGGAGATTGTATATTCCGTCACTACTGACACACGACCAAGTGCATGAGTGCTCTCGGTTTTCCCGTCCTTGAGCGCAGGCCGTTGTGATGGGACAAGCATACGAATAGGTCTGTACATCTCTTATCTAACAGAACATACTTCTAGTCCCAAGAGCAATCTAATCTCTTACCTCTTCAAAGTCTTCTGCTTCTCCGCATCCTTGACCAGTTTCCTCCCCTTCACAAACAAGCCCTTCCGCACCCGCACCCGATCCATGTACCTCTTCGCCACGTTTTCCCGGTCTGCAAGCTCTCCCAGATCCTCCAATTCGTCTTCGGTGAATGGCACCCAAAATGGATCCTCGTCTAGCATCTCGAACCCCTGAAAGATCAGTTGCGGCGAGGCCGCGCCCGATGTGCGCTTGCGGATTTCGTCGCTGAACCCGAAGGACTCGGCGACGGGAAGGACGGATAGAATGGTGAAAAAGGGGGTGCCTTCTTTCAGGGATTCAGAGAGAATGCGGCCCCGGCGTCGGGTTATAACGCCGTAGACGCGGCCGAGGACCTCAGCTATCGAAGGAGAGGATATGTTAGGTTGCCGTCGAAACGTAAGGGAAAAGAGTGATGGGTTTGCTCACTTGAAGCTTGGATTTCGCAGCTGTACATAGCAAGTAGTAATCGAGGGCTCCAGTCTAGGAAGCCTTGTCTTATCGAGTCGCGGAATGTTTTGATGATCTCACCAGTCAGTCTGCCTAGGTTTTCTCTTGCAGGGCTCTCTTCGTCAGAGGGAGCGGTGACCGTAACTTTCTCTAGAAAGATAGCCACGCCCTGCATTGGCTCGTGACAAAGAGGGCCTTGTGCCGTGGCCAGTTGAAACGCGTACGAGATCTTGTCAGAGAAGTCACGAGCAGTGAGCGTGTTCGCGTGCGTTCGTTCCATTTCTTGGTCGTCCAAGGCGTCTGTATTGGATTGCGGGCTCTCATGTAGACTGTCATACACATGTTAGTGGAAGGTGCGAAATGAACCTGTCGTTCCACAACTTACACTTTTAGACAAGTGCCCGTGTCGGTAGCGTCAATCAGCAGGTTAGGGCCAACTCTCCTAGGTCCAAAAGCCGCAATTCTATCAACACAATCTTGCCATATTTCTTTCTCGGCCGGTATTTCCTCAAACGCTGCCACAAGCTCCCTCTTGAACTCTGCTAGCGTCAAAGCGCCTGCCTCTATGACTCCACTATCCTCAACGCTGTCGAAATTGCCAGCTTCGTGTAGATTCTCTCCAACCAGGGAAGTCTTTTCCTCCTCTGCTTTCCGCTCAGAATGTAGTCGCTTGATCGCACTAACATTTTTATCCAGGAAGTCTGTCACGGAGGTCGGCAGAGGTCTGACTCTCACTTTGACCGTGATCTGCTTTGATGTTGTTATACCAATAACAGTACCTCTAGGTAAGTCCTTCTCTCTGGGTGGTGCCATCTCCTCAGCACTGACGATGCTCTCCCTGTATGGAACAATTGGTTCGCCCGCCTGAATCTCGCACTTGGCAAATCGCTCTCGCAAGTCTTTCAAGCATCGCTCGAGGTGCAACTCTCCTGCAGTCAGTATGACATGCTCACCACTCTCGAGCACCTCATACTCCGCGCAGGGATCACTCTGTTCTAGCAGTTGTAGCGCTCTGATCATTTTGCCTAGGTCACTCGGATTGACGGGCTCCAGTGCTACTCTCACTATGGGTTGGCTTCCCATACTGACACCGGCAAGATTGACACTGCCCTCAAGCTGACTGCACAAGGTACCTGACTTGAGGATATGCCCTTCCAGCCCCGCAACGCCAAAGACGACGCCTGCTGGAACGGATGTGAGCGGTTCGAGCCCACGCCCCATGAGCAAGTATAGTGCTCTGATAGTGGCTCTCTGAGGTTCGGGACTTGCGTGAGGATGTGCGGGTGAGAACTTAGGGGGTAACACATAGACCGAGTCGCCAACCGAGAGTGTACCAGAGTAGAGACGAGCGAAGCCAATCAGGTGTTCTGGGTCGTCTTTCTGTTCATCTGTTCCATTTACATGGTCGTCGTCAATGCTAATTCCTGATAGTATACCGTTGACTCCACTAGTCACATCATCATTCGCTGCAGCCTGCGCTTTCGCGATCTCTGCCCTTTTCCTTCTAGCCATATCACGGGCTTCTTCCGCACTCAAGGTACCACCACCCCGGCGTTTGTTTTCAGGTAATTCGCTTTCGGGTATCGCCACCATCTTGCTAACATAGGCTACCACTGGATCTGTCTTCGATGTCTTGAAACCAACCATGGCTTGCCGAATCGTCGAATCAACGTGATCTGCTCCAGGTGACGCATCAAGCATTGCAGGAAGCCGATCAGCTTGTGCAACAGGTGGAGACGGCAAGTGCTCAATAACAGAGACTAGCACAGCGGTAGACAGGGGAAGCCATGCAGCAAATAGCGCGGTAAGTATGGCTCGTGGGTCCGTCGAACGGAGAATGTGCGACGGGATTGTGATCGACAAGGACTTGGTAATCTTCTCCAGCATGGCGGGATCGCTTCACGGATGAGAGATTAGAAATTATAACTCATTGGCAAAATGATATATTGCGAGAACAACAGGCGAGAATTGGAAGACTAGAGCCACGCACCCCTTTCCTTTCGTACCGCCGACAGTAGCTTCGTACACGGCCCAGATATTCTCTAGAACCAGCTGGACGAACATAGGCTTCAGAGGCCTGCCCTTGAGATGCTTCTGTGCGAGAACCCTCTTGGTCTTAGGATCTAAATAGAAATCTCCCCACAGCACCTTCTCCAGGATAGCTCTCTTGATACCCAACCTCTTCTCGTAAAGTCCAGCGAACTGCCTGACTGTAAACGCCCAACCATCAATCGCACTGCTAAAGATGACATTGTTCTTCTCCGGAGCGAAGTACAGGTCTTCATCATCTTTCTCTTCGAACGTCCCACTCGCTTTTCCGGATGCCACACCTTCGAGAGGCTCGGTTGCTGATTCATCCATAGGGTCGGTCCCTCTTCTCACGGCTTTCTCTTGATCTTTGGCCGCTGCAGCGTTGACCCTTTCTTCGACTTTCTCGCGCCATTGCAAATCTTCTTCCATGCGCTCTCCTTGGAAGAAACTGCCTATAACAGCGTTTACCTGTTCCAGAAGTTTCGAGAGGTGTGAATATGCTTCTCCAGGGCTCATCTTCAGTTCGGTAATCAGTCGATCGATCTTGTTGATGACCAACAGTGGTTTGAGATGCTCAATCCATGTGTGCCGTAATACTGTGACTGTTTGACTGCATACGCCCTCTACAGCATCTACCAGCACTAGCGCCCCATCACACAACCGTGATGCCGTGGACACCTCGCTGCTGAAGTCTATATGACCCGGAGAGTCAATTAGATCGATAAGATATTCCTTTTGCTGAGGATCCGCGTCCGGTGTTGAGCGGCGAAGCATGGAGAAGTAGAGGGATATGGCCGAGGATTCCATCGTGATACCTCGGAGCTGCTCATCAGGGCGGGAGTCAAGGTAGCGAATCTTGCCTGCAAGTTTCGGAGAGATGATGCCATTGGTGGCAATAAGCGCATCCGTGAGGGATGTTTTCCCATGGTCCTATATTGAGACATGTAAATACAATGCTGGTATTTGCTGCTCAACGGAAGGCTTACGACGTGTGCCAGTATACAAATCTGCATACCACGTCAGTCTCACGATTGCAATGAATGTAGGTTGTGACATGATACATTACGGATTTCATCAGCACTCCGCTGTAGACTAACAAGTTTAGCTGTGTCGACCAACGGCATATTGTAGTCGGAGGTAGTTGAGCAAATCTTCTGCTATGGCACCATGGGACTGCTCAACTTAAAAACGTAGCTAGCTCAGGTTGCTAATCATATATCTAGGAGATCTGTTCGCGGCAACAAGATCCTCGACTTCTGCGTATACTTATTCCTTGACTGCTTTCTTAGGAGTTTGTCAAAGAGTGTAGTACTTAGTTCCAGGTGTTAAAGATCTGGCAATCTCTTCACTTTCTCGAGATTGCCGTCCACTATTTGACACCAAGAACAGTGATGATAGGTACCCAGAGCTACTGCTCTTGACTTTGATGTCTGAACGCACGACGCTGGGAAACCTTCCACTAGATAGGTGTCTTCAACTGGAACGTCTGCCACTCTCCCTCAGGCTCGTCTTTGTCTTAAGGCGTCTTAGAGCAGTTTATTGATGCTCGTTATCCCTATTCAGTTCCCCGTCTTCCGGGCCTGAACTTTTTATCGAGGTTTGTAGGGAACGCGAACGCACGTGACTATATTCGGGATCCTAGCGGCCTCGGACCCTGTGATACTGTCCGCCGAGATTCATACCACATATATGGGGATTACCTACGGTCTTCACGCCTCCCAGAACCGGAGGGTTTATTAACAACACAATCTCAAGAGAACGATGTTGCTCATCTGCTAGATTGACAGGGTTCCACTCTTGAACTCCCTACAGAGGAAAACTCAGCCTCTTCCGACAACAACTCTATCGCCGGCGGGCAACAATCGTCTCGCTCTTAGTGCTGTTCGTTGGATAGCAGATCTCCCAGTCACTTGAAGCCATGGCTACGCTTCTTTCCCCCACGAACGTACTGACCGACCCGTCGAAGCCCCGCCAAATTCCACAACGTCCGGCAGTGCAGCCACCTCCAAAGCCACCTCAGCTAAAGACCGGCGTGCGAAATGGTCAACTAAACCTCGACACATTTTCACCGGTAAACCAGAACGGGAGTTTCGAATTTGACAGGGTGTTGAAGACCGGAGATTTGAGACTAAGAACACGCAAGACCAAGGTAATTGCAGTATCGCGAGCAGGGACCAGACAGCAGGACTAATATTTCTATACAGACTTGGAGGCAGGTGTATCTCGTTCTTCGACCGAACCTCATTTCTATCTACAAGGGCAAAGACGAAAGTCAGCTCAGATATCTTATCACCCTATCTGATCTTACGGCTGTTGCCCACTCGAAGAATCCCAAGTACAAGGGCAAGCATATCTTTGGCCTCTACTCACCTTCGAGAAATTATCATCTCGAGGCCGAGACGGCCAAGATCGCGCAGGATTGGGTCGAGCTCATTCGCCGGGAAGCACGCATTGAAGAGGAAGAGTGCATGGTGGCTGATAGCTTCGCCGGTCATACCTCTCGAAATCAGGGACACGACGGGTCAGCACTCAGTGCTGAGCAGAGACGGAGGAGGGAAGAAGCCAGGCTGGCTTCCAGTTCACCCGAACCACTTGATAATCCATCATATAGCTCAAGAACACGAGATGGTGTACGAGTCCCGGAAATCAAGCATCACTCATTTCCGAATCCTGATTACTCCGCGACTGAACCTGCATCTTACTCTGATTTCTCGGACACGTTAGGACCACATGCTGGTATCAGTGGGGCTTCGTCGCTTTCAATATCCCGCCCAGACGGTCATAATATACTTGATGCAAATCTAGCAGGCACTACGGGGCATTCAATTGTCTCGCCGAGTGCTCCGTACAACCTCACCCAGCCGGAAGCGTCATCTCTTGCCCAGGGAGATGAGCGTGTTGTGTGGCACGGCTTCCTGCTTTGCTTGAGGTCCAAAGGTGGCGTTCGGCAATGGAAAAGGCTGTGGGTAGTACTGCGACCAAAAAATCTGGCATTCTATAAGAACGAAGAAGTAGTGACAAGTATCGCGAAGTTCCAAGACGCTTTTGCTAACTTCCTACACAGGAATACGCAGCTCGCCTCCTGATACCGTTATCTAGCATCATCAGCGCGGTCGAGATCGATCCGATATCACGAAGCAAACGCTACTGTATGCAAATCATCACGGAGGAGAAGACCTACCGCTTCTGTGCTCCTGGCGAAGAGGCTTTAGATAAGTGGCTTGGGTCACTCAAAAGTCAGCTTGCGCGGAAGAAAGACATTAGCCGCAAGAGGATTGCCAGTGGTCCGGGACCCTGAGGGCGCTTTGACGGACCGCTCGATTCCACCGCTTCCAAAAGCTTGTAGGCTATTGTTGACCTCTCAAACATACTTGAAATGTATGTGCTTTCGGCCTGCTACAACACCAACATCCACGCTGGTTCGGTGTAGTTAATGTGCTGCAACCAACAGCTCTACATCCGGCACTCAGCCTCCGGAGGATCAATTTAAGCAGTGCGCGTTTGCTCGGAACCACATGGACCCTGCAAGCCTATCAGTCGCAGTCTGAATAAATCATAGGGTTGTGAGTGGTATAGCGATACGTCACATCCCAGCACGAAGGCGATTCCTGAACGATAGGCAAGACTGCCCCAGGAACGCCATGATCCACTTTTAGCTTCCTCACCTATCCTCAAAAGGAAATTCTTTTGACGACCATCTCTACATACTGTACGTGCAAGGCATGCAAAGCAGAGCAGATGAGCTGGGGATAGCTAACGGTCCCACACAGGGGCATCATTACCGCCAAAATCGCGGATCCAACGCAACCATTAAAATGCATCCAACCGCCTATCTGAGATGCACTCGACTTCCTCGGCCTCTGTTGTGTTTGATTTTGGATATGACTACTTTGGCTGCAGCTCTCAATGCAGGGTCCGCCTCGTTGCATCTCAACGATCCAGTCCTCTGTATTTGCGCTTGTCTTGTTCCAGTATAGAGGCTACTGCAGATGATAACAACAGATTAAAATACCTTCCACCAGCTCACGCGTCAGATTTGGTCATTACTAACTACTGCGGCTATTACTATTGCTCTTGCTAATTTGCATGTTTAATGGTTTCCGATAGAGTCAGACAGTCGTTGTTGATATCTCTTGTTGCGGTAATGGCATCACTTTGTTGACTTAATGGCAATAGAAATCATCTACGACTAATCATCTCTCACATTTCTCAAATCAGAGAATGAACAAAAATATCCGTGTTCAAGAGTGTTTCTCCGACAACCTCCCTACACCCCCCCCCACAACGACCCTCCGCACACCCCCAAACCGAGACGTCCCCCAGCTCCCCTCTCCTCCCCTCATCTCACGCCCCACCCGCCAACGCCTCCCCGAACCGCGCAATCATGAGCCGGAACCGGGTCCTCTCCACCCAGCGATCCAGCAGCGGCCACCCCCGCGCTCCGAGCACGATCCTCTCCTCCCCCTCATCCACCAGCTCCCCCCGGCGGCGCCGACGCTGACGATCCCCAGCACGTTCGAGGAGCCCCGCGAAGACGGTGGCGCACCCCGGACACACGTCGTCGCTGGGGATCGCCTGCACGACGACGGGGTCGCACAGGGGGTCGCCGGGGTGGGGGTTGCGCACGTTGACGAGGCGTGCGATGGCGGTGGCGCAGAGGGTGGGGTGGGGGTCGAGGGGGGCGGTGTGCGCGCAGTGGTAGGCAATTTGGTAACAGATGCACATTGTGGCTGTTCTGGGTGCTTTTGGTTAGTGTGTGTGTGGCTTGGGGTGAGGGGTGGTTTGGTCTTACGAGGTGGTGTGGTGTGAGGTGGCTGGGTGGTGAGTGAGAGTTGAAGTTGGTGCGGTCTGTGTGTTGAATGAACTGTCAGTGGAAGGTTCCTGGTGAGGAGTGAGGGGTGAGACGGAAGGGCATGGAAGGGTCTGGCTGACTCACGCTGTAGGATGGTTTGAGCTTTGTGATGAGTTTGGATTTTGTTGGTTGTCGGTGATGAGGATGGTTGGTGAGAGGAAGGTTGTAAGGTTCAGTGGAGGAGGAAGAGGTGAGAACTTTTCTGAAGTGAAGGGGACGCGATTCTGCCGTTAGGGTTTAACCTGAACGCAGTACTATCTCGCTATCATGGCTACTATCACGGGAATGGTTTTGCTGGGTGATTCTTGGCAGTTACATAGCGAGTTCTAGCATTCAAGAGGTGTGTTATGCAGTGCTTGACATGATTAATGTTGTGATAGAAGATCGGCGACTTCCTGGACAAAGGGGGTTTTCGCAGTCACACATCATCGGAATGAGCCATATCGCAACTCTTGTCTGTTGATGGCTACGACCCTTGACTCGGACATCTGAAGTCTACAAGAGATTTGAACAACAGCTAGTGAGCTCTTCATCGACTCTACTGCGACTTCTAACTGCACGATGGCTCTGCAGCAGGTTCATCAAAAACCGGGGTAGCTGCGGAACGACGTCCTACCTTACCTGCATGTACCATACAGGAGCTGCCGCCCTCGTACGTTGGCAAGCTCGTAGGGAGGAAGCTAACGGGAAGCTTGAGTGGATCCAACTACGGTTCCAGACGAACATAAGGTAGCGGACTGGGCTCCGGCAGCAAGATACCCCGTACACAACAAGATCTTCCCGGAGAGCAGAGGCAATTCTTCCACTGATATTCATTCTTCTATCCCTTGATGAGACGTCACATCAGATGAGTAAGGTGCTTATTGGATGCCGAAGCGATCAGGTAATCAATCAGTAATCGGGCCACTATGAAACCCCACGCAAAATCTTCCTGGCCCCAAGAGGTAAAGTAACTTAAGAGATAAAGAGAGGGAGAAGACTTTCACGTGCAAATCCATTGACTCGACTCTCTTATCTCAAACCTCAACATAATCTTGCCCCACGTCTCTCCTTTTTCTATCCAGGGTTCCCAATTTCGACAACGTTACACTACACCACAGCAACCGGTACGTACAGCAGCTAGAACGACAGTCACACTCACACTCACACTCACACTCACACTCACACTCAAAACCCTCGAATTCCATGCGGCTCCTCCTCTCCGACCGGTACCTTACGAAGTACTACCTGCTGTACTCATCCAGCGTAGTTGCGTACTTCGGAGCTTTACCTAAGTGAAAGTCACCAGTACCAGTACGAGCAGTCATACGAGTAGGGGTATAACTCAGCATGGGTGAAACAAAGAAGGAACCTGTTGCTCGTACTAAGCCTAAGCCTGCCAATGACGAAGGACGCCTTACCCATCATAATTATAATGACAAAGATCATGTGAGTAACGTTAATGCTGCTGGAATTGCTTCTGCCAGTGTGGGTGCAGGTGCGGGTGCGGGTGCGGGTGCGGGTACCGTTGCCGTTGGGGGAGCCGTTGCGGGTGCCCTTGCCGTTGCCGTTACCGATGTCGCTGGACTGGATGGAGAAATGGCTAGCAGTACCTCCAAGACTAATAGCCCGAAGATTCAGCCTCCGCCGCCACCGTCAGCTCTCGGTCACGAGGGCTTCGTGCAGCCGTCATCCTACCTCCGCCCACGCGCTCAATCTCGACCAATGACTCCTGCTGCTGCTTCTGCTGCCCAACAACAACAGCACCACTACCAACAGTCCTTACCGCTCTCAGCAGTAGATCGCGATCAGAAGTATGGCCTGGTAAGTGCAGACTGCTAATATCTTCCTCTTTCTCTTCTCCTTTCTCATTCTCTTCGCATTTCATCGTCGTCTTCGACTTCTTCTTCTTCGTCTTCGTCCTTCATCGTGGTTCAGTTTGTATCTCGCTTGTAGCACAGATAATATTCCTATACCACACCTCGTTTATCTCCTTGCCCAAGCCTAGATCGTTCCTCCACTCCTTGCAAAGAATTAGGAAAGACCCTGCCGCTGCTGCAGGCACAGAGCAACGTTGCGCAGGAACAGTGCGGCTGATACCCCATGTAACCTTGTTTCTGCACAGAAAAAGATCCAAGATTTCCTCAAAGTCCGCACCAGTTACGACGTTCTCCCACTCAGCTTCAGGCTCATCGTCTTCGACACAACTCTTCTCGTGAAGAAGAGCCTCAACATCTTGCTCCAAAATGGTGAGTGTTCAAACCCACTTACGATGGTCCAACTCCCGTCGTTCCGGGACGACAGACTGACTGATGTGCCACAGGAATTGTCTCCGCCCCGCTGTGGGACTCGAAGACTTCCACGTTCGCTGGGTTGCTGACCACTTCCGACTACATCAACGTCATCCAGTATTACTGGGCCAACCCCGATGCTTTGAACCAAGTGGAGATGTTCCGTCTCAACAGTCTCCGAGGTACTGCAACTCGATCCTGCAAACTTTAGCGCGGCATTGATTGAATATCTAGACATTGAGAAAGCTCTTGGAGTGACACCTATCGAGACGGTGTCCATCAACCCTCTGAAACCTCTCTATGAGGCTTGTCGGCGCATGCTCGAGTCCCGCGCCCGTCGGATCCCTCTAATCGATGTCGATGACGAGACTCAGCGGGCAATGATTGTCAGCATCGTCACGCAGTACCGGATCCTAAAGTTCGTCGCCGTCAATGTCACTGACACCCGTATGCTGCGAAAACCGCTCAAGGATCTCAATCTCGGCACTTACGAGAACCTCGAGACTGCGAGGATGTCGACCCCAGTTATCGAGGTCATCCACATGCTCGTCAGACACAACATCTCGAGCGTGCCGATCCTCAATAGCGAAGGTACGTCTCACTCCGCAAAATTATTGGAATGGTTCTGAGACCCGCCAGGCGTCGTTATCAACGTCTTCGAAGCTGTAGATGTCATTACCTTGATCAAAGGAGGCGTGTATGAAGATCTCGAACTCAAAGTTGGCGAAGCTCTCCAGAAACGCTCCGAGGTACGCTACCCATGTCAATTGGTGTAGACGCGATACTGACTCTGATAAAGGACTTTCCTGGCATATATACTTGCTCCATTCACGACCGCCTAGATACCATTTTCGATACCATCCGCAAGTCACGTGTACATCGCTTCGTAATTATCGACGAGAATAGTTGCCTCAAAGGCGTTCTCACCCTGAGCGATATTCTCGAGTACATCCTTCTCGAGGGTGAAGGAGAAGACGCTTGATGGGATTCATGCTTGCTCTCGCACATGCTATGCATTCTCATAGTAAGCAGCATTTACAGTGTCAATTTCCTGGGATAGATGTGTGTGTTGACGACCGTCAATGAGCAATGGGAAGGGGTCTCTTTAGGATTTATCTACGTCTGCACACTGAATCGGGCATTTGATCGGTCAGGCCAGGTTGGCACCGGAGATCATCAGGCGTCTTTCTAGTATCTACGTGTTCCAGAGGCTGTCAGGAAATGCTGTCGAAGGGTCTTCATTTTCTCTATGTGGAACGTGCCATGTACTTACTCGGATACTCAAGGCATCGACGTTTAGAAGGAACGCTGCTGCAGAAACAATCGTCGTCTTTCACTATCTTTTCTTGGGTTGTACGTTCCTGAGCTACTAACGGGACAGCTTTTCGATTTGACCTCGAGTTAGGAAGGAGTGGCCCGTCTCGACAATGTTCCGTCTCGACGTTGAATGTACCTGCCACCCTACCTAGGAAAGAGCGACCCACACCGACAACTCTCCGTGTTGATTTGGACACAAGATCACCCAGATCACTAGCTTTGTTTTCCCCTATATAAACAATGTCTCCCACACCTTTTTTTTCTTTTTCCTCTTCTCCCTTTTCCCACATCTTCTCCCGCGTCGTCGTCCACATCTTCTCGTCTTCCACAACTTCTCGTCTTCACACAACTTCTCATCTTCCAAATCTTCTCGACTTCCACGTCTTCCCGTCTTCCACATCTTCTTGACTTCCACATCTTCCGTCTTCCCGTCTTCCACATCTTCTTGACTTCCACATCTTCTCTCATCACGCTTCAACTTCCAGACCTCGATTGCCAAGTATGAGCACAGAGTCCCTTCTACAAACTCCCGACTACGAAGATAGTCTCTACAGCCGCAAAGTAAAAGGTCGATCGTCACTCGATACATTCATCATCCCCAACCGTACGCGTCTCCCATCCTCCAAACCAAAGGTACCTGAAGAGTTCGACTTCAACCTCACGAAAACACTTCTCGACATCGAAGAGATGGAGAAGCCCACCGAAGCAATCCCAAAGACCTCGAGTCAACGCGACGTGGTCCCTGTCGCCAAAAGACCTTTCGTCCCTAACACGTCTCTCATCCATCAACGAGGGTCGAGCGGGACCTACTCTTGGTCACCTACCGGATTTGACGGGCCCATCGATTCAACCGACCAATCTAGAGGAACTAGCACCACCTGGAGCACTGTGAGCGCCCGAATCTCTACTGACTCTTCACCTGGTTCCGATCATCGTGATACCGCCGAGTATATCAAGGAATACAACAGCCTCGCGACCAAGTACGGGCTGCCATTGTTCGTAGCTCAATCCAAGATTGAGAGTCGAGGTAAGTGAAGCTTCATCAATCCTAGCTCAAGATACTGATCTTGATATCTCATCAACAGTGTCGAGTGCCCAGAGCGCCAAAAGCAGCGCCAAGAGCAGCGTCGTGGTGGCAACAAAGCCCCACTGGCTTCTTCGCAAGATCCTACGCAAGAGCTCTTCGTCGTATAACGTCAAGAACAAGAACAAGGCTCCGAAGCCGGTGTGCAAGAGTGTGAGCATCGCCGACTTGCGTAAGATACGCGTCGACGTCTTGAAGGACAAGAGCTTGGACGAACTGGCACGTCTTGGTGGCGTGAGCCTCCTCATTCTACCTCCTGGTTTCGCAGCAGCCCAACTGGCCATCCCAGTGGGTATCTGTGCTACTGCCGCATACATATTGCAACATGGTAAGTTACTTCGCCGCACCTTTCGCATATGCCGTTGGCTCACGTACAAGCAGGTCGCAACATGCCAGGCATCTTTCGCATCAGCGGCCAATTGAGCACGGTCAACAAGCTCTATGATCACTATGCTCAGCCGATTGACGCCGCCGACAAAGAACCAAAAGAACCAACTGCTATTCCTCACACCGTCACCTCAGCCTTAGTCCCATCTCACATCTCTCACAACGTCCATGACGTGGCTGCAGTCTTCAAAAAATTCCTCAACGCCGTCCCCGGTGGGATCCTCGGCTCGCTCTCTCTATTCAACGCGTTGGAAAGTATCCACAAGGAGTTCTACGCCAACCCAGACACAACGGAGTCTCATCGACGCGAAGCACGCGCACGACTCATCGCCCTCGCCATCTCTAGCGTCACCTCACAACATCGCGTCTCTCTCATCTGCGCCGTCCTCGGCCTTGCCGCCGTCATCGGACACGAAACTCAGACCGCACTCGACAGCAACATCGAATCCGACCAATCACCTACCACCGAACGCATGAACTACAAGGGCCTCGGCCTAGTCTTCGCCCCCCTCGTCATCGGGGACTTGACGGACGGAATCGAGCTACCGTCCGGAGGCGAGCGCGCCGGCGCCGGCGCGCTCGACCTACCAAACAGCCTCCCCAAACGGCGCAAGGAGAACGGGCGAAAGCCCAGTGTGCCGAAGTTCCCCGGCATGTCGACCTTCCTCGACATGTCGGGGGCGCGGTACAAGCTGGTGGCGGGAGTATTCGAGATGCTCCTCATCAACTGGAGGGACGTCGTGGCCCAGATGGGGGGCCACGCCGTCCCCTCCCAGTCGGTGAGGAGCACTCTCCCGCCACCACCTCCCCCATCCGCCCCTTCTGCCCCCGCCGCCCACTCCCGCCAGCGGTCCGCGACGCACACGCGGAAGGCCTCCGCGCCCTCCATCGCCGCCGCGCACGGCTTCGCCATCTTCCTCCGGGACGCCCCTCCCAGCAGCACCACCACGAGGGCGGCTCCGTCCTCTCCCCGCGCGCTCCGCGTGGGGAGCGTCAAGCAGCTCGTGCGGCAGATCAGCCGCACGGCCACGGAGCCGTCCTCGTCGTCGGCGTCGTCGGGGGGGAGCAGCGGTGGCGACGAAACGCGGCCGCGCCGCGAGGCGCTGATGGCGCCCTTCGGAGCCCGCCAGGGCTCCGTCAAGGAGGCTGCCCAGCGCCTCGCCGTCGCTGCGGCTGCGTCCGCCGCCGCCCCCTGCCCCCCTTCGGCTGCCCCCCGCCCCGTCGCCGCCCCCTTGGGATCCAGGATCCCGAAGCCCGTCGCCGGCTCACGGCCCCCTCTCCCTGCCGTCGCCGCCTCGCCGGCGCCCCCCAGCAGCCCCCCCTCCGTGGGCGAGGAGCTGCGGGCGGCGCGCCGCGAGGCGGCGATGTGGCGGGAGAGGGCGGAGTGGGCCGAGCGGCGGCTCGGGTTCCGGATGGGCGTCGGTGGCGGGGTCGTGTCTGTGTAGAGGGGCGTCCTGGAGGGAGTTTTGGCGGCGGTGGAGGGCTCTTGGGGGCAGAGGAGGGGATGGGAGGGGAGGGGCCTCGGTTTTTGGGCGTTTTTTGTTTTGTTTTTGTTTTGTCTTTTTTTGGTATTTGTTTTTTTGTATTGTTTAGCTAGTCTTTACTGTATATAATTAACAAGACATCATCGATTCATCTCTTCTCAGATCAGAGGACTTCACTGAAATTTTGGATTGTGAATTGATGCTGAGTTGGTTGTTTCCTGAAGCACAACGTTGTGTCCATCCAGGAGTGAACCAGGTTGTCAATGTGAGGTTGGATATCTTTAGAATACGGAGGGCATCAGAACAGCATTCATGTTGAGAAATGACTTGATACAGATGACATTGGAGGGCGCCGCATGCCTGTAAATTGTTCGAGTACCTACGTGAGAACAAAAGCAGTCACGTGACTCACGCGTGATGAGACTATGATTTTAGTTTTACCTCATATATATGCCAATAGTAGATGAGTCGAGCAGCAATTCATCTGATGATCTCTTGGTACAGTTGGTTAAAGCGACCAAGGGCGTTTAGAAACACAAGACTTGGACTCAGGCGTGGATTTCGGCGTAGGTTTAGGCATGCGAAGCCTGGAGCCAGTACCCGATCAAGTGTGGGTTCCGGCATGCACGCAGAGCAGAACCTCATTCTCATGTAAGCAAGCGGTGACCTTCTCCTATGCGTACCTTAGTAGGTACGGTAGCTCCGCTGACCTTCCAATATCCTTCGTACCACTTCCGTCCATCCACCGCAGCTCTGCACACTAGTCCTCCCTCATTCTCACAGCCTCACTACCTCCCCCATCCCCGTCACAGCTGCGACCCATCCACACATCACCTCTTCACCACCCGGGAATGGTGATAGATAGCAGCTGCTATCAAGCAGGGCAGAGATCGATCCCGTTGGAGCTGTACATCACCCCTATACCAGCAGCCCCCATCTCATCTCTCCTCCGCTTCTGTGGTCTTCACCTTAGCATTCATAACGCCTTTCCACTCAATCACACTCGCCACACTCACGTCTTTCCGGTCAGTCCCGCATGGGCTAACCTGAGCGGCCGTCCTTGTAGACTAGGGTTTATGGAAAGCGTTCGGTATCTTTGGTCAATGGCAAGTTTCATAGCAATCGAGACTTCCGAGCCTGCGAGTCCGAAACGTTCCTCATGGTCTCAGGGATGAAAGAGTCAGATTGATCGGGCGAGTTCCTAGTGTAGACTGGTGCCCATTGTTAGGGCGAGGAAGCAGTAAGTTCGCAGTCTGATGGCGAAGGCGAAGGTGCTGAGACACTGAGCTGATGGGTGGCTATGACGGGTGTGAGTGGTCATGGTGGAGCTTGTGAGATGGTCTGTTTGGTTGGAAGTGGAGGTAGTGACGCGGAGAGTGCGTGTTGCTGCTAGGGATGCAGAGTAGAGATTTTGACGGGCTATCTCCTGCGGTAAATTGGAAAGCCGTCCTGTAGTGGTGGTGCGAAGGCCCCTGACGTCTTGTTGTAAATCGTGCTCAGATCGAAGGCTGTATCCGGAGCAGTATTTCTTCATGGGGACGTCAAATGGCAACATCTTTGCCTCCAGAGTCCCTCCGGTCCTTGATCCTGACAGTCAGAGCAGACATCTACAAAGCGACTCGTGCCGATTCAAATGATATTCCATTCAAAACAATAACAACTCTTCCCCAGCGCGGTTCCATAGCCCTCAGTACTAGAACGCTCCACATCATATCTTAACAGATCCAGAGCTTCAACAACACCTTGCCGAAACCACAGACCCTAACACAAGACCGCCGCAACGGCTATAACTCTCACTTTCCGAGTGAAACGATCACATACAACCATAGACTGTGGAAAACTGGGCATCCCGTCCGCTCTGCCATACATAAGCCACAGATCGGCGGATCAGTAGTCGGGTCAGCGATGACCGGCGAATCCCCGCTGTTGTATGTTTTGCGTCTTTTGCATGTGATTCTTGACCAAGAGGGATGATGGCTATCATGGTGTTTGAGTGCACGGATGAGGCGCGTTGGTGGCCCTCCTTTTTTTTATTGAGTCGTCTTGAAGGCCTTGAGTATTCAATCCGTTCTAGGCACTTGGGTATATGTTGTTTCAGTACTGGTTGTATCATCTGTGGCGTTATGTGTACGTTGATCGCTCCTGATGGATGATCGGGAAGCCCTGATGACGCTTAGTCAGCGGGCTGTCAATGCCCATCTTGAATTGGTCAGCAATTCATCCGATGACCGTTGGTGGTAACGTTACAGTGACTCAAACGCATTCAGCATCACATAGCGGTCATAAAACTTCGCTTTGACAATCTAATAAGCTATGCAGGGATGGATCATTGTATTATAAATATTGAGATCGAGTGGATCCCTCACTCGTTCAATCTCTGAAGATACGCTCCGAAACCTATAACACCCTCTATACACCTACAGCAGTACTGATGGCACAGGTTCCCAGTTCAAAAGATACACCCAGAGGTGAGAGACCACGGATGCTTCTAACTCGTTGCAGTTGACGGAGTAAACTGACTCTCCTTGTAGCCCAAGGGTCGGTTGCTGGCAACCCCCCCGGTGAGTGCCACCTCATACTGGTTTACACACAACTCCAATGTCGTCCAGTACACACTGACCGCGCCCTGTCCAGGTCCCTCCAATTATGGCATCGTTCTCTTCCCCGCCTTCCAAGCCCTCGACGCCTTCGGTCCTCTCGACGCACTCAACATGCTCGCGAAACAGCGTCCCATGAACCTGTCCATCATCGCATCCACCCTGGATCCCGTATCCACCAAGTCGACAGATGCGTCGTCGAACCCGCATAACTCGGACTTCGCGCAGAGCGTAGTACCAACCCACACTTTCTCTCAGCCGCCCGCATCTCTCGATGTGCTGATCGTACCTGGTGGGCTGGGTACCCGAACAACGGACGTATCCGAAATGGTCACGTTCATCAAGGATACCTATCCGCGGCTGCAGTATCTGATCACCGTATGCACGGGTGCCGGCCTCGCCGCTCGCAGCGGAATTTTGGATGGGAAGAGGGCTACGACGAACAAGGCTGCGTGGAAGATCACGACGGAGCTGGGGCCTCGTGTGAACTGGGTACCGCATGCTCGATGGGTCACGGATGGAAATATCTGGACTTCGGCAGGGATCAGTGCGGGGATAGATGTCATTTTTGCTTTCATCAAGGAGGTTTATGGGGATGAGATCGCGACTACACTTGCGAATAATATGGAGTATGAGCGGCATATGGATGCGAGTTGGGATCCATTTGCTGAGTTGCATCATCTAGGATAGCCGTGAGACAAGCTATTACAAGTAGATCAGAAAGTCGAACGCGAATATGACCTTCATTTGATCACATACACGTTAGGAAGCACTTCTCACTCTGCAACTGAGAGACTGTCTTAATTAACGGACTAACATCTGTCAGTAACTGGCCAATGGTTTTTGGACCTTGTACGAAGGCAGTGGATAACGCCCAAGACGTTGATCGAACAGCCTGAGGGCCTCCAACCTTGGCTACATATGCAAATAAAAACTTCTGATCTTTGCAAAGTGATATATCACTGCATCTGTCAAGGATTTTTTTTCATAACCTTGGAAGGTACATGAACTGCAGAGCTGGGGGGCTTGACGTACCGTACGAAGCTACCCCACAATCGTGCCCCACCACCCCGCACTCACAACCCCTCGACAAGCATGGGTTGAAGACTCGGAAGAACTACGCCAAGCGCATTTGCGCCCTTCTCTCGCCCAAAACACACGCTGAATCGTCGGAAGCATCCTCTCCTCATCATGTCAGGTAAACCACTACGTTCCTTTCCGTCTCCTGGTAGACTCGAACTACTACCCCATCCCCATTGCAGAAACCCCAAAACTAACACCGCCAACAAACAGCAAAACACTTCTTCACCGACCCCACCCACCTCGTCAACACATCCCTCCGTTCCCTCACCCTCACCAACCCCGCCCTCGCCCTCGACGCCAAGAACAAAGTCGTCTACCTCCGCCCCGACGCCCGTAGCGCAACCCAACAGCACGCCTCGGGCCCCGCTCAAGAATATGTCTCGCACGTCGCGACTCAACGCATCTCGCTCCTCTCCGGCGGCGGGTCCGGGCACGAACCCGCTTTCGCGGCGTACGTCGGTAGAGGGCTGTTGAGCGCCGCCGTGGCGGGGACGATATTCGCCAGCCCGGCAAAAGAGCAGGTTCGGGCCGGGATCGAGAGGTGCTTTGACGATGACGATGGAGAGAGCGAGACGGGGGGGAGGGGGGTTCTGGTTGTGGTGATGAACTATACAGGCGATATACTCAACTTCGGGCTCGGGGTGGAGAAGGCGAAGGCGTCGGGCAAGAGAGTGGAGATGGTTGTCGTGGGCGATGATGTCGGGGTTGGAAGAGAGCAGGCGGGGAAGGTAGGGAGGAGGGGCATTGCGGGGACGGTGCTGGTGGTCAAGATTGCCGGGGCGTTGGCTGCGACGGGCGGGTCGTTGGACGAGGTGAGCGGGCTGGCGAGGAAGGTGGCGGGGAATATTGTGAGTGTCGGGGCGAGTCTGAGTAGGGTACATGTGCCGGGGAGGAGTGGACCGCCCGATGCGTCAACCGATGAGATTTTGGCGACTGAGGAGGTGGAGATTGGGATGGGAATCCATAATGAACCTGGGAGTCACCGGGCGACGGTCGACCTACCGGGGTTGGTGAAGACGCTGTTGGCGCAGTTGTTGGATTGGAGAGATGAAGATAGGGCGTTTTTGAGTGTAAAGAATAGCGATGAAGTAGTATTGATGATCAATAATCTTGGAGGAGTGAGTGTGCTGGAGTTGGGTGGGATCACGGCGGAAGTTGTGGACCAGCTGATTAACGACTATGGCATCAAGCCGGTGCGGATACTATCTGGGACGTATATGACCAGTCTCAACGGTGTGGGCTTCAGCATCTCAATTTTGAGGTTAGCGGACACAGGGCTTGGAGTTGGGAAGTCCATGCTTGAGTTGCTAGATGCACCGGCGGAAGCTACAGGGTGGTCAGCAGCAGTCAAGACGGAGACGTGGGGGGGAGACTTTGGCGCAAGCAAGGAGAAGACCGGCGGCGCCGTGGACGAAGCGAAGCCCAGTAATCTGCGGAGTACGTCAAAGGGCAAGGCGTTGCACAGGACTCGTAGCTAACGAATGCATAGTGGACCCGGCGCAGGCGAAGAAAGCACTTGAAGGAGGTCTCCAACGATTGATCGCCGCCGAACCGGAAGTGACAAAGTATGACACCATAGTCGGTGACGGCGACTGCGGTACTGGCCTGAAACGTGGCGCCGAGGCCATTCTTGAGATGCTAATACAAACTCAACTGTCTGATGATGCGGTCTTAGCAATCGCACAGATCACCCGTGTTGTCGAGGGCTCTATGGACGGCACATCCGGTGCGCTATACGCCATATTCTTGAACGCCCTCGCACACGGGTTGCAAACTCAATCGACCTCCTCAATCACCCAGATAACCTCACGGGAATGGGCAAGTGCGCTACAGAGCTCACAGAGCTCCCTCAGCAACTACACGCCCGCTCAGCCGGGTGATCGCACGTTGGTGGATGCGTTGCACCCATTCGTAGAGACCTTGGCAAAAACTGGCAATGTCAAGGAGGCGGCAGAAGCGGCAAGGAAAGGAGCTGATGGGACAAAAGGGATGAAAGCAAGCTTGGGTAGGACGGTGTACGTAGGAGGAAGTGGATGGCAAGACGTTCCGGATCCAGGTGCGCATGGACTGAGCGAGTTCTTGACGGGTATGGCCGAAGCTCTTTGATCTCATGTTGAGCAAGGCATGGTATGTGAGAGAAGGTAGCATATCCAGTTTTCAACGCCTTTGAGCCACAGTCTAAAGCGATCCCTGGAGTGCAAGCTTGAAATTGACGCATTGGGTATCCATTTTTCATCTCTTCACTCAACTCAACAATACAAGTATGACCGAGTCCCCTCTTAGAAACCTGAATATTCAAAATCAGCTCCGCATTATTTTCCCTAGGAAAGAGACACCCACATCTTACTGATAAACCTATCCTTATTGACCGGCCTCCCCTTCTTCCCACTCGCCACCCTCGGCGTCTCCGTCCACATCTCCTTCACATTCTCCAGCACCATGTTGCAATGCCGATCGAACGCTTTCACTCTGGCGAGCAGCTTCCGGTTGTTACGGCAGGAGATGAGGACTTGCGTGTGCGAGCGGACAGCGGTCTGTAGGATGGATAGGGGACCGGAGGTCATCTCATGTTCCTCCAGTTGCGCGACCTCATATTCGCTATTGAAGATGGGGGTCATCAGTATGTCTCAGCAGTCGAGTATATATATAGCTTGGGGACGTACGTGAGCTCGTTGCGCGGTTTGTTGAGCAGGTCCCTGCCGCTTAGTTAGCATTGTATCATCTCTAGCAGCAGTAGAAATGGGTGTGAGCCACTCACTGGATCTTCGCGTCCGACATGTTGTAGTTAAGGCGGCCTTGTCCCTGGTGCGGTAGGGCCAAAGTGTACAGCGCTGAACAAGTGAGGTTCTCAATCGCCTATTTCGGGCTAGCGTGAGTGCTTGCTCGAGCTGCTGACATAAGATCCTGTTGTAAGGTAACTTAGCTGCCGCCATCACAACCCTGGGTAACTTACTTCCTCACCGTCTCAATGAAAAAGCCTCAGTGCCCTGCTTTTGTAGTACAAGTGCGCACAATACTACCTGGGTATCCAAGAGCTCCTGGCCTTTTCCAATTCTTGTTTTCTAAATCTTTTTCGCATGCCCCCTCTCCGACTTTGATCCTCATCCCTTCTTTGACTTAGTCCATTCTCCGGGCTGGTCTTCCCTTACTACGATGGGCGTCTTCATACTATATAACGCGTACCCTGAGACAGGAGATTGCTGTCTATCTAAAAGCGACGACGTAGGATCTCCTATCTTCCACCTACCTACAGTACCTGCACAAAACTGCTTTGGCTCAGAAAATTTACCGAGATTCTGGAGACCACCATGTGGTGTCAACAGAATTTCATGTCTTGCCTGTGAGAAGCGCGCGATTGATCAAGCTGTGGTGTGCGTACACGTCATTTGCGAATCTAGACGGGGATCCCTGATTGCTTCATATGTCCATCCATTGCAAAGTAGAGGTGTAAGGTGTCTGTCTGATCACGCAAGGATCTTAGGAACTGAGGGACGCTGCAACCTGGAACTCGTGTTCAACGAGACCGAGGTCGCTCAATGCTGTCATTGCAACGGTATTTTGGGATATGTCTGCCTAGACAAGCCAAATTTGGTATCGTCTTCTGAGCTTGAAAAGATCTTTTATATACTGTCGTGAGCGCTGCAAGGGTGGAGGGCAGGGGCTGTGGGATATGTATATATTGTGCCATCAGTATAAAAACATGTGATGATAAAGATTACGAGTTTCGTCACGCCGGTGACTCTTGAACCACTTGTGTAAGTGGCAGATAGTCGAACTGTGTTCGGTCCATTGATAGCATACATCATCACGCACCCAAATCGATCGCCACTGATTTCACGGCGCGCCTCAGATCTCCCCATCCTCTCCTTTATCCTGATGTCTGACCATACGATACCTCGCTCCTTCCCTAACCCTCCCACTCCCGCCAAGCACCAGCTCCCTACACTCCAATCCCATCGCCCTCCCCTCAACACCAGCATCACCAACCCACCCTTTTCTTTCATCCAACACCTTGGCACGCCGAGCCTCTAGAGCACTCACGGCAGGCACATCCAGCCCAATCTCGGCCCCAATCCTCAACATCGCCCACGCGTCCAGCGACGCCGTCCAGCTCGGATGCCGCGACGCATATATCGCCAAGAACGCCAGGCCCGCTAATTGAACGGCCAGAAGCAGCGTGATGACAACCATAGCTGCGAGCGACATGGTTGGTTTCTGCAGATCCGAGCCTGCGGAAGCGTGGAGAAAATATCCCGACCGAGGAACCGCGCCGACGTTCATGATGGCGTTACTGGCAGCGTAGGTGGCAAGATTGAGGGCGACGCTGGCTTTGGCATCGTCGCCGAAGTTGGGCATCCATTGGAGAAGAGCATCGAGCAATGGGAGGTAATTTTCATTGGGCCCTTTGTTGGGGCAATAGAGAAAGGGCGTGGATTGGTTCCAACGGGAGCTGATAGTTGAGAGACCGGTGAAGGGGTAGCGGAGCTGGGAGCAGATGAGTTTCTCTGTATTGGCATTGTTTGAGGCGACGGTGTTGAAGAAGGTCATGGGGCCGAAGATGGCAAGAACGGCTGTTAGGAAGGGGCTTGCTGTCCCGTGGTCGTCCCTCTCCGTGTCCCGGCCTCCTGTTAACAAGAGATCGTCCCCGTTTCTGTAGGAAAGATTACGTCCGTTGGGTGGCATTTTGTCCAATAAGCCGCCTGCAGCATAACCGTTCCAGTAATTCGGTAGCTCAAAATAGCCTAGTGTGCTATTGCCGTAGCAGTGCTGTGTGTAGTTGTAACCTGCATATGGATGGTCTGGCGGGTCGGCTGTCCATCGAAAGTCCAGCCATAATTCTTCGTAAACATCTTGCCGGTCAGATGTATACTTCCATGGTGAGGTCCCAATGTCGCCAGGAGCACAGATCCGAGCCCGGAACCTTGGATTTTGGGAATCACCATACGGCGCTGATTCCGAACCATTTATATTGGAGAAGTTCAGATTCAAGGGGTTGACACCGGAGCAAGAGGACGGGAAGTCAGACTGTGCTACACTCGTACAACTGACTGACACATTGAGTTGTAGTGCAAGATTGCGGAGGACTCCTGTATCAGTGCCCACTGGAGAAGTGGTAGTAAAAAGACCCTTTCGTAAGACGTACACAGCGTTCACAGAACTGTTATTGACTGTATATAGGCTAGTAAAATTGAAGTTTTTTGGATCAGTGGACCATACGTATGGCTGCTTGTCAATGAGCTTCGGATTCACAGTGCTAAAGATTATGGTATCCATGACTGATGAATTCCAGGCCTGAACCATGGCTCCAGGATTGATCTGCGGTCCTATTACCACCGATCCATCCCCATCTTCTTGACTCAGGACTTTGATGTGGACTGTGCTCACAAGAGCGCCTCGAAGGAGAGGAATCAGAAACGCTATCATGAAAAGTCATTCGTCAGCCCGCTTCTAAGAGGATTGTCATCTGCTTTCTACTCACCGACTCCGACCAAGACTGCCGACAAGATTAATAGCGGGCTTCTTGTCTTCCGGCTGGTATTCGGTCTTAGTACATCCCAAAGGACAGCGCTATCATTCCAGCCCTTGTCTGCCAACACCAGCATTTGCCGTAAAGTCAACCCGGGCACCTTGGCATCCGAGCTTTTCTGGCAGTACACTGCAGCGGCTCTGGCACATATAGCAGAAGTGACCGTAATGCCAATCGCTGCGATGATAGCATTACCTACATCGGCTGCTTTGCGCCACCCTTCGCTCCTCTCGTATTGCGATCTGGAGTAATTCCCAACCTGATCGAAGTAGGTCGGAACTCCAATTGGCTGATAGCAAAGAACGCAAGTGATACCCCATGACAGAATCGCAACGAATCCGTATAAGACTATGAGCCATAGACCCAGAACGTGCTTTTGCAATTCTCCAGCTGCCCCATTCTCCATCAACTTTGGCTTTGTGTTCGTTGATTCTAACATCGGCTCGCGATCATTCTGATCCCAACGACCCTCACCTTCAGGAATCCTCCTCCCAGTTCCGAGTGGCCTGTCTAAGGTCCCACCATTTGTGAGAATGTCGCAAAGTGGAACTGACTCCTGCCCGGGCATGTTGCCTTGCCGTGAGTAGTCTATTCTTTCGTCAGGGGTCAAAGGGTCCGACCTGTGGTGATTGAGTCGCGCCATAGTGTCAAGGGACGAAAGATCTGCTGCAGAGGGCTGGTCCATGTTGCGCAGTTTTGGGAGAGAGATGCCTCTGTACCAAGACAGAAGCAAAAGGCTCAAGATGTAGAGAACATCGAGCGGGCGCTCACGAAGTAAATGACAAGCATAGGAGTGTACCGACAGACGTGGTAGAAAATCCTTCGCGCAGTTGACCGCAGCACTTGTGCTAAGAATAACAACTGAGAAATAACGGCGCCTAAACCGGCGTGCCTCACCATGTCGAATTGAAACACAAAATAATACAGTACATGTATCCGCAAAGATAATAAAATATTTACATGTAATAAGTTAACATTATGTTAATGTAACTTATATCGCAGAACAGGTGAGGTTCTCAATCCCCTGTTTCGGGCTAGCGTAAGTGCCTGCTTGAGCCGCTGACATAAGATAAACTAGCGGCCCACGTCGCGTCTCCCACTGGCGGTTTCCCTAATAGGCGGTCCTGGGTGAGCGTACCTACCTTACCAAGGTACCGTACCTATATTTTGTTGTTCTGTTACACACGCTTCACCTTGATATCAAATCCCTCCAAGCCTTACAACTTTCTTCCTCGATTGGTCTTCCCTAGTACAAGCCTTCTTAGATATCACATCACTCTTCCCTTATCAATCAGCACCGACAGAAGCTTCACTGTCCACTCCAAGCAACAGCCGCGACGAGGCTTCGACTATCCGACAATTGAGACGATCACTGAAACCACTCAGTAGTTACTTGCTCAATTGATTCCCCATCCTGGAAGCGACGGCAACATCAGACCGGTGACAGGTGACCGTGAAGGCATCCAATGTCTTCACCGTACCCTACACCAATGGATGGCTTCCCTGGACGAGTAGGAGTCTCGTCCCCAGCACAAGATCCTGGGGCCTCAATGCAGGGAGGATGCTCCTTGCGACACATGAGGCGTACGTATTACCTCGACGCGCCGGCTGCTTCGCCCAGAGTTCTAGCTCACTATTAGACAGTCAAGGTTCTCTACACGTTCGATGATGAAAACAAAACCAACTGCCTTGCCCGGTGGCCGTATGTTCTCACCATTCAGACTGCTTTTATTGACGACATGACCGAGATTGGTGTCGTCGAGTTGAAGACTTGCATTCAGGCCATTGTAGATGCCAGCCCAGAGCTTGTCCGTAGGCTTGGTCAAGATTATACGGTTTATGCTTACGACTACTCTGAGTATGAGACACCGCTTGTTGGCCAGGGGATGTTGTCTTGGGTCCTGGCATCGGCCTCTTCTACTCCATCAGCACCTGCGCACCAGTCTCGTACCGTTGTGACCGGACGCGTCTGCAAAAATATTCTAGGCCTTTTCTCCAACGGCGTGCAAGAAACGCTTGAAGTCAAGCTTCGTCTCGTGCCCGTCCCGACGTGTTTACAAAGCGAACAGACTAGCAGTATGCAGAGATATCGCGAGTCGAGCAAGGCCATACCCCAGGGTTTCGATACGGCCGCGTGGATAGCATTCCATAAAGCCAATCCAGCAATCACGGAAATGGCTGACAAGAGTGATTATCAATCGCCCATGACCGGTTTTGCTCAGCGTGATGGCTCCGCGTTTGAGCTTGTTCAACAAATGCTTTGTGAGGGTGGTATAGAACAGGAGTCAGAGATACGACAGGGAGCAAGCTTGCAGAATATTAATAATTATCCCTCTGACACTCATCGAAGTCTTTCTAGGCCGTTGAGTAGGATTAGCAGTCCAATAGCGAGAGTTCGGTCAGCGAGAGGCTTTCGGCAACCCAGCCAGGGCGCACTATCAAGACCGACATCGAGCACCTCTGATAGAGGATTTCTCAACCATCACCGAACGATGTCGAGTTTGAGCCAACACCCTTCCATGGATACTGGTTACGCAAGTAACGAAGACGGTTTCAATGAACCTTCTAGGAAGCGGTCTTCCATAGACACAGAATGCGTAAGTACCCAAGATGGTTCCGAGGGACCTTTACGGAAACGAGCCAAAGTTACCGCCGCTGAGTGGCCGAGCAAAAACACGTTCGGCAAGCAGCCCGAATCGTTGAGAGTTGCCGCAAGTACTGCAGCGTCTGTACGAGTATACCAACCAAAACCGATAAGGCCTTCGACTTTCAACCAAGGAGCGCTCGACAACCCACCTAGGGCACCTACACCTGTTCCGAATGCGACAGGTCTGATTCATCGTCGGACTGTAGCTCAGCGGCAGAGCAGTCTGCGCACGGAGTCACGCAGTCAGAACAGTTACACGCCCCATAGCACCCATTACGACCTCCAACAGGACTTGAGCATGATTGATTCATCCATACCATCTCCTGAAGAGAGTCAAACAGACAGTATTGTCAACACTCCTCCGGGTATTGCGTCCTCCCCGCCACTCATGATGACTACATTACCAGCACCATCGAGTCCTGCACTACCCATATCACAAAGGAACATCGACTCTGGCTTCATGAGCGGCCCTAGTTGCAATCAAATCAATGAAGAGAACGAGGAAATGTATTCATGCGGCTTTGAAGATCTCGAAAATGTTCCTCATTACAGCAAGGGCATAGCCACACCTTGTGAAGGCCAGCTCACAGATTTATACGCACATGCTGAAAGACCTCCGAATAAAAAGCTGCCCAAGACGTTTGTCAAGAAAGGGCGGGCTATACGGAGCACCTCAATAATCTCTAATGCTCCAGCTGCGTCTTCCGAAGAGGGCCAATCAAAACCACTACGTCGGCCATCTATTCAGACAGAGGTGGTGCCAACCCGCTCTACAAAACTCCCGCCAAGTGGCGGGAACCCAATCTCCACACCCGGCCCACAATCATGCTGTACAACGGAACGAGCTTCATCGAAGGTGTCGCTATCAATGCATCCAGTACCTGCAAGTGACCCAGCACGGCCTTGTTCGAGCTCTCTGCAGCGTTCGAATACGTGGAAAGGCCAGCAGATCGAACATCCTGCATCTGATGGCCCTACTTCCAACTCGGTTGCCGAAGCAAGTGTCCTCAACATTACACGAAGCGGGTCTGGGGCGAAACGGAAGAAAGCGATCCAAGAGCGATTAGCTACATCTATTGCGACCGGAGAAATGCCACCCTACTGCGAGAATTGTGGAGCCATTGAGACACCTACGTGGAGGAAGGCGTGGGTTAGGGTCCACAGTGGAACCCCAGAACTGGTTCAGATTTCGAACGAGGAAGGTGGAGTCATTGCCTGGGAGGCAATGGAGCGAGATCAACATGGAGATACTGTCTTGTTCAGGATCATCAAGCGATCTCTTTTGAGCGAAGATGCGGGATTCACGGAGATTCTTCTCTGCAATCGTAAGTGCCTGATACTAGCCGTTTTAGATGGATTACGCTGACGATGGATACAGCCTGCGGTCTATGGCTCAACAAGAGCAGATGCATGCGACCGAAGGAGAAGTGGACCAAAGTGCAGAAGGAAAAGACCGAACGACAGAAGAGAGTATACAAGACACGAAAGGCAAAGACGAACGTCGCAGCTGAGACTCAGTCCGCAAACACCGGAGAACAGTCGTCGACCATGACAGCCGATGAGACTTCACCCGCAAACACAGCAGACGACAACATGGCAGAAGAGCACGACCCGAGTCAGCAATTACCGTCTCAGAAACGGCCGAGAGCAGCAAGCCTGCAGTCCGTTCCAGTGAGCAAGCCCAGCAACTCGGTGAGCAACACCGCAGCAACAGCAGCCCTACAGCGAGCCATCCAATCCAGCCCAGCTCGCTTCCTCGGAACGCAACACAGCCCCATCGAAATCGACGAAGTCACCCCGAAAGCAACCCGCCGCCTCCTCTTCCCCTCCCCACGCGCCGCGGGCGAAATCAAAGCCCTCCAAGACCGGTCCCCCAACGCCGGCGAACCCCGCCACGACTCTCCGCCCATCACCTCCACATCGGCGGCGGACCAAGCCGACAAAGAGAACCGGCCGCCGCCGCCGCCCACCCACGACGACCTCGCCCACCTCGTCCACCTCTTCGACGACGACCACCGGCCGACGACCCCCCCGCCGCCACCCGCAGACATCTTCTCCTCGGCCGCGAAGGCCCTCCTCCTCCTCCCACCCCCGCACACCCCGACCCGCAGCCCGCGGGCGGCGCTGGGCGAAATGACGCCCTTCACCGCCCACCTGAACCAGCTCCTCTCCGAGGCCAACGCCGTCTCGCCGACGGCGCACCTCGACTTTGGCGCCCTGCCGCCTCTGGAGGGAGCTGGAGGGCTGGGCGGTTCGCCGTCGGGGCTGGAGGGGGGAGGAGGGTTCTTCGCGCTGTACGAGGATCCGGTGGATTTCGCGGCGCTGATGGAGGGGGTGGGGCCTTGAGGACCCCCTCCGTTGGCGCTGGGGATAGGCGGGGTGGGGTTGTTTATTCTTAATTCATGGATTAGCTAGATATAGCATTAGATGTAGAAATTATACGCATTTACTGAATATGGAGGTGCCCTTGTGGTGTGATGTGTTGTCGTTAGTGGTTAGACTGAGGCCCCTCGAACTTCTTCTGAATCGGAGTGGGGCTTGGATGGACAGTGACCTCCATTGCATCCCCGCTCTCTACCAATACATCCTATTTCATCCCTGCCCCAAACTCCCACATCTGCTTCCGCATGTTATCCTCTGTCTCCGTCTCCATCTCCGTCAATCGCATCCACACCCACGGCCGACAGCTCCCTCCTGCCCCTCCACCATGCCCGCGCGTTGAGTGGGGTGTTGCGCTGTGTTGCTCTTTGTTGCGCTGCCTACCTCTCTCCTTCTCCGCTCCTGTCCTTTCCTCCTTTATGGATACCGTTGCCTTGTCCTTGCCCTGCCTTGTTCCAGGCTCGCATGTCACCGTGATGATGACGATGACAATGACGATGATGCCTGTCCATCCATCTGTCTGTATAAATGAAGTGAAGGACACCATGGAGGCACAAGGCGACGCTACATGTCAGGATGAGAAGAGAAGAGATGAGACGAGATGAGATGAGATGAGACAAGAAGAGAAGGGAGAAGAAGAGATGAGATGAGAAGAGAAGAGATGAGAAGAGAAGAGAAGAAAGAGAAGAGAAAAAAGCCTGTTTTCAAGATTGACAAAGCAGCGACGCACTCAGACCTGCTTTTTAATCGGTACATAGATAGGTAGATAGATTAGATAGATTGGATTAAGGAGAGAGAATGAAGGGATGTTGAGAACCTGTATTCAATATTGTTGAGTTGTCATCCTCTTCTCTTCTCTTCTCTTTCTGATGCGAGGCGATGCCATGTGATGCGATGGCGTGCGTGCCTGGTGCCATGCTGTGATGCAGTGGGTAGGCAGGAGTGATCAGCATTATTCATCCCTGAGCAAGAACCAGGCCGGAGGAGCATTGAGGGGAATGGAATGGGTGGTGATGGATGAGAGGGGTCTTGCGTGAGGTAGGTATGGTGTGGAATGGGAGGGACGGTAAGGGAGGGGATGGGAGGGAAGGGAAAGGATTGAAGATTGGATGGAGTAGTAGGTCTAGGCGGAAGAAGGAAGGTAGGTAGGTGTAAATGCAGAACTGGTGAGAGTGAGTGAGGGAGCGCGGGGCGAGGGGCGAATGGTGTGGGAGAAAACCGGGCGCATGGGGAGCGGAGTGGATTGTGAAGGGTGGAAGTAGGTTCAGATGCTTGTGTGCTTGGAGGCGCGTAGAGAGATGGTTTATCTTCTCGAGCGGACGAGAGGGAGAGGACAAGACGGGATGCAGACAGAGTGAGAGCGGCAACGCCAAGGAAGGACGTAAAGAAAGGTGAGGTAAGTCAGATTAGGAGTGCTGGAAAACATAGACTATCAGCAGCATCTCAAACAGATGAACAGATCTTCACTTCACTCCTCATCTCCCCGGAAATGTAGGTAGACGAGTCTCCTTCGTACCTCAGCGCCGTCGTCGTCGCCACATTCAATTCAAGACCAGTTTGCCCGCTTCCTTCCCTAACCTCCGATCCCCCTGACAACCCCGCCTCACCCTCATCCCACCCCTTCAAAAGCCATCCCCCGCCCATCCCACTCACGACTCCCCCGCATCATAAAAGATTTCCTTCCACCGCATCGAACACTCAACCACTTTCTCTACCGCCGCGAAATCTATCCCGTTCCCCTCGTCAGTCAGTCATCCATTACCCTCCATCTGACCTCCCTCCCACCCAAACACCACCGCCTTCCCCTACCCCTCCCACCCCAAAACCCCAATAACCCCCAGCCCCAGAACACCGCCACGACCGCCCAAACAAACAGCAACTCACCCAAATTCGCCCCAAAGTCCGTCGCCATCAAAACCCTCACGCTCAAGTCCCCCTGAACCTTCCCCACGATCTCCACCGCGTTGCCGGGGATGAGATGACTGTCCTTTTCCACACACCACCCTACTGTCAGGCCCCCCCTGACTCACGCCTATGCCGGGGAGGAAAAATGCCCTGACAGGAACCTGCGGGGAGGGACGGAGGGAAAGAGAGAAGGAGAGACGAACCCGATTCAAAAGGACGTTGATCTCACCCCCCGCATCCACGACGGCCGTTTCGCCACGTAGCTGGACGACTTTGCCGATGAGTCGGACGGTTTGCGAGGGGAAGTGCGAGAGGTAGGGCGCTGTGAGGCGCGGGGTGGGGGGTGGGTTGTGGGCCATGTTTTGGGGAGGGGAGATTCGGGGTTGGAGAAGACGGGGTTGGGGGTTGGGGGTTGGGGGTTGTGTCGGAGGGTGGGGAGGGGTGAGATGGTGTGGGGCGGGTTAGGGATTGGTGGAGGGAGGAGGTGAGTTGCTCTGAGCTTTTGTGGGTTTGGGGATGTGGTGGGGGTGGGGTGCGGCACGGTAAAGGGGACGCGTGGGCACGTGATGGGGTCGCTCTGGCTGGTGGGGGATGGATTAGATTAGATCTTATCTTATTATTAGAAAGATAACTGAGAATCGTGTGCCGTTTCGTCAGGAGCGTGTCCGATAACGTGTGGCAATGTTGGGAGAAATGGAGGATTTTTCCTTCCTGTCGGCTAAAGGTATCTATGTATGGCAGACAATATTGTGCAAACAGAAATATCTCAGATCTCGGATTTCGAATGTGAAATATCAAACGACAGGCTAGCAAGGCCCATGATCATAGGCTGACTGACCATATCAAAAAGCGTACACACCGCAAGGTCTCGCTCGGAGACCTTGCTGGGGGGTGTTGTTTGGAGGCCTTGCTTTATAAGGGCCTCGCTCAGGGGCCTTGCTCAGGGGCCTTGCTCAGGGGCCTTGCTCAGGGGCCTTGCTCAGGGGCCTTGCTCAGGGGCCTTGCTTTATGGTGTTGCTTGGGGGTCTCGCTCAGGGGCCTTTGACTGCCGTCCTTATGAATGACTGTCGACAAGAGAGCACTCATCATGACCACCGGCGCAGTAGGAAATTGAGACGGCCAAAACTATTGACACAAGGGTCCTCGGCGTCTTCCATCTCCCGTCAGCACGAGATATCTTGTAAGCTCTGACAATCTTCCTGAAGTCGGAAAGCACGCAGGCTGTGTAGAATACGGTCACACTCTGTTCAAGAAGGGCTCCAAAGATACAGTAATGTCACCAGTTCGCAAGAACAACACGAGAGCCGGAAGATACTCTACACGTCGCTGACACCTGCTGCAGGGTCAGTCCGAACGCGATCAGTCTGCTCCATTTGGGTTTATCTCAGTCGGACTGAACGAGTCGTTCGTACTCTTGCCTCTGAGCATTGTGTCGTCGATGATTTCGAGGGAGCGCCAGTGTAGGAAAAGTGCTCCTACCCAGCTCTGGATTGTGATACGCATCTGGATAGTCTGTCGACTCGACCAAGTATTGGGGAATCTTTTCGAGAAAGCCGAAGACGATCTCATCATCCTGGCTGCAGCTCCGACGTTGCCAAGTCCCCGATGCCGAACAGGTGCACACTACAGACTTTGCCATTGGGACGGAAACAGGTGGATGAGGAGAAGGATAACTGTCGTGTGACCGCCGATTTCCTCAGGATGTTCTAGTTTGGAAGCTAATTGTTGAGATGCTAATCGTCAGTCGACGAGAGTGACAGGACGGTTGGTGATATCTACTGAGAGGAAGAACCCCAGTCTCGCCGTAGCTCAACACTCTGAAGGAGTGGCGTAGTCTTCTTCCGCAATACAGTGACAGTACCCATTTGTGGAAACGGTTGTAGACAGGTCAAGGGGAGTATCCAAATGGTTGACTGACGGTTGGAAGTTTCGAGCGGAGTGGGCGACTGTCATAAGGGCCTGGCCGTCAAGTTGGTCGATTGAAAGTCCACGCGGCCCCAGGAAGACCCTGCAGACGAAACTCGACGTCATCCATCTCAAGTCCTCGACCCTGAAAGATACTGTACATGCATATTAAGTAGAACCCCAAGAGCAGCGCATGATCGGAGCAGTGCATGATCGGAGAAGAAGAACCCAGCACTTGGAGTACAGGTACCGTATGTGTCCGGTGAGCAAGGGGCTTCTTGGTGTGGATGCTCAGCATACCTACCTTAGTCAGCTCACAGGTCAGCCACAGCAATCCCTTCTTGGTGGCAACAACATTGAGAGCTGAGGTTAGGTACTCCGTACATGTACAGTAGGAATTGATAAGGTACCTGGTACATACCTGTACCTCAGGGTAAGGGTCTGCCTCTCAGTCCCTGAAACGCTGCTCTTTTCCCTTTCGAGTTTGATTCCCCGATCAAGCATTCGGTTGCGCATCTGGTAACTTAAGTTATTTTACTGTTCCGTAGGCGAGCGGAGAGCGATCTCCGATCGAGAGTGGTAAAGTAAACAATCTACCGTTCAAGTCCCGGATCTTCTTAAGGTATGTACAGTCGAAGTACTAAGGTAGGTACTATGAGAGTACTCGTACCTTAAGGTATGTAAATCCAGGGTCGTTAACGGAACGACCTCCGGCCATACAGCGCATATCTCTGCGTCAGCTGCGCGCATCTAAGTGAGATGAGGTTTGTAACCTAACGTTAGCAGCTTACCCTGTACCTACTATACCTATCTTAGGGCAAAGGGTCGAAAAGCAAAAAAGAACCTGGAAAGGAAAGCCCAGTACGAAGTAACTTGGTGCCTTACTGGTGAGGGCCAAGCGGGAAGAAGCAAAACAGTACGGAGGGTTGACCGGTCACAAAGGGGAGACAATATTAATAATAAGGTACTGTACAGGTACAATAGTTAAGGTAAGTAATTAAAGGTACTGCAACTTAAGGTAGTTGTACCGTATGAGCCAACTGCCGCACATAGTACCACATAAGGTACTGTAAGGTAAAGGTAAGTGCTTGTAACTGGTACAATAATGTACATGCTGATAAGGTAGGTACCGTAGGTAACTTACCTTAGGTAGTGTTCACATTCAACAGAGAGGTTTGCCCGTCCTGCTCCATCGACTTTTGTGGCTGAGCCATCGAGAGTCAAAATGTAATCAAAAAGTCAGAATATTAATGACATGGTAAGGTAGTCTTCCCCTAAAAGAGAAAGAAGTTGTTTCTGGTCTAGCTTAGACAAGTTAGTCTGAAATCCATTTCTTTTTGACTCAACGGATGACATGCCCGCTCACCCTTCTTCTCCGGCAGAAATACCGTAAGGTATATCATACCTCTACCTACCCTCATATCACCGACAAATGAACAGTAACTTAATGAATGATAACAACACGCTGCGGAATTCGAAGAATCAGTAAATTACCGGAGGACAACCCCGGTAATTTACAATGGTGGAGTACGGAGTACTTACAGTACAGTATAAGAAAATTTGTAAAATCCGGAATTTACCGAGGGGACAAGGAGCTCAACAGATGGGTTCGGTAAGGAAAGAAAAGATATGGGGAAAAACGGTAAGTTAACGCAAATCCAGATCCATTCAATAATACCTACCTTACCTACAACACAGTACCTACGGTAAGCTTACATCCCTCTCCGTGAACTTATGATATGTACCTGGGTTGAAATAGGTAGGTAGCAGGTCTTTCTCCTCTTCACCTTGTTCTCCCGAACAATCCCCTCTCTTATGACATTTCCACCTCGCTCATCTGTTTGACTGTCATCCATCAATTACCCTCGACCTCGATCCCAAACGACGAGAACGAAAATCAGCACTTGCCACGCAGCACTTGCCACACACCGGACCCGAGTGACGACGTGAATATCCATTCGGCCCGCTGCGCTCAATTCGCAACCTTTCGACCCCGCTACATACCTACCTACTTCCCGCAGCAAATCCACTCCTCGCCGTGGCATCACCCCTACACGACCCTGAGATACAAGACGTCGTGTCTTGAACGAGATCTATTCACCCTGGACCATCGATTCGAGTCCGGGCTGTCACCATGACCGCCACTTCGCAGGCTTTCGTGGCTTCGGACGTCCTATCCACCCCAGGCTTCTTCACCGCAGCCATTGGCGCCGACGACAATATCAACCCCTTCGAGGCCTCGTTCAAAGCTCGCACGGCCACGCTGGAACGCGGTCACGATTCATACCCCCGTCACCACGATCATCGCACCCCAGACTTCACCGGTCTGTCCAACAATACCAACACCACGCACCAGTCGATTAAACCCGATTGCTTCTCCCCTCTCTTTGCCTTCTCGCCACGCATGAGTCCAGTGCCGTACGAAAATAACCAGTTTCGGAGCTCGAAGGCCGTCGATGTGCCAGCGCCTGTGCGGTGGGGTCCGTGCAAGCAAGAGAACTCACTCCAGTTGGACTTGCAATCTGCGGTGCAGCTGCAAGCTCTCTCTCCACCGAACTCGGTCAAGCATTCGCCAGATCGGTGGCAGTTCAACGATCTCCCGCAACCGATATATTCTCAACTCCATCGAATCTTGACACACAGCCCCCACGGCCGCACCCGAGCCGAGTATGGGCAGGTCACACCGCCCAACGACAGGTCTCCCGAGGACGGTGATCGTCACCGGGACGAGCACGAGGAGCAATTCATGGAGAGCGGACGAGCTTCGAAGCGAAAGCGGGGCTCCCCGTCGTCTCAGCCGGCCGAAGTCGCGGATAAGAATCCGTCGAAGCGTCCACGCAAATCGGTCGCCCATTCCAATCCGCAATTCTTCGGCGCGAGCGAGACGTCGGCACCACCCGTCGAGGACCCCAAACGCTCCAAGTTCCTAGAGCGCAATCGTGTCGCGGCTTCGAAGTGCCGACAGAAGAAGAAGGAATGGACGTCGAATCTCGAGGTCCGAGCCAGGGACTTGCAATCGGCGAAGAACCAACTCACCGTCGTCGTCACGAGTCTCAAGGAGGAGATCATCTTCCTGAAAGGCGAGATGTTGAAGCATAGCTCGTGTGGGTGCACGGCGATCAAAGATTATCTCAACCGTGAAGTTGCCTCTATGTCTCAGTCCGTCTATGACCGCGGTCACCTGCCTAGTATTGTTCCCACCGTGGAAAAATCATCAGCTGATGATGATACCGTGGATCGGACGGGAACGGTGGTTGACGATGACGGCACCGCTACGTCACCCGATTCGACTCTGGCCGATCTGGAGACGACATCTGTTCTTTCAAGTGAACACATCAACCGTGAGAATTCAACTCTGGATGAAGTCTTGGCAGGCGGGGGATAGCAATATAACCCTTGCTGCCACTTTTGACGGCGCGGGCAAGTGTCGCAGTCGGAAGGAGTATTTCGGCGAGATCATGGGACTGAAGTTGTAACGACCAACGAGTCTCTTGCTTGTCCAGAGTAGCGTCTACTCCCTAAACGTCCTGAGACATCCACTTCGAGCCTCTTACGACTCCATAACGATAACGATCGTACCCGGGATGTTCTGGGTCAATGGCGAGGATGTCTGTGTTTCTCTGTCCGAGCTTCGCCTCGTTCTCTTCGATCAGCCATCCAATATCCAGATCTTGAGGATCCTGCTCTCGTCCCCTCGGAGCACTGTTCAAGCCACCCCATGTGTCTTACTACTTCTCCTTCTCTCTCTCTCTCTGGCGTTGTGAAGGGCTGCTACGTGCTCCTGTTGCTATATAGCTTGTCAACACGTACACTCTCCAAAGCAACATGTTCAAAAAGTCCTTGCTCGCTCCACTCTGTACCGCAGCTCCACTAGCCTAGCCATGAAGAACCAAATTGCGCGAATGAATGAAGAACTTACATGAGTGCCGACGAGGACGCAGACGGTGACCTGCGCTTGTCTGTCATTCCAGTCTCTCACGTTGCCGTTCGCGTTCGTCTGGTGCTGGATTGCTCTTTTCGAGTCCGTCAACACCACATATCACTCCTCTCCGCCGCCTGAAGCGTCGCTCATTCGTTCGTCCCTCTTCAAGAGCATCAGCACCACCTTCGCCATCACCTTTCTTGAACTCACACCGATCCCGCCTTTTTTGAATCCACACTCTTTTCCCCTACCATCTCACATCATCGACTCCCCCAGCGCCCTCACAATTGAAAATATAAAACCCATCCTCCAATCCCAGAACTCACCCTGCGAAAAACCGTGTTCTGACCTCGTTCTTATACATCCCTTTTCACTTTTCAGAAATAACTAGGAGAGAGGAGCTAGGAGAGAGAATATAAGGAAACTACGAGTGAAGATCAATTATAAGTCATCGGCACGTAACCCGTTAGAAATCCCCCAACCCACAAGTCCCCGTCTTCCGCGGGAGACTGGGACCGTTACCTCCGTGGCATAGGTAAGGTACCTAGGTACCTTAGGGTTCGTACCCATGACGTGGGACCGTGCGCGCGGCAATACCACGTACACGTACCTACAGTAGCAGATAAGGGATGTGTTTGGTCAGACGGTACAGTAGTACAGTGCCAGCCAGCATGTGCACGGCGCGCGGAGTCCACGCTGGTTTGCCATGCTGTGACCACGCAAGTGCGAGGGAGAAGCTGCCCGGAAGGAGGTCTGTAGGTCTCTGTGGAAGGCTCAGTCGAGGGGATGTTTTGTGGATTCGGTCCGGTCCGGTACGGGAAGGCAAGGTAGTGTAGGTAGTGTAAGATAAATTTACAGCGAAAGCTCCTACGAAGGGCCCAGCGCCCGACGCGCTCCCGCTCCGACAGACAAATCCCCCCTTTCCGCCCGTCAAGATAGCTACAGTACATGTGATTGTGATTGTGATTGTGATTGTACAAAGCGCTCGTTCGGACCTGACCTCCCCGGCCCCGGGATCGCATCGACCCCCAAGTCGGCGTCGGCGTCCAGATCTCACCCCGCCGCAACCCAAACCAACTCCTTCCCCCCACCCCCTCTCACCTCCGTCATCCTCCCCAACACCTCCTCCACCTTCTCCCGCGCCCCAACCCTCCCCCCCAACCCCCCCACAAACCTCTCCAACACCTCCCTCCTCGTCCTCCCCCCCTCCCTTACAAACCGCTCCACCTCCCGCTCCCGCGGCAACCCAATCGCCGCCGCATGCGGATACTCGACGTAATCCGCCTCCCTGCCCTGCCTCAGCAGCGGCAGCCGCTCCGCGCCCTCGAAGCGGAAGAACGACTCGGTGACCGCGTCGTCGACGGCCTCGAGCGAGGGCGGGTCCCAGACGGGCGTGGTGGGGGGTTTGCGGAGTAGGCGCGCCGAGACGCCTTCCACGAAGTCCGGGTGGCTCATGAAGCGCGAGGCGACGTGGTGCTCGCGCTGGAAGGTGTCGGCGATGGACCAGCGGCGGCCGAGGCGCATTTGGCGTAGCGCGACGTGCACGCTCGTCGGGGAGCGGGCGTGCAGGGCGGTCAGGGTGGTGGCGGCCCAGGACGCGGTGGCGGAGTCCGGGCCGGAGGAGGCGGCCTCGGCGGCGAGCGCGGCGAGGATGCCGGCGACGGAGTCCGGCGCGAAGCAGCGGTCGATAGCGGCGCGGAGGGGGCCGGCGAGACGCATAGGCTTGTCGTGCGGGAGGCCGGTGGTGAACTCGGCGATGGTAGCGTCGAGGATGGCGTTGCGGGCTTGCAGCGGGGCGTAGTCCGGGAAGACGAGGTCTGCGAGGCGGGCGGTGAGGGCGGGTAAGGACGACGAATGCAGATAGTGAGTAGCGACACCAGCGTAAAAAACCTCAACGCCAACGAGGCGGTCGGCGGTGAGGGCGAGGTAGGTGCCCAGCTGGCCGTCGAGGCGGGGCAGGAAGAAGGAACCCCCGACGTCCGGGAAAAACCCGATGGTAGTTTCGGGCATGGCGAAGACGGTGCGCTCCGTCGCGATGCGGAAGGGCGCGTGCACGCTCAGCCCGACGCCGCCGCCCATCGTGATGCCGTCCATCAGCGCGACGTAGGGTTTCGGGTAGGTGGCGATCAGGTGGTCGAGTTGGTATTCCAGCGCGAAGTAGTCTTTGGATTGCTGTTGCCCTGAGGCGCCAGAGGTGTTGAGCTGGGCGAGGGCGGCGACGTCGCCGCCTGCGCAGAAGGCTTTGTCGCCGGCGCCGGATATGATGATTACGTTGGCCATTTGGGATTTCTCCCATTCCTGGTGGGGCTCGGTTAGCTTGGCGAAGGGCTTGGGATGTCTGAGTGTATCGTACTAAAAGTCTGGGGATGATCTTTCGCGCCATTGAGCCGTTGAGCGAGTTGAGCTTCTTGGGCCGGTTGAGCTCGATGGTTCGTGCTCCGTATAAGGAGTTGAAGAGGACGTCGTCGGGCTCGTCGCCGGGCTGTTCTCGAGGTATTTCTGCTTTCGTGGACATCTGGTTTGGATGTAGGTAGTCAGCTTCTGGCGGACGATATGGAATAAGCTTGATGCGGCCCACCTTGGCTTGGCGCTGCAGAGCAGGATTCAGTATCTTGGCTTTCAGAGGCATTACGATCGGTCGTGCCCGCGAGAGCCTGCTCAGCGAAGCTGCACTTGCGCAAGATGGGAGTCGGAACATGGATGGTAGATGTCACCGCCTCATTTTATGATTTTGTATGTGGAGGTGGACTTTGTAAAGTTTATATTTGGGAGACCTCGGCGTTGATCCGCCGATGAGCTCCGCCATTGGCCGATGAGCTTACAATTTCATAGAATAGCCAACACATGAGTATCACCAAAGATTTCTAGAATAATATACAGATCTTCTATAGCATTACGGAAAATAGATAAATTTCATCAATGATGAACAGCAGTGGGCACCCTCTTGACTAAATCGCTCTGGTGATCCCGCAATATCCCATCCAGTGCGCTCTTCTCGACAATGATCCGACCCATTTCCAGCAAGTCCTTCACATCTACATCATCCTCAGTCAAGACTCTGCCATCCTCTCCAGCGTCTTTCAGCGCTTGGAACAAGTTCTCTCGGAATGATCCTGCAACCAACAGGGACCTCCCATTCGGGTTTCCCCACTGATTGTCTTCGAAAACCTGCTTGATAAGTCGTGTCTGTGCATTCCCGATTTCCATCCCATCCTCCACAACTATCAGCTCGCCCTTCTTGTACCGATAACTCAAAGCAGTCCGCCATGCCAAATCGTACATCTTCCTGGGCAGCTTCGTCGAGAAGTCTCTGGGATGAGGACCAAACGCAACGCCTCCGCCTCGCAGGATGGGAGACTTCTTGTCACCCCGCCGAGCCTTTCCCGTGCCCTTTTGGGGCAATATCTTGCGGTTACTACCATGCACATCGCCTCGCCATTTCGTACTCGCCGTCCCTTGTCTCGTAGCATCCCCTTCATAGATTACTGCGCGGTGGAGTATATCTCGGCGCAGAGGTAGATTCAGGTGGTTTGCAGGGTAGTATTCGAAACGCATCGGTTCCATCGTCGGGAACTTGTAGATGGTTGTGAGAACTGGAGATGCTACGGGTGCTGATCCACGCGCCCCTTCATCCGTCGGAGATGTCAAGTGTCCATCTGCAAAGGACTGAAGTACACCGTGTCCTGGCAATCGAGTCTCTGTGGCCATCGAGCGCGAGAACCGAGGTGCGAGACATTCCTGAAGCTCTTGTTAGGTTGTGTCCATTAGACTGATGAGGATTGACTCACCGCCAGTGGGTCGCTCCAGACGACTGGACTGCACCAGGCCTGCTTCAACCTGTTCAAATAGCGGGCCGAGGCTCTAGATCCCATATTTGAGGGATGGCGGGCTGTCAAGTGAAGAAGTGTTGCGATTGGTGTAAAGGGTGTATAACTTGCGGCTCAAAGATCGGGAACGCATCCCTGCGCTATGAGCTTACATAAGCGAGAGAGTTCTTGAACTTCACAAGACGACCCACACTCTAAAGTTAGCACTTCAGCTATGTCAGTACCTCATAGTGTCCCCCGGCATACCTTTCGCTGTCTACGTCAGGTTGCAAGGCGTAATGGAATTCTGGTACAGCCTACGGCAAAGCGTGGCTTTGGATCAACAGCCACAAAGGAAGAGGAAGCTTCCCTCCAGTCTACACCATCCGCATCATCTCTAGATCCTGCTCTTGTGAGCACTCCCAAAGAGGAACGACAGTTGATGAGATCAGGCATACGGCCAATTGGCTCTAGGCGGCGCCGTGCTGCTCTACAAGGTTCTGCGAATCTACCTTTCGAACAACTCCCCTATCAATGTTTTCAAGAAGCGCGAAAGATCCTGGGCGCCGATCGGGAAGAAAAGCTGCAAAAGATCGAGGTAGAAAGAGCTAGGATAGCAAGGCTACAAGAGCAGGATCCTGCCGTTAGTGGGGGCGAGTTCAACAAGAACAGGAGACTCACAAACATGCGGAAATATCTGGAGGAGTTGAAGATCTTGGCCGACATCAATGATCCTGCCATAAAGAAGCGCTTTGAGGACGGAGAAGGTATGACGGCACTAAGTTTAGATTCTTATAACCAGTACTAAAGTCTTTTCTTGCCTCTTAGGAGATATGGATCGTCCCATATATCGCTATCTTGCGGATAAGCAATGGCGAGAGTACCGACGACCATTAGTCGTACAACGTATCACACAAATGAACGTTATACCTGACGTCCTTCCTTACATGGATCCAGTTGCAGATGTCCATCTGGCGTTCGGGCGACGCAAAGTTCAGCCTGGAGAGTTCGTAGACTCGAGAGTCAGCGAGATTCCACCTAGATTGAATGTTCAGCTCTTCGACCGGGGTGAGAGGTTGGTCACGGTGGCAGTGATAGACTCGGACGTACCCAATCTGTCGACCGACGCTTTCGACTACAGATGTCACTACCTCGCCGTCAACATCCCTATATCGCCCACTTCTGTATCAATTCCGCTGTCCCAACTATCCAAAGACTCGCAAACCATACTACCGTGGTTACCTCCGCATGCTCAGAAAGGGAGCCCATATCATCGTCTTTCAGTGTTTGTTCTCCGCCAGCCCGAGAGCAAGACGTTCGATGTGCCGTCCTTGCGAGAGAAGGTGACGCAAGAAAACTTCAACCTACGAAGCTTCAACGACAAATACGGACTGAAACCCTTCGGTGTTCACATGTTCAGGACTATTTGGGACGAGGGGACGGCAGGCGTGATGAAGAGAGCAGGTATTGCGGGAGCTGATATAGAGTTTCAGAGGAAGAGAATCGAACCCCTACCATACAAGAAGAAGAACTCAGAGCGATACAGATGAAACCTAAGGCTAATTAGCATGACCGGCGTTCTATTTGCATTCGCTGTACTATATACTGTACTCTTTACGTTCGATGTATATGTTCTATTCGCCAATAGTAGACCCTAAGATACACTATGATCGAAATATCAACCAATGTCCGCTTCGACTTCTTGGAAACTATTCTCGATCCACTTCATCTGCCTTAGAGGCCAGACCTTTGCAACAACCTTCCCTTTGATCAAAGCTAACGGTAAAGGCCCGTATGTTCGAGAGTCTCTCGACCAGGGCACATTATCACCAATGATCCAACAGTGGCCTTCTGGAACCTTAAACCAAACCCATCAGCTTGAGCCCGCACCGCACCTATGGCCTGCGTACCTGTATCATGGAATCGGAAGCAGTTCCCGGCGTATCCCTTAACACGAAGTCTCCCGAGAGGCCAACAACCCGCTTGATCGCTCCAGTACCGGGAAACATAGGATGCTTGACAGCAACCATGTCACCCACACGGACATCCTTCCCTCTCCTTGAAATTTTAGAGATGTAGACCCAATCGCCTCGCGGACCCAGCGTAGGCAGCATACTAGGGCCCCAGGTCATGCGCACTTCTCCGATGTACTCCGTGAACAGATGCACGAGGCAGGCTGCCTTGGCGCTGTTGATGACCAGCTTGGGGAGCGTTTGGGGTCCGAAGACTGGATTGGAATGAACGTCGCGAAATAGCCGCGCCAGGCGGCTCGCCTTGGAGGTCATCGGAGTGGCATTGCCTTTGCCTGATAATGCTGCTATCAGTGAGCCCAGGTTCAGCGAGAGCAGGTCGGTAGCGCTAGCAGTAGCGCACCGAGATGGTCCGTGCGTCGTGCGTCTAAGCTGGTGGAGAATCGTACGTAGAGCTGCCAGCTTTCAATGCGACGACAAGCTGAAGATGAGTCGGAGTCTTACAAGTTCAGCCTTGGCCCTCAATGAGGTTTTCCTCGGCCGCATCAACCCCGCACGGGCACCTTCCACCTGTTCCGTCCGACTCTCTGTTCTACGCGCCCGTTGCCCGCGACGGCCCATGTCAACCTTCATAGACTCAAGGTTCGTTTCGAGAACGCAGCCTCAGGGCGCGGTCCCGCAATCAAAGCCGACCGGCCCGCCCCGCGACTCGAACATCCGAGCGTTCACAATTCAAGTTGTGGGCGAGGACAACGCTCTTGAACCCCCCCAACCCTTGCGTCGAGTTCTTGAGTCCTTCGACCGGAAACTCTACACTCTCGTCCAAGTCTCGCCGCCGGAAGAGGGCAAAATCCCCGTCTGTCGGATCTTCGAGAAGAAAGCGCTTCGGGAGGCCGAGCGCGCGAAAGCGAAGGCGCAGAAGGATCCGGCGAGTCTGGTGAAGCAGTTGGCATTGAATTGGGCCATTGGGCCGAACGATTTGGGGCATCGGTTGAATAAGATGGTGGAATTTTTGGAGCAGGGGAAGCGGGTGGAGGTTATCTTGGAGGGGAAGAAGAGGGGCAGGAAGGCTACGGAGGAGCAGGCGCTCGAGGTGCTGAGGCGGATAAGGTCGAGGGTGGACGAGCTCGATGGAGCGACGGAGTGGAAGGCGATGGTGGGCAAGGTGCCGGAACAGGTTACGCTGTATTTTGAGGGCAAAGCTAAGAAGTGACCGGTTGTCTGTCCTGGTTGGTACAAGAGCTCACAAGAACGAAAATGGACGAAGACGGGTGCACGAAGCACTCTTCAAGGGTACAAGGACACCCGTCGGTACTTGGGTTGGTAAGCGTCATGCCATACTTGAAAACAGATTGCCACAAGACTGTTGCACAGAGCATGCTGGACTTCAATCATCTCAAGTCTGTCGTCTCGATGGGACGAAATAGATCATCTATCTACACCTATATGCTCTAGGTTGGAGACTGGGAACGGTGGAAAGAGGCCGACGGGTACCAGTCATCCTCGTATAAATGTGAAGTTTCAACGCATGATAGAGCTACCTCACTGTCTCACTGCCTTGGTTCAAGAATGTTAGACGTCCAAGTAGGTATGAGTACCTGGTAGGAGCTCGGACAACTTCAAGCCAAGCTACAGCCAACTTAAAGCGGCGGCACATGTGGCCCGCTAAAATAATTTATCGTGACACTTGACGACCATCAATCCTAGCGCGAATTGTACGATTGGCGTTCTCTACTTCCGGTTCTCTTCTCTTTCTTCATTACCAACCTAGGTATTGTAGAGGTTCCTTATTAATCGCTCACAATGCCTACATTTGTACGGTCTGTGGCTCCTTTCTTGCGGACTGCTCGGGTTGCGCTCCACCAACAGCGAAATGTCAATCCTGTGCAGCAAGTGTTTGGGAGAGACCGAAATGGAACTCGAGGGCTTGCCACAGTCTTCGAACGGACAAAACCTCATGTCAATATCGGTAAGTTTTCTGGCTTGATATCGAAGCCTTGGCGCTGATAATTGAAGGTACCATTGGGCACGTCGACCATGGCAAGGTAGATAATAGCCTACAGCTGAGAATGCCGTTTCCTCGAGCTGACTCAACGGCTTAGACAACTCTGACTGCTGCGATAACGAAAAGGCAATCCGAGAAGGGCTTCGCACACTTTCTCGACTATGGCGCAATTGATAAGGCACCTGAAGAGCGCAAACGAGGTATCACCATCTCGACGGCACACATCGAATACCAAACAGAAGCACGGCATTACTCGCATGTCGACTGTCCCGGACACGCCGATTACATCAAGAACATGATCACTGGTGCATCGAATATGGATGGTGCGGTTATCGTTGTGGCGGCTTCGGACGGTCAGATGTGCGTTGAGTCCTGCAACAGTTGCAGCTCCCCATTTTCTTACAACTTACAGGCCTCAAACTCGCGAACACTTACTGCTCGCACGTCAGGTTGGCGTGAAGAAGATTGTTGTCTTCGTCAACAAAATCGATGCTATTGAAGACCAGGAGATGTTGGAGCTCGTAGAGATGGAGATGAGAGAGCTCCTTACGTCATACGGCTTCGAGGGAGATGACACTCCTATCATAATGGGCTCCGCCCTGTGTGCATTGGAAGGCAGACGGCCCGAGATTGGCGCAGAGAAGGTCGACGAGCTGCTTAAAGCGGTTGACGAATGGATCCCAACACCCCAGCGCGACACAGAGAAGCCATTCCTCATGTCAGTCGAGGATGTATTCTCTATCCCCGGACGCGGTACCGTGGTCTCGGGACGTGTTGAGCGTGGTGTGTTGAAGAAGGATTCCGAGGTGGAATTACTCGGTAAGGTTGCACAACCTATCAAGACCAAGGTTACCGATATCGAAACATTCAAGAAGTCCTGCGACGAATCAAGAGCTGGCGACAACTCCGGCCTATTACTCCGGGGAGTAAAGAGAGAAGATGTGCACCGTGGAATGGTCGTTACGAAGCCAGGGAGTGCAAAGGCCCACAAGCAATTCATGGTGTCAATGTACGTCCTCACGAAGGAAGAAGGCGGTCGCCACACCGGATTCCAAAACAACTACCGACCGCAAATATTCATCCGGACAGCTGGTAGGTCATGACTTTTCGGTAAATTTGGAACTAAACGCTGATATTTCCACTAGACGAAGCAGCTGCGCTGCATTGGCCAGAAGGCACGGAGCACGCAGAATCGAAAATGGTAATGCCGGGCGACAACGTCGAGATGTTATGCGACATCGGTAACCCCGTTGCCCTAGAAAGCGGCCAACGGTTCAACATCCGAGAGGGCGGTAGGACCGTTGCTACCGGACTGGTCACACAGATCCTGAAGTAAAATTGGCATTTGACATTGATGGGGTCTGTTGTTGTATCTGTACAAAAGGGTAGCGCGTTCGGGCGAAAGCATCATCGATGGCGCTTCCTGTACTCTTATGTACTTTCACAATGTAGATCTCCACTACTTATTCTCCGACCGTCCTATTCTGACATATGAGACTGTGAGCTAGTAAAAGTATCCTGTTACTGCATCAAGGACGTTAATGGTTAGGGCAGGTATTTAAGTGGTCGTATCTGACCGCATATAGAGGCGATATTGATGGTATTATAAAGTAGCCTTGTGTCATTTACAAATAAGGTCTTGACAAGTACTAAAGGCATTCGCAGGCCGAGTGGAACAATCAGAAGAGTGGGAGTAGAGGTCAGACAGGCAAGGGTCAAGAGATGCGAAGGCCAATACGGTCTTCAACGGATAGGATCGATTCCATTCCCAGTGCTCACAGGCCTGCGCAACGGATAAACTGGAAGCCAACGAGTCATCAGATGCGAGACGAGCACAAACTCTTCGCCCCAGGACCCAATTCCTACGAAGGACTCATGGTTGAGTTTGAATGTTCTTGAATTTGGCCCCATCGAAAGCGAGCCTAGCCCTCTATCACGCCCTAGTTCAACACAGCAACCCTTCTCTGCCTCCCCACAACCCCCAGTATCCCTCCTGGCGCGTTCATCGGTGCTGTGTCACGAAGACAGATTAGCCACCTCCTCAACCCGGCACCCAGGTACCGAAAATCCCCCCCTCAATACGATGGAAACCGTGACTCTACCTTTGTGAATCCAATATCCTGAGCCTTCTCCCTGAAGCATTGACGGCAGATGTTGAGGCCGTACTTGCGGATGAGACCGGCCCGATGGGTGCAGACGCGACTATTGAAGAGAACGTATATCAGCTTCCAGCTCCCCAGCTTCACCGAAGGATTTGATCGCAGATTTGGTGACTGTGAAGGAAAGCCGTACCAAGATCGGCTGCCCTTGCCGTATGTTCGTGGACGGGAGAACCAGACGGTTTCGTGAGACATGATTGCGGTTGAAGAATAGAGACTTGTCTTTTCTGTAAGTTTCAGCGCCCACAAGTTGTTTAACACTTGTCTCTGGTGGAATACCTTCACGTGGACAATCGGTGCGGGCGAAAAGGAATAATCTGTCGTGGTCGTATAGCGGTCCAGAATTCGGGATTGTGTGCCAAGACTTCGTGTATCGGACGCCAGGCTAAGCGAAACACTAGCGCCAGCATGGACTTGAGCGGATGTTTAAGACCTAAGGTGCAGATCAATAACAACATCATCGGTGTACAAGATCCAATTCTGCATTCCTCCATAAGGTTACAGCTAGAGTTCAATCATGGTACGTTCACACTATAAGTATCGAAACATCTATATCTGACGTACAAGATAGTCGAAAGACTCGTCCCGTACCTATATCCACCTTAACCAACCTCGCGTTGCGGACCTCTTCGAGGTATGCATCAGTACCTCCTCCGCATCCTTCATCCCATTCCCGAGTACCGATAGCGCTTACGAAAGTGTTTCCTGGCCTTTGCTGAGCTTTTAACAGGACTTTACTCGCACTCCTCTCCCACTCGAAGAGATCTACGTTCCCCCGCACCACCAGCCCATCAACCCAGAAGACGAGGACGACGTGGTACCAGACCAACATGCCGCATTCGGCATCCAGCGTGCCACTCAGGCGAAAAGAGAGCCGGCGTGGAAAGACCTGGGACTGGACGAACTGGTGAAGCAGGGGCCGAATGGGGACGGCATCTCGCAAGGGAGCCTGGGCGGAGTGAAGCTTGGAACTGGTAGAAGAGCAGTTGAGGGTGTCAGTAGGATGCCGCGTTGATGCTGGGGAGCTTTACGGCATCTATGCTTCCGGAAACAGACCGAATAACTAGCGTGGCTAGTTGTGGCAGACTTGAAATATCGACAACTGCAGAACCTAAGAACGCAAGACCCTAAGCCATCACCACGGCTGAGATAACCACCACGCCCCAACCGATACTCAAACGCCGTCCATCAAAACTACCGCTAGCAATACTCATATCTTGATTATATCCACTCTGGTCCTCTCGAACATTTGATGCCCCACCGTCTTCCCCTCCGCTCGCTCCTCATCCGTCACTTTCCTCGGGTACACACTCATCTGAGTATATGTTCCTGCGCCCTTCCGTTTGGACAGTGTCCCTGGGTTGACGATGAGCACGCTTTCGACGACCTTTGGTTATTCGTCAGCCAGCGCCATGGCAATCATGGAAAATGATTATACCTTTGCAAATGGCGGCAACGAGCTCGGCAGAATCAGCACATCAGGTCTCACATTCAACCAATCGCCCAGTTTCAGATAGCTTGTGTCCAGTGTTGCCCCCGTCGCCAAGCCATTCATTGCCCCTGATTTTGGCATATGTTTCCTGGCGACAGGTGGGAACAACGGATAGAAGTGTCTCTGTTCGATCAAATACTTTGACAGCCTTGCTAGTAAGTTGCCTGCGGTCGGCTTTCCACCGACCACCTCTTCTCGGCGAAGTTCATATAGAATATCTTGCGAGGATATCCCGACAACGACCTCGTTCAAAGAAAGCATGACAGGATTTGTCACGAACTTTGCTTGCTTTGGCAGTCCAAGCTCCTTCTTTGGAACAGCTTCCTGCGGCCAAGACACGTGCTTGCTGATGGCATCGCGGACGGAAGGGATGAGGATGATGGTTATGCCGGGGACTTGCTGCGCGAGACGCCGTAGAGGAGTGCCAATGAGGATTCGAAACACATCGTTGAGCGTGGCTTTGTCTGGCTCGTATGTCGCATCTTCAGGTAGCCCGAAGTCACCGGATGCCAGCAGGGGATGCTCGAGATCAAGAAACGGTCCGGTAAGGATCAGAGCATCGGCGTAAGCTGAGCTCGCCTTCTCACAAATAGCCTGCAGCGGTTCGAAAGCAAGGCTGTCATCGGTTGTGTATGGACCAGATGCCACCAAATAGTTTAATGATGTGCCTTCGCTGGACCCGTCAGTGTCGACACCGAGACGAGCATTCAACTCATCCAAAGTCCCCGGCAACGACGCGGCAGGCGGCAGCAGTGGCACACTGAGTATTTCTTTGACCGAGAAGTACTCCCCGGACGCATTGACGCCACGGAGAGCGACGATCTTGCCTGGAAAGAGATCATACGAAAGTACTGGGTCGAGCTTAAGAGGCACACGTAGTCCTGCACCCATTCTCCGTGAAATTTCGAGCACGACCGAGGCCGAGTTGAGCTTCCCTTCAAGCATATCCGAGGCAATCCTGCCTACGGCCACGATCTCGTTGGTACTTTGACTTGCCGCGTTGCCAAACGCCGAGTCCTCAAGTCCATGGTGTGCTTGCACTAGGTTCATAAACTCATCTATCCGGTCGTCTAGAACCTCCGAGGCCTCTGACAGATGCATTGCCATTGGCTTATACGAGAACTTCTTTAGGTCGCTATTTGCGATCAACTTTATCCGAGGCTCAGATGAAGGTGCGAGAGGAGGTTTGTGACTCGGTAGATGGTCGTTGAGTGTCTCAATTGCCTGCCCAGCATTTGGACGGTTCGCGAATGATATTGCTCTGAGCCACATTAGCCATAAGCCACCCAACTCGAGAACGCAAGGACTAACTGCAATCCATTGGACACTTCGGTCGCACCAACTTTTGCGATCTTAGACCCGCCAGGGGATGTGTCAGACGCCGCTTTACTGGCTTTGGAGGTCGCTGGTGTATCGAAATCTGCCTTTCGTTTGACCGTGCTTCCCTTATACCCGTTCGTCGCAGTAGGTCTCGGGGTTTTTGGTACAAGATTATCAAACCTCCATGTCCTGTCAGCAATGAAACAGCATCTCACTGAATCTCACGCCTCCTTACATCCCGAAAACATCTTCATTCCCGCCCGTAATCCGCGAAGCCGCATGGCCAGCGTTTCTCTTATCGGTATTTCGTACGTGGACCTTCCCTCGAGTTTCCCTTTCCAAGCTCTCCTGCACATCCGTTTTGAATGCCCTCACGGTGCTTAGGTCAAGCTTCGTCTCCTCCGAACCCATTTTGATACTGTAAGACTCCCATTTGAAGAATAGTTCTTGTGGTGAGATTCCATGAAGTCGTAGGATAGACTGTAACTCTCCTAAGATGTCTGGCGACAACTCTGTCGTTGGAGGAGGCGCAAAGAACTTGTTAAGTTCCTCAGTTGTGTCGTCCATTTTCACTATCAAAGGCGGTGATATCGAGGTTTGGAGTGTTTTGCTTGGTCGAGTTCATTCAACGACGGAGGAAGACGCGAGGACGCGCTGACGCGCTAAAGGTTCGCGTCTTGGCTAAATTACATCACTTGGGGTGCCTTCGGAGATATCCAACATCCGAGCTCCGCGCCTCTTCTTGGAGTTGGGCTTACTGATAACATTTACGACAGCCTCCAATGTAAATAATATCCCTAAATTGTTCTTTTTCAGTCCTCGTGATTAGATTCCGGCGCGTTCTCATTGACCTCCTACATCACTTATCAGTCAGTCTTCTGCAACTGCATATAAACGCAGGATCTTTCACCGCTACATCACCTACCAAGAGCCTCAGGGCGATATTAGACTTCAACCCCACGATCAATTAGCGCCACGATGAATGGGGGAAGCTCAGCCTCAGGACCTATCAGGACGCCTTTCATAGAACCCCTTGCGATCTCAAAACCGGCACCTCCACCCGTGCTTACTCCTGAGGCACAAGCCAAATACAACTCCCTCTTCCAGACCGTCTCCACATGGACGGAAATACCCACCACCTCCGCCGCCAACAGCCCTAAAGCACCCATAACAGACGACGAGCGCATGTGGCTCACCCGTGAATGCCTCCTCCGGTACCTGCGCGCAACAAAATGGAATCCTGTAGAGGCGCCCAAACGGCTGCTCGGCACGCTGATATGGCGCCGCGAGTACGGCCTCGCGACCCACACAGCGAGCTTTATCTCTCCGGAGAACGAGACAGGCAAGCAAATCATCCTGGGCTACGATGTGGCGGCGAGACCCTGTTTATACCTCAACCCGGCGAAGCAGAACACGAAGAAGAGCGAACAGCAGATCCAGCATCTGGTCTTCATGCTCGAGCGGGTGGTAGATCTGATGGTGCCGGGGCAAGAGACGCTGAGTCTGCTGGTGAACTTCAAGGAGAGTAGCGCTGGGAACAATCCGAGCGTCGGGCAGGGGAGGCAGGTGTTGAGTATCCTGCAGACACACTATCCGGAGCGATTAGGGAGGGCGTTGGTCATCAACGGTTACTACTCCCTGCCCCGTCACATCAAGCCGAGGAGGAGCGGGGCTAACACAAGCGTACAGTTCCTTGGGCGGTATGGGGCTTCTTTAAGCTCATCACGCCCTTCATCGACCCCCTCACGCGCGAGAAGCTGAAGTTCAACGAAGACCTCCGCCAACACGTCCCACCGGCCCAACTGATGACGGCGTATGGCGGCGAGGTGGATTTCCAGTACGATCACGCTACGTATTGGCCGGCGATGAATAAGATCGCGGACGAGCGAAAAGCAGCTTATCGAGAGAGGTGGGTTAGAGGCGGGAAGAGGATCGGCGAATTGGAAGCCTATCTCAAGGGAGGAAACGAAAAGTGCCTTGCTGAGATCGAGGGCGTCACTATTGCACCTTCCCAGCCCCAGGTCAATGGCCACGTTTCTAACCAGATGAACGGCGCTCTTCCAGCAGGTCATTTCGAAGAGTCGGCGCTGAGGGTCGAGCAGTAACTTAGGGCATGAAAAGTGGCGTTGGCAGATGCGGGAGGCGTTCCCGTGTGCTATACCCTATACGTTCGACTTTGATAGTGTCGTCGTTCAGCATCTCGGATAGAAGGGGATAATAGTCAACTAACTCTACGCCATCTTGGATGATCAGAATCTACGCTGTCAATTCAGCTTTCATACCTTGCCGTTCTCTCTGCGCTTGCACACCCGGTTATTACAGTGCTCTAACGCGAAAGTAAACTAAGACTCGGCGAAGGGCTCATGTTCGCTCTACTAGAGATAGGGCAACCCCATCTCCCTCTCCCATCCTACGCCATCTCACCGTTCCCTCTCCTGTTCCCTCCCCCCATCGAGACAAACGACAAAATCATTGACTCCGTAACATAGTCATCTCAGCTCCCCACTCGGACTACACCTCAACGCGTCCTTCGCCTCCACGATTGGCGCCCTCGCTCGTCTGCTGCGTCCATCTAGGCAGCGGTGTCCTTACGGAACGAGGCTTCACGGAGGGGGCCTCGGTCTTATTTTCGCGGAATTTGTGGTTCCCTAGCCTACATATACGGCTGGTGCCCGGGGGGGTGAAAGGAGCTTTGTCAGTGGAGCGATGGACGGAATGGGTTTTGCGTGTATGTGCCTGCACCGGTACGGTGATGGCTAGGCTGTGAGGTGGATGACGTTGCGGCGGGGGCAAAGAAGCTGCGTCTGGTGTTTCTTTCTGGTGTAGGTCGTCAATGATCTGCAAACATCCGATCCTGGAGTACTTCAGTATATCGTGAACCTCAAAATGAGCATTATCCTTAAGGCAAGCTTTCGGCGTCATAGGGAGGTCGCCGTAACAGTCTGTGGATAACGGTCATTTGCATTTGACAAACATAGGCATACACATAGGGCGGAGGAGTACCTCATACACCCATTGTCTTGCTAACGTGCCACAACAGCATTCAGGACGACCTGAAATCATGTATACCATGACCTGCTCTCAACCTATAGATTTCGGGAACGTGAAGCATGTACCCCGCAGCCCAGTCACCATCTCCAGTAATTTAGCTACTCTCAGAAACGACTTAGAACACGGACCAAGCCGAACCGACACAGCGATCTACAGCCGACTCACGCCCCGCCCAAAACCCGCCGTTTCTTCTCGATGGACAGCACGGTATTGACATTCTCGAACCTCAAGGGTGCGCCCTTCCTCGACGCCAACAACTGCGCTGTCTTCAACACATTCTTGATCTGGCGGCCATTCATCGGGTATTCGGCGAGGCGGTCGAGATCGGCGTCGCTGAACTCGTGGGCCTGCGTGGAGATGTTGAGGAAGTTGGACCAGACGTGGCGGCGGGAGGGCGCGGTGAGTTCGGCGTACTCCATAGAGATGTGAATGCGAGATTGGAAGGCCGGGTCGATGTGTTCCACGCGGTTGGTCGTGAGGAAAAGTATTCCTTCATAGTACTCGAGGATCCTCAGAAAGACTGTGATGGAGAGAAAACGTTTAGTGAAAATCAGGCATTTGGTGCAGGGTTCGTAAAAGGATACAATTCTGAGGTAGCTTGAGAGTTCGTTGCTTGAGGGATTATCTGTGCTGGGGTACTAGGAGAGTTCTGTCAGGATCAAGCGCTGCACGTCAGGACTTACTTGACACCAATTTGTTTCGCTCCAAGTCGTGGGTGCTACGTTGTTCCAAGAACACATCTGCCTCGTCAAGTAGTAGTACGGCATTCCACTTGGCGCTCATCTCCATGATGTTGGCCAGCGCTGATTCGACGCCCGCAGGCTGAATGCCGAGATCACCTGCACTCATCATATAGAGCGGAACGCGCATCGTCTCAGCCACTACAGCCTTATGATCAGCGATTTGCCTTCCACGCAATGAATGGTGGATATCTCTAGTCTTTCAGAAGGAAATATACCTGATTCCGCGGTCAAAGTTTTGCCAACGCCGGGCGGGCCTGATAACAAGATGATTATGCCCTTCCCTATGCGAGCTTCAGTCACAGTGACGATCGTTTGTACTGCTTTGAGAGAGGAACAGACCTTTTCCTTGAATAACATCGTCAAAGGCCCCCTTGTACTTGGCTTGACTCTCCGCAAACGCCAGTACTAGTTCCTTCTGGTCCGCAGGAAGGACGAGGCTCTGGAAAGCGCTCTCGTTCCATTCAATCTCTTTGACCGATCCAATGAAGAAGCTCACTAGTGAACAGTCAGTTGCGGATATATTCAAAGAGCTAAGACTGAATGAAAGATGACTCACGCCACTTCTTAGTCTTCAAGGCGTAGCCTCTAACCGAGTTACTCGCTATCAAAAGTTCGTTCTCTGTAAGAGCAGCGCGTTGTCGTTCAGTACCGAGCTGGAGCTTGCCAGGCTCGTCGTCGGACATGTAGTCGTCTACAGATGAGTCGTCTGAGCCTGAGTCGTTCTTACCTAGAGGAGAAAGCGAGATGCTGCGATTTGGATTGAACCGGTTATAAGCATACGTGTCGATGATGATGCGGCTATCGACCTGTCGACTGATTGTTAGCAGGGGAGTATGAAACAGCTCAGGGAGGTCGCCTTACGGTATATTTGATAGGGCCGAATACTCCGTCTCCAATTGCAACACCAGTATAGTTCTTGTAATGATAGCCGTGCAATTCTTCGAACACTCTTCCTCTCGCAATCAATCGTTCTTTGAGCTTAGCCTCGTCCGAGTGGTACTTCAACGGATACACGCCGAGCTGGGAGATTGGCAAAGTACCGCTGAATTTGTATATATTCAAGGTGGTCCTGTTCCGACCGAAGTTCTCGCCGTCCCAGTCTACCTCATCAGCGTACAAACTATAAGCTTTGCCGCACCTAGTATCTCGATGGTCTGCACTCTGTAGTTGGAGTGCAGATTCTGCGGAATCTTGAATAGTAAACACATAGTCGCCTGGCTCGAATATTGTCCACACATGCTCGAATGTGCATACGCCATGAGAGACGAGATCATTCTTGACTTTGATAGTGTCCTTAAGCTCGGTCTCAAGCGTGTTGAACAACAGCTCGACGTGTTCTTTAGTCTCTACATCGCTCGTGGCTTCCTTAGCCTCGACAAGACGCTCCCAGCGGTGAACGAAGGGCTGGAAGGGAGCGTCGAAGGTCAACCGGTCAAGCCCGGTGGTGATACCGGGATATCCATGTAGGACGGTTTCCAAAACGGCTTTCAAGAGCGGGCTTTGGACCACAATGGAGTCGATTTCCTGCTTCTTGCGACTATCGAAGCTTTTCTTGTTCCGAACAAGGAGTGCATAACGAGCTGTCTCTGCGTTTTCCGCTGCCTCTTCCCAGTCTTCAGGGTACTTATCAACCCATGTGTATCGACCTCTTCGATCCTCTTCACCTTGGTAAAGGTTCTTGATGTCACATCGCATCCCTGATTTAGTGGTTGAAGAGAAAACCTCGATGCCGTTTGCAGGAGTTGTTCCATTGGCGAGATCTTCTTTCTCCGCCTTGCTGCTTGTTGAGTTCTCAAGAGTGACCATTGTAATGATTGAAGGATATGTGTCAACCGAAGTATTGAAATTAACTCAGAATAGGGTCGATTTTGGTAATAGATGGTTCAGGGCAACGCGTGAGAAGGATAGAATGATAACTCAGTTTGGATCTGAGGCACTTTATATACATTCGTCTCGATCCATTCGATCACTCATGGCGGAGTCATTTTTAGGCTGCACAGCCAAGCCCCACTGTTGCCTGTTTGATGCAAGGTTTGGTACGTTGTGACTTCCGATGCATGAGCCATAACGCCAACTAGTTTAAGAATGCGGCACAGGGGCGACCCCCAGTATCGGACTTCATCAGATTGAGATGTATATGTTGTGCTCTCCCGAAGTATATTGTTCCGCATTGGCTGCCTTGTTGAAAGCGGCATGTTGGGGTGACTCAGCGGGCCGCGTTCGGGGTACTTCCGCGGCGATAAATCCATCTTCCCCAGTCACACTCATGCATTTGTCGGGCATCGTAGGACAAGGCTACCGTGAAAGCCGTATCAGAGAAGCCTGGGACGATCTGGATTTCTCATTGATATTTTAGGTAGCGATCATCCGCAGCACCACTGTCTTACGTAAGTATTGTTCAGGAATACATCGCGGAGAGCGAAGCGACGACTACTTACTGCCATCACACTTCATAGCGAGACTTAATCTTTCGACCAGGCACTGAGATGGACTTCCGGTAGACAGTAGAACGAGCTCACCACCACGGACTCAGCCCATGTTCTCAACCCAGTCACATGTTCAGAATTGGTTGTCAATGTCCATGCTCGTCAGTCTCAGCTCGCCGAAGTCCGCCCTTTTGCTCTTCAGTTCAAGCCTAATATCAACTGTTGGTACTGATGCGATGTACGACCGGTACAGAGCTTGGTGGCAGCGACCCGTACTCGGTTATAACCATCTTGATATACTCCGCAGGCGTAACGTCATACATGATATTCAAAAGCTGCAGGTTCGCGGCGTCTTGCCACTTGGATATCGGTGATGGCGGTGTGGTGGAGGGTATGAGCTCGTCTGGAGGCGCCACCTCGTTTGTGACAATGCTATCCAAAGCCACCTTATCCGTAAACTTGATACTTTCGCAGCATACAATAACGGGCACCTCCGTTTCGCTTGCCATCATGGCCACAATGGCGGTACCCACCCGTGAGTACAAGCAGCCGTTGCTCATCATGGCGTGAGCTCCGAGGAAGACCTTCGTGGCGTCCTTGATCGCATGACTTATGGCGTGTGTCAACGAGTATTGCACCTCCAGTCCGAGTTCGGCCAAAGCCCTTGCTAGATTCTTCCCTTCAAAAAGAGGCCTTGAGTCAATGACGATGACTCTGAACTTGGTGCCTCGCTTGTGCGCCTCCACAAGGGTCTGTTGAACGATGCTGCTCTTTGCGAATGTTAGAATCACATCACCATCGTGAATCTTCTTCGCTGCGCTGCTTGCTATGACCTGATCTGCCACGGTGATTCGCTCTCTAATGAAAATATCGATCCCCTCACAAAGCTCTGCTTTGGCTTTTGCTTCGGGAGTGTCTGGATCAACTTTGCTGATCTCAAGCTTCAGCCATCTGATGGCATTTCCCATAGATACCGAGAGAGGTCGACACGATACTAGGTAATCTATCTGTGGCGATAGATGTGATGTAAGGTGTCGAGTCAGGGAGTTTTGCGGAGGCGTAGTGTAGGATTCGATAACCTAGAGAGGGCTTAGTAACCAGGACGAGATTGCCGATACTGTCTACGTACTCTCTTGAACACCAATAGCGTAGCTATGCAGCGAGCATTGCTTCCACAGACGACATAGTTGCTCATCTGCAGGCCCAGGGCGAGTACTGCGGGATGTACATCTTTTCCTACCCCTGCTAAGGTGGTCCTTCTCGGCTGCCCATAGAGATGACTGAACAAAGCAACTTTTTTGCTCGCTTTCGGCGTTTCCACTCGGATCGGCGCAGCTTGAGGGTGTTGGGGTCGTAAGGGTAATGCTTTTTGAGCGGGTGCACTCATGGATGCCGTGCGTTTGTGCTGGCCCTTTGAGCTAGGCGTGGGTGCTGCCGACGGAGCATTGATGACTCCTTTGGACGTGTCTTGCCCATTGTTCGCCGTGACTGCCGACATTATTTGTTCCGGTATATTGCCCTTTACGGGTGGGATTTTCTCCTGCTTTACTTGAGCCCGCCTCGCCGCTTTCTCGGCCTTTGCTTTTTTCTTGATCCCCGCACCGGAGAGTATTTCTTCCTTGGTCTCGATTACCATTTTTTTCACATCGTTTGAAGCAGTTGTGGCCTCTGCTTGGCCATTGACCTTACTGGTTGCAAGAGGCTTTGTAGCAGGCTCCATCGTGGACGACTTTCCTGTAGCAGGGGGAACATCAGAAGTCATCTGTAGATCGCTCTGGCCAGTCTCCGAGGGAGCCATGATCGTTTCGATCAAATAGACCAAAAAGGAGCGTATGGGGTGAGCTTAAGGTCTTTTTGTGGAAATGATATCTGACCCAAAAGTCAATCGATGTGTGTTTACCCTTCGCTTACATAAGCAAACATAGATTCAAACGCTATACAGCTATTCTTAGAATGTTGGCTTCAAGGAGCACATAGCAAGAATTTGTAGAAAATAAACAGTAAAATCTGTCTAAATTCTTTCTCTTTTAATCATCATTTACAAAATCAATCTTGCTGCCTTTCTCAACATCATCATCATCATCATCACTATGACAAAATAAAAAACTCTTGCAAAGACTTTTTCTGTAAAGAAGAAGTCTTCTGTAACACAAAAATCAGTATTTATATCAATATTCACATCAGCCTGTTCACTGAATCTTAATAATAATCTTATTAAGATTCTCAATCTTAATGTTGCTGTCAATAAAGATTCAATGTTATTCATACAATATACTGTGTCTCACACAGTATATTTGAATGAAAAATTAATGAATGAGAACTTGAATGTTTTCAAATTAAATGAGAAAGAAAAGAGCTTTATATAAAGAATTTAAGATCTTAAGCAGTCAGCAGTGATCAAGAAATACTGTAATAAGAGAAAATACTTTTATTATAAATATTAAATAAAAATTAAGATCAACTATTTAGCTGCAAAGAAGAATGTTGTAATCATTGTGATTTTTAAAAACATAAATGACTAACAGAAAGTGAAGAATCTTGTTAAACTGTGAAATAGTAATAAAAAAAAGAAATAATAGTCATTATAAGAGCTGACTGAGATAGAAAGACAGCAGAGAATATTATTACAGTAAGTGAGAAGTCAGTAAAGAAAGAAGTTATGAAGAAAAAAAATAAGTTTAAGTATTAAATATAAATTTATTTTCTTTCTTCATTGATTTTTAATGTCTTTACTAACAAATATCAGAGAACAGCTACTGTGATACATAAAAAGAATGCAAATCAATGTGTAAAGACTTTAAAAAATGTTAATTACACATTAAATGTTATTGTTGTTCATTATTGATGTAATGATAAAATATATCTCAACTATAATCACTATTATCTTTTTTACAACAACATTCATAAAATTCTTAACTCTGCAGCTATTCAAATGTGAATAAAAACTATTAATAAGAATGAAGTAACAATTTATACATTATTTATCAATATAAAGATCATATTAGCTGATCAGTTAAAAAAGAGAATCTTATCATTAATTATACTGTCTTTTTTTTTTTATGTCATCAATATTCACAACATCTTCACTGTCTTATCTCATTTAAATTTACACTTTTTCATCAGCATCAACATCAACATTAAAAATCTTTACTTTTACAGTTTCTTTCAATGATGTTAAAACTATATTAGAATTATTAACTTCATTAATTGCAGCATTACAGCATTCTTTTTCTTTTTTACAGTCTTTATATTCTTCACAATCTTCACATTATGTTTTATATATCTTAACTCAATATTCTTTTTCTTTATCTTCTTCTCAACTGCTTTCTCTGCAATTCATGTCTTCACTGTTTTCTTCATTATCTTTATTATCTTCATTATCTTCATCATTTTCATTATCTTCATCATCTTCATTATAGACTCTGCAGTCTTCATAAAAAACATATCTCATTATATTCTCATCAGCACTGTCTGCAGTATCATTTGTCAGCAATTTACTTAACTTAAACATTGATTCTAAAATATAACTGCAGAACTTCTTTATTTAATTTGAGTGAAAACACTTTACTTTAAAGACATAGTTGATGAATTATTGTGATATTCTTTTGAAAGAAATGTACAATTTATAGAGTATACAGTTAACTATTAAGTAAATATGAAGAAAGTTAAGCATTTTAATTAATTTTAAATGATGAATAAAGAAAGTTTTACATTCATATCAGAAGAAAAGAAGATATGTAACAACTATAAAGACTTATTTTACAGAGATTTATAATTTTAAGAAGAAGTAGAAAGCATTGTAAGTGTTAAAGACAATGAGAAATGATAGTTAATTTATTATAATAATATATTTATGTATAATTAATAAAGCTGTTTCAAAAATATCTCTCTAAATTGTCTTCTGCCTTACACTTCTATACAGTTATATAAATAAATGCTGAAAACTTGTTTTTAAATCTCTTCATTAATGTCTTATATCTTCACATTCATATCTTTAGTTCACTAAACAACTTCTTAATAGAGTTGTAGTCTGATGAATAGAAAAAGAGAAATGTAAAAAGAGAAATGTAAAAATGATATTGATTTCATAATATATAATTGTAAGCTTCTGTCACTGAGATTAGCAATAGTAATAGCAAGAATACTTATATTAATATGAAGACTTATCTCTGAATGATGTATTTCACAATTATTCATGCATAGAACACTGCATAACTCTAAAAATTGCTTATATAAAGATAAGATCTTCTTCTAAATAAAAGTATTGATCATTTTCTTGTTCATTTTCTTTTCATAGATCTTTTAAACAATATAATTATCAATTATATATGCTGAAAGAATGCTGTAATGCTTTTCTTTCTAAAAGAACTTCTTTGTAACTGCTTACTTCTTTACAACAGCTCAGTTAAACTTTCTGTCTGTAATACAGAGATTGACAGCACTTTTATTAATAAAGATTAGTTAATTAACATGTTAGCTACTTAGCTGCATCATTTAATTATTATAAATCTTTTAAGAGTATTTAATGATTTATTTTTAACATTAAAAATCATTTTCTTAATAACAGTAACAGTAACAAAAGAATGTTTATCTGCTTTCTTAATCAGTCAGTTCATTTAATGATGAGATTAACAGTATTAATGTTGATTTAAATCTTATACTTATATTAAATATATCTTTACATCTCATTTAGATATGCTGTGAATTGATTTTTAAGAAAATTAAATATTTTTTATATTAATTATTAATAAATTAAATCTCTCTCTCTAAATTGAGATCTATCTCTGTCATAGCAACTATAAGTAATTTTAATGCTCTTAATTTAAACAATTTAAATACAGTGACTGACTCTTAATTTTATAGATTTCTTCACATTCTCTTAATATATTTTTAACTATATTCTGTGATCTTCACTATGATCTTAAATGACATTTTACACTTCAAATTCATTTATATATTGTCTCTGATGTTGTGATTGAGACTATGAGGATGTCTCATAGTGACAGTGACAAAAGTGATGTTGAGAAAGACAGTGAGGTTGATTTTGTGAATGATGATTAAAAAGAAGAGAATTTAGACAGATTTTACTGTTTATTTTCTACAAATTCTCACTATGTGCCTCTTGAAGCCAACATTCTAAGAATAGCTGTACTACTGTACTTGTAGAATCCGCTTCTATAAGTTACTGATAGTGTATTAAGCCAGATAGAGAGTTCATGTGTCCCAGATCTGGGGTTGTAAACATACTCTGCTAGAACCGTTCTCTTTCAACTCGCAAAGTCTCGCAGTCACAAGATCTCGAGTTTGCGGGAGTAAAGTTAGAGAAGATAGCCGCTGCTGGACCGAATGGAGCGATAGAAGCACCATAGAAAACGATCCTCTCAATGACTCTACTCAACAATATAAGGTAGTCTGCGATAATGATTAAACGGTCCAGGAGCAGAGAGGCGATCATCTGAGACTGGACAGCGCAAGTAAATTGCAATCATGGGCTTGAAAAACGTACATAAACAGGTCCAGCCAAATCTAGACAAGGACATATAAGTCTTTCTTGCCGATATCTAGTTGATGTACTCATTAGATTCTCAGTCAGTACCTACGCGAACAAGTGCCTATCTGTAGCCCTAAGGTGGTGAAGTCATGAGGCCGGTAGTAAGTGCGTTATAGTAGCAGCAGCGATGACGGCTCAAGCACCGTCAACACGACGCAAACAGATCGGCAGTCCGCTCATTGCGGAAATTCGGTAGGACTTTCCGCAGGTATCCCTTATTGTTCCCTTGCACCTCCGATAAACTCGACAGGAGGGGTACGCAGCAGCTTGTATAGCCGACTAGCTACCTAGGACCTTCCGACCTGACTAGCCACTTCAATAGAGAGGACAGAGTCGAAAGGCGACCGCTTCGATTGCAAAGTTGTCCGCTAATACACAAACGATTGATTAACACAAAAACGCACTAAGCTTCCGCTCAAAGCTTTGTACAGCTTCTGCGTCCACAGGTCCAGAGCCGTAGCAACTGCCAAATCCCCGTGGACGCCACAGACCCGCCACCTTATACCTAGGTCCGTAGTCGATCTCGACAGCTAGAGTGTCCGATATCCCACCCCTTCGTACCGCAACAGCCTATGATGTGCTCGCAAGGATACCGCCCCCCTCCGCCTTATCCCCCTCCGCGATCCCTTCTCGCTCTGCTCTCCTCGCCCTCTTCTCCAGCAATCGATTTCTGCGGTCGGAGAGGATCTTCATCTGTCTATTTTCCACCCCCGTCAACCAGTACCCGAAACTCCCCCCCGCAGCCATAAAGATCGGGTATGCCCAGAGCGATTCTTTATTGAAGAAGGGTCGCATCTCAATTCCGAGTTGCCAGAACCGTACTGCAAGGCCTGCCAAGTCGCACAAAGACCGGTTAGTAGGCGATCTAATGAAAGCAAGATTCGGGTTGACGTACCGAAACCGGTCCAAAAAAGAATCTTGTGAACCATTGTGTGAACTCGTATCTGTCGTGATACTGGACTATTGATGAGAGTCCAAACAGAGGGCCAGCGCGTCTTTTCAAAGCAATTGTGTAGCTGATGGTAGATGTGTGATTGTTGCTGCTCGCAACTAAGCAAATGCGATGCCGTGTGGTCAGTCGAAGGTTCGGTCCGACGGCAACTGCCGCCAGTAGCTCCTTCTCCGGTTCACCTGAACTTAACTGGTACTTTCGTGATATCAAAAGCTATCATGGCTTCGGTCAACAATGTTTCGCATAAACGTTCTTTGGACCACTTGACTGGCATGCAGCGGAAGAGGTTCAAAACATCAGAGCTTCCGCTGACTTCAGGTCAACGGTCATCAATTGACGCGCTCCTACACACCTTCAAGAAGAAGGGCGAGTTCGATGTATTGAGGAAGAAAGTCTGGGCGAACTTCAACGATCATGTACGTCTCTATTGTTCCTTGCTCAAAGCATCTAGTAATTGATGTACAACTTTTACGGCGACGTACCTGACACACCTCTAGCAAGCCAAGACAGCATTCACGGACTCCCTTATAGAACTTGCCGAATCCGAAATCGAGCGCGAACCCTCTCTGCTATCTCGAGACCGCGGCAAAGCAGCCACATTAATCGAAGGCGCGGTTGATCGCAGCAACATCTACAAAACAGTCGAAGCCAACATCGATCAGCTTATTGCCCAACATGTCGATCATCTGGAACGAGCTGTCAGGGACATTCGACGGCATGAAGTTGGTGACGAGGCGGCAGCGGAGGAGGAGAGAAGTGGAAACAAGACGGAGGAGGACTATGAACGTGAAGCCGAATTGAGGAGGCAGGCCAGGGAGAGGCTTAGAGAGGAGGAACTAGTCGCTCAGCGGCAGGTTGAGGAGGAAAAGGCAAGGATCAAGGCAGAGGAGAGAAGGAGGAAGAGAGAGCTTGAGCGACAAAAGGAAGAGGAGGAGAGGGAGAAGGAGAAGGAGCGCGAAGAACGCCGTAGGTTACAGCGCGAGAAGGAGTTGGAGGAAGAGAGACTCTTAGAAGAGAAACGGCAGCGCGAGCATGAGGAGCGCCGCGAACGGCGGCGACGTGAAGAGCGGGAGAGAGAACGGGAGAGGGAACGTGAGAGAGAGCGTGAGAGAGAAACTCAAAGGGAGATAGAGAAGGCGCGAGTCCGTGAGAGGCAATACGATAGAGACAGATACAGGGACAGAGAAGACTGGAACAGCCCGAGGGTCGGAGACGCCACATCCCGAAGAAACGAAGTTGTCAGACCCAAGCGAGAGATAACGGCTACTCCTGTACCCGAGGTTGATGAAAAAGCTCTCGAGGAAGCTGCCTTAGAGTTGCTTCTGAAGGAAGGTCAAGAGCTTGCAGCCAAATCGCGGCCAAGACCAGATCTCGAACGGTCCGAATCCTTAGAACCGCCACCCCGCAAAAGTCAACTGTCAAAGTCCAGGGTCGGTGACGTCTCCCCTCGAAAATCCATCGCAGACCAGAAATCACCCATGAAAAGCGACATACACGACGAGAAGTCCGAAAGGACAGATCGAAGACTCGAGCACTCACCAGCAGAAGATACTCGGCCCCACAACCTCGACCGTCGAAGCCCACATCTCAACCCAACGACCTCAGATCATCGTCACGACCCCAAAGAAAACCATAGACCTCCCACCCACCGCAACAACAACCATCACAGCCGAAGCAGGTCCCGCTCCCGAACCGGCTACCCCACCCGACGACACTCCCTCAACCGGAACCAATCTGCGTCCACCTCCCGTCCCCACGACAGGGACCGTCCAAAACACAACCAACGCTCCAACGGCCCCAGGCTGCACAATCGCAGCCGCAGCCGCAGCCCCTCCTACACCCCTCCGCCCCGCCGCCGAGACCAGAAAAGACACCGCTCCCGCTCCGGCTCTTTGGCGCCTGGGCCCGCCCTAGTGCGGGGCAGCAGACGGACAGCGGGCCGTAGCAGATCCACCACGCCACCACCGCCGCTACGGAAATCTTATACGAATGCGCACACGTATACGCGCACGGAGCGGTCGAGGACACCTCCCGGACGCCATAATCGCAATGGTAGCGGCCATAGACGCGAGAGGGAGAGGGAGAGGGAGAGGGACAGGGAGGCGAGGAGTAAGAGCCCGGTGGAGATCGATCGTTATGTTCCTGGCCAAGGCAATGGGCATGGTGGTGCTGGTGCTGGTGTTGGGAGGGGAAGGGATGGTGATCGGGATAGGGATAGGGATCGGGATCAGGACAGGGACCGGGACAGGGATAGGGATAGAGACAGGGACAGAGACAGAGACAGAGACAGAAACAGAGACGGGGACAGGAACAGAGATAGAGATAGGGACAGGAACAGAGAAAGAGACAGAGACAGGGAGAAAGATCGCGAAGAAAGACACCATTACGTCAACATCGACCGCTACATTCCTGGCGGCGGCGGCGGAGGAGGAAGCGGTAGTGCTGGCGGTGGAGAAGTGGACGAAGGCAGGGGTGGCAGAACTCGAAAGAGAGAGCGGGAGAGGAGTAGAAGCCGGAGTAAGGGGTCAAGGCGGTACGACTAGTTCCCCTTTACGAATTAAGGAATCCCGAATCAAAGTTTGATCATTTCTTGCATTTCTATCGTTTATTGTGACATTTCATACATAAGAATGCACAATCGAGACAACGCCAGCATAATCATAAAGTCCTCTAACGAGTATGCCCGGGGTATTCCAATGCCTCTAATAATAACGCCCCTCCCTTCGTAGCTCGCTGCTCCCCAACGCCGTCCCAAACCCACCCAATCCAACACCGCCCAGCGAACAACCACGCCGAAGCGCTCAATTAGCGCTGATCATCGACGACGCCGGCGCCAAGACGTTTCCCGCCCTACGGCGAGGTCCTCCTTTCCGCTGAGGCCCCGCCGTCCGCATCGGGGGCGGCTTAAATGACGCCGCCGAGTCTGCCGCGATGGGCTGCTGCTCTTCGGGGGCCTGCGGTGGTCCATCCGTCTCCGGGGCATGGGTTTCGTCATCGAGGCACGCCGCCGATTCGTTAGTAACTAGCTGCGGTTTCCCCGTCGTGACGGTCTCGATGGTAGGCTCTGCGGCGCGAGCGGGAAAAGATTCGGGTGTGGGGAACGCAGGGAGCTCCAATTTCTCATAGAAGAGCATAAAGACGCCGCCTTGGTCGAGGACGTCTTGCTTGGTGACTGCGGTAACTTCATCGTCGCTGAAGCGATACCACTTTTCTGCGGAGGCGTTGGCTTCGGCGTTGGCTTCGGCGCCGGTCGGTGGTGGAGAAGGGTGTTTGCGGTAGCAGATGTAGTGGCCGTTTTCGTGGCGGCCGTAGTGCGTGATGATTGCTTCTAGAGCATACTTTGTTGCTTGATTCGGTGTGACGAGGTGATCGTCGGGTAGGGTAAGCATAGATTTGTGGGGATCGGTGTTCCATTGCTCTGGCGTGGCGTCGCGGTCGGTTGATGACTGGGCGCCTAGACTCCAGGGAGCTATGTCCATTGTCTCGGGGAAAGTAACAGTAGCGAAGTTCTTTTTCTGTTCTCCGCTGAACTCATCGAATACACTCCTGTTCACATGGATGACGAGTGAGCTCGGTGAACGAGCAACGACGGCTTGTCTGGATTTGGTGGTTGAGACGCGACATCGGGACGGTATCTGACATTTTTTGGTCAAGGTATTATCTGAGAAATCTTCTTCTTCAAGCGCCTCGTTGACTGCTGCGAGACGAGCCGTTGCTGAATGTCTGAGGACTTCGGATAGTTCTGCTCTGTTGTTCTTCTCGTCCGCGCCCGGCACGTTAGATGATATGTGTAGGAGGCGTTCCAATTGTTCTTTGCTGCGGAGAAGGGTACATTTCGCACACTCCACACCTTCTATCGGTTCCAGGGCGGTGTAGGCACCTAGACAATCTCGTACGTCCTGGTAACAGTCTTTGCTGAGTGGGACGGTAAGGCAGTTGAATGGTATAAGCGAGAGCCCTTCAACATAACCACAGCGTAAACAACCCACCCTCTGAGCAAGGAGTCCTTCCAGTGGGGACTCCGGCAGGTGGGATAGCAGTGTAGTTGGCTTGTTTCGCGCGTGGTTCTTCTGACCTATCCCTGACGAGGTGTGGGTACCGCCGAACTTGCGGTCGATCAAAGTACCGTTTGCAGCGTCCTCGCCAGGCTTGATATCGTCTTGACCTCCAAAGAGCCCTACCACTTCGGAGAAACCGTCGCCTCCTATTGTGTTCTGGACAGTCTTCGATAACTCCTTATCGATTTCATCTACAACCTTTGCGAAATATTCCTGCGCATCCTGTTGCTGCCAACTACTCATGCTCTTGAGCTCCGCAGGTGTCCAAAGTGTTCGATCAACGTTTGAGGTCTCGTTGAGTCCATCGATGATATCCCGTAAGGCACTCCGTGTAAGCTTCGGGCCAGCTCGACCTGGGTGATTCGTGGTGGGGCGGAGAAAATCACGAAATGACCGCAGCGATGCGAGACCTTGGATAACGCTGTTTTGATAGCAGGAGTTGTCCCAATTCCCTAAGCCCGGTGGCACATTACATCGATCCTTCTTGGGCAACATCTTGATCCCTGACAAGCTCCGAGCTCTCCCAAACCCAGTCAAGTATCCTCTTGGGCCTAAGCCCAGAATTCTTCTCATGACCGCGCTTTTTGCTGCATGAACCTGCGACTGAACGCCACTAAGCCCTTGAGTGTATGGTGCCGTTTCTGCGTTCGAGAAATTCTGGTCCAAGGCGGCCATGAGGCGGGAGGGCATCATGTAGACCAGGCAGTTCCAAAGCATCTCGTGAACAGGAAGGATGGGGTAATCGAAGTACAGGAGAAGGTAATAGATGACAGCAGCAGTGATGGTAATGTAGCCGACTATCGTACGTATCGACGTTGTCAAGCCAAAGGTATCAGCAGGATTCGGCAGCGTCCGATGAGTGGAACGATCATGGTACCCATGGGCTGCGTTCATGCTGGAGGTTTGGTGTGAGCTATGAAAAACCACAGCAGAGGAATTCGATAAACAAGCTGTGGGTAGTGCATGAGGTGGTCGTAGTTTCCGTAGTTGGTTTAGAAGTTGTCGGGCAGGATCGCATGGCAGTTATGCTCGCTAGATATTCTGCGCATAACGCTTACGTAAGGTCGGGATATCAACTGTACCCGCTCTTCACAGTCACATCAGGTAAGCTTGCTCCCATAAAGGGAACTTCTAGTCAGCATGAAATATTTATACCAAAGACATCTTTTTGTTCGATATACGACTAAGTTCTCGGATGCGATCAACTCCCGCTCAATCCCAAGAGATATATATACCCTCTTCACACCAAACCCTATAACATACGACCATAGAGTAAGGAAAATTGGGCATCCCGTCCGCTCTGCCATACACAAGCCTTACATCGGCAGATTAGTAGTTGGATCGGTAACGACCAGTGAATACCTGCTGTTGTATGTTTCGTTTTGTTTTTGCTCTTTCATTACAGGCCGCCGAAAAAGGTTCTGGAAGAACTGACATGCTGATGTTTGAGTCAAGACAGTGGGATGAGGTAGTAGATGAATAAGCCAGAGCTTCTCCTACCGAGGTCTTTCGAGATATCTACATAGCGCAGCATACTGTGATCATCATCATATGACAGTCCTTCTGTTCCACAATATGAAAGTAGAAAAATTCCTGCCAATAACGCCTCCTATGCAAGCGTGCAGCATAACCACCAGCGCCCCAGGTCCACCATATCAGAGGATCTCATCCACATCTTCAACCTGACCCGAAGGTTTCTCCTCTTCCGCTAACCCTGCCTCCGCCATCAGACCCGGCACGGCGCCAACTTCCCCTCCACCTCCATACTCCTCAACCATACCCTCATCCTCCCAATCCGCCTCCTCATTCTCCTTCCCCACCTCCTCTTTCCCCTTCGACCCCACCCCAGTCCCCACCCCCTTCCCCTCCCTAATTCTCCCATTCAACTCCTCCCAAGCAACCTACACACCCCACAATCAGCCTTCCCCCCTGCAACCCCAACCCCAACCACGCAAACCCAGCCACTCACCTTCCTCTCCCTCCCCCCCTTCCTCCTCCCCACCCCCCTCTCAACCTTCCGCTCCGTCTTATCCAACACAACCTCCGCCCTCTCCAACCCCCGCTCCTGCCGCCTCTTCTGCGCCCTACTCAACGCCTTCCCTTTCGCTTTCTTCTTGCTGATGCCCGCGCCGTGGTGCGCGGCGAGGATCGAGGGGCGCTGGTTCGGTGACGGGGGGGGCGGCTTGAGGGACGTGAGGGGCTTCTCGAGGTTGAGGGTCGGTGAGGCGAGGCGTTTGGAGGCGCGGGAGTGGAGGGATGGGGCTGGTGGGTGGGGGGGGTGTTAGCGGGGGTCTTCTAGAGAGGGATTGTTGGATGGATGGGATGGGGAGGAGTACGTTTGCTGGATTTCTTGAGTTTGGGAGTTTTGGCCATGGTTCGAGGAGGTTGTGCGGAAGAGGGGACTCGTGTGGGTCGTACGAGTCTCGGTATGGGTAGGGTTCGAGCTTTGGGGGTCTTTTGGGATTTGGAAAATTTTTACGGGCGCCGGGGATGGCTATTTGCGCAGTTCTGTCTCCGGTGGTGGGAGATTAAGGGCTTAACTATTACACATCCTTTCTCGACGAGAAGAGTTTCAAGCATCTCATCAGTGCGTGTATATTGGACTCCGTGTCTATAACTAACCAATTAAGGACTGGGAATTAGTTGTCTGCAGGACATCGGGACCATCATTGTTGGTACAGTCACTGACCACTTGTTGCATTCGGGCACCAGGTGCAGTGCTTGTAAGTGTCTATCAGCGCCTATTTGATTGCCCAGTCTCTCCGCTCCACCCTTCATGTCTTCCACGGCGCTTTCTCAGCAGAAATAACCTCTACCTTCCCACTCCGCAAGCCCAGACAATCGCAGTCACTACCGTTGCCACAGCTGCCGCAATGGCCGCAAAGGGAGGCATAGCGACACCTAACATAGTGACTGAAGTGAGGGTTGCAAACAAGCCCCCGGCTGGTGTGAAGCCGCCGTACATCCATGCCTGGAAAGCTGCTGCTAAAGAGCCTAGGAAGATTCAGCAAGATCCAGCTCGACTGAAGATAAGTGAAGCAGAGGAAGCGGAAGAAATAGTGAGGGCATTGAAGAGCTTCCGGGACATACCAGCAACGATTCCAGCCGGTCCAAAGCCCATGCACATGAGAAGGGAGATTACGACTGTGAAGGTAATCCACCATGCCATAATCAGTGCGAGCACGTCTAGGTCGCCCTCGTTAGTCATGATCGCCATGTGGCCGTTTGGAGCTCTTCAAGGCATACAAGGCTGTTTGAGCCACTCCAAGACTCCGTTTGCGTTATCTGCCAACTTCCATGCGAGCGATCTCTCTGCAGCGAATTCGCTCAAGCCTTCGGCAAAGCTGGGAGCGTAAGTGAAGTTCAGTCCAGCGTATAGGACGTTCATGGGCGACATGGTGAAACGGTGACGAGTTTGGATTAGGCAACACTATGTTGAGAGGGAGGTGAGCTGATCTGGAGTTCAGTACTTATGCCTACGGAACTGCCTGGGTTATATGATTTGTTCTCGCTTCACCCAAAACATTCACCGCAACTTCGATGTCTTTCCTTCCTCCGCGATCGATGATTTACCTACTTGTACCTACCTGGTATCTCATGACATATAACGGCTAGTGGCATAGCTAGACCCTTGGTCTGTACAGATCGAAACTGAACGGACATTTGGACATGATCATATCATTTGAAGCCCTGACCAGGGATAAGACTGTCGTTGGAATTTTGTATTCGTTCTAATCATGCTGCGCTGACTTGAACAAGAAATTAGGGTGTGCTCTACCTCCATTAATCGTGTCATTGTAGCATGTAACCTGTGAATGTCATCCATGTCTAGAATTCCGTACGCATACTTTGCCGCCTATACTGGTACTCGATTCGGACATAGTGTGTTTGTCAATGCCATTCCGCACACAGATTTCCTTCCAATAAAGATCGTTTCATCATCCCTCTTTCTAAAGGCTCGACATGACAATGACTTGCTCCGAGTACCAGCAAGGTCTCGCGAATGCCGGTGGCTGTAGAGCTCGAGCGGTATGCCCTTGGCAGCGAACGTATGCTGATTGTTCCATCATGCTGCGATTATCCCGGCCCTACTCGTCCAACATGTCGACTCATCTGCCGAAATGACGCCATGTGCTCGGTCTGGAGCCATAATGTATAGACCAGTACCGGTAGTCTCAAACGATCTGATGTGGCTAAGAGATTATCTGACGGCCTCCGACGAGACATACTTTCAACTCGGCACGCAGTATTGCTACGGGTTGCGAACTCAGACAGCAGCTAAGGGAGGTTGCGGGCATCATATCAGCTCCGTGTAATCAGTAAAAGAGGCCTAAAGGCTGAGGGAACGCGACTTGGTCGTGGTGCTTGACTCTTCGGTGATACTGTTGCTAGGATTTGGCTTGGCGAGTGGCGGATCTCCCATGATCCTGTAGCCGTCTTTCGCAAACCAGCGCCCTATCGAATGAACATGGCGTCCAACCCCGCTTTTCCTTACAGTCTGGATCAGCCCCTTTGAGAATTAGCTGCTGCACAATTCCCTCATGGCCATTTGCCGCAGCATATGACAGCGGGGTTTGACCACAATAGTCCATGCAGTCTGGATCAGCCCCTGCAAGGATGAGCTGCTGCACAACTTTCTCATGGCCATATCTAACAGCATATACCAGTGGGGTCAACCCACGAACATCCTCGCAGTCTGGGTCAGCCTCTCTAAGAAGTAGCTGCTGCACAACTTTCTCATGACCAATTTTTGCAGCATATGACAATGAGGTCTGACCCCGACCATTCTTGCAGTCTATGTCGATTCCCTTGACATCAAGCAATTGATCCACAATTCCATCATATCCAAGCTGTACAGCCTGTGACAGTGGTGTCTCACCCCAATCACCTTTGCAATTTGGGTCAATGCCCTTAGCACTGAGCAATTGGTTCACAATTCCATCATATCCAAGCCGTACAGCCTGTAACAGTGATGTCGTGCCCCAATAATCTTTGCAATTTGGATCAATGCCCTTAACACTGAGCAATTGCTTCACAGTTCCATCATGTCCAAGATGTACAGCCCATGACAGTGGTGTCTTGCCCGAATCATCTTTGCGATTTGGATCAACGCCCTTAACACTGAGCAATTGCTTCACAATTCCCTCATGCCCGAATTTTGCAGCGTATGATATTGGGGCATATCCAGAATCGTCCCCGCGATTTGGATCAACATCTGTAACACTGAGCAAGTGTCTCACAACTCCATCATGCCCCTCTGCTGCAGCCCAGAAAAGTGGTGTTCGGCCGCTGGTGTCCTGGCTGTTGATGTCGGTGAACCAGTGCGCTATCCTCGCCACCAGTGGCTCAATTCCCGAGTAAGCTGCCAGGTGCATCGGAGAGGTGCGTTGTGGTACAGGTTGCAACTTATGAGCGAGCCTCCAATATGTGTCAAACCACGCGTCTCTGAGCCTTGTATCACAACCAAAAAGCTCATTGTCGTCGTCAATACAATTCACAAAGTCGGGTGATGCAAGCTTTCCATGTTTCATCCAGAAGAGCACAGGATATCTGACCAGGGTCTCTCGTTGTTCCTCAAACGCCCGGTGGGCGTCATTGATAACTCCGCTGCAGATATAATCGAAGCAACGCTTCGTCAGGATCTTATGTTCTTCCATCAGGTTGGGCGATATCCCAAGAGCTGGAGCGGAAGAGAGGTATTCCTTTGCTGACTGATGCACGAGGTGGGCCTTTTGATGACGGATGGTCAGGAAAGAACCACACTGCTCCACATACTCTAAAATTGACTCCGGTTGCGCCCAATGCTCTCTCGGCAAACCGGCCATAAGAGCAAGTTCTTCTAACCTCAGAGGACGAAAGGTGGTCAATGCCGAAATAAGAATTTTTCGCGCATAATCCGCTAGATATTCTTCCTCGTTTTGAAGGACTTGGTGTAGGATTCGCTCGTAGATTGCATTCAAGCCTGACGGCAATTTCTCAAGGACCCTCTTGGCGCTGATGCTGGGCACTCTTCTGAGTTCGGCGCAAGCCAATGAAACCCAGAGAAAAGTGCCTTCTGCTTTCTTTGAAAGATTCCGCCTAATATCGATTGCAAGGTCTCCTCGGTATCTCTTTACGTCCTGCAACTCTTGAACTCGTGCTTCAATGAACTTCTCAACATCCGCTGCAACTTGGCGTGATTTAGACTCTAAACAAATATCTGCAGTGCCATGCAAGCACTCTCTGATGGTGGGATCGTTTCGGCTGGTCAAAACCCACTTTTCCCGGATCGTCGGGTTTCCTCCAGCACCATCTCTCTGGTCATTGACGCGTGACTTTACACGTTTGAGTAAGATCTCTCGAGATTGTGGTTCACATTCATCCAAGGCATCAACTACCAACCAAGCTGTTATGCCAGAACATTGCCGAAGCACGTCCTCCAGGATCCTCCAGAGGGATTGTAAGGCGTTTGGTGACGAGAATAGCTGATCCTTCTGCTTCTCATATTCCTCGCGCAAAGGTTTCATCAAGTTAGGTCGTTGGCATACGAGCTGGTAGAGAAGACCTCGAACAATCATGACCGCACTGTTGCGCCGGTTGTCCTTATCATCACAAAAGAAGTATAACAAGATCGCAGTAGAGTTCGCGACCCTGTTACGGAGCTCAGTGACCTGCCTTATAGCATGATTGGTTTTTCCCTTCCCAGCGTCGCCATGAAGCCATAAGATTCCGGAAAGATGCTCATGGAACCACCTGTCGTAGATTGGGTCAGTCGACATCCATGAGCATGTGCCTGCTTGCAACTGGTGCTTTGTATCCTGAATGTTTGCAATGTCGTCCTTGGGGTTCGTCACAAACAAGGCATGTAAACATGCCCGATCTCTCTCATCCTTGATGACTTAGTCCATTAGCACGGTCTAAGATGGTTCTGCCCGAAGCTTCAACTTACGTGATTCGTCCTCGACGATGCGTTGCCCTACGCGCCAAGGAATTAGCAAAATGGGAGACCAAGCTCATGAGTTCAACGGTGTAGTTTGAATATGAATACATTGTCGATATCCAATTGAAACAGAAGGGCAGTCTCGCAATTCACCTCAGATAAGACCTGATGGTCCCCTTACACCTTCTAGTTGTTGGAAGAAGATCGGGCAGACATAACATTGGAGGGTGACAACAGTGCACTGGCAACTCCAGTATGAGAACTTATCATTTGAGGTGAGGAATGGCCAACAGCATTTTCCAGTGTCCAGAAAGACCCACCGGACAGGGTGTTCTCCGCAGCTTCGCCCACCAGTGAAACGATCTCGTCAGACACTCTTTGATAACCTAGAGCATTGCTGTCCGCAGGCTTGCACATGTCCATGTGGTTTGCAGGAATAGAACGTGTCGTAACACGAAAGCCATCAATGCAGGCGGAATGTTCAGGTACAATCTGGGGACCGTCAGCATTGCGTATGAGCTAGGGACGGACAACCTGACCATGCCCAAGAACGGTACAGGCTTTTCTTCGAAGAAACACACGACAGGCATCCTCTCGCTGATTGATGAAAATGACCTCCGCTGTTGCTCCAAGAAGTCAGAAGCTTGATCAAGGTTTCCGACGAGTTTGGCGTTGGGCTGGTGAAACGCAGCTTTGGCTGCTTCCACGAAGAAATGCGCCAGGCTAAGGCCAGGTGAGCCACCGCCTCTATGTGGCGTGCCCAGGAAGACCACCCCGGCGGTGGAGCTATAGATTGCGCCGCGCGCCGGATTCTGTCGGTTATTGAGGTATTCGGAAGATCGGATGAGCGCCTACATGGCGGAGCGAGTCAGCATTGGCATGGGCCAAGACGGAATGACATGAGATAATTGACTGATTTAATCACGAGCCCACCAAGGCTATGGCCAACAAGTACGATTGGTCGGGTTTTCTGTCGAGGTCAGTGATGTTGTCTAGTAATCGACAGTCCACAAACCTCTTCCTTGTTCCGTCTCTTTCCAGCCAAATCACCGAGGAGGTTCTCCGCATGGCCAAAAATGCTGAGCTGACTTGCGAGATCACCGGGCTTTACCACAGTGGAATCGTAGCCCCACTACCCCGGCCTCAGCATGCAGAAGGCGGGTATTTCCCGTAGTGGTACTGCAGGCTTACCGTAAGAATTCTCGCATTTTCTAGGTCCTGGGGAAGGAGGTCCTTGGGCCAGCAGACCTTGCCGGCACTCCAAGTCTTGAAAGCGTCTCCGTTAAGACCATGAACGAAAACAACGCTATACACGTTCGTGGTCAACTCTTTGTTCACGCCGTTGTTGTGAACAATGAAGTTATAGTCCTATGAAGGATCGTGGGGAAACGGTCGACCTACTCGGCTGATATGGGTCCCTTGCCTGCTGATAGAATATGAATGCCTTGTGTGACCATGATCGCCCCGATTCTGGCAGATATTGAAGCAACAAAGTGGCGAAGATTGTTGGGTATTGAATCATCTAACGGCAGTCACGCTCGAGAGAGAACAGAATGAGACTGTAACGAAACAATGATAACGTCCTCCATCAACGTTGGACAACGGCTGCGAAAGGTACAAATCAAGATCCCCAGCACCAAGGCTGAGTTCGTTTCTTAGACGGCGCGTAAATATAGATAGACTGGTGCATCCTCCAGTGCCATCTAATTGGCCCGGGGTGTCTCCCCTGCTCCCACATCAAAATCAATGGCCAATTGGAGCATCATAACTGGCCGTCTCCGTTGCAGCGGGATTGCCGATTGAGTGCAAGGTACGCGTTACTGTACGTTACAAGCCCTCGTACAGATAACTCATAGACCTTTGCACTGACCAAGGTTTTGCTATTCTTTCATAAGTAACAATGAACTTACCCAAACTCATCAGCACTAACCGCAGGATCAACCAACGTTGAGCAACATTGTCTCCGTAGAGATACAGGAGATACCTAGCTGTTTGGTCATCCTCCGCGTTCTGACCCCATGGTAAAGTCAACGATACCATACCGGTTCCCGAGATGAAAAGCAACCGGTGGTCTCAGGAAAGCGACTGATATATTGAGGACCACGAAGAGCCAGAAGCTCAGGTCGCAAAGTAAACATTCTGATTTTGACCCTAGAAATACGCGGGAACTTCCGCTGCTCAGCGCTGTCTCGAAACCCTACGCACCTACCACCCAGCATACAGCAAAACGATCCATACCCTCACCAATTCCATAACAAGCAGGGAGCAGTAATCAATGCTTACCGCAGCCCCTCTACAACCCTTATAACAGCTCCCTCACACTCACACTCACACTCACACCCACCTCCCACCAACCATGCCTCCCAAACGCATGACCGCCAACCCCCAAAAGCCCGCCCGCTACCGCCCCGGCAAACCCACGACAGAAGAAGCCTCATCAACCTCCGACTCCGATTCCGACTCCAACACCGACACACCCCCCGACGCCGCACCCAAACCCGCACCCCCCAAAACATCCTCCTTCCCCGCCCCGACCACCACCAAGATCGCCAGCACCCTCAAAGAAGTCGACCTCAACTCCATCCGCCGCCGCCGCGCCGCCCTCGACGAAGAAGCCCGCGTCGAAGCCGAGAATGCAGCACGCGCGAAGCGGGAAGAAGAGGAAGGGTTCGTGACGGAGGAAGATGATGGCGACAACGGCTCCGAGGCCAGTGGCTCCGACGAGGGGACGGTGAGCGACGACGAGGAGGGAGAGGATAGCAGCGGCAGCGATGACGAAGAAGCGCCGAAAGTCCTCCTCCGACCGACCTTCATCCGAAAAGACCAACGCAAAGACCCCAACCCCACGACCACCGACCCCTCACAAAGCGCCGCCGAGCAGCACCCCACCACCGACCCCTCGCACCGCCTCGCCAAAGCCGACGCCCTCATCGAAGCCCAACTCGCCAAAAACGCGGCCGCGCACGCCGCCGGCAAAAAGCACTGGGACGACGACGACGACACCTCCGCAGACCACGTCGACGACACCGACGCCCTCGACCCCCCCAGCGAGCTCGCCGCCTGGAAACTCCGCGAACTCCAACGCGTCAAGCGCTCGCGGTCCGCCATCGAGGCGGCAGAGCGCGAACGCGACGAAATCGAGCGCCGGCGGGGGCTGAGCCAATCGGCGCGCGAGGCGGAGGACCGGGCGTTCCTGGCGGGGCAGCGGGAGGAGCGCGAGGGGAGGGGGAAGATGGGGTATTTGCAGAAGTATCATCACAAGGGGGCGTTTTTCCAGGAGGATGCGAGGGAGCTGGGGTTGGGAGGGAGGGATGTTATGGGGGGGAGGTTTGTGGATGAGGTGAGGGATCGGGAGCTGTTGCCGCGGTATTTGCAGGTTAGGGATATGGCGCGGGTGGGGAGGAA